>Ga0310811_10013297_pt1 | contig 10717 bp, 6 predicted proteins | sample YCmetagenome_FD_207642 | JGI IMG/M metagenome (GOLD analysis project Ga0310811, IMG submission 207642) | Soil microbial communities from experimental microcosm in Duke University, North Carolina, United States - YC | ecosystem: Engineered > Artificial ecosystem > Soil microcosm > Unclassified ...
GGCATAGTTGCTCTCCAGGTTGCTGACCAGGGTCTGGTGGATCGTCCCGAGCGAAGGCGAAATCACTTCCGTCTTCGTGCAGGAGGCGGCGGCCAGCCCTATGAGAATCATCCAATATTTTTTCATCGGTTTGTCGTATTATAGAATGCAGGCTGAATGCGCATAAAATAGATCGTATTGTACACGATCTCCAGGACGTTCACGCAAGGGTACGCCCGTATGGTGCCGGTAAAATTCGAAAAGAGGCTCATGCTGGCCTGGAACTGCGTCTGGTTGTTGTGGGCCGATATGCCCTGGTTGGTCACGCTGTTGAGCAGATAAGGCTGCACATCGTTGATCAGGGCCGGGTCGAGGTCGAAATCGACTTCTATCGGGTTAAGGCTGAAGCCTCCCGAGAGATTGGCGTTGGTAAAGTACAAGTGGATGTTGGGCAGGGTGCCGTAGGTCGAATTACCCTGGCCGTAACCGTAATACTTCCGGAATATCCCCTGCTCGTCGTAATTATAGCTGTTGGGCAATATGGGCAGCGGTAAGTATTGCGTCGTCGTGGCCATCGTGCCATTCAGGGTCGTCAGGAGTGCGTTGTTAAAGCCCGGCACCGGGAGGTAAAAGCTTCCGCTGGAGCTGCCATTGGCATTGTTGGAAATGTCATCGAAATAGTAATAGGTGCAATTCACGTCCATGGAATCCGGGTAAGAACCGGTCGCGGCCGGGTTGATGGCCGATGGCTTTCCGGACAGGTTGAAAAGCCCCACGTACATATTGGAATCGCTGAAACTCTGGTGGATGAACTGCTCCTGGCGCAGGTAAGCCCCATACAGGTTGCTGTCCAGGTTTTTGGCCACCGCCTCCAGGGTATACACTTCTCCGGCTTGCAGGTCGATGGTGGTGTCGATCACGATGGACTTCCGGATGGTGCCGGACAAGCTGGCGAAGGGGGTATCGGTCTGGGGACGGCTTATAAATAATACCCGGTGTTTGCCAGAGGGCACCTGGGCCCACGCCGACAAGTCGAATCCATTGATGGGCGGGGCGGCCAGCACGTGGGCCTCGCCCGGGTACTCGTAATTGATGGCGGTTTTGACGGCGGTATCCAGGGAAGCGTTGAGGCCGTTGCCCTCGTTGATCGAATAAGAGGTGCAATACAATTGCCGGGTGCCCAGGAAGTCCCCCACGATGGCGCCGCCCTTCGGTATCCCCTGGGCATCCATCTGGGGGTCGAACAGGAAGGTGAAAAAGGGCGTGGTCCCCGCCGAGTTAAAAGGAGTGAGCGCAAAGGGTATCACGTTGAACACCCGGAGATAGGCGGGGGCGCCACCGCTCAATGTGGCCGGCCCTTCGGCGTATTTGCGGCACGCTACCAAGAGCAGCAGGGCCGGAACGATTGCGAAATATTTTTTCATTTGTTATGTTTCAATATCACGAGGCGGGCTGCATCCTGCGACGAGGTGGCGGAATAATAACGGCCAATCAGCGCCGTGGTGTAGATGCCGGGCTCTGATTGCGGCATGAATCCGGGTGTTGGATATAAGGCCGGGTTGGCTATGTAGGCCGACCCCAATAAGGGCGCTACACCCGATAAGATCGTTCCCGGTGCGACGGCGTCGGCGCCGGATTGGGACTGGAACACCCGGATCTTGGTCGGGGGAAAGGGCGCGATGTTCGGGATAAAACCGTTGCTGGGATTTCCCACCGGGCCGAACCCGCATTTATACGAAAAGATGATGAACGGCTCCGTGGGCGCTGTAAAGCCCGGGGACAGGTTGATCGAGGCGTCGGCGTAGCTGACGCTGTCGCCATATCCCACGTTGGGGTTCCCGCCAGCGGTGAACAGGGTGCCGTCATTCGTGAACGTTGCGTAGGGAACATCCGGCGTAAGGTTCAGGAACCGCGTCTGCCAGGCATACGGCGTGCTGAGCACGCGGATCGAACCGTTGGTGCCGTCGTCCACCGGCGGTACGATCGGGGGATAGCCGCTCTGCCCTATGAATACGGTCCCGGTCGAATTGGTCTGGTACAGGGTGGAGGTCATATCGGTGTTGGCGAAACAGATGTCCGGCTCACCGGAGGGGTTCTGGTACACCCAAGCGGTGTAATTGTCATAGGGTGAAAGCGTAAGCGACCTGGTCGCGAGCACGGTACCTTCCCCGTTCAGCACCTGCACCTGGTGCGTTCCCTGGACATAGATGCCGTAATCGCTGTGCCCGGCGTAGGGCAATTGTCCGCCCAGGGGCTGACCGTCCACCGTGACCGTCACGGGAACCGTCGGGAGCGCGTTAAACGCGTCCACGCGGGCAAACGTCGTATTGAGCCCGGGGCTTTGTTCCGTGACGATCCGGTAGGCGTTGTAGGGCCAGGGCACGGGAGGCGTAGCGTAGCTGCACGCCTGGAATATCCCGATGTTCTGGGTAATGACGATGCTGTAGGTGGCGCCGGGCTTGAAGGTCCGTACCCGGGGGAAGATACCCTCCTGTATTTCAGGGGTAGGCGTAGCGCAGCTGTTGAAGTTCGCCAGCACGGGCAGCTCCGCCAGCTCCTTGGTGTAGTCGTTGTCGGCGAAGAGCCGGAACATGTAGGCGCCATAGGGCAGCTCCACGTAGTCGGAGGTACCCCCGGGGGGGATGTTACCGAGACCCGGAACGGGGCTGCCGTCGGCGTAGGTTACCGTCACCGGGCCTTGCAGGTTGTTCGGATCGGTGGCGGCGCCCTGGTTGATGATCCGGATCTTGAAGTTCTGAGGCTGGGAGGGCGCGGCCGTGTTGCGGGGTACCCGTAGCAGGTGGCCGGTGGCCAGCGCATAGTAGTCGTAGGGATTGAGCGGGTCGTCGATAACCGTCGTATCTATGGACGCGAGCGAAAAGGAGGAAGCGCTGTAGGTTGAATTAAGGGTTAAAGGCGGTGTGGAGATCAGGATGTGCACCTTCCTGTCCTTGGCAACGAGGCTGTTGGGCACAAAGAACGGGTTGCCGTTGTCTTCGCTCAGCCAGCTCCCGCCGGGAAAAAGGCTTAGACCCGCCTGGGTGCCCTGGGCCGCAGTCTGGCCATAGGCGGTAAGGGGAATATTGTTGACCGTGACGTCCAGGTTGTAGTTGTAAAAGTTGAACAGCCGGACGCTGGAGTTGGTAGCTACCTCGTCGCCGGTGGGGTTCAGGAGGGTATCGATCTTGGTTTTGGCGCAGCCGGTAAGTACGAGTGTCGCGAGTATAAAAAGCTTGGGTCTCATGGTTAAAATATGTTGTAGGTTAAACCCAGTTCGTATTCGGTTCCCCGGTAGTATTCCTGGTGGAGATAGGTGATCCCGTGGTATTTGCCGTCATTGGCCGGGTCGGCATAGACCTGCTTGTAGGGCGGGTTCAGGATGTTCTTGGCGAATCCCTTTACCCGGAAGTGCTTGTTGAGCCGCTGGCTGAACACGAAGTCCAGCAGCGGGACCGGCCGGTCGTATATATCCGGTGAGCCGTCGAGCTGGACCTGAACCAGGCGTTCCCCGACGATGTTGAAGCTGGTCGTGAAACTGCTGCCCCAACGGGGGTTGTCGTAGTCCAGGTAGACGTTCGCCGAATAGGGCGCCTGCTCGAAGAGGGGGCTGGTCGTGGGGGAGCGGCGGTCGTTGATGCGGTCGGCGTCGAGCCGCTGCGGGTTCTTGACCACGACGCTTTGCGCCAGCATCAGGTTGGACCCAAAGGACAAATGTGTCAGGGGGGCCCACAGCGTGCCGAGGTCCTTCCGGGCCTCCAGTTCTATCCCATATACTTTGCCCTGGTTGGGGTCGTTCTGGAATTCCACGATGGGGAACTCAGGATACAGGGACTGGTTGCCCTGTGAATTGTAGATAAACACCTTGTTCAACTGGTGATCGATCAGCTTCCCGAAAACGGAAGCGGCAAATACCTCCCCGGGGCCCGTGAACCATTCCCACCGGAAGTCGGCGCTCCTGGTGAGCTGGTTCACCAGCGTAGGATTCCCGACGACGACGGCGAACTGGAAGGGGTCGAATTCGTAGATGTTGGTCAGCTCCCGCAGCTCCGGCCGCGCCAGCGAGGTCGAATACGCCAGGCGGAAGTTCATGTTCTTGTTGTATGTGTACGTCAGGTTGGCGGAATAGTATGGTTTAAACCCCGTGACCAGCTGGGTATTGGGCGTGGAAGTGGAAGGTCCCGTGATCGTCTGCGCATCGCCCGGTGTGGAGTTTATCGCCTGGATGTTGGCCAGGGGGTCGTACACGTTGGCGGTATCGACGTGGGCGTGGATGTTGGTCGACTCGAAGCGTACACCCCCGAGAAAACGCAGCCGGCGCGTGATATGGGCGTCTATCATTCCATAAAAGGCCTGGGTGCCGTAGTTGCCTTTATAGTTATCCGGGGATTTTTTAATCTGGTATAAAAAACCCCCTACCCGCGGTTGCCCTTCCTGGTCATAGCCGGCCGGTTGAAGACCGATGTTGTTATACGACACCAGCTCATTGAGGTTGCCGTGGACCTGGTTGAGCAGGCCGTCGTCGCCCCCCAGGTTCGTCCCGGGCAGCCCCAGGATATTTTCGGTAAAGGTCCGGTCCCTGTCCAGGTAGTTATATCCGAACTTCAGGACTTGTTTCAGCCCGCCGACGTTGAAGGATTCGGTGACGTCCGCTTTGGCGTTGTAGTTGGCTTCGTCCAGCTCCCGGTATTTGCGGCCATTGGGATCGGCCCCGATCACACCGTTCGGCCCTATGCCGTGTACGCTGCCTACGATAAAGGCATAGGTATCGGAGGTGACGCCCACCCCCTGGGCGTCCTGGTACTGGGACACCCTGAGGTCCGCCAGGTCCGTGAACCGGAAGTCGGGGTCGTCTTCCGAGGACTTGGACGAGCTCAGGTTATAGCTGATCTGCGGCGCCACGGCACTGTTCCACAGCCGGTCCTCCCCCTGAAGGTTGATGGTATTGAATACGCGGAAGGATTGTTTGAGCTGGTTGACCTGGTCGTATACGGGAAACTGCAGCCCGGTATTCTGAAAGGAGCCGGTCAGGTTGCTGCCCTGTACTTCCGCGCCGCGGGTGGTGATGTATTGCAGCTGTATGCCGTGCAGGGAGCTGAACTGGTAGGTGAGCCCGGTCAGCAAGCCGTAGTTGAGGGTTTCGGTCCCGGAATTTTCCTGGAAGCCCAGGTATTTGCCCAGCCGGGGAAACTCCGGGGTGATAAAGCTAGGGATCGTGAGCGCGCTGTAGATGTCTGAGGACCCCGTCACCACGCCCTGGTACAGGCTGTATTGGTTCAGTACCGCGTGGTACCGGTCTTCCATGCGGTGGTAGTAGCTGCCGCTGATGACTACTCCCAGCTGATGATGGCCGAATACCTTAAAGGTGTTGCCGATCATGGCCGAGTAGATCTGGTTGGGCTGGGCCGGCTTATAGGACGTCGTCAGCACCGGGTCGAAGCCCAGCATGATCCCATTGATCCTGTTCGCCTCCGCCGTCGCCGCCTGGCTGTTCCGGCTTTCGATGAACAGCTGCTGGATCTGTTGGAGACCGCCCGGGTATTGCTGGCTGAGGTTCAGGAACGCAGGCGACAGGTCGTGGGTCTTGACGTTCTGTCCCAAAAAACCCATGTCCGAATTTTGAAACGAGTTGACGCTGCCCCCGAAGCCGATCGTGGAGTTCATCCCGCCCTGGGCCGTGAATTGTACGGTCAGGGAATCCGGTACGGATAGGGTCTTCAGTTCTATGACGCCGGCGGAAGCGTCGGCGGGATGGTCGGGGGAGAGTGTCTTATAGACCGTGACGTTATCGAGGAAAGCAGCGGGCACGAGGTCCAAAGGGACCGCGCTGCGGTCGGGATCGGAGGACGACAAACGCGCCCCGTTCAGCTCGGCGATGACGGCCCGGTCGCCCAGCCCCCGGATGGCGACGTACTTGTCATCCGTGATGGTGACGCCTGTGACGCGGGCCAGGGCCTGGGTGGTGGTGATGCTGGCCGTCTTTTCGATGTTCTTCGCGGAGATGCCGTCCGAGACGATGCCGCTGAGCCTACGCTCGTTGAGCAGGCTTACTTCGGTATTGACCTTGCGGCGGGCCTGGACGACGACCTCCGTCAGCTCCTTACCCTGGGTGCCCATGGATACCGCCAGGTCCGTACGACCGGCCGCCCGGATCTCTTTGCGCCCATAGCCGACGAAGGTGAAGATCAGCAGGGCATTTCCGTTTGGCGCCGTGATCCGGAAATGCCCCGAGGCATCGGTAACCGCCGCGGCCTTGTCACCCCGGATCTCCACGCTTACGCCCGCAAGCGGGGCGCCGGCAGGATCGGTGACCAGCCCGGTAACGTCCACCGGGCCCTGCGCCGCCGCGGCCTGGCCTTTTAAGCGGAAGCCGATGGAGCTGGGCATAATGGTGTACTCCAGCCCCGGCACTTTTTTGGCCAGCTCTTTCAAGGCATCGGACAGCGGCATCCGGTCCACGACAAAGGTATTGATGATCGTACCGGACAGGTCTTCGCTGACGTATACGAAGTGCACCTTCGATTGCCGGGAGAGCTCTTCCAGCACGCGGACCAGGGAGACTTTGGAGAGGTTTACGGATACCTTTTCCCCCAGCCCCGCCGGGGTCTGGGCGTGCAGCGCGGTGGACAAAAGAAAGAGCCACGACAGGCAAAAAAGGGTCCTTTGGGCGCGGTGCACCCAAGCGATACTTGTACGCATTATAATGTTTTAATTAACGGACTGACACGACACTATCCTGGATGGAGTAAGTCAAGTGGTTGATGTAAAGAATGCTGGCCAGTATTTCTTCAAATCCTTCGTTCTTGAACGTGATGGTGATCGGCTTCTGGCGGCCCCGGAGGAAACCGGCCTTCAGCGTATACCCATATTTATGACAAAGCCTTTTTAACGCGAGCTCCAGGGGCACGGACTGGAGGGTGAAGCCGCCCGATACCCAGCTGGCATACGCGGTGGCGTCCCCCGGCTGTACTTCGATGGCTTGTTTTTCTGTCGCCAGCGAGGCGATCTGACCGGGTCGGAGGATCGTCGGCGCGAAACGACCGTCCACCGACGATACCTGTACGCTCCCGCTGACGAGCGCGACCCGTTCCTGGTCTTCACCCGCATATGATTCCATATTGAACTCCGTACCCAATACCTTGGCGATGATGTCCCTCGACAATACACGGAAGGGATGCGCCGCGTCGGGAGCGACCTTAAAATATCCTTCGCCGTCCAGGGTGACCGCCCGGTCCGTCGCGAAGCCGGGCCGCCAGCGCAGCGTGGAGTGCGCGTTGAGCCATACTTTGGTGCCATCCGGCAACGTGAGGACCCTTGCCGTGGCAGTATCGTTGCTGATTTCGATTGCCCGGGCGCTCCACCACCAAAACGCGCCCGCCCCCGCCAATACACCTATTATGCAAGCCGCCGCCAACCAACGCACCGGCATCCGCCGGATGGGTGTTTCCGTCTGGCGGATGCCCGTCCAGATGGCGGCAGACAGTTTTGCCTCCAGGCCACCCTCGTCCGGGACCGCTGCCGGCACTTCGGGCAGGCTTTCGTACCAGCTGTGCAACAGCGCCACCTCCGGAGGTGTGCACTTTCCTTCGAGGTATTTTTTTAAGAGTCTTTGGGCCTTGCGGTGAGGAGTCATCAATCCTATAGTAACCGGATGCGCCCTTTGGTACTGTTCCTGAAAATGAACAAATCGTTAACGGTGCCTTATGAGGAGGATTATGAGGATCACGCCTTCCGCCAGCCGGTCCCGCAGCAGGGTGACGGCCCTGGAATAGGCGTTCTTCGCCGTTTGGGGCTTTATATTGAGGGCCGCGCCGATGTCGCGGAAGGAGTACGCGTGGTGGATGCGCAGGATGTAGACGTCCTTTATGCGGCCTGGCAGGCCGTCGACCGCTTTGGCCAGGGCGACTTCGCGGGCGTCCGGATCGTCAGGGCGCCCTTCGTGCGTATTTTCCAGGAACCGGCTCAGGGCTTTGAGCTGCTCGTTTTCCCGGCGGGTATTACGATAATAATTAAACACCTGGTTACGGACCGCGCCCTGCATATATTGGATCGCCGATTCCTTGATGTGGAGGGTCTCCCGTTGCAGCCACAGCTGGATGAAAATATCCTGCACGATGTCGAAGGCGGCCTGCTGGCTGTCGGTTCGGGCAAGCGCCGTACGATACAAGGTGGGCCAGTGTCTGCGGAAGAGCTCGTTAAAGGCTTCCACGTGGCCCAGCTGTACGCGCTCCCATAATTCCTCATCGGTGGATGGTAGGCCGCTCATGCAGTTAGGTTAAGGGCCTGAAAATTATCGAAAGGGCCAGAGCCTACAAGTTTATGTTATTGTTAAAGGCGCTGGTTGCCGGGTAGCCGGGCGTTATTTGCGGAGGCAAATCTCTTCGCGGGAATTGTCCCAGTGGGTCTTGGCCACGTCCTGGTCGCGGGTGCCGCGGTCGTAGTCCCAGAAGCGGGCCGCCGCGGAGGAACAATGATAGGTGATCTCGAAGTTATCGTGGTCTGTTGAATAAAGGGGGGCGCCACAGACCTTACACGCGCTATCGGGATGGAGTAGATCCTTTTGCCCATCTGCCGTTACCATATAAAACTGATTTTACAGGCGCAAATTTAGGCGAAAAAGCCCTGGTTGTGGTCCCTGTATTGTTAAGGCGGTACAAAAGTTGTACTTTTTAGACCGATGCCTATGACCGTCAAACGCCTGGTTAAGAAATCACTACGTATCGTGCTCTGGTTCCTCGGGGGGATCATCGTGCTGGTGATCGTGCTCCTGCTGCTAATACAGGTGCCTGCCGTACAGCAGTTCGCAAAACAAAAGGCGGTCAGTTACCTCCAACGCAAGCTTGGAACACCCGTTCGGTTAAACCGGTTGCGGATCATTTTCCCCAAACAGGTCGTCCTGGAAGGGATTTATGTCGAGGACCAGCACAGGGACACCCTGCTGGCGGGGTCTAAGGTCCAGGTGGACATTTCGATGTGGGGGCTGCTCCGGCATAAGATCGACGTCAGCTCGCTGTCGCTCGAGGGCATCCGGGCGAATGTGTACCGGCTGGGCCGGGATACCGTCTTCAACTATGACTATATCATCAAGGCTTTCGCGGGGGCGCCGGATACGACGACCCGGGCTGCCGATACAACGGGTGGGTTTTCGTTTGCCCTGGGCACGGTTCACCTGTCGAACATCGTAGCGACCTATAAGGACGACGCCACCGGCAACGAGGCGTACGTCGACCTCGGCGACTTTGTGACGCACATCGGCGAATTCGACTTGAAGCACCACCGGTTTTCGGTACCGGATATTACGCTCGGCGGGTTTACGGCGCGGGTACGGCAGTATAAACCCAGCGGGGTGTTGCCGCCGGCCGTGCCGGACACGTCGGCGTCCGCGGGCGGGGCTACGGCGGCGGCGCCTTCGATTTCGCTGGGCACGATTCACTTGAGCCGCATGCTGTTGGCTTACGCCAACGAGGTTTCGCGGATGCGCGCGGGCGTGAACCTCAAGGACCTCGCGGTGGCGACGGACAGCGTCGACCTGGCGCGCAACAGTTTTGCGTTTAAGACGATCCGCCTCGACAGCACACAGCTGACCTACGACAATGATACCCGGAAGCGCGTCGCCAAAGGCATGGATTATAACCATATGAAGGTCTCGGATTTGGTGCTGCAGGCGGATCGGGTCGGTTATGCACCGGAAGGCAGCCGGGTACTTGTCCGGAACATCGCCTTCCGCGAGCAAAGCGGGCTGACGCTTAAAAAGCTCGCGGGTGACATCGTCTACGGGTCGAAGCAATCCACCATCAAGGGGTTGGTCATCCAGACGGACCATTCGGAGATCCGCAACGAGACGGAAGCGCGGTATCCGTCGATCGATACGCTGGCAAAACACCTGGAGCTGTTGTATGTGGATACGCGGCTGGACCGGAGCACCATCGATGCCCGGGATGTGCTGTTGTTCGCGCCCACCCTGCCGCTGAAAGGCCCGGTCTATATCAACGGACAGGTCAAAGGACTCGTCTCCGATATGGACATCCCGGGCCTGGAGGTACGCGGGCTGCGCAAAACCGTGGTCGCGATAAAGGGGAACATCAAGGGGATGCCCAATGCCGCCAAGGCCTTTTATGATGTGGACCTGTTGCGGCTGGTCACGGACTCCGCGGACATCGTTTCGCTGGTCCCGGCCTCCGCGTTGCCGGCAACCCTGCACCTGCCGCGGGATCTCTCGGCGAAGGGGCGCTTCCGGGGGACGACCAACGCCTTCCAGGCGCTGCTGGATGCGGTCACCCCAAACGGCAACGCGCACGTGGAAGGGCGCATGAACCTGGCGGCTAAAAGTTATGACGCGCGCATCGCCACGCATTCCCTCGACCTCGGTTACCTGCTGGGTCAGTCCACGAACGTGGGTCGCCTGACGCTTCGGGCCGACGCCCGCGGGCAAGGTTTCTCCTACCCTACCCTGCAAACCGACCTGCACTTGTTGCTCGACAGCGGGATGATCCGCGGATATGACTACACCAGGCTGGGATTGACGGTGCACTTTGCCGATGGCGCGGGAATGGTGCATTCGGACATAGACGACCCGGCGATCAAATACAACCTGGACGCCTCGCTCAAAGGCAAAGGCCGATACCCGGCTTTACAATTGACGCTGCAGCTGGACACGCTCGACGCGACGGCGCTCCATTTGGTGAAGGATACGCTGCGCGCCAGCGCGTTGCTCCGCGCGGACTTCGCCAGCACCAACCCG
>Ga0310811_10013298_pt1 | contig 10716 bp, 8 predicted proteins | sample YCmetagenome_FD_207642 | JGI IMG/M metagenome (GOLD analysis project Ga0310811, IMG submission 207642) | Soil microbial communities from experimental microcosm in Duke University, North Carolina, United States - YC | ecosystem: Engineered > Artificial ecosystem > Soil microcosm > Unclassified ...
CGTTGCCGCAGGACCGGCAGCTCGGCGCGCTGATCACGACGGAGGTTGCCAAGATCAACGAGGCGATGATGCGCGCGCCCTCCGCGGTCGAAGCCGCGCGCGATGCGATCTTGAAGGTCGAGGCGAAACGCCGAAGCGGTTCGACCGCTGCGCTCGCGGAGGAAGGGACCTTCACCGACTTCTTCGGGGCGTTCGATGCCACCCGTTTCTCGCAAATTCTCGAGAATTTCCAGGTTCTCGTTCTGGCGTTGAAAGGTATTCCCAAATTCTCCGATTGGAGAAACGACAGAGTGTGGGCGGATACTTATGGCGGCTGTGTGCGTAGAAAGCTCGGAAAGCGGGCCGGTGGCGCGCTCAGCCTCACCGGCAAAGTCGATATGCGGTTTGGCCGGGCGTTCCTTGGAAAGGGAAGCTACGAGAAGACCAGCGACGACACGGTTGCGACACTGGTTCACGAGTTCGCGCACGGTGCGCTGAGGGCGGTCGATGTTCCCGACGTCGATGCCAACGGGAATTTTCAGTGCACGCGGGACAGTGACGATCCTGCGAACGCCGATTTCGGCAATAGCACGGACGCGATGAATCACCAGTGCAGCACCGAAGCCATGGACAAGATCCTGGCCCAGTTCCATCCGGAATACGCCGCCGTCAACGCCGACAACTACGCCCAGTTCACCAAGGCGATCATGATCGCCAAGAAGCACTAGGGCGACTTCCGTTCGGGGCGCACCACTGGAGTGGCGCGCCCCGGCAATGAGGCATGGCACCACCGTCGGCAGAGACGTCGCTTCCCCAGCAAGACCATTGCGGAATGTCTCAACGCAGGGCATTCGCACATGAAGCGCTCTTCACTCTCCTCCCCAGCTTTGCTGGGGAGGTGTCGCCGTCATACGGCGACGGAGGGGTCATGAGCTATGGTACCGCTGTCTCTTGTGACTCATGACCCCTCCGCCCCGTATGACGGGGCACCTCCCCACCGAAGGTGGGGAGGAGTATGAACGGCGCGCTCATCTGCGGATTCCCTGCCCGATGGCGGGGGAGACGTGAAAGATGTGTCCGCTCCCTAGCCACAAATCCGGGGCGGACGATGAGAGGGATTTGCTGCCTGTCGCGGGGCATGCCAATCTTTTGACCGACATACGAAATGCTTGGGGGATTTGCGCATGAAGGAAGCAACGCGCCGGGCCTTCGCCGCCGCAGCCGGTCTCGTCATGCTCGGCCTGGCCGCAAGCGCCGCCGCCCAGCAGCCGGTCAAGATCGGCGTGATTTACCCGTTGAGCGGCAACTCGGCGAGCGCCGGCAACTACTCCAAGATGGCGATCGAGGTCGGCGCCGATGTCGTCAACAACGGCAACGCCGAGCTGGCCAAGATCATGCCGATCGCCAAGGGCGGCGGCCTGTCCGGCCTCGGCGGCGCCAAGGTCCAGCTGATCTTCGCCGACAACCAGGGCACGCCGGCGGCCGGCCAGAACCAGGCGCTGCGCCTGATCTCCGAGGAGAAGGTGGCGGCGCTGATCGGCGCCTACCAGTCGGGCATCACCGTCACCGCCAGCGCCATTGCCGAACGCCACGGCATCCCGTTCCTGACCGCCGAATCGGTCGCCGCCAACCTGACCGAGCGCGGTTTCAAATGGTTCTTCCGCACCACGCCGGTCGCCATCGACTTTGCGCGCGCCTACTCGACCTTCCTGCGCGAGCAGAAGGCGGCCGGCCAGAAGGTCGGCTCGATCGCGATCGTCCAGGAGAACACCGAGTACGGCAATTCGGTTGCCAGCGTGATCGCCGACCAGTTCGCCAAGGACGGGCTGACGGTGACGCAGAAGATCGCCTACTCGGCAAATTCGAGCGACGTCCAGCCGCAGGTGCTGCAGCTCAAGGAGAAGAACCCCGACGTGGTGATCTTCATCTCCTACACCTCGGACGCCATCCTCTATACCAAGACCATGAAGGAGCTGGCCTGGAAGCCCGCGATCATGATCGCCGACAATGCCGGCTTCAACGATCCCGCCTTCGTGAAGAGCATGTCCTCGCTGGTCGAGGGCCTGGTCAACCGCTCGACCTTCGCCGGCGGCAAGCCGGGCAGCGTCCCTTACATCTTCAACGAGCTCTACAAGAAGAAAACCAACGGCGACGATCTCGACGATGTCTCGGCGCGCGGCCTGGAGGGCTTCCTGGTGATGGCCGACGCCATCAACCGCGCGGGCTCGACCGAGCCGGCCAAGATCCGCGATGCGCTCAAGGCCACCAACCTGCCGGCCGACCAGATGGTCACGGGCTACGACGGCGTGAAGTTCGACGACAAGGGCCAGAATGTCCTGGCGTCGACCCTGGTGACGCAGATGCGCGGCGGCAAGTACGTCGCGATCTGGCCGAAGGCGCGCGCCACCGACCAGGTCATCCTGCCGTACAAGGGCTGGTGATCGGCGGCGGGTGATCGATCGCGGCGATCCGACGGCGAGCGGTTAGCGTGTCGCTGACGCTGGTCCAGGTGATCGTGAGCGGGTTGCTGCTCGGCGCGGTCTATGCCTTGTTCTCCTCGGGTCTCACTTTGGTCTGGGGCATGATGAACGTCGTCAATTTCGCGCACGGCGACTTCGTCATGCTCGGCATGTACACCGCCGTGGTGGTCTGGACGGCGCTGGGCGGTGGGCCGTTCGCCGCCGTGCCGGCCGCCGCGATCGTGATCGCCACGTTGGGCGTGCTGAGCTATTTCCTGCTGGTCCGCCACGTCATGCGCGGACCGATGCTGGCGCAGATCCTGGGGACCTTCGGCCTGGCGCTGTTCCTGCGCTACCTCGCTTTCTGGACGTTCGGCGCCGACTTCCGCACCTTGCCCGACACGCTGGTCGGCGGCTCGTTCCAGATCGCCGGCATCCGCTTCGAAGGCTCGCGCGTGCTCGCCGGCGGCATGGGCCTCGCGATCACGCTGATCCTGCACTTCGTGCTGACCCATACGGCGGTCGGCAGCCGCATGCTGGCGGTGTCGGAAGACGCGACGGCGGCGCAGCTCATGGGCATCCGGCCGCAGCGCATGCAGGCACTCGCCTGGGGCATGGCCGGCGCCGCCACCGGCATCGCCGGCGCCCTGATCGCCAACTTCTTCTACACCTCGCCGACGGTCGGCGAGACGCTGGCCATCCTGGCCTTCGTCACCGTCTCGTTCGGCGGTTTCGGCAGCGTCATGGGCGCGCTGGTGGCCGGCCTGATCATCGGCGTCGTCGAATCGTTGTCGGCCTATCTGGTCGGCCCGGTCTACAAGGATGTCATCGTCTACGTCCTGTTCGTGCTCGTCCTGTGGTTCAGGCCGCAAGGCCTGATGGGCAAAGCCTGATGGGTGGCGCGTGAAACGCCACCTGTTGTCCGGCGTCCTGCTGCTGGCGGTGCTCGCCTATCCGCTGCTGGCCGCCGGCTACCCAGTCTACGAGCGGTTGGGCGCGCTGGTGCTGCTGGCGGCGATCGGCGCTTCGGCGTGGAACATCGTCGGCGGCTATGCCGGCCAGGTCTCGGTCGGCCACGCCGTGTTCTTCGGCTTCGGCGCCTACTCGGCGGTGGTGGTCTACACCCATCTCGGCTGGCCGCCGATCGCCGGCGCGCCGCTCGGCATGGTGCTGAGCGTGTTGCTCGCCGCGATGATCGGCGTACCGACCCTGCGCCTTTCCGGCCATTATTTCAGCATGGCCACCATCGCCGTCGCCGAGCTGGTGCGCGTGCTGAGCTCGACCTCGGAATTCCTCGGCGGCGCCCAGGGTCTCGGCGGGCCGGCCATGCCGCGCACCGTCTTCGACCTCTCCTTCATCTCGGCGACGCCGTTCTACTACATCTTCCTCGGCGTTCTGGCGTTCCTGCTCGGCCTCACCTGGTGGATCGAACGTGGCCGCATGGGTTTCTACCTGCGCGCCATCAAGGATTCGGAGCGTGCCGCGCGGTCACTCGGCGTGTCGTCGGGGCGCTACAAGCTCTATGCCTACATGCTGAGCGGCGCCTTCACCTCGCTCGCCGGCTCGCTCTATCTCTGCATGTTCGGCTTCGTCGATCCCGAATCCGGCTTCGGCATCCTGATCTCGGTCAAGATGGTGGTGATGGCGGCGCTGGGCGGCGCCGGCCAGCTGTTCGGGCCGCTGGTCGGCGCGCTCATCCTGGTCCCGCTCGAGGAGCTGTCGAACAGCTATCTCGGCGGCCGTGGCGCCGGCCTGACCTTCGTCGTCTACGGCGCCATCATCGTGATCATCGCCCGCTTCCTGCCGAGCGGCCTGCTGTCGCTGCTCGAGCGCCGGCCGGCCAAGCCGCGTCCGTCCGACATGTCTCCCACAGCCAAATCCGAGGTCGCGAGCGGCCATGCCGATTGACGCCCCTTCATGCTGATCGAGGCACACAACGTGACCAAGGCATTCGGCGCGTTCAAGGCGGTCGACGACGCCTCGGTGTCGGTCGAAGCGGGCGACATCCTCGGCCTGATCGGCCCCAACGGCGCCGGCAAGTCGACCTTCTTCAATTGCCTGACCGGCGATCTGCCGGTGACCTCGGGCACCGTGATGTTCGACGGCGCCGACGTGACGCGCCGGCCGCCCGAGGCGCGCGCCGCGCTCGGTCTGGCGCGCACCTTCCAGGTGCCGCTGACTTTCGAATCGATGTCGGTGCTCGACAACGCAACGATCGGCGCCCTGCTGCGCCACGCCAACGCTCGCGAAGCGCGCGCCAAGGCGCGCGAGGTGCTGCAGCGCGTCGGGCTCGGCGCGGCGATCGACGCGCCGGCGCGCAGCCTCGGCACGCCCGGCCGCAAGCGGTTGGAGATCGCCCGCGCGCTCGCATCGGAACCCAAAGTCCTGCTGCTCGACGAGGCGATGGCCGGGCTGACTCCGACCGAGGTGCACGAGGCGATCGATCTGGTGCGGCGCATTCACGGCAGTGGCGTCACCATCGTGATCGTCGAGCACATCATGGAGGTGATCGTCTCGCTCGCCCAGCGCGTCGTCGTCTTCCATCAGGGGCGCGAGATCTCGCGCGGCACACCGCGCGAGGTGACGAGCGATCCCAAGGTGATCGAGGCCTATCTTGGCCGCCGCCGCGTGCGGCACGACACGCGCCGTGGGGGGGCCGATCCGTGAGTTCCAGCGCCCCGCTGCTGCGCATAGAGCATCTGCAGGTGCGCTACGGCGACCTGATCGGCGTCGCCGACGTGTCGCTCGATGTGCCGGCGGGCTCGGTCGTGGCCCTGCTGGGCTCCAATGGCGCCGGCAAGACGACGACCTTGAACGCGATCGCCGGCATCGTGCCGGCCTCGGCGGGCAGCGTGGTGTTTGCCGGCGAAAACATCGCCGGCCAGCCGGCGTTCGCGGTGGTGCGCAAGGGCCTGGCGCTGTCGCCCGAGGGCTGGCGCCTGTTCACCCAGCAGAGCGTCGAGAACAACCTGATGCTGGGCGCGACGCCGCTCGCCGATCGCAGCCGCATCCCCGGCCTGCTGGAGCGCGTCTACGCGGTGTTCCCGCGGCTCGCCGAGCGGCGCAAGCAGCGCGCCGGGACGATGTCTGGCGGCGAGCGCCAGATGCTGGCGGTCGGCCGCGCGCTGATGAGCGCTCCCAGGCTGCTGCTGCTCGACGAGCCCAGCCTCGGCCTGGCGCCGGCCATCGTCGATTCGATGTACGACGCCTTTGCCGCCCTCCACAAGGATGGCCAGACCATCCTGCTGGCCGAGCAGTCCGTCGACCTCGCCCTGGAGGCGGCCGACCACGCCTATGTCCTGCAGGTCGGGCGCACCGTGCTGCAAGGTCCAGCACGCGACCTGGCGACCAACCCCGACGTCCAGCGAATCTATCTCGGCGTCTAGAGCAGTGTTTTTCTAACCCTTGGGGAACATGGGCGCAGGGCGGTCGAGCCCCCGTCTGTGGCCCTCGGACGACCGTCACCTATGCGCGAACTGGACGGATGACGGTCTTTCACGTTCATGACGTCGTCGCCCAAAAGTTGTAGAGTTGCGGCAATAGCGGGGGAGATCGCCATGCCGATGACCAATCGTCTCTACGCCGAGTTCCTGGGAACTGCCTGGCTGGTATTGGGAGGATGCGGCAGCGCCGTCCTCGCCGCCGCGTTTCCCCAGCTCGGCATCGGCTTTGTCGGCGTATCGCTGGCGTTCGGCCTGACCGTGCTGACCATGGTCTATGCCCTCGGTCCGGTGTCGGGCGGGCACTTCAATCCGGCGGTGACTGTTGGCCTGGCGTTCGGCGGGCGCTTTCCCTGGGGCGAGGTCGTCCAATACATCGTAGCCCAGGTGCTGGGCGGCGTCGCCGGTGCCGCGATCCTCTATGTCGTCGCGACCGGCAAGGCCGGCGCCGACATCGGCGGCTTCGCGACCAACGGCTTTGGCGATCAGTCGCCCGGCAAGTACGGCATGGTGGCGGCGCTGGTCATCGAGATCGTCATGACGTTCGGCTTCGTGACGGTGATATTGGGCGCCACCGACGACAAGCGGTCCCATCCCGCCGCTGCCGGCCTGGCGATCGGCCTCTGCCTCACCCTGATCCATCTCGTCAGCATTCCGGTGACGAACACGTCGGTGAATCCCGCACGCAGCACGGCGCCGGCGCTGTTCGTCGGCGGGCCCGCGTTGTCGCAGCTCTGGCTGTTCTGGGTGGCGCCACTGATTGGGGGCGCCATCGGTGGTCTGGCTTATAGGCTGACAGGACGCCGGGACTGAGCATGGGTGATCTCATGACCATTGCCAAAGCGTTCGTCTTCGCCGCCCTGATGGCGCTGCTGCCATCGCTCACCGTCACCGAGAAGAATCTCGGCTGCAGATGGATGGGCGTAAAGCAGTAGGATCGCCGTTGCAGCTGCGCCCTTGTCTGCCATGAAGTCGTTTCGCTGGTCCGTCCCCTTCAGCGTCACGATCCTGGCCCTGATGGCGCTGATCCTGGCGCCGCTGGCCGGCGCCTTGCTGTGGCTCGGCTGGCGTTCGGTGAACTTCGTCGAACGGCTGAGCGGCGACCAGCGCGTGACCGTCCTCGAGGAGGCCATCGAGCGCTTCGTGTCGAATGGCCTGCGTGGCGTCGTCGCCGTCGGGCAGACGCTGGCCGAGACGCCGATCTTCCGGATCGATCGCGGTCCGGAGGCCGATGACGAGCGCCGTCGGCAACTCGCGGCGTCGCTCACCCATCATCCGCTCGTTGGCGCGGCTTTTGTCGCCTTTCGCGACGGCCGCTTTCTCTTTGTCGGACGATCGGAGGTGTACTGGAACACGCCACGCACGCCGTACCAGGATCAGAAGCCGGACTCGGTGCAGATGGTCACCATCGAAGGCAGCGGGTCCGAACGGCGGGAAACGTGGTGGTACCAGAGTCCCGACGGGACGCGCAGCGGAACACGGGTGCAGCCGACCGACTACGATCCTCTGACCCGACCCTGGTACGTCGATACCATGCGCGCCGGCAAGGCGATGCTGACGCCGCCTTACCGCTTCATCCAGGGCAATAAGTTCGGGGTCTCGGTCGGGGTGCCGCTGGCCGACAACGAAGGCGTCATCGGCTTCGACTTCACCCTGGATGCCCTCTCGCAGCTCCTCACGGACTACAAGATCACCGAGAACGCCGTGATCATGGTCGGCCACAGCCTCAGCACCGTGGTGGTCGAATCGGCGCCGTGCCCGCCGGGCGTCAAGGGCTGCCTGGAAGGCGATGTCGAGGCGCGCGAAATCCTGCGGCGGACCATTCGCCAGACCATCGAAGAGGATCGCCGCATCGACCGCGAGATCAGCATCGACGGCAATGCCTACCGTCTGATCGTACATTTCATGGCGCCGGGCTTCGGGCAGCGCTTCGTGGTGGCGGCGGCGGTCCCGCAGGCCGAACTGGTCGCGGAATCGCGGACGTTGATGGAGCGGGCGGCGGTTGCCGCCGCGATTGCCGTCGCGCTTGCCATCATCGCCGCCCTCGTCGCGTCTTGGCTGGTATCGCGCTCGATTGGGCGCATTGCCGCCAAGACCGAGCATATCCGCAACCTGGACTTCTCGGAACGCTTGCCGGTGCGCAGCCGCATCACCGAGGTCGCGCGCCTGTCGGCCTCCGTCGAGCGCATGCGCGAAGGGCTGGAGGTGTTCGGCCGTTACGTGTCGAAAAATCTCGTGCAGCAGGTGATGCGCTCACCCGACAGCTCGGGGGTGGGCGGCGTCCGTCGCGACGTCACCGTGATGTTCACCGACATCGAAAGCTTCTCTCTGCTGAGCGAGAAGATGGAGCCGGAAATCCTGACCGACCGGCTGTCGCGCTATTTCGACGTGCTTGGAACGGCCATCTCGGCCAACAACGGGATGATCGACAAGTATATCGGCGACAGCATCATGGCGTTCTGGAACGCGCCGGAGCCCGACCCGGACCACGTCGCCAATGCCTGCCGGGCGGCCCTGCAGGCCGCGGCCGCGAGCAACCGGCTGCGCGAGAAGTGGGCCGCGCGCGGCCGGCCGACCTTCCGTACTCGCTTCGGCCTGCATACCGGGCTGGCCGTGGTCGGCAATGTCGGGGCACGCGAGCGCATCAACTACACGCTGGTCGGTCCGGTCGCCAACCAGGCGTCGCGCATGGAGGGCCTCAACAAGGTCTACGGCACCGAGATCCTGGTGAGCGGCGAGGTCGCGCAGCTGACCGCCGATCGCTTCCTGTGGCGGCACATCGACCGGATCGTGGCCGCCGGCACGACCGAAGCGCACGAGATCTACGAGCCGCTGGGTGAGGTTGAAGATGGTGCGCGCCATTCGGAATTTCTCGCGCGATGGCGCGCCTGTCACGCTGCGTATGACGCGGGTCGGTTCGAGGAGGCACTGGCCGGTTTCCGCGCCACCGCCGTCTTGCGGCCCAACGATGGACCCAGCCGCGTCTTCATCGCGCGCTGCACGGCCTTCCTGCGCGACGGCACGCCGCCCGGCTGGGACGGCGCCTGGCACTTCGATCGCAAGTAGACTTGCTGACTGATCAGCGTCCACCAGGCCAGGTGCAACGCTTCGAACGGGCGGAGGCCTTCCCTGCTTCGACTCAGAAGCTCATACGCAGGCGGCCGCTGAAGACGTTTACCGGACCGCGCACCAGATTGTAGGCGGGATTGCCGAGGAACTGGTAATCGGCGGTGACGACGATGCCCTTGGCGAGCTGGAAGGCGTAGTAGGCCTCGAACACGTTCTCCGAGGCGTAGCTCAAGGCGCCGTCGCCGACGAGCGGTCCCAGGCCGCCGGCGGCCAGATAGCCGCTGTGATCGCCCGAGATGTTGTTCCAGGCGCCGGCGATGCCCACGGTGTCCTCGGGCCTGCCCCAGGCCTTGCCCTTGATCGACAGGCCGAGCGACAGGCTGGCGTCGATGTCGGTGAAGGACATGATCTCGTTTAGGCCGTCGTTCCAGCTGAAGCGTCCGAACAGCCCGACCGAGTCGGAAATCTCTTGATCGAAATTGAGATAGAATCCGTATTTGGTGCGGCCCCGCCGCGTCCACGGGATGGTGTCGTTGGCGTTCAGGCCGAGATCGGGGTTGGCGAGCGCTATCGCCTGCGAATAGGAACCGGCGAAGGTGCTGTTGAGCCATGTCCCCAGCCGGAACGAGCCTTCCTTGCCGTACGGCTTGTAGCGCGCCTCCAGTTCGGCGACGTAGCCGCCGCGCACGAACAAAGCGGTGTCGAGCGTGTTCGCATTCGTGACGTCGGGCACCAGGAAGTAGCCGGCACGCACCGCCCAGTTGGCCCGGTTGAGCTCCGCGGTGATGCCCCAGGTGAGACCGAGCCGGTCGGCGGGGTAGTCAAACGCCCCCGAGGCCCAGATCGACCAGTTGAGGAAATCCACGCGCGGGTCGTTGGCGTAGGCGTTGCTGTCGAAGATGTCCTTCACGGAGTACTTGCCGAGCTGCAGCGTGACGCGATTGATGTCGCGCTCGCCGGAGAGTTGGCCGTATTCACCCTCGACCTTTTCGCGCTCGCCGCCCAGGCCGATCTCCTGGCGCAGGAACAGGCGCGAGACGTTGAAGCGCGGATAGGGGAAGTTCGACTTCTGCGCTTCGCCGTTGGGGTAGCCCGCCGCACCCGTCGTGTCGGCCACGCCGAAGCCTTGCAGGGATTCGGGATTGAAATAGAGCTCGCCGCCCTGCCACAGGCGAACGCCGAGGAAGGCCGAGGAGGTCCAGGTTTCGCGGCTCTGGCCTTCGGGCGGCAGGCTGTTGGTTCCGCTGTAAAGCGCATAGATCGGCGGATAGCCCTGGTAGATGAAGGTGGTCTGGCCGTGGATTTCCCAGGTGCCCGGACCGCGGTCTGCCGCGGCCTCTTTGCGGTTCTCCGCCGCGCCGAACTTGTAGTTCAGGCCGACGCGGAACTGGTGAAGGTCGTACTGCGAACCGTAGCGCGCGGGCGCCGCGGCGAAGTTGAAGCCGGTGAGAGCGAGATTGGTGTAGAGGTACTCGAGGCGCGTCGACCAGCGCTGATCGAGCCGATAGTCGACGCCGCCGCCGACCGTCCAGCCGACGCGCACATTGCTGGGGCTGGCGTCCTCGTTGCCGGTCGTGAGGTCGGTGCGCGCGAAGCGCGTGCTGGCCCAGGCGATGCCGCCGGTCACGAACGGCGTCCACGGTCCCACGGCATAGCCGGCGCGCGCACGCAGGCTCGAGAGATACTCGAGCTGTTCGTTGGCCGTCCCGGTGCTGGTGGCGCGGTACGAGAGGACCTGCGCGAGATCGCTGTAGTTGGAGAACGACATG
>Ga0310811_10013299_pt1 | contig 10716 bp, 10 predicted proteins | sample YCmetagenome_FD_207642 | JGI IMG/M metagenome (GOLD analysis project Ga0310811, IMG submission 207642) | Soil microbial communities from experimental microcosm in Duke University, North Carolina, United States - YC | ecosystem: Engineered > Artificial ecosystem > Soil microcosm > Unclassified ...
TCGACGCCGGAAAGCCCAAACTCGTGGCCATCACCGCCGCCGCCCGAAAGCTCCTCACCATCCTCAACGCCATGATGAAGGCCAATCAGCCCTGGAGAGCCGCTTGACCATCAAGACAGTCGCTCCCCCGCGAGCGGGGGAGGTCGCGAGGCGTCGCTCAGAAAGCGTAGCGGTAGCTGACCTGCACCGTGCGGGGCAGCGCCAGGCCCTGGTAGGGGTAGGACTTGCTGCAGCCGAGCGGGAAGTCGCGCAGCACGTCCACGCAGCCGCGGTAGAACCGGCCATACTCGCGGTCGAACAGGTTCTGCACCGACAGGTTCAGCTGGTGGTGGCGCTCGGCGTCGATGAACCAGCGGCCCGACAGGTTCACCGTGGCGTATTCGCCGTAGTTGACGACCCCGGTCGCATAGGGGGCGGTGGTCTTGCCGGTGTAGGCCAGGTTGGCGGTGACGCCCACCGGCAGGGTCGCCGGGTTCCAGTCCAGGCCCGCCTTCAGCTGCTGCAGCGGAATGTTGTTCAGCTGTACGCCCGTGGCGTCGCGGGTCTCGGTGTAGGTGTAGGCGAGGTTGGCCTTCAGGCTGGGCGTCAGGGCGGTGTCGGCCTCGAACTGGCCGCCGCGGGTGGTGGTGACGCCGTCGAGGTTGCCGAAGACGTACTGGTTGTACGGCTTCTTGGTCGCCGGGTTGATCGAGGTGTCGAAGCTGACGAAGTCGATGGCGTTGCGGATGTCGCGGGCGAAGCCGGTGGCCTCCACGTGGCTGGCGTGGCCCACGAGGTCGAACCGGGTCCCGAGGGTGAACTCCCCGCCGATGCTCTCTTCCGGCTTGAGGTTCGCCGAGCCCCGCTCCTGGCGCGTCGGGTCGTTGGCGTAGAGTTCCTCGGCGCTCGGCAGGCGGAAGTTCGTGCCGACCTCGGCCTTGGTGTAGATGCCCATCGGCCAGTCGTACTGGCCCGACAGGTTCCACACCGTGGACGAGGGGCCCGAGCTCGGGGCGTTGTAGCGCGCGCCGGCGGCCAGGCTCAGGTGGGGGATCATCTCCGGCGTCAGGCGCAGCTGACCGAAGCCGGCGTGCACCGTCTCGTCGTGCTGGGTGATGATCAGCTGCTCGTCGCGTCCGCCGTAGCGCTGCAGGTCGTAGCCGAAGTAGGCCTCCAGGCCTCGGGCGACGTCGTACTTGCCGAGCGCGTTCACCCCGTAGTCCTTGTAGCCCCAGAAGGCCTTGTCATAGGCCGTGACGAAGCCGCCGAGCGGGTTGGTCAGGGTCAGGGTCGTGTGGTTGTCCCAGTTGTGCCAGTAGCCCTTCACATAGACCGACAGGCGGTCTGAGGCCTGGACGTCGACCTTGGCCGTGGCCAGGTCCTCGGCGCGGCTCGTGAAGTTGTGGGCGATGCGGTAGGGCCAGGGCAGGTCGAGCGTCGCGTCGCTGCGCTGGTACGAACCTTGGACGCGGACCTTGTCACCCAGGTCGGCCTGGTACTTCACGCCCTCGGTGTGGACCTGGAAGGTGCGCTTATGGTTGCCGGCCGAAGGCTGGTAGTCCTGGTCGCGGAACGCCTGGTAACCGTCGGACTTGTCGGCCGAGCCGTAGATCACGAACTGGCCGAGGGCGATCTTGTCCGACAGGCTGGCGTCGATGTGGCGCTCGCTGTTGCTGTCGTAGGCCAGGCGCGCTTGGCCCGAGAGCCGCTCGGTGAACGGCCGCGTGACGATGTTGATCGCCCCGGACACCGCCTGCGTGCCGTAGAACAGCGACTGGCCGCCGTCGATCAGCTCGATGTGGTCGACGATCCCGGCCGGCACGGTGTCGAGCGGCGTCAGGCTGGATCCGTTGCCGGCGCCCGAGGCGAACAGGCGATTGTTGATGCGCACCCCGTCCACCAGCCACAGCACATCCTGGTTGCGGCCGCCGAGCACCGAGACGTCGGTGGTCGAGAACGGCCCGTTCTCGGGCAGGACGAACACGCCGGGGGCGAGGGTCTGCAGGGCCGAGGCGGTGTCGACGAAGCCGCCGTTGCGGACCGCCTGGCCGGGGATCACCTCGACCTTGACGCCGGTCCTGGCCAGCTGCTCGGGCAGGGTGTCCTCGAGGTTGCGGGCGTTGACCTGCACCGCCTCCACGGTGACGGGATTGTCCTGCACGCCCTCCGGGCGCGGGGCAGGGCCTTGGGCGTGCGCGGCGCAGGCGGCGGCGATCGCCGACAGAGCCGAGGCTCCGAACAGGATCGTCTTATGCATGGAAGGCTCCCCGGTACGCGAATCACGCGCTGGGCGCGGTTCGCGCCGTCAATACAGGCCGGTGGTGAATGAATTCCAAATTTCGCAGGTACTTGGTCAGTACACGCAGGGCGAGAACCATGCACCTGTTACGCGAAAATTGGTAGGCCTAGCTTGTTCTACCGAATGCGTGCAGTCGGGCGCCGTGCTGGCGCAGCCAGGCCCGCGGCGCCTTCTCCGGGCCGTAGAGGTCGCGCACGTGGGCCCAGAAGCGGGGACCGTGGTTGGCTTCCAGCAGGTGGGCGCATTCGTGGGCGGCGACATAGTCGGCGACCTCGAACGGGGCCAGGACCAGACGCCAGGAATAGCGAATCGAGCCGTCATCGCCCCTGCTCCCCCGGCCCGACGGGCGCGGCGGGCGGCAGGAGCCCCAGCGGCCCTTGGCGTCGGCCACGGCCACCTTGGGCATGGGCCGGCCGAGGGCGGAGGCATGGACCCGGGTGCGCTCGGTCAGCACCTGAAGGGCGTGGCGCTTGAGCTGGCGCATCGCCGAGCCGGCGAAGATCTCGCCTTCGCCGAAGGCGCGCAGCACCGCGTGGCCGTCCTCGCCCTCGTAGAACCCGGCCTTTAGCCGGGTCGACGCCGGCTCCAGGCGGTGCGGCTGGCCGAACACCTCGATCACGTCCCCGGGCGCGATCGCGGCCGGCTGGGGCAGGGCGTTGATGTGGGCGGCGATCCAGTGGGCTCTCTGGCCGGCGAAGGCCACCGCCTCGTGCAGGCGGCGCTGCGAGGGGGCCGAGGCGATCACCTCGCGCTTGGTCTGGTCGATGCGCAGGCTGACGCGCCGGGCCCGGGGGCTGACCTTCAGGCGCACGCGCGCGCCCGCCACCTCGATCAGGTCGCCCGGGGCGTAGCCGTGGCCACGGAACAGGTTCATGCCCAAGCTAGGTCTGAATCGGCTCAGAAATTCAAGCGATTGAGAGTCTTGGCGCGCTACCGTTTCCGCTGCTCGAGCGCGGTTACGCAGCTTCCTGGGCCGAGACCTTCTCCGCCATCCCGATGAAGTCGCGGATGCGCGGGTAGATGTCGCGCCGGAACTTGGAGCCGTTGAACACCCCGTAGTGGCCAACGCCGGGGTGCACGTAGAGCTCCTTCATCTCCTCGGGGATGTTGGGGCACAGGCCGTGCGCCGCCTGGGTCTGGCCCACGCCCGAGATGTCGTCGTGCGCGCCTTCCACCGTCATCAGGGCGATGTCGCTGATTGCCCGGGTGTCGACCTTGCGCCCGCGATGGACCAGCTCGCCCTTGGGCAGCAGGTACTTCTGGAACACGATGTCGATGGTCTGCAGGTAGAACTCCTCGGTCATGTCCAGGACCGAGAGATATTCGTCGTAGAACTCGCGATGCTTGGCGGCCCCGTCGCCGTCGTCCTTCACCAGGTCCTCGAAGTAGCGCCAGTGGGCGTCCATGTGCATCTTCTCGTTCATGGACATGAAGCTGTAGAGCTGCACGAAGCCCGGATAGACCCGGCGCATGGCCCCGAGGTAGGGCGCCGGCACGGTGTGGATCATATAGGACTGGAACCAGGTGAACGGCCGGGTCTCGGCCATCTTGTTGGTCACTGTCGGCGACAGGCGCGCGTCGATCGGCGAGCCCATGAAGATCATCGAGGCGGGCCGGTTGGGATCCTTGTCCTCGGCCATCAGCGACGCGGCGGTCAGCACCGGCGGGCCCGGCTGGCACACCGCCACCACATGGGCGCCCGGACCGATCTCGGTCAGCATGTCGCGCACGTGGTCGACGAAGTCGTGGAAGTCGAAGCGGCCCTCGTAGATCGGCACGTCCCGCGCGTTCGACCAGTCGGTGATGTAGACCTCGTGGTCCTGCAGGAAGCCCTTCACGGTGCCGCGCAGCAGGGAGGCGTAGTGGCCCGACAGGGGAGCCACAATCAGCACCTTGGGCGCATCCTGGCCCTGGTCGGTGCGGCGGAGGCGCTGCAGCTTGACCCAGGCCGAGGACCACGCCGTGTCCATCTCTACCGGAACCGTGTCGGCGCCGACCTCGATCTCGTCGATGCGCCACTCCGGCTTGCCGTAGCGGCGGGTCATGTTCGACAGCAGGTCCGCCGCGGCGAACAGGGTGCGGCCGGATTCGGTGTGCGAGGCCGGGTTGAGGGGCGAGCCCCAGAACTCCCGCGCGGCGTCCGCCGCGAGGCTCAGAGGCCGGGCGGCGTAGTAGGCGGCTTCATGAAGGGCGTAGAGCATAGGCCTCGGAAACCCTGGATCGTCTCGAACTGAAGCGCAGCGCCCCGACGCAGGCGCCGAAGCTTGTGCACCGCAACATCAGATCATCCTTGCAACATAATGCAAAGATATGAATCCGGTTCTGGCGGCGGAAGGCGCTTGTAGCCTCATCCCTTGGCGCCGGAAGCCATGGCGTCCCCAATCTGGGTCGCAACCTCCGATGGTGTCTGGCTTTCCGTCAGCGCGGCGGCGAACTTGCCCTGCGGGTTCATCAGATAGACGATCGAGGAATGGGCCACGGCGTAGCCCTCGCCCTTCCCGTCTTTTTGATAATAAACGCGATAGGCCTTCGCAGCTGCAGCAACCTGCTCCGGCGTGCCGGTCAGGCCGATCGCGCCCTTGGGAAAGGCGGGGGTCGACAGATAGGTCTTCAGCTGGGCCGGGGTGTCGCGCTCGGGATCGACGCTAATGAACACCACCTGCAGGTTCTTGGCCTTGTCGCCGAGCTTGGCCTCGGCCCCCGCCAGGGCCTGCATCGTGGTCGGGCACACGTCGGGACAGTAGGTGTAGCCGAAGAACACCGCGCTCCATTTGCCCCGGAGCAGGGTCTGGTCGGTCGGTCGTCCGTCCTGGTCGACCAGCTGGAAGGGCCCGCCGACCAGGGCTTCCCCGCTGGAGGTCACGGGTCCGGAGACGCCGCCCGGCCGGTCGCAGGCGGCCAGCCCCAGCACGGGGCCGAGCACCAGCCCGGCCGCCAGAAGGATCAAACGCTTTCGCACCGCGCTCATCTCGTCGTAGCCTCGCTTGCAGTAAGGAGCATCACAGCCGCAGCCATGACGATCCTGGCCTCGTCGGACCCCGCTGTTCGTCTGGATAGGACCGCCCCCGCCCCGAGGCAAGGCGGCGGCGCCCCGGGCGAGCGTCTTCGGCTGCGCACCCTGGTGGGTCTGCGCTGGGCGGCGGTCGGCGGCCAGATGCTGGCGCTGCTGGCCGCGCGCTTCCTGCTCGGCTTCGAGGTGCCGCTCCTGGCCTGCCTCGGCGTCATCACCCTGGCGGTGCTGTTCAACCTGGCCCTGGTGCTGGCCCTGCCGCCGCAGCGGGTGCTGCGGCAGTGGGAGGCAGCCCTGCAGCTGGGCTTCGACATCCTGCAGCTGGGCCTGCTGCTGCTGCTGACCGGAGGGGTCGGCAACCCCTTCACCGTGCTGCTGGTCGTACCGGTCATACTGGGGGCCTCTTCGCTCGAGGGCCGTCACCCCTTCGTGCTGACCGGCCTCGCCACGGCGGTGGTGCTGGCGCTGGCGGCCCTGGCCGAGACCCTGCCCTGGCTCGGCGGCACTCCCTTGATCCTGCCGCCGCTCTACCACTGGGCCGCGGCCCTGGCGGTGATCGTGGGCGTCGTGGTGGCCTCGACCTACGCCCGCCGGGCGGCGGCGGAATCGGCGCGCATGGAGTTGGCCCTGCACGCCGCCGAGACCGTGCTGGCCCGGGAGCAGCGGCTGTCGGCCCTGGGCGGGCTGGCGGCCATGGCCGCGCACGAGCTCGGCACCCCCCTCGCCACCATCGCCGTGGTGGCCAAGGAGATGGCCCGCGAATGCCCGCCCGGCTCCCTGCGCGAAGATGCCGAGCTGGTGTCGTCCCAGGCCCAGCGCTGCCGCGACATCCTGCGGCGCCTGGCCGAGACGCCCGAGACCGACGACGTGGTCCATGCCCGCATCAGCCTGTCCCAGCTGCTCGAGGAGGCGGCCGGTCCGGAGGCGGTCGACGAGGAGGTGCGCGTCGAATGGAGCGTGATCGGCCCGCCGGACACCGACCCGCCGGACCTGATCCGCCATCCAGAGGTCGGCCCGGCCCTGACCTCGTTCGTCGAGAACGCCATGGACTTCGCCAAGACCGAGGTGCGTCTGGTCGGCCGCTACGACGACGATTTCGTCGCGGTCGAGGTGCAGGACGACGGGCCGGGCTTCGCGCCGGAGATCTTCGCCAAGCTCGGCGAGCCCTATGTGACCAGCCGTCCCTCGGGCGAGAACTCGCCATCCGGCCACCTCGGCATGGGCCTGGGCTTCTTCATCGCCAAGACCCTGCTGGAGCGCACGGGGGCCGAGGTCGGCTTCCGCAACGCTCGCGGCGGCGGCGCGGTGGTGTCGATCCGTTGGCCGAGGGGGGTGATCGAGGCCCTCGCGGACTAGGGGAAGCGGGCGATGCCAACGGGGGGCGAGGGCGCCCGGGGCCGACCGGCTTTTCCCCGATTAACCCCAGGGTTGAATTAGTCTCTTGAGCAAATCGCCCTAACCGGGACACAATGTCGCACCCCTGACGTGTTTTTGGGACCAAAACAAATGACGGATCTCTCTGACGCAGTCGCAGACCTGGCCGACAAGAGCCTCCTGGTGTTGGACGACGACGCTCCGCTCCGAACGCGGCTCGGACGGGCGCTGGAAGGGCGCGGCTTCGAGCCGACCCTGGTGGCCAGCGTGTCCGAAGCCTTGAGCGCGGTGAAGCAGCACGCGCCCGCCTTCGCCGTCGTCGACATGCGGCTGGAGGACGGCAACGGCCTGGGCGTGGTCGAGGCGATCCATGCCGCCCGTCCCGAGGCGCGGGTGATCATGCTCACCGGCTACGGCAACATCGCCAGCGCCGTCGCCGCGGTGAAGGCCGGGGCGGTGGACTACCTGGCCAAGCCCGCCGACGCCGACGACGTGGTGCGCGCCCTGCTGGCCCGGGGCGATGGCCCGGCCCCGCCGGAAAACCCGATGTCGGCCGATCGGGTGCGCTGGGAGCACATCCAGAGGGTGTATGAGCTGTGCGGACATAACGTTTCCGAGACCGCCCGCCGGCTGAACATGCACCGCCGCACGCTCCAGCGCATCCTGGCCAAGAGGGCCCCGAAATAGGCGCAGCCATGCCGGGCCCGGCCCACCTCCGCAAGGACAACGACCTCCTGGCCATGATCGCCCGGGTCGCCTTCCTGCTGGTGGTGGCCGGGCTGTGCTTCGCCTCGCTGGCGCCGTCCGGCTGGATGCCGCGGGTGCTCTACTCCTACCACCTGGAGCACTTCGCGGCCTTCTACCTGGTGGCCCTGTCCATGGCGGCGGCGCGCTACCGGGCCAACGTCTACCGGGTGATGACCGACATCGCCATCCTGGCCACGGTGCTGGAGGGGGTGCGCCTGTTCATCCCCTCCCATCAGCTCTATGTGGTCGAGGACTGGGTGGCCGACCTCGGCGGGGCCCTGGCGGCCCTGTCGCCGATCGTCATCGGCGACTTCCGCAAATCCTTCCGCCCCGAGCGTCCACCGCCCTCGCCGCCGGCCGAGGCCCCGCCCCAGCCGCCGGCCGCCGACGCGCCCGCGGAGAACGGGACACCCACGCTCAAGCAGCGCGAAGCGCGTTAGCGCCAAGGAAGACGCCGCGCTCAAGCAGTGCGAAGCGCGTTAGGGCCAAGGAAGACGCCGCTTTCAAGCAGCGCGAAGCGCGTTAGCGCCGAGGAAGACGCCGCGCTCAAGCAGCGCGAAGCGCGTTAGCGCCAAGGAAGACGCCGCGCTCAAGCAGCGCGAAGCGCGTTAGCGCCAAGGAAGACGCCGCGCTCAAGCAGCGCGAAGCGCGGTAGCGCAAACAAGACTCAGAGCGGGATCCTGAGGTCCACGACCTCGAAGCCTTGTTCGGCCAGGCGATCGGTCAGGATGCGGCGGTGGCAATGGCCCGGGTCGGCCTCGTAGCACAGCAGGGCGGAGGGACGCTGTTCCGCCAGGTCGGCCGCCTCCGCCAGCGCCACCGCCGCCTCGGGTTCGGCGAGGTGGGCCTCGAAGATGCGATGCATCTCCTCGGTGCGCCCGGCCCGGGCCGCCTCGCGCCCGGCCTTGGGCGTGCCCAGCGTCCTCAGGTGCAGGTAGTCCAGGCCCTCGTCCTTCAGGCTCGCCGCCAGAATGCTCTTGGAGAAACCGGCCCGGCGCGAGGCGGCCACGGCCCGCACATCGATCACCAGCCTCACCCCGGCCGACTTCAGCGCGCCGATCACCTGGGCCTGGGTCGCCTGCTCGTAGCCGATGGTGAAGATTCTGGGCATCCGGGACTAAAGCCCCAGCTCGTCCATCGGGTCCACGGCCATGGCCTCGAGAGCCTCGGGCGACAGGGTCAGCGACCGGCGGGCGTGGAGGTCGAGGAACAGCGACACCACCTCGCCGCTGGCCCAGGGCCGGCCGGTGTTGGGGTCCAGCAGCCAGTGCACCACGCGGCGGGCCTTGGCCGTCAGCGCCCGGTGGGCCGAGCGCAGCTCCACCCGGTCGCCCGCCCGCGGCCAAGCGTGATAGACCGCGCGGTACTCCACCGCCGCGCCGCCCAGGCGTCCGGCCAGGTCGGGCTGGGCGGCCAGCAGGGCCTCGTGCGAGGGCCGGATCATGTGGCCGACCGAGGCGTAGACGCGGTTCAGCATCTGCTCGGGCAGCATCCGTCCGAACACGTCGCAATCGGCCGGCATGATCGCCCCGCCGGCCACCACCGGCAGGCCCATAGCCTCGGCCTGTCTGAGGCTGGCCATGGTCTCGACCGGCTCCATCGAGATGCTGCGCGGCCGGGCGAACTCCGGCGCCTCGATCCGCATGGCCTCGATGCGCTCGCGCGTCGCCCGGGTCCAGGGGAACGGGCGCAGGTCGCGGGGGGTGACGTGGGTCACCTTGGCGGTGATCGCCGCGGCCGGCTCGCCGCTGACGTGGTAGAGCAGTTGCAGCAGGGTGGCCTCGGTCTCGCCGATGTCGAGCAGGCCGCCGGTCATCACCAGGCCCGCGCCCGGCCGCGCCTCCTTCAGGAAGCGCACGTGGTGCTCGCGCAGGAGCAGGGTCGAGGAGGCCCCGGCGGTGAAGGCGTGCGGCATGCCCAGCATCGCCGCCAGGCCCGCCAGCCCCTGGGCGGCGATGGCGAGATAGAACTGCACGTTCATGTGCCCCATCTCGTCGCACTGCCAGGGCGTCACCCCGCCGCGCCAGATCTCCTTGCCCGGCAGCTCCGCCATCAAGCCCCCGGCTCCCTGCAGGCGGCGCAGCGCCCGTGCGCCTCGATCGCCACCGTCTCGATGGTGTAGCCCGCCGCAGCCGCCAGCCCGCGCAGGGCCTCGTCGACCGGGGCGGCGATCTCCTCGGTGCGCCCGCAGCAGTCGCACAGCAGGAAGGCCGCGGCGTGGGTGCCCGGCTCGCCGGTGCAGGCGACATAGGACGCCAGGCTCTCGATGCGGTGGGCCAGGCCCTCGCGCTCCAGGAATTCCAGGGCGCGATAGACCGTGGGCGGCTTGGCCGGGGCGCCGTCGTCCTCGCCGAAGGCCGAGATCAGGTCGTAGGCCTTCACCGGCTGGCCGGCCTGCATGAGCAATTCGAGCACGCGGCGGCGAGCAGGGGTCAGCTTCTGGCCATGCGCCAGGCAGCGCGCCTCGGCCGACCGCAGCCCGGCGGTCAACGCCCGGCCGCTGAGGCCCAGCGGCTCGTGGCGATGTCCCGCGTGCTCGGATCCCATGGCCCTGAGGTAACGGTGAACGGCGTACGCTGCAAGGTAGCGCGACCTCCCCCGCAAGCGGGAGAGGTCGCGTTAAGGCCTCAGCTCTTCGCGAACAGCTTCTGCCAGCGGCGCTTCTCACGGGTGCGCCAGGCGCCGCGGTGGTAGGCGTCCGACACGATCAGGGGGGCCACGGTGGTGGCCTCGGCGAACACCATCTGCTCGTAGGTGGTCTGCACCTTGCCCCAGGACGCGGCCTCCTGCAGCGTCGACGACGAGCAGGCGCCGTCGCGCACGTCGGCCACGGTGATCTGCACGGCGTAGCGGTGCATCTCGGCCTCGACCCCGAGGATCTCGGCGCACACCACGGTGTCCTGGGCGAAGTTCTTGGGCACCCCGCCGCCGACCATGAACAGGCCGGTGACGCCGGCCGCGATCTTGATGTCGGTCAGTTCGCGGAAATCGGCGATGGCGTCGAGCATCATGTAGGGCTTGCCGGCGGCGGCGCGCTCCTTCTGGTGCTTGACCAGGCCGAATCCGGCCGAGCTGTCGACGAAGGCCGGGCAGAAGATCGGCACGCCCTCTTCATAGGCGGTCTGGATCAGGCTGCCGGGCTTCTTGGCGTTGCCTTCCGACAGCCACTTGCCCATCTCCCAGATGAACTCGCGCGAGGAATAGCCGCGCGGCTCCAGGCGGTTGGCGATCTCCAGGATGGTGTGGTCGCAGGCCTGGAGCTCTTCCTCGTCGATGTAGGTGTCGTAGATGCGGTCGATGTAGTGGC
>Ga0310811_10013300_pt1 | contig 10716 bp, 12 predicted proteins | sample YCmetagenome_FD_207642 | JGI IMG/M metagenome (GOLD analysis project Ga0310811, IMG submission 207642) | Soil microbial communities from experimental microcosm in Duke University, North Carolina, United States - YC | ecosystem: Engineered > Artificial ecosystem > Soil microcosm > Unclassified ...
CTTTCAACGTTGGTTTTCGCAACGTGACGGTTCGAGTCGAAGGGCCGAGCACCACCGCGTGGTTCTCTGGCCTGACACATTCAACAATTATTTTCACCCAGAGACGGCAATTGCCGCGGTCGAAGTGCTCGAAGCCGCTGGCTTTGAAGTCTTGTTACCCGCGGGCCATGTTTGCTGCGGCCGCCCCCTCTACGATTTCGGCATGCTCAAACGGGCAAAAAAGTTGTTGCAGCAAGCGCTCGAAATTCTGGAACCGGAAATTATCTCCGGAACCCCTGTGGTCGTGCTCGAGCCGAGTTGCGCCTCCGTGTTTCGTGACGAGCTTTTGAACCTATTTCCCGCTGACGAGTGGGCGCAAAAGCTTTCATCGCAGGTGTTCCTATTAAGCGAGTTCCTGGAGAAGCACGCACCCGGCTTTGAGTTGCCTCAAATCGGCCGGCCGGCGCTGGTTCACGGGCATTGCCATCAGAAGTCAATCATGAAAATGACGAGCCAGGAAGTGGTGTTGCAGCGGCTTGGCATTGATTACAACATGCCCGCGCCCGGCTGTTGCGGAATGGCAGGTGCATTCGGCTTTGAAAAGGAAAGCTCCGAGGTTTCGTTAGCGATAGGTGAACTCGAACTTCTGCCCGCAGTTCGTCGGATGCCTTCGGACTCGCTGATCGTTGCTGACGGCTTCAGTTGCCGGGAACAGATTGAGCAATGCACGGGAAGGAAGACGGAGCATTTGGCGGAGGTGATTCGAGAAGGATTACGTTCTGCTGCTCGGCCGCGCGAAAGCTCGTAGCGCGGAAATCGCTCCGCGCCAGCCCCTTTGCGCCAGCCGCATTACACGCACGGCGCGATAAAAAGAAGATGCCCACTCAGGAAGCGATATTGCCTGCCAGTCGCTGACGCCCGGAGTGAGTGCCAATCTCCACGCGAAGCGCGCTCGGTCCCGCGATCGTTCTCGCAAGTTCATCATTAAACCGAAATAACGCATTGACTGAGTATCCGGTTCTTCTCCTTGGCTCATGCGCTTTGCAATATTGCCTGCCAATACCTCTGCGTCGAGTATGGCGGGGTGAAAGCCTAAGGCTTGCGGCAACTCGAGCCCCAGTAGTGTTCGGGCGAGCTCAAGCGACACTGCGACGATCCGCTCGATCCCAAGCCGGCGAGCTTCCGCCATTATCCATTGCCAATCAAGCCCCAGTTGCGCCAGGGTTGCGACGTCGCGGACCATTCCGAGTTGAGACCATTGATGCTTTGCGGCGTGGACACACAAGACCACCATGAGATCCTCATTACATAGCGTGCGCACGCGCATTCCTTCGAAGTCGGATTCAGCCGAGCGTTTGAAAAGCGATTCCATGCTGGTAGCAATCGAATAAAAGCGCGGAACGATTTGCCATTGCAGCTCAATTAGGTTCGGCTCTGCCGCAGAACCGAACACGTATTCGTATCCAATGCGCAGGTATTCCCGATGCTGCGAAGGGAGTGTGAGCCGGGGCGTGTACCCGAGCTCGCGCAAAGCGCTCTGGGCTGGCGCAACATCTGCTGTTCTAACCAGGAAATCGAGGTCGCCGAAATCGCGCATTGCCGGATCACCGTAAAGTTGTTGAGCCAGAACCGGCCCCTTGTGTGCGAGGACCTCAATGCCGTGATGTTCGAATTGCCACAGAATGCCAGCTAATACAGCGGACAAGCGCAAGACACGACGGCTGTGAATGGAAAAACGCGCATCTGCGGCAGCGCGAATGCTTGCGGGCGCGTCATTCCGGCCCCGAAGCGCCCTATGAAGTGCCGGCAAGACACGATGATGGGTGGCTAATTTGAGTATCCGGTCCCAATCGAGTTTTCCCCGCAGGGCTTCAGCGAGAACGGAATCTCGCCGCGCTTTCCCGCAGCACGCGCGCAGAAAATCGAACTCCGAAATGTCCACAGAAGTGGAAGGTCGGGGCAGTCCGAAATCGAGTTGTGAAGCGGTTGCCAAGCTTTGCCTGTGAACTAAGTATGTGCGCGCGCTAATTCAGTCACGCTGGGCTGGTCGTTCGTCCATAGAATCTTCTTACAGGCGATGGCCCCGGCAAAGTACCTGGCATTGAACCTCGCGAACAGATATGCACAGCATTATTCTGGACTCGGTCCACAAGATCTTTCGCCCTGCCGGCTTTCTGTTTCCTCGGCGCAACAAAACAGAAACCTATGCGATTAAAGGCGTTTCGCTCAGCATCTCGCGCGGAGAGGTGCTGGCATTGTTGGGGCCGAATGGCAGCGGCAAGAGCACGACGCTGAAATTGATTTCGACGGTATTGCTCCCCGATCGCGGAACGATTCTGATAAATGGTGCGGACACTCGCGAGCACGGACGGCGTGTCCGGCAGCAGGTCGGGTTTGCTGTCGCGTCGGAGCGCTCGTTTTTCCCGCGACTCACTGTGCGGGAGAATCTCGACTTTTTTGCTGCGCTCGAGAATGTTCCCCGGAGCGAGCGAGCTGCGGAAGTGTCAAAGATCATTAGAGACATAAATCTGGGCCATCATTCCGACAAGCAAGTAATGAAACTCTCCTCCGGCTTGCAGCAGCGGCTGGGAATCGCGCGTGCTCTTATCAAACGCCCCCGGGTCCTCCTGCTTGACGAACCGACGCGAAGCCTGGATCCTGCTGCGGCAAGCCAATTGTGGATTTTAGTGCGGCGTCTCGCGCACACCGGAACCACGATAGTTCTAGCAACCCACAATTTTGAGGAAGCCGTTCTTGCCGCTGATCGTGTCGCGATACTGCAAAAAGGTCAATTGCTGGCACTGCGCCAGACTATCGGCCTGACCGCCGAGCAGTTACGAACACAATACTTGCACGCTACTGGCGAGGAAAACCTTATGCCTTGGCCCGCGGAGGTTCCGGCGTGACCTTGGATAAAGCCGCAGCCGTCATTAAGAAGGACTTCTTGACGTCGCTCCGCTATCGCAATGGTTTGCTGTTGAATGCCTTCGCGCCCGTCGCGCAGCTAGTCATGTTTTACTACCTGGCACGCGCCGTCGGTCCGCAATTCCGGCCTGAAGGTATGCCTTATTTTCTGTTTCTTCTTGTGGGAACCGGTTTTTACACTTTTCTGCTGACTGGCATGCATAGTTTTTTCCGGAGCATACAGGAATCGCAACAAGCGGGGACGCTGGAGGTACTGATGACGACCGCCACCCCGGCACCGGTGCTACTTTCTTTGAGTGTGATCTCGGTTTTCGCCAGTGGTTTCATCCAGATGTTTCTTTATGTGGGAGGAGGGCTACTTTTATTTCGTCCTCCGCTTCACATCAGCATAGTGGGCTGCATCGCGGTCTTCATGTTGTCTCTCGTAATCGCGGTCTCGGTGGGGTTGTTCGCTGCCGGCCTGCAGATCGCGATCCATAAGGGCTCGGCCGCATTATGGCTATTAGGGTCAATGGCATGGGTCGTATCGGGAACGCTATTTCCGATTGCGGTGTTGCCGCGCCCCATAGAAATCATTGCCCAGCTTCTGCCTATGACCCACTCGCTGGCCGGTATGCGCCTCGCTGTCATGTCAGACGGCTCTGGATTGATGAAAGAGGTAGAGGTGCTGGTGGCATTTTCTGTGGTGCTGGTCCCTGCCAGCATCGGGTTCTTCTCATGGACGCTGCGCCGGGCACGCCAATTTGGAACTCTTTCCTTTTATTGATTTGCAGTTACTTTGGTGTGGAGAGCCACGGCATGGAGTCAACCAGACTCTTACATGGGGCATACAATGTCCACAGGCTCGTGAAGACTCTCGTTCAGCGTCGAAAAGGCACGCGCGTGCGCGCACAGATTCCGGTGCGCATCACCAGTCTCGATCCCATGGCTTCGTTCACCGAGCGATGTCACACTTTGCTGGTGAATCCACTCGGTTGCGGTGTTCGTTTTCCGCGCTCACTGAAGCCAGGTATGCGTTTGCGCATTGATGATCTTCCCGGCGGTGGAAGTATCAGTGCTTATGTGGCCAGCAACCTACCGCCCAGCCTGGGAAACAAGTATTGGGTAGTTGGTATTGGCTGGGATGCACCTAAAAATCTCTGGTGTCTCGCGCCTGTCCCCGCCGACTGGGATGCTCATGCTGCGGTACCTAGGTTCTTTCCAGCTTCAGTCCGGTTCGCCAACTCAGCTATGAGAGAAACTCGTTAGTTTAGTAAGCCCGATAGGCTAATAAAGGAGTTGGGCACCTTAGCCGCAAGCAACCAGCCTGGTGAAAAGGAAATCCAACTCACCGCGTAGTTGTCTATATGCGGAGGACTTTTCGTTCCGGGCGGCTGGATGTTCTTGTGGGCATTGCCCTAATGATCTTTTGCGCGGTCATTCCTGCCTTTGCCGTCCTGGGTGAAAACGTATCGTCCGTCACCGCCGATCAGGCGCGTCTTAAAGCATCCGTCCGCATGGTTCCGCACCAGTTTTATTCGGTGCAGGAGATGCGGACTCCATCCGGGACCACGGTGCGCCAGTTTATTTCTCCGGCAGGAATGGTTTTTGCGGTCTCATGGCAAGGTTCTGCGCCGGATCTCCAGCAGTTGCTGGGCACGTACTTCGACGAACTTGAATCAGCGGCAACTTCTGATCCCTCTCGCCGGGGACGCGGGATGCACGTCGATGATGGCGATCTGGTTGTGGACACGGGTGGCCATATGCGCTTCGTTACAGGTCGCGCGTTCCTTCGAAGCAAATTGCCGGCGCAGGTGGCCAGCGATGACATCCGTTAGTCGCAGGGTTGCCGCGCTGGCGTGCGCGACTTTGTTGTACGAGGTAGAGCTCGCGTGCGGAGGGTCAAGCCATCAGTCGAAGTTAGTTTCGGCGAGCAATGTCCAGTCAATTGCCGTGAATGGCGGCCCGAGTGGGAATTACGCCAATGGACTGTTCACCAGCGTCACAGTCTGCGTGCCAGGAAGCTCGAATTGCCAGAATATTTCCGGCGTGCTGGTTGACACCGGTTCGTTTGGTTTAAGGCTGCTGTCTTCTGCTCTTGGTCCGGTGGGTCCTTCGCTTTCTCAACAAACCGATGCTGCCGGGAATTCTGTTTTTGAGTGCGCGCAGTTTGTTGATAGCGTTGTCTGGGGTCCGGTCAAGACTGCTGACGTGAAAATGGGGACTGAGATTGCCAACTCAATCCCGATCGAGGTGATCGACTCGAATACAACGCCGATTCCATCGAATTGCAAAGCCATAGGACCGGCCGAAGAAGACGTATCGAGCCTGGGCGCGAACGGCATTCTCGGGATCGGATTCTTTTTACAGGATTGCGGAAGCGCCTGCTCCGTGCCCGGCTCATCGAATCCTGGCTTCTATTACAGTTGCTCTGGAAGTTCGTGCCAGATCGCCGCCGAGAGCAATTCACTACAAGTGCAAAACCCGGTGGGATTTTTCGCAACCGATAACAACGGTGTGGTCCTGCACTTGCCGGCTGTAACATCCGGTGCAACCGTGACCGGTTCGCTTACATTCGGGATCGGAACACAAAATAACAATGCAATCAACTCCCAGCTGATTTTCCGTCCCGATAGTTTCGGAAATCTTAAGACCACCTTCAAGGGCCAGAGCTATGCGGGGTTCCTCGACAGCGGATCAAACGGCTACTTTTTTGTTGATAGTTCCAGCACGGGACTGCCAAATTGTCCAAGCTCACAGAAGGGATTTTACTGTCCTGCCTCCCCAGTCAATTTGTCAGCCACTAACATCAGCGGTCTCTCCAGCAATACCGTAAATTTCACGGTAGCAAATGCCGCCGATCTGTTCGCGATGAACTCAGGTTTTGCGTTTCCGACGCTAGGCGGTCCCGACCCAGCGACCTTCGATTGGGGCCTTCCGTTCTTCTTCGGGCGCAAAATCTATGTGGCCTTCGAGCAACGACAAACCCCTGCCGGAGGCGGGCCCTTCTGGGCCTACTGATCAATCCCTCTCCCAGTCAGCGGAATGAAATGCGAACTCGCTGAATCTGATGCGGTGATCTGAAGTATCCCCGTTCTATCGCCTGGAATTACAGGTTTGAACGATATTTTTATGGAGCATTCAGCCCCCGGCGCAAGCTCTTTTCCGCAATTATTTTGTGCAGCGAAATCAATTCCGGAAGAGAGTATTTCTTCGAGTATCACCGGGAAACTCAATTGATTGCTGATTGTGATCGTGACTGGGGTACTTTGCGAATTGATTGCCTGTGAGCCGAAGTCAATCCTGGAAGGGGAGATCAGCAGTTCTGCTACCGCCGCTTGAGTCTGGGCCAGCGCGTGCGGAAAACAGATCACGATAAGCACAGCTCCCGTCAGCGCGCCCCTCAAGCCTTGCTCCGCGGGTTGATTCTTTCGCCGAAAAGGGCACTACCAATCCGAACCCGGGTGGCGCCCTCTTCAATTGCGATTTCAAAATCGTGGGACATGCCCATGGAAAGAACACTCATGTCGACTTCGGGCAGGCCGCGGCGCTGTATGCTGCTTGCCAGTTCCCGGATTGTACGAAAGAACAGCCGCGAGCGTTCTGGGTCGTCGCTGTAGGGCGGCACCGTCATCAATCCTTCAAGGTGCAGGTGTGGAAGATCAGGGGCTGCGCGAAGCAATGATTCCAATTCATCTGATCCGGGAGTGACGCCGCTCTTGGCGGGTTCGGCTCCGATGTTGACCTCGATCAGAATGGGTAGGGTCTTCCCGAGTTCCAATGCAGCGGAATTCAGCTTGTGCGCCAGCCGAAGCGAATCAACAGATTCGACGGAGTAAAAAAGTTCTGCGGCACGCGCCGCTTTGTTGGTTTGAAGATGACCGATCATACTCCAGCGGATGTCCGTGAGTTTGGACAAGGCGGATCGCTTGCCCTCAAACTCCTGGACGCGATTTTCGCCAAACAGGCGGATTCCGGATTGGTAGGCTTCGCGTATACGTTCGAGTGGGACAGTCTTGGTGACGGCCATTAATTCGATTTGGTCTGGATTGCGCCCAGACCGCCTGGCCGCGTCTTCAATTTGAGTGCGCACCCGGGCAATGTTCTCGGCGATGGACATGTCTCTAAATTATCGCGAAGGAGAAAAGACGGCCCTCAAACATCAATCGCGGAGTATTGAGATTCAAGATGATCACATAATCGCGGTTGGGGGTGCGGGCTCGCTCGGATCGCCTGCGCTGGTGAGCGGCAGGAAGATCATTAAGGCTGCAAGCAGCCCCAGCACTACCATTCCGACAAGGTATAGGGGCTCTCCGAATATTTGGGGCGGTTGCTTCGGCGGCGCCCATACGGATGCTCGCAAAGCCGCCCATAACAGTCCCATGAGGGCTTCGCCGGCAATGAGTCCCGAAGCGGTCAGCACTCCGGCATTCTCCACGCGGGCGGTCTGAGCCGCATTGAAGCCACGTTTACGGGCGGCCCAGTCACCGATGGACCGGAAGATTCCTCCGACAAAAATTGCGCACGTAGTCTCAAATGGCAGGTACATGCCGACCGCTACCAGCATGGGGCTGCGGACCTGCATCATGATCATGGCGACGCCAAGAAACATTCCCACCACAATCAAAGGCCAAGGCATATTGCCGCCGACGATGCCTTGCGCCAGGGTGGCCATTAGTCCGGCTTGCGGAGCGGGCAACGCTTTGCTGCCGAACCCCATGCCCTTTGAAAGCACATATAGCGGCCAGTACATGATTGAGCTCGCCACCACGACAGCAATAAGCTCCGCGGCCTGAATGCGGCGCGGCGTGCCGCCCAGGATGTAGCCAACTTTGAAGTCCTGAAGTAGTTCGCCTGCAACCGAGGAAGAAACGCAGACCACCGCTGCTACTCCCAGGACGGCGGCGACTCCAGCCTTGCCTGAAACTCCGAGAGAAACCATGAGCAGCGCGGCAATCAGCAAAGTAGAAAGCGTAATTCCTGAGACCGGATTATTCGATGATCCGATCGTTCCGCAAAGACTGCCCGAGACGGTTGCGAAAAAGAAGCCGACCAGAAGCATGACAACCGCGGCGAGAATTGCCGGCCACAAAAGGTTTGAAACATGAATGTAGAGGAAGCACATGAGCACGAACATCACCGCGATCAAAGCGAAAACTGTCTTAAAGCTCATGTAGCGTTCGGTCCGCGAAACCTCCGGCTGGTCACCGGCGCTGCGTCGAAGATCCCCGAAAGCTTTGCCCAGCCCGGCGGCCAGGCTGTCTTTCATTCGATACAAGGTGTAAACCGAGCCGACGAGCATGCCGCCCACGGCAATCGGCCGCACGATGTTTCTCCACACAGCATCGGCCATCGTTGTCCAATCGTCGGTGGATCCGGCGGGAAGATAGGTCACGAGCTCCGGCCCTTTGAAATAAATGATGAGCGGAACGAGGAGTCCCCATGCCAGCACACTGCCTGAAAATTGAATTCCAGCCAACCGCGGTCCGATGATGTAACCAACGCCCAGCAAGGCCGGACTTACGCTCGGCGCGGCGAATGTGCTGGCGCCTCCAGCACTCAATGTATTTGCGCCCAAACGAACCTGACTGCGCCCCAAGGCTCCCACTGCGAATTGAAATGTCTTGTCCACCGCGAACAACCCAAAAGATCCGAGCAGATAAACCACCGCGCCGATACCAATGTTCCAGAACAGATATTTCGCAGCCTGCGCGCCACGGCGCCCGGCTTTGTGGATCTCGGCTGCAGCTACTGATTCCGGAAACGGCAGTTCGGGGTCCTCGACCATACCCTTCCGCACCAGGGAAATGAAGAGCACGCCAAGTACACTGCCGACCATAATCAATGCGGTAGATTTCCAATAGGCGTCGGCAGGTCTAAAAGACGGCCACACGCCGGAGATCAGGAAGGCGGGAATGGTGAAGATGGCCCCGGCGGCTATGCCTTCGCCGATCGTGCCTGATGTGCGTGCGATGTTCTCTTCGAGAATGCTGCCTTTCATTCCTCGAAGAACGGCCATACCGATGACGGCGGCAGGATAGGTCGCTGCAATTGTGATCCCGGCGCGCAGCCCGAGGTATGCGTTGGCGGCGCCAAGAATCACCGTCATGAACAGCCCCAAGATGACCGCCCGTGGGGTAAACTCCTTCATCTCCATGCCTTCGGGAACAAAAGGCTGGTGCTTTTTCCTGGTGACTTCAGCCGGATTCGCTGGGTTTGAAGCGCTCATGAAATCCTCTAAGTATCCAGAATGCCTGAATTTAGCCGCGCTGCACCTTAGCATGGCCGAACAATGCTTTACAAGTCCGGTTCGCTGCTAAACCGATTTGCTGAAAAGGAGCATCAAAAAGATTAGAATCAGCTCAGCCACCTCGGTTGAAAGCTCTAGACGATCAGGGGTTTTAGCCATGACTTTAAACGAGTATCATTGTCCCGATTGCGGAGGCAAGGAAGCCTATCAATCGCGACGTCGTACTTTCCTCGAGAGATATTTGTTCCCGTTCCTCCTTCTGAAGCCGGTTCGCTGCGCGAATTGTTATCGCCGCGATAACACCTCGGTATTCACGCCCGCACTCGAGCGGGAGGAGCGTTCGGCGATTCCCCCGCATGCCGCATGAGGATTGCCTAAGCTCTAAGTACCCCGTTATACTGAATACAATTCGTCCGGCTGGAGCCTAACCAGGCGCCGAACGAGGGAGGCTGGTCTTCAGCAGTACCGGAGACATAACTCGCTCGACCGTTCCCACACTCCAGAGTGCCAAGCCCCGGCGCCGCTGGAAAACAAGTTTGTCAAATGCAGTTTCCGCGCGGGCGGTATTGGCGGCTCGGGGCCTGTTTGCCGCGTTCTTTCCTTCCGACTGTCGTATCTGCGATGCCCCACTTCTGAACATTTCACGCCTGCCGGTCTGTGAGGCATGCATCACCGCCATTCGCCCGATTTCCGGGGAAACATGCGATGTCTGCGGCGAGACTGTTCCCGTTTTGGCGCGAGCCGATGAAATGCAGGCTTGCAGCGCATGCCAGGAAGCGCGGCCGCATTTTGCGAGAGCGACAGCATTCGGCGCCTACGATGGCGAACTTCGCGAACTCATCCATCTGCTGAAATATGAGCAGGTCCTACCCGCGGCAGGTGTGCTGGGTGAAATTCTGGTCCAGGCAATCAGAAAATTGAAACTAGCGGTGCCGGTATTGGTCGTTCCAGTTCCGCTGCACCCGTCCAAGCGTCGGCAGCGGCGTTTCAATCAGGTTGACCTCATTGCCCGGGCCGCGCTGAAGAAACTGGCTCAGGATCAATTTGAGCTGGCAGCCAAAGTGCTTGTTCGGGTGAAGCCTACGGTTTCGCAAATCGGCCTCACCCGCCCGCAGCGCCGCGAGAACATGCGAGGGGCGTTCCAAGTTGTGCATCCAACTAGGGTGACGGGACGCAGTATTCTGCTCGTTGACGATGTTTTGACTACCGGTACCACAGCTTCTGAGTGCGCGCGTGTTTTGCACAAGGCCGGAGCAGAGCAGGTGTGGGTTGCAACAACAGCCCGCACACTGAGGATCAGCGACTCGACTTCGCGATCGGAGCACGAAATAGAAATGCAGGCCATTTAACGCTGTCAAAAATGTCAGTACGCAGACACAATTCGATGTTTGAGGACCGCCATTCGGTGACGGCAGTCTTCGGCCTCCATCAGGACAGCGATCCGCGGACGCTGCACGCGCCGGTGCTGGTGCTGAATGCATCGTATGAGCCGATTAACATCTGCGCGGCGCGGCGCGCCATCGTGCTGGTACTTAAAGGCGTGGCGATGACGGAGGAAGAGAATGGCCACTTTCTGCATGCAG
>Ga0310811_10013302_pt1 | contig 10715 bp, 8 predicted proteins | sample YCmetagenome_FD_207642 | JGI IMG/M metagenome (GOLD analysis project Ga0310811, IMG submission 207642) | Soil microbial communities from experimental microcosm in Duke University, North Carolina, United States - YC | ecosystem: Engineered > Artificial ecosystem > Soil microcosm > Unclassified ...
GCTGGGAGCCAGGGCGGATCGAGACCGTGGCCGCAGAAGCCGGCGGTGGCTGGCGGGTCACCGGCGGCAAACGCCGCGTACTGCAGGCCGACCTGGCGGACGTGCTGCTGATCGCGGCGCGGCTGCCGTCGGGTCGTCTAGGGCTGCTGGCCGCCGACCCCGCGAGCGTGATCATTCGTCCGCGGTCGGCTATCGACCCGACCCGCTTGCTGTGCGATGTCGAGCTATCGGACACCCCCGCGACGCTCATCAGTGACAACGCGGCGGCTGCGGTCGCGGCGGCCGGACTCCGGGCCGGCGTCGCGCTCGCCGCCGAGGCGGTCGGCGCGGCGCGTCGGTGCCTGCGGGACGCCGCGTCGTACGCTGCCGAGCGCCGCCAGTTCGGGCAGCCGATCGGCGCGTTCCAAGGGGTCAAGCACCAGCTCGCCGACTGCCTGGTGGATATCGAACTCGCGACCTCTGCGGTATACCTGGCCGCCTGCCACGTCGCCGCCGACGACCTCTCCGCAGCCGGCGCCGCTGTCCCCATGGCCCTCACCACGGCGACCGAGGCGCTGGCCACCGTGTCGGCCCGCGCCGTCCAGGTCTACGGCGGCCTGGGGTTCACCTGGGAGAGCGACTGCCACCTGTTCGTGAAGCGCGCCCAGGCCTCGCGGTACCTGCTCGGCGACCCGGCCCGGCGACTCAACGCGGTTTACGAGCGGGCCTCAGCGCTCTACGCCTGAGCGGCCGGTGCCGACGCGGTGCGCCACCGCGTCCAGGCCACCGCACCGCGCTATCACCGCCGCGACCGGAGGGTGCCCTATGGCAAGCCCGACCGTGGTCCAGGCCTGCTCGCGCAGCAGGCAGGGAACAGCGCCACCGAGTCAGCCGCGCCGGTTACGAGGGCCAGATGTCCTGCTTGCTAGAGTCATCATGCATATAGTAGTAATAGATTATGAGGCAACGGCAATGACTGCTCCGCTGGTCGGCGCGCAGTTCGGCGACGCTCGTAAGGACGATGTGTCCGCAGCGGCCGGCGCCCGGGTGGGGACGTGAGCGGCGCCGGGCGACCGCTGGCCCTGGTCACCGGGGCTAGCCGCGGGCTAGGCCGAGCGGTAGCAGCCAGGCTCGCGGCCGACGGGTTCGATCTGGCGCTGGTCGCCCGTGACCCCGGTGCGCTGGCCGTGCTTACCGCTGAGCTGGCCGACACAGGCTGCGCCGTGGCCCCGATCGCGATGGACCTTGAGGACAGTGACGCCGCGGCCGACCTGGTCGGCCGCGTTGAGCGCGAGGTCGGCCCGGTCAGCGCCCTGGTCAATAATGCGGGCAGGTACGCCGCCGGCTCGATCTCGGACACTGATGTGAAGACCTGGCAGGAACTGGCGGCGATCAACGCGACCGCCACGATGCTGACTTGCCGCGCTGCGGTCTCGTATATGGCCGAGCGAGGCTACGGGCGGATCGTCAACGTCTCGTCGAGCGCGGGGGTTACCGGTGTACCCGGTGCCATCGCCTACGCGATGAGCAAGGGCGCGGTCACCGCGCTGACCAAGTGCCTGGCCGTCGAGGTGGCGCGGCGCGGCATCACGGTCAACGCGGTAGCCCCCGGGATGTTCCGCACCGACATGACCGACGTGTTCCGGGCCACAGAAAAGGCCGAGAAGTGGTCATTGAGCCAGATGCCGATGCGCCGCTGGGGAGAACCGCCTGAGCTTGCCACCGCGGTCTCCTTCCTGGTTTCCCCGGGCGCGAGCTTCGTCACTGGACAGGTGCTCGCGGTCGACGGCGGCTGGACAGCGGCGTAACCGTGACGAGAGGAGGCGCATGCCGCGATGGACTTTGCCCTGAGCGAGCAAGCGCGCGCCCTGCGAGATGTCGTGCGCACTTTCGCCCGCAAGGAGCTTGCGCCGGGCTACCTTGAACGCGCTCGTACCGCGGCGTTTCCGTGGGAACAGTATCGCAAGGTGGCGGGACTTGGGGTACTTGGGCTGCTCGCCGGCCCTCAGTGGGATGGCGAGGAGGAACCGGACTTTGAGTCGTGCGGCATTGTCATGGAAGAGCTGGCGTATGCGGACTTCAACGTTTCCAACTGCGTGCTGCCACCGCTGATCATCACCTCGATCTTGCGTCACCACGCGCCGCGGCCCATGCAAGAGGAGTGGATGCCGCGGCTGGTGGCCGGCGAGACCATAGTCGCACTAGGGCTAACCGAGCCCGGGTCAGGTTCCGACGCGGCGGCGATGCGGACAACCGCCAGGCGCAGTGGCAGCGGCTGGGTCATCAACGGGGAGAAAACCTCGATCACCGCGATCCCGTACGCTGAGGCGGCGGTGGTCTTTGCCCGCACCGACGGCGGCGTTTCCGCGTTCATGGTCCCGATGACCCTGCCCGGCGTGCAGATGAGCCTGATCAACGACCCCGGGTGGCTCCCGGTTGGGCGCGGGTCGATCGCCATGACCGACGTGGAGTTGCCGGCCGGCGCGCTGATCGGCGCCGAAGGCGACGGCTTCCGCGTCGTGATGCGTAACTTCGATTTCACCCGGCCGCTCCTCGCGCTGACCGCCATCGGCTGCGCCCAGGCCACTCTTGACGAGACAGTCGAGCACGTCCGGACCCGCCAGGCATTCGGCTCCGCACTCGCACGATTCGAGGGGATCTCCTTTCCGCTCGCCGAGCACGCGACGTACCTGGACATGGCGCGGATGACCTGCTACCGCGCGCTGTGGAAGCGAACCCGCGGGCTCCCGCACACCGCCGACGCGGCCATGGCGAAATGGATCGGCCCCATGGTCTCGACAAGGGCGGTCCACGACTGCCTCCTCCAATTCGGGCACTACGGATACGCCTCGGAGTACCCCCACGAGCAGCGACTGCGCGACGTGATGGCGGTCGAGATCGCCGATGGCACCGCGCAGGTGCAGAAAATCATCATCTCCCGCGAGCTATTCGGCCGCGATTTCCTACCGTACGGAACCAAAGGTGACCGCCCATGACCGTCCTACTCATCGACGAGCCGGCGCCCGGGGTGCGCCGCCTCACGCTCAACCGCCCGGAACGCCGCAACGCGCTTTCGCGTGACCTTGTAGAGCGGCTTGAGGCCGCGTTCGTTCAGATCGAAGCCGATGCGGCGGTGCGTGCCGTGGTGTTGCGAGGTTCCGGCTCCTCCTTCTGCACCGGAGCCGACTTCGACGAACATTTCCGCGCGAGCGGTTACGATGTCGGCCGGACTAACCTGTGGGAGCGGATCGAGTCTTGCCGGGCGCCGGTGGTGGCGGCGGTCCAGGGCTGGGCGGTGACCGGCGGATTCCTGCTGGCTTACTGCTGCGACGTGGTCGTGGCCGCCGACAGCGCGCGGTTCCGTGACACCCATGCGCTGCTCGGCCTGGTCCCCACCGGCGGCGAGAGCCAGCGGATGCCGCGGCGGCTCGGGCCGTTCATAGCCCGTGACCTGATGCTCACCAGCCGGGTCATGGACGCGGAGGAGGCGCACCGGATCGGTTTCGCCTCCCGCCTCGTGCCCGGCGACCAGCTCGACAAGGCGGCCCTTGAGGTGGCCGCGGCGATTGCCGATAACGCCGCGCGCTCGGTCGAGGCGATCAAGCAGCTGATCAACGTCGGTTCGCAGGCCGACCTCGGGGTCGGGCTGCGGCTTGAGGCGCTCCGTAACCAGTTCGGTCAGGCCAACAACACCGACGACCCGGAGCGCAGCGCCCGGCTTGAGCGGATCCGGGGCCGGCGGTGACCCGGGTCGATGTCGTCCTGCGGCAACAGCGCGGCGGGGTGCTGTTGCTCACCCTGAACCGCCCGGATCAGATGAACGCGCTGAGCACGGGTCTGATCACGGCGCTGGGGGAGGAGGTGGCGGCGGCCGCGGCCGATCCGGCGATCAGGGTTATCCACATCACCGGCGCCGGCGCGGCGTTCTGCGCGGGGGCGGACCTGGTCGAAGCACGGTCAGTCACTCAGTCGCCGGCCGACTTCCGGGCTTGGCTGCTGCTGTGGCGCCGCACCTTCGACGCGTTGAGCGCCTGCGCCAAACCGGTGGTCGCGCTGCTTAACGGCATCACCCTGGCCGGTGGCCTTGAGCTTGCCCTGGCTTGCGACTATATGGTGGCGTGCCGTTCCGCCCAGATCGGTGACGCGCACGCCAACTACGGGCTGGTGCCGGGCGGTGGCGGCAGCCAGCGGCTGCCCGACGCGGTGGGGGCACGGTGGGCACGCTGGCTCATGTTCACCGGATCCGTATTGTCGGCCGACCGGGCCAACGAGATCGGGCTGGTGCAGCAGGTCTTCGGCGACGAGACGTTTGAGCAGGACTGCTGGAAGATGGGGGAGAAGATGGCCGGGCGCAGCCAGCCCGGCCTGGCGCTGATGAAACGGCTGAGCGCCCCGAGGATCTCGCCGCAGGGCTTCGAGCTTGAAATAGAGGCCGCGGCGCACCTGATAACGGCCGAGGACGCCCGTGAAGGGCTCGCCGCTTTTCAGGAAAAGCGGCGTCCCGAGTTCACCGCGGTACTCAATGACCTCGGCTGACCCATCCGTGGTCAGCGCCGTCCATCGCTGAGTTGGCAGGACCAGTTCCCCGTATCCCGCAGGAGTGCGGGACGCGGGGCTTTCGGCGACGGAGTACCTCCCCTCCCTGCGGTCCACCGGCTGGAACTGTGCCTTGAGGCTCCCCTGGCGTTGTGCAGGAAAATGTCGTGGTCAATCCTTCCGGAGGAACGGTCATGGCGGCCACTACGAGGGAGTACGTGGATGTACCAACTGACTGCGGAGCACGTGGCGCTCCGCGCCACGGTTCGCGGGCTCGCGGAGACGAAGGTCGCCCCGGCCGCAGCCGACGTCGACGCGAGCGCACGTTACCCTCGGGAGGCGCTTGACGCACTCACCGCGGCGCGACTGCACGCCGCGCACGTCCCCGAAGAGTACGGTGGCGAGGGCGCCGACGCGCTCGCCACCGTCATCATCATCGAGGAGGTCGCGCGGGCGTGCGCCTCCGCCGCGCTGATCCCCGCCGTGAACAGGATCGGCAGCCTGCCGCTGCTGCTGGCCGGCTCGAAGGAGCAGAAGCGGAAGTACCTTCCGCCACTCGCCCGCGGGGAGGTTACGATTTCATACGCCCTGTCCGAGGCAGGAACGGACCTGGATGTCGCGTCGATGCGCACTCGGGCGACCCGGAACGGTGACTGCTGGGTGCTTAACGGCAGCAAGACGTGGATCTCCAATGCGGGAGTGTCGCAGTTCTACACCGTCATGGCCGTAACCGGGCCGGGCAAGGGCCCTGGCGGTATCTCCGCCTTCGTCGTTGAGAAAGCCGACCCAGGAGTGAGCTTCGGCAAGCCGCGGAAGAATTTCGGCACCAGGGGGCTTCCCGCCCGGGGCCTCATCTTCGCGAATGCGCGGATCCCCGCCGACAGGATCATCGGGGATGAGGGCGCTGGATTCAAGACGGCGCTTGCCGTCCTCGACCACATGAGGATCGCGATCGCCGCCCAGGCCCTGGGAATCGCGCAGGGCGCGCTCGACTACGCCGTCGGCTACGCGCAGCAGCGCGAACGGTCCGGCCGGCTCGCCGCGGACTTCCAGGCCGCCGAGTTCCTGCTGGCGGACATGGCGATGCGGGTGGAGGCCGCTCGGCAGCTGACCTATCACGCCGCCATGCTGTCCGAGCGGGCAATGGCGGGAGAGCAGGTGCCGGAACTCACGTTCGCCGCGGCGGCGGCCAAGTGCTTCGCCGCCGACACCGCCATGGCCGTCACGACGGACGCTGTGCAATTGCTGGGTGATCACGTGCGCGGCTATCCGGTCGAGCGGATGATGCGCGACGCCAAGGTCACCCAGATCTCTGAAGAGACCAACCAGATCCAGCGGGCCGTCATGGCCCGCGAGCTTCTAGGGGACATCGAGTGATCGTTCGGATAGTGATCGGGCTAAGCATTACAGTTGTCGCACTTGCAGTGGCCGGGCGGCGGTTCTGGTGGCTGAAGCGGCTGGCGTTCACCGGGCAGCCGGCTCCGGAGCGGGTCCAGTACGCACGCACCCACCTGGCCGGTGAGCTGCGGGCGCAGCTGGCCGAGGTGATCGGGCAGCGCAAGCTGCTGAAGTGGAGCATCCCCGGGGCCGCGCACGCGGCGACGTTCTGGGGTTTCATCGTGCTGCTGCTGACTATCGTCGAGGCCTACGGTGCGCTGTTCCAGCGGACGTTCGCGATCCCGGGGATTGGGACCTCGGCCGCACTAGGGTTCATCGAGGACCTGTTCGCGGTCGGCGTGCTGGCGGGGATCGTCACGTTCACGGTGATCCGGGTGAAGAACAGCCCGCACCGAGAAGGGCGCCGGTCACGGTTCTTCGGCTCGCACACCCGGGCCGCCTGGGTGGTGCTCGGCATGATCGCGGCGGTGATCGTCACGCTGCTGGTCTACCGGGGGGCGCAGGAGAACACCGGCGTGTTCCCCTATTCCGGCGACGGGGCCTGGCCGTTCGCGTCCTGGCTGGTCGGCAAGGCGCTGCACCCCCTCGGCTACGGGGTGAACTCGGTCCTCGAGGTCGTGTTCATCCTGGCCCAGCTGGGCGTGATCATGGCGTTCCTGGTCGTGGTGAGCTACTCCAAGCACATGCACATCTTCCTGGCCGGGGCGAACGTGGCGTTCTCGCGCCGCCCGAACGCCCTCGGGCCCCTTGAGCCCATGCGGTCCGGGGGGAAGGTGCTCGATTTCGAGGAGGCCGACCCCGATACCGATACGTTCGGGATCGGAAAGGTCGAGGACCTGACCTGGAAGGGCATGCTGGACCTGGGGACGTGCACGGAGTGCGGGCGGTGCCAGTCGCAGTGCCCGGCCTGGGCGACCGGAAAGCCGCTGTCGCCCAAGCAGCTGATCCTGGACCTGCGTGACCACGCGTTCGCGAAGGCCCCGTACCTGCTGGCGCCGGAAGACCAGCGGGAGTCGCTGCCTGACCTGATCAGGGCGGAGGCTCAGCGCCCGCTGGTGGGCGGGGTCGCCGAAATGGGTGTCATTGACCCGGAGGTGATCTGGGCCTGCACGAACTGCGGGGCCTGCGTCAACGAGTGCCCGGTGGACATCGAGCACATCGACCACATCAACGGGATGCGCCGCCACCAGGTCCTGGTCGAGTCCGACTTCCCCACCGAGGCGACCACGATGCTGAACAACCTGGAGCGGCGCGGGAACCCATGGGGAATGGCCGAGAGCAAGCGGGGCGACTGGATCACCGAGTTGGACTTCGAGGTCCAGGTTCTGGACGGGAAGATTCCCGGCGACACCGAGTACCTGTTCTGGGTCGGCTGCGCCGGGGCGCTGGACGACCGGGCCAAGGCGACGACGAAGGCGGTCGCGACGCTGCTGCACGACGCCGGGGTGAAGTTCGCGGTGCTGGGCCAGGCGGAGACCTGCACCGGTGACCCGGCGCGGCGGCTGGGTAACGAGTTCGTCTACACCATGCTGGCCCAGCAGAACGTGGAGACCCTCAACGAGGCCGGGGTCGGTGAGGGGAGCGGGAAGAAGGTGATCGCGTCGTGCGCGCACTGCTTCAACGCGATCGGCCGGGAGTACCCCCAGCTCGGCGGGCACTACGAGGTGCTGCACCACACCGAGGTGCTGGCCCGGCTGGTCGAGGATAAGAAGATCACCCCGGTGACGGAGACCGAGACCGGGCAGAAGGTCACCTACCACGACCCGTGCTTCCTCGGCCGGCACAACAAGGTGTTCGCCCCGCCAAGGGAGCTGATCGGCGCGGTTCCCGGCACTGATGCGCAGGAGATGGAACGCTCCGGGGAGCGGTCGTTCTGCTGCGGGGCGGGGGGTGCCCGGATGTGGCTGGAGGAGCGGACCGGGGACCGGATCAACGACACCCGCGCCACCGAGGCACTCGCAACGGGCGCGGACGTGATCGCGACCGCGTGCCCGTACTGCAACGTCATGCTTGGCGACGCCGTCAACGCCAAGAAGGCCAGCGGCCAGGCCCGGGACAACGTCGAGGTCATCGACGTCGCCACCCTCCTGGTCCGCGCGGTCAAGCTCCGCGAGGGCGCCGTCCAGGCAACCGGGGCGAGCCGCCCGGGTGAAGGGGACGGACCCGATGCGGGAAAGTAAGGCGGAGGTCGTCAGTCACGAACGGTGGCGAAGAGGCGGCTACGCCTTGCGCCGGTTCCAGCCAACGGCACCGGCGGTTGCCCGCTGAGGCGCCCTCGCCCCACACTGAGGCCGTGCCGACAGCCAGCCGATGTTCAGGGACGGACTTCGGCAGGCGGTCATGACGCGGGAGGACACGTTGGATTCAGCAGTCGTGCCGATGACTGCGGGCGCTTTTGCCGATGCGGCGACCGTTAAGGCACGCCTCGCCGCTGTGGGGTATCTCGCGGATGACAAAACCGCCGGGGTGGTGAGTCTCGCTTTTCGGCTGGGCAAGCCCTTGCTCATTGAGGGCCCGGCCGGGACGGGCAAGACGCAGCTGGCTAAGTCGGTGGCGGAGATGGCCGCCCGCCCGCTCATCCGGCTCCAGTGCTACGAGGGCATCGACGAGTCCAAGGCCCTGTATGAGTGGGACTACCGGAAGCAGCTCCTGTGGATTCAGGCGGCACGCGGCGACGAGGCGTTTTCGGCTGACGCCGTTACGCAGAACGGCAGGGGAATCTTCGACGAGCGGTTCCTGCTCACCCGTCCCATGCTGGAAGCGATCCGCAGCCCGCGGCCCGCGGTTCTGCTCGTCGACGAGGTCGACCGGGTCGACGCCGAGACCGAGGCGCTGTTCCTCGAGGTCCTTGGCGAGCACCAGGTGTCTGTGCCCGAACTCGGGCGGCTGGCGGCCCGCCACGTGCCATTGGTATTCCTCACTTCGAACGCGACGCGGGACCTGTCGGAAGCCCTCAAGCGCCGCTGCCTCTTCCTGTACCTCGACTACCCCACCCCGGAGCGCGAGCGTGAGATCGTGGCGCAGGCGGTTCCCGGGCTTTCCGAGACGCTTGTCGACAGGCTCGTCGGACTGGTCGACACCCTGCGCCGCCTGAATCTTAAGAAGCCGCCGTCGGTGTCGGAGACCCTCGACCTGGCCAGAACGCTCCACCTGCTCGGCGCGGCCGAGCTTGACCTGGCGGACTCCTCGCTGGGACTCAACGTCTTGCTCAAGTACCGGGAAGACGTCCAGATCGCGGGTGCCGCACTGGCGGAGCGCCCCGCCCGTGGCTGACTCGTCCCTGGGCGGCCCCTTGTGAGCAGCTCTCCGTCTCCGGCCACTGCGCTCGTCTCGCCGGCCGAGCGAATTCACCGCTTCATCGACGAGCTACGCACCCGCGGAATGCCCATCGCCATGACGGAGCGCGTCGATGCCATGCGGGCCGCGGAGATCGCCGAGTACCGCACGAGCGACGGCCTGCGCACCGCCCTGGGCTGCACGCTGGTCAAGGCGGGCGGCCACCTCGCCGTCTTTGACGAAGTGTTCGACCTGTATTTCCAGCCGTCAGTTGCCGGCCAGGCCGCGCGCGACGAGCACGACGGACACGCCGCCGACGCAACCGCGGATGAGGCGCCAGACCTCGCCAATGGCGAGCAGGCGCCCGAGGCGAGACTGAACCTGGACCACGCGGTCCGCGCCATCCTGTCTCACGGCTCGGACGCGCTCGCCCGCCAGGTGGCGGAACAAGGAGTAGCCGAGTTCGCCCGATTCCAACCGGGCCTCCCAGCGGGCGGCGTGATGTACGAGCGCTGGACGCTGGAGGCCCTCCGGCTAGACGAGCTCGCCCAGGACCGGCTGACGGCCATCGACGCCGCCGCGGCCGACTCCGCCGTGCCATGGCCGCGGCTGCGGCTCGAACTGCAGCGTGCCGAGGTCAAAGACCGGGCGGAGCTGCTGCGCGGCCACGTGCGCAGGGTGATCAGGGAACTGCTCGTCGCTGACCGGGGATCAGACGCGGTCGCCAAGACGCTGCGCCGGCCCCTGGCCGCCGACATCGACATCTCGATGGCGAGCAGAGAAGAGCTGCGGGAAGTTCAGCGGGCCATGCTTTCTGTCCAGCGTAAGCTGGCCACCACGATGATGCGCAAGCAGAGGAACCGAACCGACCTCATCGACGTCAGGGCCACCCTGCGCGCATCGATGGGTACGGGCGGAGTGCCCCTCCGGGTCGTGCACCGCAAGCCCCGGCCGACCAAGCCCCGGTTGTACATCCTTGCCGACATGTCGAACTCGGTCGCCACCTTCGCCACGTTTACCATCACGCTGGTCTCCGCCATGTCGCAGATGTTCTCCCAGCTGCGTTCCTTCGCGTTCATCCAGAACGTCGCGGAGGTCAGTGACGTCTTCCAGAACATTCGCGATCCGGCCCAGGCCCGGGCGGCGATCCGCGACTTCGTGGCCGCTAACGAGCTTGGTACTTACACCGACTACGGCCGTGCCCTGCGCCAGTTTTACGGCGCGGCCGGACACCAGCTGGAGCGGCGCAGCACGGTCCTGGTCTTCGGCGACGCGCGGGGCAACTACCTGCCGTCGGAGGAGACCACGCTGTCTGAGATCGCCGGACGGGCTGGCTCCGTTTACTGGCTGAACCCGGAACCGGAGTGGCTCTGGAACACCGGTGATTCCATGATGCACGAATACGGGCCGCACTGCACAGCGGCCGTCACTTGCCGGACGCTGAACGACCTGCGACAGTTCATCGAGCGAATCGGCTGAAGCCGGGGAATCCGTAATGGTGCGAATCGGCAGCATAACCCGGTTCC
>Ga0310811_10013305_pt1 | contig 10715 bp, 10 predicted proteins | sample YCmetagenome_FD_207642 | JGI IMG/M metagenome (GOLD analysis project Ga0310811, IMG submission 207642) | Soil microbial communities from experimental microcosm in Duke University, North Carolina, United States - YC | ecosystem: Engineered > Artificial ecosystem > Soil microcosm > Unclassified ...
TGTGCCGATGCCGGAACGCGCGTTCGGCACCCCGCCGGGCATCAACGCGCCCAGACAGCATTTCGAGATCGGCGAGGCGCTGGGCCAGATGGATTTCGAGCGCGCCGCCAAGGTGTCGGGCGCGCGGTTCGTGTATCTGAAGGCCGATCTGGCGCGGCTGGAACGCGCCATCGCGGCGCTGATGCTGGACACGCATACGGAAGAGTTCGGCTACACCGAGGTCAGCCCGCCGGTGCTGGTGAAGAGCAACGCCATGTTCGGCACCGGACAATTGCCGAAATTCCAGGACGATTTGTTCCGCACCGCCACGGAGGATCCGTTCTGGCTAATCCCCACCGCCGAAGTCTCGCTCACCAATTATGTGAATGACGAGATCCTGAACGAAGCCGAACTGCCGCTGCGCTTCACCGCCCATACGCCCTGTTTCCGGGCAGAGGCGGGCGCGGCGGGCAAGGATACGCGCGGCATGATCCGCATGCACCAGTTCTCCAAGGTCGAGCTGGTCTCCATCACCACGCCCGAGCAGTCGACCGCCGAGCATGAGCGCATGACCGACGCGGCCCAGGCGATCCTGAAAAAGTTGAACCTCGCCCATCGGGTGGTGACGCTGTGCACCGGCGACATGGGCTTTTCCGCCCAGAAGACCTATGACATCGAAGTATGGCTGCCGGGGCAGGGCGCCTATCGCGAGATTTCGTCCTGTTCCAATTGCGGGCCGTTCCAGGCGCGGCGCATGAACACGCGCTATCGCAATGCCGAGGGCAAGGTGAAGGGCCCGGTACACACCTTGAACGGCTCGGGCCTGGCGGTGGGCCGCACCCTGGTCGCCATTCTGGAGAATTATCAGCAGCCCGATGGCAGCGTCGCCGTGCCGGACGCGCTGGTGTCATACATGGGCGGCAAGACCGTGATCGCGAAAGCCTGATGTCCAAGCCCTTGCGTATTCTTGTCACCAATGACGACGGCATCCATTCGCCGGGGTTGGTGGTCGCCGAAAAGATCGCCCGCAGCCTGACCGACGATGTATGGGTGCTGGCGCCCGAGAACGAGCAGTCCGGCGCATCCCATTCGCTGACCCTGGCTGCGCCCTTGCGCCTGCGCCAGATCGATGCGCGCCATCATGCGGTCAGCGGCACGCCGACGGACTGCATAATGATGGGCTGCCTGCATCTTCTGAAGGATCACAGGCCCGACCTGATCCTGTCGGGCGTGAACTGGGGCTCCAACCTGGGCGACGATGTCACTTATTCGGGCACCATCGCGGGTGCGATGGAAGGTTGCGCGCTGGGCATTCCTTCGATCGCTTTATCCCAGGCCTATGACGAGGAAGACCGCAGGACCATCGACTGGTCGGCGGGCGAGGCGCACGGCCCCGATCTGGTACGGCGGCTGGTAAATGCCGGCTGGCCCCAGGGTTTGCTGCTGAATGTGAACTTCCCCGGCTGCGCGGCGGATGAAGTTCAAGGTGTCGTTGCGGTTCCGCAGGGAACTTATGACCTGCAATCTACCGAGATCATCCAGCGGACAGATGTGCGCCAGCGCGCCTATTACTGGATCGGGCTTCGCCGCCGCAAAGGCGCGCCGGCCGAAAACAGCGATCTGGGCGCTGTCCATGCGCGCAAAATTTCGGTGACGCCCTTGCACCTTAACCTGACCGAAATGGCAGTATTGGAAAAAATCCAGTCGGTGCTGGACGATAGCCGACGCAGCCAGTGAACAAACGGTTAAACGGGAACTTTCCCCTGCCTTGGTTTGGGCCAATACGGTTAATCCGCTTTTTACCCTTGGCGCAGATGATCCCGTTTCGAGACAGCGTAAGGGCATCGCCGATGGACCCATTCCACAAGGTTGCTGGCCGCCAAGCCGCGCACCGCAAGGCTGCTTTTGCGGTTCTGGCGATCCTGGCGTCGCCGCTGGTGGCCGGCTGCATGCCGTCCTCGCCCGAAACCGTGTTTGATTGGAATGTGAACGATCGCGCCCCCCGCGTGGCTTATCACCCCAGCTCCACGCACCAGCCCAAGGCCAGCGCCGCCGCAAGCCGCGCGCGGACCTATGTCTACCGTGAGCCCCTGGCGCCGGTTCCCACGCCACGGCCCAATCCGGCGGTGCGCCAGGCCAGCCTCGGGCCCGTGTCCCGGCCCGCGACGCCCGATGTCTATCCGCCGTCCACCGTCACCTTCGCGTGGCCGGTCACGGGTCCGGTGATTTCCGACTTCGGCTCCACCTCCAACGGCGGCAAGAATGACGGCATCAATATCGCCACGGCGATGGATGCGCCGATCCGCGCCTCGGCCAGTGGCACCGTTACCTATGCGGGCGACGAGCTGAAAGGCTATGGCAACCTGGTGCTGATCAAGCATGAGGGCGGCTACACCACTGCCTACGCGCACGCCGACCGGCTTCTGGTCCAGCGCGGCGATTTTGTGGCAAAGGGCCAGGTGATCGGCTATGCCGGGGAGACCGGCGACGTCACCCGGCCCCAGCTGCATTTTGAAATCCGCTCCAACACGACGCCGGTCAATCCGCGTGCGTATCTGATGACGACCCAGGCGCGCAGCTAGCCGAGCGGCTGGCCCAGTTCACCCGCATTTGGCGGGTATTGACCGGCTGTCGCCGCTCAATCCATTTCCCGCGGGCTTTGTACGTCAGATCAAAGTGTCTGGCCCAGTTCACCCGCCAAATCCTGTATGAACTGCCAGGCAACGCGGCCCGAGCGCCCGCCGCGGCCCATCGCCCAGGCCAGCGCGCGCTTGCGCAGCTCCTCCGCATCTATCCTCAGCCGATAGAAGGCGACATAGCCGTCGATCATGGCCAGATATTCATCCTGGCCGCAGTGATGGAAGCCCAGCCAAAGGCCGAAACGGTCGGAAAGCGAGACCTTCTCTTCCACCGCCTCGCCCGGATTGATGGCGGTGCCGCGCTCATTGTCGACCAGGTCTCGCGGCATCAGGTGGCGACGGTTGGAGGTGGCATAGAACAGCACATTTTCCGGCCGTCCCTCGATGCCGCCTTCCAGGGCCGCCTTCAGCGACTTGTAGCTGGTGTCGTCCTTGTCGAAGGAAAGATCGTCGCAATAAAGCAGCACCCTGCGCGTTTCACCGCGCAGGATGCGCAGCAGCAGCGGCAATGTGTCGATGTCCTCCCGGTGGATCTCGATCAGCACCAGGTGCTGCGCCTCCTTCCGGCCGCGATTGATCTCTTCGTGCACGGCCTTGACCAGGCTGGATTTGCCCATGCCGCGGGCGCCCCACAGAAGCGCGTTGTTGGCAGGCAGCCCCTGGGCGAAATGGCGGGTGTTGGCCAGCAGGATTTCGCGCTGCGACTCGATGCCTTTCAGCAGGCTGAGATCGACATGGGCGACGTGGGGCACGGCGACGAGGCCCCCCTGCGCCGGCTCCCACACAAAAGCGCTGCCGGCCGGCAGTTTCTGCGCCATCGGGGGCGGGGCCATCCGTTCCAGTGCCGCGGCGATGCGTTCCAGCGCCGACGGGTCCGCCAAGCTGCTGATTTCATTATTCTTTGACATTCCAATCCCTTGCATGTGCACCGGTTGCAATGGGGGGCTGTGTCGCTATAGTCCGCCCGCGCCACTGAAAGAACTGCACTATGAATCCGAATGATCCCCTGTTCCAGACGCTGACTCTGGCGCTCCCGATGATCGCGATCTTCTACTTTCTTCTCTGGCGCCCGCAAAGCCAGAGGCAGAAGCAGCTGCGCAACATGATCGGGAATTTGCACCGCGGCGACACGGTGGTGACCTCGGGCGGCATCCTGGGCAAGGTTGTCAAGGCCACGCCCGCGGACGATCCCGAGATCATGGTGGAAATCGCCGACAATGTTCAGGTCCGGGTGCTGAAATCCACCATCTCGGATGTGCGCGCCAAGGGCCAGCCTGCCGACAAGGAATAAGCAATCGTGCTGCAGATATCCACCTGGACGCGCGTCCTGATCCTGCTGGTAGTGGTGCTGGGTATTGCGGTGGCATTGCCCAACGCGCTGCCCGATCCCGTTCGGGCGAAGATTCCGCGCTGGTTGCCGTCCGCCACCGTCAATCTGGGACTTGATCTTCAAGGCGGCTCCTATCTCCTGCTGCAGGTCGACCTGGACCAGGTGCAGCAGGACAAGGTGGATGCGATGGTGGGCGACATCCGCGCCGCCCTGCGCAAGGCCCATATCGGCTTCACCGACCTGGGCGCGCGCGGCGACGCGGTGACGGTGCGCATCACCGACCCGGCGCAGATGAGCCAGGCCCGCAAGCTGGTCGCCGACCTCAACCCCACCGTGGGCAGTTCCGTCCTGTCGGTGGGCGGCAAGCAGTACGACATGGCCGAGCCGGGCAATGGCGTGATGTCGCTGCACATGACGGACGCCTACAAGACGCTGACCCGCCAGCAGGTGCTGGACCAGTCGATCGAAGTGGTGCGCCGCCGCATCGACGAGCTGGGCACGCGCGAGCCCAACATCACAAGGTCCGGCGACGACCGCATCCTGGTCGAGGTGCCGGGCCTGCAGGACCCCTCGCAGCTCAAGGCCATTCTGGGCAAGACCGCCAAGATGACCTTCCAGCTTGTGGACGAACAGGCCAATCCCAACGCCACCGTAGCCCCCATCGGCGACGAGATCCTGCCGATGATGGATGAGAACGCCGCCAAGGGCGCGCCGGTGCAGAAGGTGGTGGTGCATCGCCGCGTGCTGGTGTCGGGCGACCGCCTGACCGATGCCGGGCAGAGCTTCGATTCCCAGACCGGCCAGCCGGTGGTGACCTTCCGCTTCGACAGCGTGGGCGCGCGCCAGTTTGCCGACGTGACCAAGGAAAATGTCGGCCACCGCTTCGCCATCGTGCTGGACAAGCAGGTGGTGACCGCCCCGGTCATCATCAGTCCCATCCTGGGCGGCACCGGCCAGATCACCGGCAGCTTCTCGGTCCAGAGCGCCAACAACATGGCGATCCTGCTGCGCGCCGGCGCGCTGCCCGCGCCCCTGAAGATCCTGGAAGAGCGCACGGTGGGTGCCGAACTCGGCGCCGACTCGGTCAAGGCCGGCCGCTATTCGGCGATGGCGGGCCTGGCGCTGGTGGCGCTTTTCATGATCCTGCGCTACGGCCTGTTCGGCTTTTTCGCCGACGTGGCGCTGACCTTGAACGTGATCCTGCTGATGGCGGTGCTGACGCTGTTCGGCGCCACCCTGACCTTGCCGGGCATCGCCGGCATCGTGCTGACCATGGGCATGGCGGTCGATGCCAATGTGCTGATCTATGAGCGCATCCGCGAGGAGCAGAAGAACGGCCGTTCGATGCTGGCCTCCATCGACACCGGCTTTCGCCGCGCCATGGCCACCATCATCGACGCCAACATGACCCACCTGATCGCCTCGCTGATCCTGTTCGAGCTGGGCCAGGGGCCGGTGCGCGGTTTTGCCGTCACCCTGGGTGTGGGCATCATCACCTCCTTCTTCACGGCGGTGATGGTCACGCGGCTGATCGTGATTACCTGGCTGAATGCCGCGCGGCCGCGCAGGCTGACCATCTGACTTGGCGCCGCACGCGGCCCTCGATAGCGCCCTGGCCAACAGGCTTGCCGGCACACTTCGCGTTGCCGATCCCGACCGCTATTTCACCAGCCTGTTCGCGCCGGCGCCGCTGCGCCCGCATCTGACGGCGCTGTACGCCTTCAACGCCGAGGTGGCGCGGGTGGCGGAAAATGTGCGCGAGCCGATGCTGGGCGCGATCCGGCTGGAATGGTGGCGAGAGGCGGCGGAGGGCGCGGCAAGGGGAAGGCCCCGCAACCACGACGTCGCCAAGGCGCTGGCGGAACTGTTCGCGCACCATCCCGTGCCGTTAAGCGATCTGGAGGCAATCATCGCCGCGCGCGCCTTCGATTCGTCGGCCGAACGGTTCGCCGATTTCGCCGCGCTGGAGAGCTATCTGGACGCGACCAGCGGCGCGCTGATGCGGATTGCGGCCACGATCCTGGGCGGCGATCCGGGGCGCGTGAAGGATGCGGGGCTGGCTTATGGCCTGACCGGAATCCTGCGTTCGCTGGCTTTTCACAACGGCCGGCACAAGCTCTACCTGCCGCTGGACCTGTTGTCTGCGATCGATGTGTCGCCGGAGGAATTCTTCCATCTGGAGCGGGGCGAACCTCGGCGGGCCGCGGCGGTACGCCAGACCGCCTTGCGGGCGCGCGACCACTTCCTGGCGGCGCGGCGCGCACCCAGGGCAGGCGCGGCGCTGGCCGCAATCCTGCCGGCATCGCTTGTCCCGGTCTATTTGCGCAATCTGGAAAAGCCGCGCGACGTGCCGATTCATCGCAGGCAGATGGCGATGTTGAGCGCGGCGATGAAGCGGCGGTTATGATCCGCCGCCGATCTCGGCTTCAGCCCTCCACTTCTCCAGTTTCCAGGCCGCTTTCGCCGGCCGCGCCGCGGGGCTCGCCGCTCTTGTACTTCACATTGCCGTGGCTGACCCGCCGCCATTCCTTCAACTGCTGCTGGGCGGTGGCGAAGGCTTCCTCCAGGACGGCATAGACGTCGTTGTCCGCTTTCTTGTACCCGTTGTGGTTGAGGCCCCGACTGACCACGATCTCCTTGCCTGGCACGCGCAGCACGATGTGCACGTCCGGCTGGTTGCCGACCGCCTTCTGGCTCTTGTGCGGGAATTCGATTGTCACCCGGCAACCCACAATGTGGTCGTGGAATTGTTCCAGCCGCGATACATGGCCGTTTACCGCCGTTTTCAGCGCGTCGGAGGGTTCGATGTTGTGGAAGGAAAGCTCGAGGGGAATGTCCATACGGGTATCCATACGCTTGCTTCATCTGAAAACGTATGGATTGGGGGTCGGTTTCGCCAGTCCCCCGGTACATATTTACTGCTCGTTATTCGGCGGCGTCGCGGTTTTGCGGCTGCAGCCAGGCGTTAATATCGTCCAGCGCCCGGCGCGCCATGGCCTGCTTGCGGTCCTTGCCCCGAATGCGGCCCGAGTTGGGCAGGTCGGGAAACAGGCCGAAATTGACATTCATGGGCTGGAAGGTGCGCGCATCCGCGCCGCCGGTGATATGGGACAGCAGGGCGCCGAAGGCGGTGGTGGGGGGCGGCGGCAAAGTTGCCCGCCCGGCAAGTTCGCCGGCCGCAAAGCGCCCGGCCAAAAGGCCAATGGCGGCGCTTTCGACATATCCTTCCACACCCGTCACCTGGCCGGCGAAGGAAATGTGTGGATGCGATCTCAGCCGCAATTGCCCATCCAGCAGTCGCGGCGAATTGATGAAGGTGTTGCGATGAAGGCCGCCAAGCCGCGCGAACTGGGCGCCGGCAAGGCCGGGAATGGTGCGGAAGATGCGCACCTGCTCGCCATGTTTCAGCTTGGTCTGGAAGCCCACCATGTTCCAAAGTGTTCCCAGCGCATTGTCCTGGCGCAGTTGCACAACCGCGTAGGGTCGCATGCCGGTGCGCGGATCGGCCAGGCCCACGGGTTTCATGGGCCCGAAGCGTAGCGTGTCCTCGCCGCGCGATGCCATCACCTCTATGGGAAGGCAGGCTTCAAAATAGGGCGTGGATTTTTCCCATTCCTTGAAGTCCGTCTTTTCGCCCGCCATAAGGTCGGCGACGAAGGCTTTGTATTGCGCTTCGTCCAGGGGCAGGTTGATGTAGTCGGCATCGCCGCCGCCGGGGCCCTGCTTGTCATAGCGCGACTGGAACCAGGCGATCGAAAAGTCGATCGACTCCCTGTGCACGATGGGCGCGATGGCGTCGAAGAAAGCCAGATGCTCTTCGCCGGTGGCCTGGGCGATGGCCTGGGCAAGCGCGGGCGAGGTGAGCGGGCCGGTGGCAATGATGGTGCGGCCCCATTCGGGCGGGGGCAGCATCTCTACCGCTTCCCGCGCCACCGTGATGCGCGGATGGTCCGTGATGGCCCGGGTAATGGCGGCGGAGAAGCCGTGCCGGTCCACTGCCAGCGCGCCGCCCGCCGGCAGCTTGTGGGCATCGGCCGCACGCATCACCAGCGAGCCGGCGCGGCGCATTTCCTCGTGCAGCAGGCCCACCGCATTATTCAGCGCGTCGTCCGAGCGCAAGGAGTTGGAACAGACAAGTTCGGCCAGCGAATCAGTCTGGTGGGCGAATGTGGCGCGGGTGGGCCGCATCTCGTGCAGAACGACCTGGGCGCCCGCTTCAGCCGCCTGCCATGCCGCTTCCGAGCCCGCCAGGCCGCCGCCGATGATGTGAAGGTTCTTCGTCATTCCAAAGGGCTGTAGCAAATCGGTGGTAAGGGCGCGAACCGGACAAAATTCCTAGCGGGAAATGGCCAAATCATGGTCCAGTTTAACCCTTTGATCGCCGCCATCGGGTGATGCTGCGCTACAGGCATGTCCGGCCGGCGAGGGTGGCAAAAAGGTATTGAAGGAACGGCAGGATACGGATGACAGGGCGCGGGCACGGCGCCTATAGTTCGTCAAAAGGAATGAAGAACATGGCCGACACCGGTAAGGGAACCAATTACGCAAGGCTGGCGCTGGGGGCCGGCATTCTGGCCGCTGCCGCGATCGGCGTGGCGGCGTTCGTGCCGCGCCGCAAGCTTGCCTTTGTGACTGAACCGCTGGCCGACCTGGCCCGCGCCCCGGTTGTGGCCGCCGTCACCGCCTGGGCGTTGGGGCTGTGGCATGACGCCACCGCCCCGCAGGCACCCGTGTTCGACGATCTGCGCCCGTTTGATGAGTTTTGAGTTCTAAGGGCACCTGATGTCGCGTCTGTCCGTCGTTGCGATCATTCGCGATGCTTATCTTTTCTCCATTCACCATCTGGGCGCGGTCATTGGCCTGATCTGGGTGCCGATGCTGCTGTCCACTGTGATGGGCTTCTTCACCTTCCAGCGCTACTACAATGACCTGATCGATGCCCTGGCCACCGGCAATGCCGCCAGCCTGGGGCCTTCCATCCTGATGATGCTGGGCTATCTGGTGGCCGCGCTGCTGCTTTATGCGGTGATGCTGGTGTCGGTGGTGCAGCTGGCGCTGGGCACGCGCCAGGGCGGGGCGGTGTTTCATTTCTCCTTCGGCGCGCTGGAATGGCGCATGTTCCGCGCCCTGGCCGGGCTTGTGGGGCTGGGGATCCTGCTGATGCTCACGGTGATCGTGATCGGCAATCCGCTGCTGACCTTGCTGGGCGGGGGGCATGTGGGCGAGGCCCAGGCCGGCTATCTGCTGATGCTGGCGCTGTATGGATTGCTGGTAGCCGTGGCGCCGCGCTTCCTGATGCTGTTGCCGGCGGTGGCGGCGGCCGAGACGGCCCCGCCGCTGCGCCGCTGCTGGAGCCTTTCGGCGGGAAATTTCTGGCGCCTGCTGGCGGTATTGATGGCGATCTTCTTGCCGGTGCTGCTGATCGCCTCGGTGGCGGAGACGCTGCTGGCAGGCCCGGCCCCGGCCCTGAACACCAGCAGCGACAAGATGCTGATGCTGTCGGGCCTGATGCGCGCGCGCCAGGTGCTGCCGCTGATGAGCGGGCTGAGCTTCCTGTTCTCCCCGGTTTTGATCGCGCTGTTCTGCAGCGCCAGCGTTTCCGCATGGCGGGTGCTGAACGGAGAGACAGAGGCCGCAAACGGCCTGATTATTCCGCCGCCCTGAGCTTCTTCGCCGGCGCCCTGGCCTTCAGCAGCGGCTTCAGGTACCGGCCGGTATAGGACCGGGCCACCTTCACCACGTCTTCCGGCGTACCCTGGGCGACGATCTCCCCGCCGCCGTCACCGCCTTCCGGCCCCAGGTCGACAATCCAGTCCGCGGTCTTGATGACTTCCAGATTGTGTTCGATCACCACCACGGTGTTGCCGTTGTCGACCAGCTCATGCAGCACTTCCAGCAGCTTCCTGACGTCGTGGAAGTGCAGGCCCGTCGTGGGCTCGTCCAGGATGTAGAGCGTTCTGCCCGTGGCGCGCCGTGACAGCTCCTTGGACAGCTTCACGCGCTGGGCTTCGCCGCCCGAAAGCGTCGTGGCCTGCTGGCCGACCGAGATATAGCCCAGACCGACGCGCTTCAGCGTCTCCAGTTTCTCGGCGATGGAGGGCACCGCCTTGAACAATTCGGCGCCGGCTTCCACCGTCATGTCCAATATGTCGCTGATCGACTTGTCGCGGAACTTCACTTCCAGCGTCTCGCGGTTGTAGCGCTTGCCCTTGCAGACGTCGCACTGGACGTAAACGTCGGGCAGGAAGTGCATCTCGATCTTGATCACGCCGTCGCCCTGGCAGGCTTCGCAGCGTCCGCCCTTGACGTTGAAGCTGAAGCGGCCAGGGGCATAGCCGCGTGCCTTGGACTCCGGGAGCTCGGCGAACCAGTCGCGGATGGGCGTGAAGGCGCCGGTATAGGTGGCGGGATTGGAACGCGGCGTGCGTCCGATCGGGCTCTGGTCGATGTCGATGACCTTGTCCAGGAATTCCAGCCCCTCGATGCGGTCATGCGGGGCCGGATGCTCGCGCGCCTGGGTGAGCTTTCGCGCCGCCGCCTTGTACAGCGTCTCGATCGTCAGGGTCGATTTTCCGCCGCCCGAAACGCCGGTGACGCAGGTGAGCGTGCCCAGCGGGATCGCGGCGCTGACGTTCTTCAGATTGTTGCCGCGCGCGCCCACGATCTTCAGCCAGCGATTGTGCACGGCCTTGCGCCGCTTTTCCGGCACGGCGATGAACTCCACGCCGTTGAGATATTTCCCGGTCAGGCTTTTCTTGTTGGCCATG
>Ga0310811_10013306_pt1 | contig 10715 bp, 11 predicted proteins | sample YCmetagenome_FD_207642 | JGI IMG/M metagenome (GOLD analysis project Ga0310811, IMG submission 207642) | Soil microbial communities from experimental microcosm in Duke University, North Carolina, United States - YC | ecosystem: Engineered > Artificial ecosystem > Soil microcosm > Unclassified ...
TATTGGCATACAATCTTGCCCTTTATAACGCTGCATCATTCATGATGGAACTCGGCCCGATGGGCTCTTATATTGCCTCACTCCGACTACGCGCCCGATATTCGGATGGCGAAATGGACAAGCGTTTGCGAAAAATCTTAGCCAAGCGATCACCACTACCCATGCCACTGCGACGCGCGACCTTGTCGACCGGCAACTCGGTCTCGGTGAGTAGGCGACAGGTCATGTCCAGCCGCACCTGCAAGAGATATTCGGATGGCGTACTACCCATCTCGAGCTTGAAGCGGCGCAGGAAATTGCGCTCACTCATCGCCGCCACCTGCGCCGCATCGATCACCGAGATGGGACGCTCGCAGTTCTCTTCTAGCCACTGCGCGGAGGCCCGTATCTTGTCACCGACCCGCGTTGCCCCCGCATCGCTGATGACCGACATGAGCTTCCCGCTTGCACCCGGCATCAAGCGCTCGGCGATCTGCCGCGCGACGGACAGGCCGAGATCGCGCTTGACCAGCGTCAACGCGCTCTTGATTGACTCGTAACGATCGCCGGACTCCGTGGCCGACTCATGTTGGATAGCGCCGGCCCGCTGTGGCGAATACGACGGTGTGCGCTGGGCAGCAATGCCCGCGGCATCTACCAGCGCGCGCCCCTCGGCGATCGCCTTGACCACGTCGCTTTTCGGATAGACGATACGCAGCCAACCGACTAAACGTTCGTCGCATGCGGCGTTATAAGCGCCCTGTCCGCCCGCGATAAAGAGTGCGTCGAAACCGCCGTAGTGGCGTACATCGAACCCATCGGTCCACACCCGAACCGACGACGAGCACGCCACGCGGCCACCGTCGACCGACAACAAGCGAACGCTATAGGATGCCGCCTCATTGGCCGCGCATAGTTCGTTTGCCAAATGGAATACTTCGACGACGATACCCGCGCCTAACAATGAAAACCCCTCAAACAGCACAATGCCGATTTGTCGGTTAACCGGCTTGGATATCTGTTTGGGAACATGAAAACAATTGGTCCCCGTGGATACAAGTGTGGCGTACGTCATTTCTTCCCTCGAAACGGTGCCGAAATTTTCTTATCTGCGACCTGTGTTCTATTGCGATGCATCATACCTATGCCGCCACTGTTCGGTAGCGCACTGACCGAATAAAGCAAGATGTTGGCGGAAATGTTCGACCGCTCGGAGTTGGCCACAATCTCCGAAGTACCATCTATCTTTGCTACTTCCACAGCGTCCGCACTGCTAACGTTTGCCTTCTACAAAACGACTGGAAATTTTCTTTACGGCGCTCAAGTCGGGCGGGACGGCGACGACCACCGATCAGCCGGGCCGCATCCGCCAGTGACACGGCAGCGGGAACGTCAGGTTAACTAGACTACAAAGTACATCTTTGATGTTGCGATGCGCCAGGCGGTACAGTAGGCGGTCGATTCGATTCTCTATGCCGCTTTATCCGGATTGTCGGCAACCAATTTAAATTCGCCGCGTAACAAAGCCATATGAAGCGCGCATAGATAGAAACCTGCGCAAACGTTAGCATGCGTTTTTATTCACGGATGGGTCTATTTTTATTTCTCTCGCTTCCGCTCTGCCTCATGGAATACAATTTTGGCATCGGCGCTTTGAAGCTGCGTCGGGCGACTAGGGGGACTTGGGCTCCGACGCGGCCGTATTTGCATTCTTGTCCGACGTCTTCGCGTGCTTTTTTGGGTGCTGCTTTACACCCATTGCACCACTGGCCATGCCATCGCTAGCCATGCCGGAATCCTTCATGTGCGCCGATCTGTCAGGCTTCACGATACCGCCTTGCTGAGAAAATCCGGGACCGCTCGCCAGCAGCAGCATCGACGAACACATCGCCACGATAGTATCTTTCATGGATCAGCTTCCTCCGAACCAGTTGTAGCCCATATCGGACCAGTAGCCGCCCGGATAGGTGTTCGTAACGAATATTTCCCGGATATGCTTGGGATTCTTATAGCCGAGCTTAGTCGGCATGCGCAATTTCATCGGGAATCCATATTTTGCCGGCAAGGTTTCGCCGTCGTACTGGAACGTCAGCAGTGTTTGCGGATGCAATGCTGTCGCCATGTCAATGCTCTCGTAATAGTCATCCGCGCATTTGAAACCCACGTATGTAGCGCCCGTATCCGCACCGACGCGCCGCAGAAAGTCTGCGAACGGCGTGCCACCCCAACGGCCGATGGCGCTCCACCCCTCGACGCAGATATGGCGTGTGATCTGCTCGGCGTGCGGCAACGCGTACAACTCCGGCAGCGTCCAACGCTTCTTGCCGGTAACGAGACCGGATAGCTGAAGCACGAAATCGCTCGCGTCCACTTTAGGCACGTCTTCGATTTCGTAGTACGCATTGAACGGAAACGGCCGGGTGAGCTGGGCTTCGGAATAGGTCGGCGCTAGACGCCGCGGATCGAATAGCCATGCCTGCACGCGGTCGTTAAAGCGCGATACGCTCATTAGGAAACGGTTGACGGATTCATCGTCGGTCAGCGAGCAGCCAGTCAAGAGCGACAGGCCACCCAGCGTCAACGCCTGCCGCGTGAAGCGTCGCCGTGACGGCATTGCAAGTTCGCGGCGCACGTCGATTAAGATCGACATGCAGTCGAGCGGCGGGGGCTTGTTGGCATCGGACATGATTCCCCCCTTAGCGCCCGCGCAGCATCGCCAGCAGCGAGCGAGGCACGATTGCGACCATCACTACGTGCACCACGAAGAACGCGACCACGATCGCCATCGCGCAAAAGTGCACGATCCGCGCCGTGTCATAGCCCCCCATCAGCCAGCGCAGCGTCGGGAACTGCACCGACTTCCAGATCGCCAGCCCCGACAGCACGAGTACGATCAAGTCAACGATCACCACCAGATAAGCAAGCTTCTGCACCGCGTTGTAGCGGCGCAAGTCATCATGATGCAAGCGTGCGGTCAGTGCGGCGAACAGATCGGCCATGACAGCGCGCGGCGTCAGCGGAAAGAATTGTGTGAACGCACGGCCGGTCACGAGGTTCAAGCCGAGATAGATCAGTCCGTTGGCCATAAGAAGCCACATCGCCGCAAAATGCCATTGCAGCGCACCGGCGAGCCAACCGCCGAGGGTGAGATGCAGCGGGATCATGAAACCCTTGAACACGGGCGACGCGTCATAGATGCGCCAGCCCGAAAGCACCATGACGATGACCGCCAGCGCATTGAGCCAATGTGTGATCCGCAGCCAAAGCGGGTGGACTACGCGGTTACCGGCGCTTGCGCTTCGCTGGTTGCCCGTGCCTGCGCTCCCGGGCGTCGCTGGCGCGCCGGCCCGCGGTTGTATCGCTCGTTTCATGGCGCCCCCCCGTATCGGCCACCGCTACAGCGCCGCCGGTGAATGACGTGCAATCCACATGCCCGCCCGGCTGACTTACGCTTTCTCTGACACGTTTTGTGCTATATTCTTTCCATGGAATCCCGCATCGGGAGAAAACGTCATGGAAGCCGAACTAACAGTCCGCCAGTCAACGGCGGCAGCCACACTGTCAAAGGCCGTCGTACGGGCAGCCGCCGCGCTCGACGTCAGCCAGGCTGCACTCGCCGACGCGCTCGGGATGAGTCCGTCGTCGGCGTCCCGCCTCGTCGCCGGCAGTTATAAGCTAGATGAATCCCGTAAGAAGGAATGGGAGCTCGCCCTGCTGTTCATCCGCCTGTTCAGGTCGCTCGACGCCATCGTGGGCACGGAGGAGCGCGCGCGAACCTGGCTGCGCGCGGAGAACCATGCGTTCGAGCAGCGCCCCATCGAAATGATCCGAACAGCGCAAGGACTGGTGAATGTCGTCGAGTACCTGGACTTCTACCGAGGTCGCATCTAGGGCGACTTCAATTCACAAACAGCCGTGGCGTGCAGTAGAAGCGCAGCACCGCGTCGCAACCATGTCGCTGGTCGACAGTCTCGTCGAACAGGCCGAATTGGAAGCGCTGCTCGAGACGTCCAAGCCGCCGGTGCCCGCGGCGGCGCTCGGTCTGCACTGGTTGCTTTTCACGCCGTTCCGCTACCCGACATCCCGGCACGGTTCGCGCTTCCGCCGCCCGTTCGATCCCGGCGTTTTCTATGGGGCCGACGAGCAGCGCACCGCCTGCGCCGAACTCGGCTATTGGCGCTGGCGCTTTCTCGCCGATTCACCCGCCCTCGGCTCCATCCCATCCGTGCCACAGACACTCTTTCAGACCGCCATTGAAGCGCGCGGCGTCGACCTGCGCACAGCACCCTTTGCGAGGGAGCGCGCGGCGTTCACGAACAGAACCGATCACGTCTTTTGTCAGGCGTTCGCGCAGATTGCAAGGGAAGCGAAGGTTGACGCGATCGTCTATGAGTCCGTCCGCGATCCGCAGGCCGGCCCCTGCATCGCCGTGCTGACGCCGAAATCGTTCGCGCGAAAGGTACCGGTCGCTCAGGAGACCTGGACCCTTTCGGTCGCTCGGGAACGCGTCATATGGCAACGCAGCGATGTGCTGCGACCGCTCGCCTTCGAATTCGATGCCAAGGCTTGGTGAGCCAAGGACACCGCGAAGCACTACGATTCGGAACCCGTGGCCGGCTCGATGACCAACTCGCGCGCGACCTCGGCCAGCGACTCGGCCAGCACGAGCACGCTGTCATCGATGTCTTTTCGTTTCAAGCGAATCAATCCAATCTCGCGCACGAACCCCGGAACATCCAGTTCGAGAATTTTGACGGCAAAGCGCCCCCCGCCTTGTGTATGCGTCTTCGGCAGCAGCGCCACGCCAACGCCCGCCTCGACCGCGCCAATGATGGCGTCCAACTCGTCCAGTTCCAAACTGTCGTTCACCGAGATCCGTTTGCGGCGCAGAAACTGGTCGATCAGCCGTCCACCGAACGACGCACGGTCATAGCGGATGAACGGCTCGCGCCGCAAGGCTTCGCGCCAGTCGGCATAGGGGCTGTCGGGAGGCAACGCGAGAAAAAACGGCTCGCTCAGCAACGGTTGCCAAACCAGTTCGTGCGGCAGCGCAAACGGCGGTTTGATCATCACGGCCAGGTCGATGTCGCCGGCGCCCAATTCGCCGAGCAGACTCAGCGAGACACCCGGTAAAACACGCACGCGCGCGTTCGGAATCCGGCGGCGCAAGCGCGCGAGCGCGCGGGTCAGCAGCACGGGCTGTGCGGACGCGATCGCGCCGACTCGCAATATCGGCGCGATCGTCTGCCGGCCCGGCCGGTTCACCAGCGAATCGAACAGCGCGACGATTTCCTGCGCGACGGCGAGCGCGTTCTCGCCCGCTTCGTTGAGCGAGGCCGTGCGCCGCGTGCGCTCGAACAGCGGCGTGCCGAGCGCCTGCTCGAGCTTTTGCATCTGCGCGCTGACGGCCGATTGCGTAAGCCCGAGACGCGCGCCGGCCGCCGAGAACGTTCCGTCCTGTGCAATCGCGATCAGTGTCTTCAGCTCACGTATCATGGCCCGATTTTACATCGATAAATTCGATACTCAGGGCCGAAATTATTCGTTTTTAGATCGCCGAATCGAATTGTAGAATAGCCCTCGAAACGTTCGACAATTAAAGGAAACCGATATGAGCAGCCCAGCGACCACCGCCATGCCACCGTTCCACCTGGCCTTCCCGGTCCACTGCCTGGACGCCGCGCGCGCCTTCTACGGCGAACTGCTCGGCTGCCCCGAGGGCCGCAGCTCGCCCGACTGGATCGACTTCAATTTCTACGGTCACCAGATCGTCGCGCACCTGTCGCCGGACGAAGCTGGACACCGCAATACGAGCGCGGTCGATGGCGACTACGTGCCGGTGCGCCATTTCGGCGCGGTACTGTCGATGGAGCAATGGCAAGCGGCGGCGGACAAGCTGAGCGCGGCTGGCATCAAGTTCATCATCGAGCCGCATATCCGCTTCAAAGGCGAGGTCGGCGAGCAGGCGACGATGTTCTTTCTTGATCCGTCGGGCAACGCGCTCGAATTCAAGGCCTTCGCGGACATGGCCTCGCTGTTCGCCAAGTAATCGCCCAGCGATTTCCCAGCGGCGCCCGGCTAGGAATGGCCGGGCGCGCGTCCGGTGGTGCCGCGCACGATCAGATCGGTCGGCACGATGTTCTGCGAACTCACCGGCCGTCCTTCGATACGCGCCAGCAGATACTCGGCGCTGCGCGCGCCGATTTCATCGGCGGCGAGTCGCATGGTCGTGAGCGGCGGTGTGGTGAAGCTGGAGAACTCCACATCATTGATGCCTGCGATCGACAACTCTCCCGGCACGTCAATGCCCGCCTCGCGCGCTTCCGCGAGCGCGCCCACGGCCAGCAAGTCGGTCCCGCAGATCACCGCGGTTGGCCGCACCGGTCCCTGCATCAGCGCCTTCATCGCCATCTGGCCTTCAATGATCTTATGCGGCATTTCGATCACGTGCTCGTGGCGCAGCGCCAGCCCGCGAGCCTGCAGCGCTGCGCGCACGCCGGCGATGCGGTCGGCCGCCCGGTCGCTATATTGGGTCATCTGCGTGATCATGCCGAAATGCACATGACCCAGATCGAGCAAATACTCCGCGATGCGCCGCCCCACCGCCACGTTATCGAACCCGACATACGGGTGATCATGATCGACCGTCCAGCCATTGACTAGCGGAATCCGTTCCTTTTCAAGCAGTGCATAGAGCGCCGGCGCATGGCTGCGGCCCACCAGCAGCAGCCCGGCAATGCCGTCGGCGATCAGCGCGCGCACTTGCCTCAACTCGTCCTCCTGATCGTAGTAGGAGCATGCGAGCAGTAACGTATAGCCCGCCTCGCCGATGCGCTTTTGCAGCGCGAACACCCCCAGCGCGAAATTCTGATTCTCAAGCGAAGGAATCACCGCACCGATCGTCTTCGAGCGCTGCGAGGCCAGTGCGCGGGCCGCTGCGTGCGGCGTATAGCCGAGGTCATGCGCGATCTCGCGAACCCGGTCCTGCAACGCGGCGGCCACCGTGCCATGGCCGTTCAGTACGCGCGACACGGTGGCCGTCGATACGCCGGCCGCACGCGCCACGTCCATCACGGATATGGCATTCGATTTGCGGCGCGGCGCCCTTTTTTTTAATTCTGTGTTCAAACTCCACCTGCTTATCGTCGTTGGAATCATCCAGCTTCCATACTATAACGCGACACATCCCCCACGCGATGAACGACAAGCTCAGTCAATCCCTCGGTCAATCCGTTTCGGATCGCCATCGAGTTCGACCAGTCATCCGATACCGCCATGAAACAGCGCTTTCTGGATGCTCGCCCGTTAGCTTTGCCGGGCGGATTCGTCCGGCGCGGGCACTGCCGCCGCCATGGAGCGTCGATGATGCGCTTCCAAATAAGCATCGCGCGACGGCGCCAGATGCTCGCGGCAAAGCTTGATCAGCCAGTCGCGCTCGCCGCTTTGCAGTGCTCGGATCATCTGGTGATGTTCGACGCGCGCCTTTTCCAAATATTGCGGATACACGATCGACACCGAACGGATCGCGTGCGTGCGTCGCTCGTACTCGCAAATCGCTTCGGTGAGCGCCGCGTTCTCCGAGAGGGCAAAAAACGCGCGATGAAACGCCATGTTCAGGCGGAATACGCGCCGTAGGTCGCCGGCCATGGCGGCCTCGTCGTGCTGGGTTTGAATTGCCGCCAACTCGTCGATTTTCCAGCTGTCTACCGGAAAGGCGATGCGGCTCGCCGCATCGGTTTCCAGCAATTCGCGCAATGCATAAAGCTCCGTCACTTCACGGGCAGTGAACGACTTGACCAGCGCACCGACGTTCTTGCGACGCTCGACCAGACCGCGCCGCTCCAATTCGCTCAGCACCTGGCGCGCGACATGACGCTTGAGTTGAAAGCGCTCGCACAAGTCGTCTTCGACGAGCCGTTCGCGCGGATGGATCACCCCGAGCACTATCCGCTCTTCAAGTTCGTCGGCCACGGCGCGCATGGTTTCATCGGTATTGCGGTCGCGAACAGCCGGCTTGGCCGGCTTGACCGACGATGGGGCACCGCGTTTTGGCGTGACGGCGTTGCTCATACGAAGAAAGTCCGCAATAGTTCTCGAAAGCGAGAGCCTATATCAAAACGGCGTCAAAACGGCGCGCCGCCCCGCTATTCGTCCGACCTCGTATGGGACCCCGCCTTCTGGCTCGATCCCGGGACGGTTGCCACGGTCTGCGTCGCCTGCAGGAAATCGAAGTCGCAGCCGTGATCGGCTTGCGTGATCGTCGTGAGAAACAGCTTGCGATAGCCGCGCTCGTGCGGATCGACGCGCCGCTCGGGCAAGCCGGCGAGGCGCGCGGCGATTTCCTGCGCGCTCAGCTTCAGCTCGATGGAACGCTCGGCCACACTCAGGCGGATTCGGTCGCCGGTCCGCACGATGGCCAGCGGACCGCCGATGGCCGCCTCGGGCGTTACATGCAACACCACCGTGCCCGACGCGGTACCGCTCATGCGCCCATCGGAGATGCGCACCATGTCCTTGACACCTTGACGCCCGAGTTTGCGAGGAATCGGTATGTAACCCGCCTCGGGCATGCCCGGGGCGCCGACCGGACCAATCTGCTTGAGCACGAGCACGTCGTGCGCTTCAACATCGAGGTCCGGATCATCGATACGGCGCGCGAGGTCCTCCGCATTCTCGAACACCACCGCGCGGCCCTCGTGTTCCATCAGCGCGGCGCTGGCTGCCGACTGCTTGATGATCGCGCCGCCCGGCGCAAGATTGCCGCGCAGCACGGCGATGCCGCCTTGCGGGAAGATCGGCCGGTCAAACGGCCGCACCACGTCTTGCGCAAAACCTGCCGGCGCGGCGTCGAGCTCCTCGCCGAGCGTGCGACCGGTCACCGTCAGCGCGTCCAGATGCAACAGGCCCTTCATCTCGCGCATGACGGTGGTAAGGCCGCCCGCGCGATGCAAATCCTCCATGTAGTGCTGACCGGACGGTTTGAGGTCGACCAGCACCGGCGTCTCGCGGGCCATCCGGTCGAGCCGCTCCAGGTCGATTCGGATCCCCAGCCGCCCGGCAATCGCGGTGAGGTGGATGATGCCGTTGGTCGAACCACCGATCGCCAGCAGCACCCGCAATGCATTTTCGATGGCCTTGGGCGTCAGGATCTTTTCCGGACTCAGGCCCTGCCCAATCATTTTCACAGCCTGCGCGCCGGTGCGCTCGGCAATGCGAATCCGGTCAGCCGTGACCGCCGGGGGCGAAGCGCCGCCCGGCAGCATGATGCCAAGCGCTTCGGCAATACAGGCCATGGTGCTCGCCGTGCCCATCACCGAACAGGTGCCGACGGTGGCCACCAGTTGGTCGTTCACCGCGTCGATCTCGGCGGCGTCGATCTGGTCGCCGCGAAAACTCGCCCAGAAACGCCGGCAATCCGTGCAAGCGCCCACGCGCTCGCCCCGATGCGAACCGGTCAACATCGCTCCGGTAACCAACTGGATAGCGGGAACACCGGCAGCCGCCGCGCCCATCAGCTGCGCGGGCACTGTCTTGTCGCAGCCGCCGATCAGAACCACGGCGTCCATCGGCTGCGCGCGAATCATTTCCTCGGTGTCCATCGACATCAGATTGCGCAGATACATGCTGGTCGGGTGAGAAAAGCTTTCCGCGATGGAAATCGTCGGGAACTCCACCGGCAGCCCGCCCGCGAGCATCGCGCCGCGCTTGACCGCCTCGATCAACTGCGGCGCGTTGCCATGACACGGGTTGTACGCGCTGCCCGTATTCGCGATGGCCACGATGGGCCGCGACAGCGCATCGTCCGTATAGCCGGCGCCCTTGATGAACGCCTTGCGAAGGAATAACGAAAAGCCTTCGTCGCCGTAATTGGTCAAGCCTTGACGCAAGCCGGACGCCTTCTCAGTCTCACTCATGTCACCTCCGATAACATTATCAATAATCTTGACGATGATCTTATCGGGAATTATAGTGGTTGCGCAAGTGCCCTTACACATTGACGTGCGCGGTAGGCGTTTTCGCTGGCGCGTGAGGAACGAACTGATGAAGAAAAAAATCGTGGTGTACCGGAACGTACCGGCGAGCGTGCTGGCGCTGCTGCGCGAGCGACATGAGGCGAGCGTCATCGACCCGTCCGGCGGTGTGGACCGCGCGCCGTTTCTCGACGCGCTAGCCAACGCGCACGGTCTCCTTGGCAACAACATGAAGATCACGCCGGACCTGCTGGATGCCGCGCCGCTGTTGGAAGCCGCATCGACCATTTCCGCCGGGTTCGACGCCTTCGACGTGAGCGACCTGACGCGCCGCGGCATCGTGCTCAACAACACGCCCGACGAAGTCACGGATACGACCGCCGATCTCGTCTTCAGCCTGATACTCGCCAGCGCGCGGCGCATCGTCGAACTCGCCGATTTGGTTCGGCGCGGCGCATGGCGCGCTTCGGTTGGCCCGGCTCAGTTCGGCGTGGACGTCCATCACAAGACGCTGGGCATCGTCGGACTCGGACGCATCGGCGGCGCGGTGGCGCGGCGCGCGGCGCTCGGCTTCGGCATGGACGTGCTGTATTGCAACCGCACGCGCCATCGCGAGGCAGAAGAATCTTACGGCGCGCAATGGCGAACGCTGCCGGAGCTGCTGGCCCAGGCCGATTTCGTGTGCCTGCTGGTGCCGCTTTCGACGGCGACCCGGCACCTGATCGGCGCGGCCGAGTTGCGCCTGATGAAACCGACGGCGATCCT
>Ga0310811_10013307_pt1 | contig 10715 bp, 7 predicted proteins | sample YCmetagenome_FD_207642 | JGI IMG/M metagenome (GOLD analysis project Ga0310811, IMG submission 207642) | Soil microbial communities from experimental microcosm in Duke University, North Carolina, United States - YC | ecosystem: Engineered > Artificial ecosystem > Soil microcosm > Unclassified ...
GCACCGCGCCCTTGCCCGCGCCCGGCCCTGCGGCGCTCTGCATCTCCGCGGCTTCCCGGACGCCGTCGAACAGTCGGGCCAGCACCCAGGAGGTGCCGTAGGCGAACACCGCGAGGGCCGGACCGAACACGGCAAGGCGCCGCCGTACGGTGCTGGAGGTCAGGTCCAGCCGGCCAAGAGCCATGCCGGCGATGACGAACGCCATCCAGGTGATCGCCGGGTAGAAGCCGGTGAGCAGGAGGTCCAGCACGCCAACGCCGCCGATCTGGTCGAGCGGGTCATAGGCCTTGAGGGCGGCCGTGACCGGCTCGGTCAGCGCCGAGGTGATGACGAAGGCCAGCGGTGGCATGACCACGGCGAGCGTGGCCGCGATGATCGCGAGCGTCTTGGCGCTCAGTCGCACCAGTGGCAGAGCCAGCAGGAAGTACAGGCCGTAGAAGGCGAGGATGACCACGCCGCCGTAGGCCATCGCCATCACGGTGCCCAGCACCAGCAACACCAGGGCCCTGATCGCGATTCGGCCCTTCGCCTGCCGACCGGCCACACCGGTCTTCGGCTCGAGGCGGCCGGCGATCAGCATCAGCGAGAACCCGGCGAGCGTGGCGAACAGCGCCGACGACCGGCCTTCCGTCACATGCCGTACCCAGCCGCCGAAACCGTCCGTGTTGGCCGCCGACGGGCCGAGGTGCACGACGTACATGCCGAACACCGCCAGCGCGCGGGCCAGGTCCACCCCGACCAGCCGCCCCATCGAGGGGGTCGGCGTGGCGGGGACCGTCGGCGTCCGGGAGTCGGGAGGCGATGTCTCCGACGCAGCTGAGGTGTCCTGCGGTGGTGGCATCTTTGTCATACGGACACTGTCGCGGTGTGGCCGGGGCGCCGGCCATCCGTCAGGTCGGGGTGCGAGCCCCGCCGGTCGGCCGGATTTCCGTTGCCGATCGGAAAGGTCCACTGTGGCCGGTCACGAGCGGCTGATCATCCTGGCGACGAGGCGGAAGCCCTGCCGTACAGTGATGTGGGGCAGGGAGGCGCGGCTGACCGCGTTGGCGATACGGGGAGCGCGGCGACGTCCGGGAGCTCCGCCGGCGGATTGATCCCGATGGCGTGTTCCGGAACGCTTACATGGCAAGGAACATCGGCTGAAGAAGCGTCGGCGGCATGGTCCGCAACCACATGCCGCCGACGCCCGCTCACTCAGCCCGCCCAGGGGGCCGTCGGTTGCCAGCTGGTGTCGTCGACCCAGCCGGCCGCCGCGTCACCGACCCGTGGGCCGCCGTCGGCGCCGATGTAGACGTTGCCGCCGAGCTGCCGCAGGTAGTGGTCCTCATAGGCGTAGGCCTGCCACGAGACGCCCTTGCCGTTGTGCCCGGCCGTCGCGCAGAACGTCGCGTCCTCGGCGTACAGCGAGGAGTCGTCCTTGCCGTTGAGCACCACCTGGAAGTTGTAGTGCCGCAGGTAGTAGCCCGGGAAGTTGACGGATTCGAACGAGTAGCAGGAGCGGTCGGCGAGGCCAGGGACCAGGTTGAACGTGGCGTCCTGCCGGTCGGTGACCGAGCTGTCGGCCGTGATCGGCGCGGTCTTGCCGACGTAGTTCTGGTGTCGCAGGGAATCGCCGGTCACGGTCAGCCAGGACGAATGCCCCAGCGGGACCGCGACGTCGCTGCGCCACCACGGCTCGCCGACGGCGAAGGTGCTGTCGGCGCAACGACGGTCGCTCAACGTCAGGCCACCGTCGTGATAGCTGAGGAACCGTCCCGGTTCGTCGTACGCCCGGAACGACACGCCGGTCCCGCTGTTGCCCACGACCGCGCAGAAGGTGGCGGACCGCTTGTTGGTGCCCAGCGTGATGCGATCGCCCTGGTGGCTCAGGTACTGGCCGGCGTTCGCCCGCGACTCCAGGGAGTAGCAGGACGGGTCGGCCAGACCGGGCCGCAGCAGGAAGGTGGCGCCGAGCTTGTCGGCGTCCGGCGACGACGCGGTGACCGCGGCGGTCGTGCCGACGCCGCCGGCCACCGCGACGGACCGGTCGGTGGCGCCCGGCGTCGTCACGTGCAAGGACAGGCCACGGCCGACGTTGAGCACCGGCGAGATCGGCGCGGAGGTGTTCACCTTCAACGCCACCACGGAGTTCGCCGGGAAGGTGTAGGCGAAGGAGTTCGACGCCGTGAAGGCTGCGGTTGTCGGCGCGATGGTGTTCGGCGCGGTGATGGAATTGCGCGCGTTCGGGTCGCCGGTCAAGACCGTCGCCGTCCCGTTCGGACGGACGGAGGTGGTGCCGTTGAGCCGGATCTGGCTCGTCACAGGGGAGTTCGTCGGGTTGGCGACCGTCACGTACACCGTGCCGGACGCGGTCCGGGTGACGACCTCGTTCACGGCCGCGTCCGCCCCGGTCAGCGAGGAGGAGACCACGTAGTCGCCGGTGTTGTTGCCGAAGATGTGCTGCACCCAGTACGACGGCGAGCCGAACGACGTGGCGGCGTCGAACGCGATCTCGTTGGTGGGCCATTGAAAGTTGTTGACGTCGGCCAGCGCCGGCGCGTAGGACGCGCCGACCACCACGTCGGCGTTGCGGACCATGCCGGTCATGAACGCGGCCTCGCTGATCGCGCCGGCCAGCGTGCCGGTCGGATTGTCGTTGCTGCCGTTGGTGGTGGCGTACTCGCCGACCAGGTGCTTGGGGCCGTTGCGCGAGGTGCCGTCGTAGGTGTGCGCGGCGTTGGTGAAGTACGACGTGTCGCCGCTGTAGTAGTGGTCGTCGATCACGTCGACCGACCGGCTGGAGACGCTCGCCGAGGCCACGAGTTGCAGTTGCGGGTAGGCGGCCTTGATGGCGTCGTGGAACATCGGGAAGCGGTAGTTGTTGTAGCTGCCGGTCCCGTCGAACCAGTCCTCGTTGCCGATCTCCACGTAGCGCACGTCGTACGGCGCGGGGTGTCCGTCGGCGGCGCGCTTGGCGCCCCACGTGGTGTGCGGGCTGCCGATGGCGTACTGGATCTCGTCGAGCGCGTCCTGCACGTACGGCGCCAGCTGGTCCTGCGGCACCACGGTGTGGTCGAGGGTGTAGCCGGCGAACACCGCCAGCAGCGGTTGCGACCCGGTCTGCTCGGCCATGTCCAGATAGGACTTGATCCCGGCCTGGTCGGTTGACCAGTAGCCCCACGCGTCGTTCTGGTGGCCGGGGCGGTTCTCGATCGGGCCGATCGTGGTCTTCCAGTCGAAGCGGGTCGACAGCGTGTTGCCCTCGAGGTAGTTGCCGCCGGGGATGCGGAAGAACCCGGGCTTGGTCGCCGCGAGCTTGTCCATCAGGTCCTTGCGCAGGCCGGTGTCGTGGTAGGTCGGCGGCTGGCAGGTCACGACGTCGAAGTACAGCGAGGAGCCCGCGCCGACACCGTCGGCGGAGATGACGAACCGGTTGGCCGTGGACACCGGTGTGTTCGCCGCCGTGGTCATGGTGAGGCTGTACTTCGTCCACGTCGAGTTGACCGAGTGGACGGTCGCCTTGGCGTACACCGTGCCGGTGTCGCTCTCCAGGTCGACAGTGAGGCCGCCGCGGAACGAGCCGTCGGACCGGGCGAAGAAGGTGGTGGTGTATTTGGTCGACGGCGCCAGTCCGATGCCGTAGAAGCCGCTGTTGGCCACGCCGACGCGCTGGCCGCGGGCGTTGGCGGTGATGGACAGCTTGAGGGCGTTGCCGTTGGCGGAGTTCAGCGGCCGGGTGGTGTCCAGGGCGATCGTGCCGGCCCCGCCGCCGGACGTGACCGCCGACCAGGAGGAGACGCCGTTCTCCTTCATGGTGCTGTTGCGCACCAGGTTCGCGTCGAGGCCGCCCTCGACGGAGTGGTTGATGTCCTCGACGATGTCGCCGAACTGGGTCTTGTTGACGCCGGTGGTCGAGCGGCTGACGTCGGCGGTGAGCGTCGGACCGGACCCGTCGGCCGCCGCCGCGGACCATACGCCGGCGGCCGTCGATCCGGCTGCTACGAGTGTTAGCGCCAACATCGTGGCGATCAGCCGAGGCCTGTGCACAGTGGAACTCCCGAGTCGGCGAAGGATCTACTACCACGACGGTCCGGCCAGTGCCTGTGACCGCCGCCACGCGCCCGTCGCCGACGGTAGGTGCAGCTCGGGGACCCCGACAATGATCGCGGTGGCCTTTGTTGCCGACCCGTTACCGCACCCGGTTCCGACCGGTCGCCGCTACCGACCCGTTACCTGCCGGCCATTGACCGTGGCGCTGTTATCGCTAACACTGTGCCCCCGGCAGCGCCGTCGTGACCCGCCGGTGACCGTGTGCGCGTGGTCAACCGGCCGCACGACCACCTGTCGGGCTCCTGGTCGCCACCGGCGGTGACACGACCACGTTCGTCCGTGAACTGCACGGATGTGCCGTTCGGCACGTACACGGTCGAGCAGACCGGAATCTGCTGGCTCGCGCCGGATCGAGGGCACATCCCGTCAGGCCGAGCGGCACGCGTTCTGGCGGCTCAGGGATCGCGCGGTTCGTTGAGCGGATTGATCGCGCGTCGCCTGCTCGCGGAGGATCGAACCGTTCCGAGCACACGCGGGGAAGGAGATCTGGATGCGAGTCTCGCTCGTACTGCTGGCCGTCGGATTGCTGGGCGCGCTGGTGGCGTGGTCACCGCCGTCGGCCGTCGCCGCCGTGCCGGGGGCGAAGATCCAAGCTGAGGGTGTCTCGGACCAGGACAGGCGGTACGCGAACGCCGCGCACCAGAACAACCAGTTCGAGATGACGACGGGCGCGATGGCGGAGACGAAGGGGACGTGCCGGCGGGTGCGGGAACTCGGGGCGGAGTTCGCCGAACACCACCTCGCGCTGGACGCCGACCTGCTCGCGGTCACCGCCCGGCAGGGGATCGTGCTGGACGCGCCGCCGGATCCCGTTCTCGCGGCGGCGCTCACCGACCTCGTGGCCCGGTCGGGACCGGACTTCGACGCCGCGTGGCTGCGTGACCAGATCGCGGTCCACCAGCGCGCGCTGGCGGACGGTGACCAGGAGCTTCGTTACGGCTGGTCGTCGGACGTGAAGGGGGAGGCGCTGGTGATGGCCCGGGTGCTGACGGCCCATTTGGGTGAGGCGGAAGCGGCACTGGCCGCCTGCGTCGCGGCCTGACCGGTCACCCGACGTGAGACCCCGGACCGCGGCGCGCGGTCCGGGGTTTTTGTTGTCGGCACACGGGATTTGGTCCTTCGGTGCGCGAACGGGATGAAGATCGACGGTTTCGCGATGGTGCGGTGAGTGGTCGAACCACTACCTTGAGTAGTGCTCGCGACGAATCGGAGGTGTCGGGTCGTGTCCGTTCCTGCCGACAACACGGTGACCCTGCCTCGGGATTGGCCCCTTGCGCCTCGAGTCGTCGGCGGCTGGATATATGCAAGGCGATCGGCGGGACGCAGCGCGGCGGCTTGGGACTCGATTGCCGGTCGAATGATCGGAGGATGGTTTGCTCACGGGAGACGGGTCCTCGTCTCGATTGCCGCTCGCGCGTTACGAGATCTTTCACTCCGGTGACCCCGATCATGCGCGCGCGGCGTTTTCCCGGGTGTTCCGGCCGCATCGATTGGACGTCGTCGGCAGCGGCGCCGGACTGGACGCGCGAATGTCGTCGGCGCGCCTGCGTGACATGTCGGTGAGTGTCATCTCCTACGGCGGTGACGTCCGTGTCGACTCCGGTCCGACGGACACGTTCTTCGCGGTGCTGATCCCGCTGGTCGGCGAGGTCGAGGCGCGCTGCGGCGCGGACCGGGTCCGGTGCTCGGTGGACCAGGCGTGCGTGCTGTCGCCGTCGGACGCCGTCCGGTTGCTGTGGCCGGCGGGCTGCGCGCAGCTGGTCGTGCGCCTGGAGCGGTCGGGCATGGAGGCCTGCCTGAGTGACCTGCTCGGCGCGTCCGTGCGGGAGCCGCTGCGGTTCGCCCCGGCCATGGACCTGCGTGCCGGGCACGGCCGCAGCTGGCGTCGCGGCCTCGACCTGCTGATCGCCGAGCTGGACCGGCCCGGCTCGCTGCTGGAGAAGCGGGCGGTGTCGGACATGTTCGAACGCACGCTGATGACCGCGCTGCTGATGGGGCAGGCCAGCAACTACACGCGGATGCTCGACGGCGAGGTGTCGGCGGCGCCGAACCGCGCGGTGAGCATCGCGCTGGAGTGGATGGACAACCACCCGAAGTGGCAGCACACCACCGCGAGCCTGGCCCGTGCGGCCAAGGTCACCGAGCGCTGTCTGCAGCAGGGGTTCCGCAAGCACCTGAACATGGGGCCGATGGAGTACCTCCGCGAGATACGGCTGCGCCGGGTGCGCGACCAGCTGCGGGCGTCCCAGGCGGACGCGGTCACGGTGTCCGAGGTGGCGGCGCAGTGGGGCTTTCTGCACGCCGGCCATTTCGCCGCGCATTATCACAGACGTTTCGGTGAACGGCCTTCGGACACGCTTCGTCGCTGAGAATTGAATCACGAATCGGGTGCCACGGTGTGGCGCCCGCTTTTCGTGTGCCCGGCGTTCCGTGCGCGCTCATCGGGGGAAACAATTCGTTTGTCGGATGGCGTTGGTCGGGATTTTCGGCGAAGAATTGTGTCGTGCTGATCGTGGCGGAGCCGATTTTTCCCGGTGAAGGAGCAGAACGGTGCGGCCGATGATTCGAGTGGACGGTCTGGTCAAACGGTTCGGTCCGACCACCGCGCTCGCCGGTGTCGACCTGGCCGTGCCCGCCGGCCGGGTGGTGGGCGTGCTGGGCCCGAACGGCGCCGGCAAGACCACGATGGTCCGGGTGCTGGCCACCCTGCTCCGGCCGGACGCCGGCACGGTCCAGATCGGCGGCCTCGACGTGGTGCGGGACGCCGGGCGGGTGCGGCGGTTGATCGGGCTCACCGGCCAGTACGCCGGCGTCGACGGGGACCTCTCGGGCGTCGAGAACCTCGTGCTGCTCGGCCGGTTGCTCGGCATGGCCCGCCGCGCCGCGCGCCTGCGGGCGGACGAGCTGCTGGCCCGGTTCGAGCTGACCGAGTGGGCGTCCCGGCCGTCGCGCACGTACTCGGGCGGGTTGCGTCGCCGACTGGACCTGGCCGCCAGCCTGGTCGGCCGGCCCGAGGTGCTGTTCCTGGACGAGCCGACGACCGGGCTGGACCCGCACGTGCGGCGGGAGCTGTGGCAGCTGGTCCGGGAGCTCGTGGCGGACGGCGTCACGGTCATGCTCACCACGCAGTACCTGGAGGAGGCCGACCAGCTCGCCCACCGGATCACCGTGTTCGACCGCGGCCGGGTGGTGGGCGACGGCAGCCCGGACGAGTTGAAGCGCCGCATCGGCGGCCACACCGTCGAGGTGCGGCCGGCCGTGCTCACCCACATGGGCGCGGTCGCCGAGGTGATCGAACGGGTGACCGGCGCCGCCGCGGTCCAGGACGTCGTCTCGGGCCGGCTCACCGTGCCGGTCGGCGACCCGGACGTGCTGGCCGCCGTGGCCCGGGCGCTGCACCTGGCCGGCATCGAGGTGGCGGAGCTGGCGCTGCGGCTGCCCAGCCTCGACGAGGTCTTCCTCGCGCTGACCGGGAAGCCGGCCCTGGAGCGGGTCGCCGTCGACGGGCGCGTGTCGTGACCGCCGCCGACCACCGACCCGGTGGCCTGGTGGGCGCGCTGCGGGACGGGTGCGTGCTGGCCGGCCGCGGGGTCCGCAAGATCCGCCGCAACCCCGAGCACCTGGTCGACGTGACCGTGCAACCGGTGTTGTTCCTGGTCGTGTTCGGCTACCTGTTCGGCGGCGCGATCGCCGGCAGCACCGGCGCGTACCTGCAGAACCTGGTGCCGGGGCTGCTGGCGCCGAGCGTGCTGATGGCGACGCTGTCCGCCGGGGTCGGGTTGAACACCGACGCGGGCACCGGCGTGTTCGACCGGTTCCGGAGCATGCCGATCGCGCGTTCGGCGCCGTTGACCGGCGTGGTGCTCGCCGCGGCCGTCCGGTACCTGATCGCGGTCGTCGTGGTGCTGGCGGTCGGCGCGGCCCTGGGCTTCCGGGTCCGCACCGGCCCGGTCGAGGTGCTCGCGGCGGCGGCGTTGCTGGTGGCGGCCGGGTTGTGCTTCTGCTGGGTCACCGTGTTCCTCGGCATGGTGTTGCGCCACCCCGACGGCGTGCAGGGCACGGCCGTGGCGCTGTTCATGCCCCTGGTCTTCGCCAGCAGCGTCTTCGTCCCGGACGCCACCATGCCGGACTGGCTGCGGGCCTGGTCGGCGGTGAACCCGGTCAGCCTGCTCACCGAGGTCGTGCGCGGGCTGCTGAACGGAGGGCCGGTCGGGGGCCCGCTCGCCGGCGCGCTGGCCTGGCTGGCCGGCGTGCTCGTCGTCTTCTTCCCACTCGCGATCCGCGCGTACCACCGGCGGGTCCAGAACTGACGAGAGGTGACCATCGCCATGAGTTCCGCGGACGCGGAGGTCGAGGTGACGTTGCGGGGCGGACCCGACGGGCTGCCCGAGACCGTGACGGTGCGCGCGGCGCAGCTCGCCCAGCCGCGTTTGAAGATCCCGTTCCGCGCCGGCTACGAGCACTTCGTGGCCGAGCCGCAGGGCAACGGGAAAGCCGGGGACAACGCCGTCTTCGTCTGGTGCGACCGGACCAAGCTCGCGGAATGACGCCGCGCAGCCGACAACACCGACCATCGAGACAGGAAGGCGCGTTGTGAACACCGCGATTCTGGGCACCGGCTCATACCTGCCCGAACAGATCCTCACCAGTGCCGAGCTCGGCCGCCGGCTCGGCGTCGGCGAGCAGTGGATCCTGGACAAGACGCACGTGGCCGAACGCCGGGTCGCCGCGCCCGACGAGGCGACCTCCGACCTGGCCACCCGGGCCGGTGAGCGCGCGCTGGCCGAGGCCGGCCTCGACGCCACCGACATCAACCTGCTGATCGTCGCCACGTCGACCCCCGACCAGCCGATCCCGGCGACCGCGTGCGCCGTGCAGGCCAACCTCGGCGCCATGCGGGCGGCCGCCTTCGACGTGGACTCGGTGTGCACCGGCTTCGTCCACGCGCTCGTGACCGCGCACGCCCTGCTCAACCTCGACGCCATCGCCGGCACGGCCCTGGTCATCGGCGCGGACACCTACTCCCGCGTGCTGAACTACGACGACCGCCGCACCTGTGTGCTCTTCGGCGACGGCGCCGGGGCGGTGGTGCTCGGCAAGCGGGCCGACGGGCGCGGCCTGCTGTCGAGCACCCTGGGCTCGGACGGCCGGACGGCGGACTTCGTCACCATCCCCGGCGGTGGGAGCCGGCGCCCGGCCAGCCGGGAGACGCTCGAGGCCGGCGCGCACTACTTCGCGATGCGCGGCCGCGAGGTCCGCGAGCTGGCCGCACAGGTCCTGCCGGACCTGGTCGTCGACCTGGCCAAGGCGGCGCAGCTCGAGGTCTGCGACATCGACCTCATCGTCCCGCACCAGGCCAACGGCGTGATGCTGGAGGAACTGGCGAACACCCTGGCGTTGCGGCCGGACCAGATGCACCTCACGGTCGAGCGGTACGGGAACACCGGCGCCGCCTCGGTGCCGATCACCCTCGACGACGCGGTGCGCGCCGGCCGGCTCGCCGACGACGACGTGCTGCTGATGGTCGCCTTCGGCGGCGGCATGAGCTGGGGCGGCACCGCCTGGCGCTGGAGCGGCGGTCGGCGGGCGGGGCGCCAGTGGTGATCCGCCTGCCGCTGCGCGTGCCGGCCGGCCGGGCCGCCGAACACCAGGTGGAGTTCCACGGCGACGTCCGCATCCCCTCCAGCGTGCCCGGGCTGACCCTCGGCGGCGACCTGTACCGGCCAAGGACCCGGGAGCCGGTGCCGGCGCTGGTGACCCTCCACACCGGACGAAAGGACGGTCTTGGCGGTGTCGCCGCGAGCCGCTACCTGCGGTACTTCGCCGAACGGGGCTACGCGGTGCTGTACGTGGACTGCTTCGGCATCGGGACGTCCGAGGGGACGCCGCGGCCGATCCTCAGTCCCGGCGAGGTCGCCGACGGCGTCTCGGTCGTCGAGTGGGCGGCGGCGCAGCCCTGGTGCACCGGCCGGGTCGGGATGTGGGGCCTCTCGCACGGCGGCATGACGACGCTCGCGGTCGCCGCGCGGCGACCGGCCCACCTGAAGGCGATCTTCCCGGTGATGGGGTGGACCGACGTGGAGCGCGAGCTGGTGCACCCGGCCGGGCAGCGTGGCGGCATCGGCATGTTCGGCCATCTGAGCCTGTATCACATCTTCTGCGCGCTGATGCCGCCGCTGCGGGCGGCGGACCAGGCCGAGTACGAGGGGCTCTGGAAGGAGCGGCTGGAGAAGTTCGAGCCGTGGTTCGTCGACTCGTGGCGGCACGAGCCCGGACATCCCGTGTGGGAGAGCCGCCGGATCGACGCGTCGCGGATCAAGGCCCCGGCGCTGTGTGTCGCCGGCTGGCGGGACCTGTTCTGCGAGGGGATGATCTCCGCCTACCAGCAGATCAACGCGCCCAAGCGGTTGCTGGTCGGGCCGTGGCTGCACACCTTCCCCGACGTCGCGGCGGACAGCCCGTTCCCCTCGGCGACGCTGGCCTGCGCCTGGTTCGACCGTTGGCTGCGCGGCACGGAGACCTCCGCCCTTCCGCAGCGGCAGGCGACCTTCTACGTCCAGGGCGATCGAGCCCGCTGGGTCGCCGCCGACAGCTGGCCGCCGACGGCCAAGGGGAACCTGGTGTTC
>Ga0310811_10013308_pt1 | contig 10714 bp, 11 predicted proteins | sample YCmetagenome_FD_207642 | JGI IMG/M metagenome (GOLD analysis project Ga0310811, IMG submission 207642) | Soil microbial communities from experimental microcosm in Duke University, North Carolina, United States - YC | ecosystem: Engineered > Artificial ecosystem > Soil microcosm > Unclassified ...
TACAGATCAAGACCACACAAAAGCAGTTGACCGATCTCTATACCGCCTCATTCAAACACCTCAAACGTTCGACGTTCAGCTCATAAAAAAGGCATACCAAATCAAAGAAGATCCTGGTCTTACAGATGACGCAGGCGTGGCGGAAAAATCGGGGCACAAGATTTCTCTGTTTGAAGGAAGCTATCGAAACATAAAGATTACCAGGCCCGAAGACCTCATTCTGGCAGAAGCTTTATTGAAATCTTAGGTATTTCGACAGCAATGTACTTTTCCCAAAACCACCCGGTTGTAATGAATTGGGCATAATCGTTCAGGTATTCTTTTTTAACCAACTGGTTGATAGCTGTTTACGTAATCTACGTACTCACTAGGGGGTAGGCGGTGATCTAGTAATTTAACCGGTTAAATAGCTTACTTTAGTAGTAAGATTAGTATCAAGTTTGTGCTATAGACGTCCAACCATTGATGCGCCAATGGGGTCTATAAAACTAAACAAACAAACACCAATCAATTTTTATGTACGAAAGGACAATGGATTTCTTATCCAAGAAAAGCTGCTCTGTTTTTGCCGTTATAGCTTGGATAGCATTTATCATCGGAGGCGCAGCTCTGACAGTATTGACAATCACTCTTGCCTTAGGCTTTGAATTGCTCGCTCAAGTCAGAAGTAAGGTCAGTTCTTCATTAAACGCGTTGCTATAGTTCCAACGAAAGAATAAAAAAGGGCAGTTTATCTGCCCTTTAGTCCTTTTTGTAATCAGTTTCTGATTTTTTAATACTCGTCTTCGTTAAAGAAGAAGTCTTCCTTCGTTGGGTAATCAGGCCAAATCTCCTCAATGCTTTCATACGGCTGGCCGTCATCCTCTAGTTCCTGCAAGTTTTCAACCACCTCAAGTGGTGCTCCCGAACGGATCGAAAAATCGATCAGCTCATCTTTTGTTGCTGGCCAAGGCGCGTCTTCCAGATAAGAAGCCAATTCAAGTGTCCAATACATAGTGCCCTTTTAATTTCCCGCAAAAGTAGAATTTCCTAGAACATAATCAATAGTCGCTCTCCATAGGCGAACGGAAAAAAAAGTAACCGATGCGAGCTAAGGGGCACGATTAAGTCAAATTAGCTGAAAACCTCACTTTCTATCTTGATTTCAAACTTATCACCACCTCAAAATCGTCGAACAGGCACCAATTTTCTAATTGATAATCTAGGTTATATTTGCCGCCTCAATCGATTTAAATCCAAATGGCAGACGAAAAGATAATTTTCTCGATGGCAGGGGTGAATAAGATCTATCCCCCCAACAAGCAGGTACTGAAAAATATATATCTCTCTTTTTTTTATGGCGCCAAGATCGGCGTGCTCGGTCTCAATGGCTCGGGCAAGTCATCGCTCTTGCGAATCATTGCGGGCCTAGACAAAGAATATCAGGGTGAGGTAGTTTCTGATTTAGGATATTCAGTGGGGTTGTTGGAGCAGGAACCACAACTTGACAAAACCAAAACGGTAAAGGAGATCGTGGAAGAAGGCGTCAAAGACACGGTGGCGCTATTGAAAGAATTTGAAGCCATCAATGAAAAATTTGCTGATCCTGACGTGATCGAAAATCCGGATAAAATGGAAAAACTCATTGCCAAGCAAGGCGAGATCCAGGAAAAATTGGATGCCATTGGCGCATGGGAGTTAGATCACAAATTGGAACGCGCGATGGATGCACTACGCTGCCCTCCTCCCGACGCAAACGTAGAGTATTTGTCGGGCGGTGAAAAAAGACGCGTGGCACTCTGCCGACTCCTTTTGCAAGAGCCCGATGTTTTATTGCTCGACGAACCTACCAACCACCTGGACGCCGAATCTGTGTTGTGGCTTGAGGAACATTTGCGTCAATACAAGGGCACTATCATCGCTGTCACGCACGATCGTTATTTCCTCGACAATGTGGCCGGATGGATCTTGGAGTTGGATCGGGGCGAAGGAATTCCCTGGAAAGGAAATTATTCTAGCTGGCTCGATCAAAAGCAAAAGCGTTTGGCACAAGAAGAAAAAACAGAAAGCAAACGACAAAAAGCGCTGGAGCGGGAGTTGGAGTGGGTACGCATGAATCCGAAAGGAAGACAAGCGAAGGGGAAGGCGCGCTTGAGCGCCTACGAAAAATTGATCGGTCAGGAAGGCCGTGAAAAAGAAGAAAAATTGGAACTGTATATTCCACCCGGCCCGCGCTTGGGCAATAAAGTCATCGAAGCCAACGGTGTTGCCAAGGGTTTTGGCGACAAGCTGCTCTACGAAAACCTTTCGTTCATTCTTCCACCGGCAGGAATAGTGGGAATCATAGGGCCAAACGGTGCGGGTAAGACGACGCTCTTCAAAATGATCATTGGCAAAGAAAAACCGGATGCCGGCACTTTTTCTGTTGGTGAAACGGTAAAGATCGCGTACGTCGATCAATCGCATGATGACTTGAATCCCGAGGACACCGTCTTTCAAGCGATCACGGGCGGCAATGATTTGATTTTGATCGGAGGAAAGGAAATTAACGCTCGAGCCTATGTCAGCAAATTCAACTTCAGCGGCACCGATCAGCAGAAGAAAGTAAAAGAACTTTCAGGCGGTATGCGCAACCGAGCGCACTTGGCCATTGCATTGAAGCAAGGAGGAAATCTATTGTTGCTTGATGAGCCTACCAACGACCTTGACGTAAACACGCTTCGTGCACTCGAAGAAGCGCTTGAGAATTTTGGCGGCTGTGCAGTAATTATCTCTCACGACCGTTGGTTCTTGGATCGTGTGTGTACACATATCCTCGCCTTCGAAGGAGATTCTCAGGCCTATTGGTTTGAAGGAACCTTCAGCGAGTATGAAGAGAATAAAAAGAAACGCCTAGGCGAAGACCAGCCGCACCGAATCAAGTATAAGAAACTGGTGAAATAGACAAAAGAAACAAGTATCAAGACAAAAGAGCCGAGCGTTAGGCCTTCCTGTCTTGATACTTACATCTACCTTCTTACTTCGTTAAGCCTGAAGATAATTGATAATGCTCTCGGCGACCTCTACACTTCCAAAGAATACGCCTGCCCCCAACGTAACATGACGTGGAGACAAATGATTTAGGGCGTAAGGGAATGCCGCCACCGACGCAAAGCTGAAACTCAAGCCCACCACAATTCCCAGCACCACCATGGCCGCCCCGTTCGGAATAAAATAGATCAAAGCCAGAGCGGCAAAAGTGGCCAGCAAGCCGTAGACGAGGCTAGTCGCTACGCCGAGTTTGTTGATGTACCGCACCAAAGGCACAGCTCCTACCGCCGAAATGATCAATACGCCCGCAACTAGAATCGATGTGTCATCCGGCAGAGGAAAACTTGCTTTGGAAATCATCCAGTCGGCCATGTAATTTTTTATAAGCGCGGAAGCAAGGCCAAGGCTCAAGCCTGCAATCAACACTTTGAAGTACTGGTTTTCCTTCGATGTCGCTTCCTCAGAATCACGCTCGAATTTTACCATATTGGTGGTTTTACGGAAGAAATACCCCGTGACAATAATTAAAACGCCGCCTAAAGCAAAGGTCACCACTGGTCCAATTTCGTTGACAAACACGATGATTAGAGGTTCAAAAGCAGAGAGCAATTCGGTGGTCAAAACAATGAGCGCCATTGCTGCGGGAAGATCTTTTGCAGGCGCAAACATTTCCAACATCGAATTGGCCGGGCTATGAAACACATTCATCGAAATCAGCCAAACGACGATCATGAACGGAAGTGCGGCCGTTAAATTTATGCTAGAGGATGCTCCTACGGTAAACGCTACTAACATAAATACTGCCACCGGCGGAATGAGCACTAAAATCAAGCCTTGCGCGATGATGAGGAAAAGCTTCAGTTCTGTGAAATGAAAAATCTCCAAAACCTTGGGCTGGTAATTATGATAGGCAATCCAACTGATAACGATGGCTGCATTCAGGGCAAGCAAACTGTACACCTGGCTCCAATTCGTTTTGGGAGCGCTAACTGCGGTTGTCTTCATGGGTTGAGGTTTCTGGATTTCTTAAACTTAATCATCCTTTCCGGAATTTCTATGCTCGATTAATTACGCATATTTTTGCCTTATTGGATCTCTGTATAAAATTATTTTATGAAAGCTTTTCTGACCATTGCACTTCTCATCCTTTCCAACACCTTCATGACATTCGCCTGGTACGGTCACTTGAAATTCAGGGAAATGAAGTGGAGTGAAAACCTTTCTTTGGTTTCGGTAATTTTGATTAGCTGGGGAATCGCCCTGTTCGAGTATACGTTGCAGGTGCCCGCCAACCGGATTGGCTTCAAAAGCTATGGCGGGCCTTTTTCGCTGGTCGAATTGAAGGTAATTCAAGAGGTGATTACCCTGTCGGTATTCGTTCTCTTCTCCGTCATTTTCTTTAAAAATGAAACCCTTAAGCTGAACCATTTTATTGGTTTCGTTTTCTTGATTTTGGCCGTCTATTTTATTTTCAAAAAATAGCAAGGAATATCCGGTTCCCAGAGTTCATATGCACAAATCTATTCCAATCATTATTCTCAGTTGCCTGTTCATCATCGCCGGCGTTGTGGGTGTCATTTACCATGCGGATGATCTGAAACAGATTGCGGTTTCTCGCGAAGCATTTTGGGTCCTTCTGATAAGGTTGTTGGCAATTATTGGTGGTGTGTTTGCCCTTCGTAGAAAGAATTGGGCGCGGTGGCTTTTGCTGGGTTGGATTTCTTATCACGTCATACTGAGTCTCTATCACCCGCTTTCGGAATTGTTGGTGCACGTGGTCCTGCTCGTGGCGGTCGCGTATTTCTATTTCCTGTCGAAAACCTCCAGTTACTTTTCCAAGTAGGCCGTCCGCAGAATTACCGAATTCTATTCAATCTCTTCCCCTGGTCTCGTCTTCCAGCGCTCGTGCATCCATACCCATTGCTCGGGATGCTGTCGGACCACATCTTCCGTGAACCTCGTAAAATTCTGCGTGTTGATGATCAAATCCTGTTCATCTTCGCCCGTGTAGATTAGCGGAATCTCCGGCAAAATGTGCATTTGCTGTTTGTAATTTTCATCGAGGTAAACGTACGTTGGCACGACGGCACAACCCGATTTGAGCGCCATCACAGTAGCACCGATCGGTGTGGCCGCGGGCTTTCCAAAGAAATTTACAAAACGACTTTTCACCTTCGTGTCCTGATCGATTAGAATCGCGATTGACCCGCCGGATTTCAAAGTCTTGAAAAGTTTGACGCTTTCTTTTCCGCGTTCGACGGCGATGGCCCCGTGTGCGTTTCTATACTTCAATAGCAACTGATTCAATCGCTCGTCCGACAATGCCGTTCCTATAATATTAGGCTTTAGTCCGCGCAACGCCATGTTAGTGATTTGCAAATCAAATGCTCCCAAGTGGCTGGTCAGAAACATGACGCCCTTTCCTTTCGCGTGCGCGCGTTCGTAATTTTCCAATCCATGCGTCTCCAAAAAATTTTCTAGGTCATTCAAAGTTTTAACGCTGAGCGATCGCAAAACATCGCCTGCGTTTTTCCCCAACATCTCAAACGTTTTTTTGCTCAAGGCCTTGATTTCATCGGGTGTTTTTGTAGCTCCGAACGCGATTGTCAAGTGCGTGATCATCCGTTCAGCGGGCTTGGGGGAGAATTGATATGCTATCCGACCAAGCATTCCGCAGAACTTCAACCACATCTTTCGTGGCAAAAGGTTTGCCGAGAAAATCAGAGAACGAACGAAGTAGTAAAGCGCGGTATATTTAATCTCCTTGTGAAAAGGTCGTTTTTCCATCTTTAAAAAGCCTCAAAGATACTACTTCAAGCCATTTACATGAAGTGGGCCATTAATCGAAAGAAACGAAAACGTAAATTGTGCTATGAAAAAGTTGTATCTCGTCCGCCATGCTAAGTCCAGCTGGGATGATCCCGACATGAATGACTTCGACCGCCCTCTCAACGAGCGTGGTGAAAAGGATGCCCCTCACATGGCAAAACTGCTCAGGCAACGGCAGGTATTCCCAGATCGGATGATTTCGAGCCCCGCCCTACGTGCGATTACGACGTGCCGTGCCTTTGCCAAAGCACTTGATTTCGAGAAACAAAAGATTGAAACAATCGACCGGCTTTATCACGCCACCGCGAGCACCTGGTACAACGTGCTACAGTCGTTAAAGGAACACAAGGGCGATGGCGAAGATGTCGTTTTGGTTTTTGGCCACAACCCAGGGATCACCGAATTTGCCAACGAAATTTTAGATTCACACATCGACAACATTCCCACCTGCGGAATCGTAAGCGCCACTCTTAGCATTGAACGTTGGAGTGAAATTTCTTCGGCATGTGGAAAATTGAACTCGTTTGATTATCCGAGAAAAGGTGACTAATTTTTTTGGAACAACGAAGCTATCCGTTTGAAAAACCGCTTTTCAAATTCCAAGAAAAAATGGAACTGCCCAAAAATGAAACCGTAAAAAAGCAACACCAGGTTGTAAACGGGTAATATGAAAATATAATATGCGGCCTTGGCCCATAGCGGAACCTCACCTCCAAAAATAAATCCAAGCAAAGGTTTCATCAACCAAACCACCGTGGTTCCCGTCAACGCAAAGCACAAGAGGATAGCAATTACTTGCCACACGTTCTTTGCGTTCCACCTTTGTTGAAGCTTTTTAAGCCAGCTCATCGTTGGTTCAATTAACTAAAAAGATTCCAGATATCATTCGTTGGCAAAGGAGCTGTCAGCGAAATCCTTTCTTTTTTAACGGGATGGATAAATTCCAATTGACGCGCATGGAGACAAATACTTTTGTCTGGGTTCGGTTGATCAAAACCGTACTTTAGGTCACCCACAATGACACAGTTCATCGAAGCCAACTGTACCCTTATTTGATGTGGCCGCCCTGTCACGGGGTTCACTTCCAATAAAAAATATCCTGAGCGCTGACGCAGCAAATGGTAACTTAATTCCGATCGTTGACCGTCTTTGTTCTCCTTGGCGAAGGCGATGGCCTTGTTTTTTGATTCGTCTTTGACCAGCCAATGCACAAGGGTCCCTGTATCAGTTTTTGGTTTGGTTTGTACAATGGCCCAATATGTTTTTTTAGTCTCGCGGTGGCGAAATAGAGCGTTCATTCGTTCGAGGGCTTTTGACGTCCGCGCAAACACAACAACACCACTCACCGGTCTGTCTAAGCGATGGACGACACCCAGAAAAACCTCACCGGGTTTATTATATTTCTCTTTGATGTATTTTTTGCAGAGCTCAACGAGCGGCTCATCACCAGTGGAGTCGCCCTGTACCAATATTCCTGAAGGCTTATTAATGGCGAGCAGATGATTGTCCTCGTATAAAACTTCCCATTTATTCGAGGATGCCATCGTTAATCCTGAAACTCAGACGTGAAATGAAACTGGATATCCGGGAAATTATCTTGTACCATTTGCAGCCATGCCCTTGACTCCGCCATGAAAACCAGTTTGCCGTCTTTATCCAACGCGATATGTCTCTGCTTTGATGCGATAAACTCTTGCAACTTCTTTTCCTCTTGGCTGCTGATCCAACAGGCCTTGAAAATATTTTGAGGAACAAATTCCACCGTCGCCCCATATTCGTTCTTCAATCGAAATTGAATCACCTCAAACTGAAGGGCACCCACTGTACCCACCACTTTCTTTTTCCCGAGTTCGTAAGTAAATAATTGAGCAACGCCCTCCTCCATCAACTGCAGAAGCCCTTTCTCCAATTGTTTGGTCTTCATTGCGTCTTTGTTGATTACTTCCTTGAAGATTTCCGGCGAAAAGCTGGGTATTCCGGTGTAGAATAATTTTTCACCTTCCGTGAGCGTATCACCGATCTTCAAATTTCCGGTGTCATACAATCCCACGATATCACCTGGCCATGCTTCGTCCACCGTCTCGCGATCTTGGGCCATGAAAGCCGTAGCATTTGAGAATCTCAAATTCTTGTCCTGACGAACATGGTAGTAATTATTGCCACGTTCAAACTGGCCTGAGCAAATTCTTACAAAAGCGATCCGGTTGCGATGCTTAGGATCCATGTTCGCGTGAATCTTGAAGATGAAACCAGAAAACTTCCGCTCATCAGGGTTGATTTCGCGAATCGATGTGGCGCGCGGAATTGGCGGTGGTGCTATGCGTATAAACGTGTCAAGTAACTCCTTCACTCCGAAATTGTTCACGGCACTGCCGAAAAAAACAGGTGCCACTTCGCCCGCCAAATATCCCTTAGTTTCGAACTCCGGGTACACCCCTTCGATCAACTCCACATCCGCCCGAAGCTGTTGGGCATAGTTCTCACCCACCAATCGATCCAGTTCTGCGCTGTGGATGTCCTCGATTTCAATTCCCTCCTCCACGGTAGTTTTGCTCGGCGTAAAAAGCTGCAGCTTTCTTTCATATAAGCTGTAAACTCCTTTGAAAGTTTTGCCCATGCTAATGGGCCAGCTCAAGGGGCGAACTTTGATGTTCAGTTTTTCCTCTATTTCATCCAGCAGGTCGAAGGGGTCTCGGCCTTCTCGATCTAGTTTGTTGATGAAACAGAGTACCGGTGTGCTTCTCATTCTACACACCTCCATCAATTTTTCAGTTTGGATTTCAACTCCCTTCACACAGTCAATCACCATGATTACACTATCGACTGCCGTTAACGTACGGTAGGTATCTTCTGCAAAATCCTGGTGACCGGGCGTATCCAGTAAATTGATTTTAATGTCCTTGTAATTGAATCCCATCACGGACGTAGCAACTGAAATACCCCTCTGTTTTTCAATTTCCATCCAGTCGCTGCGTGCGTGGTCTTTGATTTTAGATGACTTCACGGCACCCGCTTTCTGTATAGCTCCGCCAAAGAGCAGCAATTTTTCTGTGAGTGTGGTTTTTCCCGCGTCCGGGTGACTGATTATTCCGAATGTCCTTCGCTTTGCAATTTCTTGTTCTAAACCCATGGCCCTGTTTACGACGTTTAACCTCCACGCAAATGCAATGGAGGCCGCAAAAATAACAAAAAGGAAACTCAGGACGGGTTTATCTCCTTGTCCAAAAGCTGATTCATTTCACGGACTATCTGGTCGAGTTCTTCGGATGATCCTTGTAGATAAGTCAAGAGTTCATTCCATTGATGGAGGTCTGCCTCTTGTTTCATCAGAGCAATTAGGCCAAGGATTCGAGACAATGGGGCCCTTAGTTCATGAGAATTCATGTATGCGTATTTTCTAAGACGATTGAGCTGGTTATTAATTTGCTCCGTCCGATCCTTCACCATTTGCTCCAAGTTTTCATTGAGTTTTTTGATACCTTCATTAGATGCCGTAAGTTCCTCGTTAAGGCTTTGCAATTCATCATTCGCCTCTTTCAGCTCTTTTGTGCGGGTGTCTACCACGAGCTCCAAATTCTTGTTTTGACCTTCTAAGGCTTGGTGTGTTTGAATTTGCATGAGATACAAACCCGTCACCAGCGCCGAAGTAATCATCTCAAATCGCAGTGGCGGCAAGATCGATTGGTAAAGCGTCCAAAAACCATCGTGATTGCCCGTCCTCAACGAAATCGTGAACACAACGAATGGGAGTAACAACAGGATATAATAAGCCAACGCCACGAGCATCCAAATGGCCCCTTTTCCTATCGGGGAATAGGGTCTTTTATCCAAAAACTGAAAAATTACAGCCACTGTCAGCAGCGGAACTAGATGCACGACATAGGCCGTCCAATAAGAGACCTGGGCCGATGATCCAAACAACGTGAATAGACCAAGAATAAAAACAGAATAGTACCGCCGCACGTGAAATATACAAATCAGCAAAGGGATCTCTCTCAGATTGCTTTCCCCCACACCTGGAATATGGAATTGCACTTGGCTGAGTACTATGGAGGATAACCCGAATAAGACAGTATATGTCAAATCATTTTGAATAGGAAACCATCGCAGCCCTGGGCGCATAGAAATGAAGCGGTCAATTTTATTGCTAAGGTGCAAGGTATTTACTTTTCTCCGAACCGACGGGATGAGAATATCCTGCCTAGCCCGACATCTCAGGAAATCTCAAAAAATGATCGACTTGGATGCGATGATCGGATTCCTTGGAGCAAAAATAGGCCAGACACCTGCCCCCGAATAACTTTATGCAAGAAGTAAAGGTGGATGCCTGGCCAAACTTACCGACTGCATTAATCCCTAACTTTTAACGCTTTGGGCAAGCCTGTAATGAAAGTGAACAATTTGAGGTAGAATTTTTCTGTTCTTTAGCAAGACGCCAGTCTTACTGTGTATTTATCCCATTTAAATTATCGGATGCTATGGCGTGGAAAGAATTGCCGTAGTAAAGGAAGGGTTTGTCGTTGGGTTGTTGGTCGCAATAAACGCCGCAATGTCTTTTGCGGAATCTTCCCGCACCAACTGAAAAGCAGCTATGTCCCGCTACTACCCCGCCTGAGTAGATTTACTTTGTGTTGTTTTAACCTGCTTTTTGCCAGGACATAGCTGCTTACCAGAATCAATGAGTTTGCGACAATCCTCAGGTCGCATATTTCAAAATATCACCGAAATGAAAATTGCGGATAGCAGCTACGTCTTGCACCACTTGCTCCTAGAGCAAAAGCGAAGGTCGTTGGCTTTAACCCTGTGCAAGAACGTAAGCTGCTACCCACGTTTATATTTTACGCTGACTTTCTCGGGAAATTCAGCATGTTCCATC
>Ga0310811_10013309_pt1 | contig 10714 bp, 11 predicted proteins | sample YCmetagenome_FD_207642 | JGI IMG/M metagenome (GOLD analysis project Ga0310811, IMG submission 207642) | Soil microbial communities from experimental microcosm in Duke University, North Carolina, United States - YC | ecosystem: Engineered > Artificial ecosystem > Soil microcosm > Unclassified ...
AGCGTTTTCCGAACGCCGAACATCTGCCGCTGTCGAGTTTCGATCCGAACGACATTCCTGATCCGCGCGGACGCCAGGTGGTGTTTGCCTGTCGGTCTGGCCGCCGCTCAGTGACGGCTTCGCTCGCGGCGCAGTCGCAGGGCTTGGCCTACGGTTCGCACATGGCGGGCGGCATTCTGGCCTGGAAGGCTGCGGGCCTGCCGACAGAGTCCTGAGTGCGGATCGCGCATCTGCTCCAGCACAGAAAAGACGTTCGGCGTGCAGCGGCGATGATGGCCGCCGCCATCATCATTGCGTTTGACTGTCTCACAGGCGCGGCGCCGCAGGCGCGCGCGCAGTCACGCACCGTCAACGTCTTCAACTGGACGGATTATATCGATCCCGCGGTGCTCAAGGATTTTACCGCCGCGACCGGAATCGCGGTGACCTACGACACTTACGATTCCAACGACACGCTGGAGACAAAACTTCTCGCGGGTCATTCGGGCTACGATGTCGTCGTGCCGACCGGCTATTTCTTGCAACGCCAGATCAAGGCCGGCATTTTTCTCAAGCTCGACAAGAGCAAGCTGCCCAATCTCGTCAACGCGTGGCCGCGTATCACCGATCGGCTTGCCGTGTACGATCCCGGCAACGCGTATGCCGTCAACTATATGTGGGGCACAACCGGCATCGGCTACAACGTGAAGAAGGCGCGCGCCGTGCTCGGCACCGATGTGCCGATCAATAGCTGGGATATTGTCTTCAAGCCGTCGCTGATCAACAAGTTCAAGGACTGCGGCGTGCAGTTCCTCGATTCCTCGGACGATCTGCTGGCCGCTGCGCTGCGCTATCTCGGCCTGTCGCCTGATACGTCAAACGTCGCCGACCTCAACAAGGCGGCGGACCTGCTCAAGACCGTGCGACTGGCCGTTCAGAAATTCCACTCGTCGGAATATGTCACGGCGCTTGCCGGTGGTGATGCCTGCCTTGTCGTCGGCTATTCCGGCGACATCAAACAGGCGCAGAAGCGCGCAGCGGAAGCAAAAAACGGAGTCGATATCGCCTATGTGATCCCGAAGGAGGGGGCGCAGCTCTGGTTCGACAATTTTGCAATCCCGAAGGACGCACCGCATCCGGACGCAGCGCTTGCCTTCATCAACTTCATGATGAAGCCGGAGATCGCGGCGCGCAATTCCAACTTCATCGCTTATGCGAACGGCAATCTCGCGAGCCAGGAATTCATCGACAAGGCCGTGCTCGACGATCCGTCGATTTATCCGACGCCTCAAGTGATGGATAATCTCTATACTATCAGCGCGCACGACCCGGCGACGCAGCGCGTGATGAACCGGCTGTGGACCCGCATCAAGATCGGACGCTGATCACCGCCAGCGGCGATGCAGCCAGAGCCATTGTTCGGGATATTCGCGCACCCACGTCTCGACGACCGACGTGATCGTTTGCATCGTTGCCGCGACATCGACCTTGCCGTCCGCGTCGCGCGGCGGCACGACCTCTTCGGTCATTTCAAGCGCGAAGCGATCGTCGGGGAGGCGGATCGCACGCACGCCGTGGATCGCATAATCGCCGTGCTGCGCCAGCCGCGCGATCAACGGGTTGGCCATGGTGCGGCGGCCGAAAAACGTCACCTCAACGCCGCGCACGTAATATTGGTCGACAAGGATGCCGACATGGGTCCCGCGCTGGAGTGCGTTCGTCAGCTTCATCGGTGCGTCGAGCGTGGTGGCGATCAACTCGCCCATGCGTTTCTCGCGCATCCCGCGCACGAGTTTGTCCGCGCGCGCGATGTTCGGCCGGCGGAATAGCACGGCGGTGTCGAGACCATAGGCGGCCGAGGAGACCGCCGGCATTTCCCAATTCGCGAGATGGGCTGCAAAAATCAGCCCTGGCCGCCCGCTGTCGCGCAACTGGTGAAAGCGCTCCATCGAACCCGGAAGCACCGTGATCTGGCCATTCTCCAGCGCTTCGGGGATTTGCCACAGCCGGTCGAGATTGGCGAATTCGACGCCGAGCCGGCCGAGATTGTCCCAGACGCCACCAAGCACGGTCTCGATCTTGTCCGCGCTCCAGTCGGGGAAGGCGGCGGCAAGATTATCGCGGCCGATCTTGTGTTCCGGGAGATATGGACCGACGCGGCGCATCATGCGCGCGGCGAGCCGCGCGGCTTTGTGCGGCTCGAAGGCGCGTACGATCTTGAACATCGCCTCGGTCGCGACGCCGGCGACGGAATTGAGGACGGCCTTGTTGAACCCGCGGAGCCGGCGCGCGGTCGTCGTGCGCTTGCTCACGGGCGCTCCTTGCTAATCGAAATGGACGACGACCTTGCCGAAGACTTTTCGCGTTTCCAGCCGTTCGAGGCCGCGTTCGAATTCCGCCAGCGGCACGTAGGTGTCAATGATCGGCGCCATGCCGTCGGCCATCTTGTCGAGGCTTTCGCGGATGTTGCGGATCGCAGCGCCGAACGAGCCGATAATGCGGTATTGCTGCTGGAAAAGCTGCATCAGGTTGATGGTCGTCGAAGGCCCGGAGGTCGAACCGCAAGTCACGAGCCGCCCGCCGCGCTTGAGGCAGAGCAGCGAGCCGTTGAACGTTTCCGCGCCCACATGCTCGAACACGACATCGACGCCTTTTTTCGCCGTGATGCGGCGCGTCCGGCCTTCGAAGCGATCTGTGCGATAGTTGATGACATGATCGGCGCCGAGCGCCTTGGCCTTTTCCGCCTTCTCGTCGTCGCCAACGGTGGTGATGACAGTGCAGCCGATCGCTTTCGCCATCAGGATCGCGGCCGTGCCGATGCCGGAGCCGCCGGCATGCACGAGAATGGTCTCGCCGGGTTTGAGTTTTGCGTTGTCGAACAGCATGTGCTGCACGGTCGCAAAGCCGATCGGCGCACAGGCGGCATCACGGAACGACACCTTTTCCGGCACGGGAACGACGAGCCGCGCCGGCATGTTCACGAGATCGCGGGCAAATCCGTCGACGTGGAAACCCATGATGCCGCCGACGTTCTCGCAGAGATTGTCGCGTCCTTCACGGCAGGCCGGGCAGGTGCCGCAGGTCAGCGCGCCATACATCACGACCTTGTCGCCGGGCTTGACGCTGGATACGCCAGCGCCGACGGCTGCGATTTCGCCGGACGCTTCCGCACCGACGACGAGGGGCAGATTGCGCTTGGCGAACGCCATGCCGCGGAAGCCCCACAGGTCGAGATGATTGAGCGCAACCGCCTTGACGCGCACCTGCACCTCGTCAGTACCGGGCGGGGCAGGCGGCGGCACCTCGGCCAGCGTGAGGTTGCGGTCGGCAATAAGAGTGAGTGCGCGCATCAGGTCAGGCCGGCTCCCTGCCCAGCACCAGCGACACGTTCTGGCCGCCGAAGCCGAAGGAATTGGAAATGGCGTGGCGCACGCGGGTGTCGCGCGCGGTGTTTGGCACGACGTCGAGGGGGATCGAAGGATCGGGCATCGCGTAATTGATGGTCGGGGGAATGCGCTGATGCGACAGCGTCAGCAGCGTGAACACCGCTTCGACCGCGCCGGCGGCGGACAGCGTGTGTCCGATCATCGATTTGTTCGACGAGATCGGCACGTCCTTGATCCGGTCGCCGAACACGGCGGTGACGCCGATGGCTTCCATCTTGTCGTTTTCCGGTGTGCCGGTGCCATGCGCGTTGATGTAATCGATGTCCTCGGGGGCGAGGCCCGCGTCGGCCAGCGCGTTGTTTATGCAGCCGACGATCGGCTTGCCGTCGGGGCTCGATCGCGTGCGATGGAAGGAATCGGCCATCTCGCCGCAGCCTTCGAGCACACCGAGAATTTTGGCTCCGCGTGCCTTTGCCGAATCGAGGCTTTCGAGCACCAGCGCGCCGGCGCCCTCGGCCATGACAAAACCGTCGCGGTTTTTGGAAAATGGTTTGGATGCGCTTTGCGCCGGTTCATTTTGGGTCGACAGCGCAGAGAGCAACGAGAAACGGACGAGGGACTCGACATTAATCGAGCCGTCGGAGCCGATGCAGAGCGCCGCATCCGTCTCGCCACGGCGGATCGCCTCGAGCCCAAGCTGGATCGCGGTGCCGCCCGAGGCACAGGCGGTCGAGAGCGAGATCGGCGAGCCCTTGGTGCCGAACCGCGCGGCCAGCGCATCGGCCACGGAGCCGAACAGAAAGCGCCGGTGGTATTCGCCATGCTTGCCGTCATCGGCGGCGCGCAGGAGATCGTCGTAGTCGACGGTATCGTTGGCGCCGGATGTGCGGGCGAGTTCCAACCGCTGCGGCCATTCGATCTCGATCGGCGGCACGGCGAGAAACAGAGGGCCGGGAAAGTCACCGCGGCGTCCGATGCCGGACTGGGCGATGGCTTCCTCGGCCGCATGTTCGGCGAGCCGTTGCGAGAGGTCGGCGGTCGTCAGCGGTTCAGCCGACATGAAATCGACGGTGCCGGCGATCTGGGTCTTCAATCCATCGGTCGGAAACCGGCTGATCGGCTTGATGCCCGACTGGCCGGCGGTGAGCTTTGCCCAATTGTCATCCTTGCCGATGCCGAGCGAAGTGACCACGCCGGCGCCGGTCACCACGACGGTGCGCCGTCCTGCCTTGTCGGTGTGCTGGATTGTCATGGAAATCCTTTCAGCCGGTCCGCGCCTCAAGCCAGCCCGATCTAATCGAGCGCCTCGACCAGCGCCAGACCCTCGCCGCGCCAATGTCCGACGCCGGTGACGACGACCTGGGAGAGCGTGCCGTCCATCGGCTTCTCGATTGAAGCATCCGACTGCGGAGCGAACAGTCTACCATGCTGCACGGCCAGAGCGGCCAGTGCGACGTTCATCGGGAATTGGGCCTCCATCCCGTGGCCGAGCGCCGTGCCGGTGCCGCGCACGGGCAGGGCGGCATGACGGCCGAGGAACGCGGCCTCGTCGCGGGTGGCGGGCTGGGCGCCGGTCGCGCCGGAGATCACCGCGCTGTGGCCTTCACCAATCGTGGTCCCGAGCCGCGACCAGAGTGCCTCAAGCATGTCCGTGACCGAACCGCTATCGCGATCGGCGCGGTCGGAGACGACGGAGGTCAGCCGTGCGAACATTTTGGCGCCGCGGGCCTCGGCGTGGTCCTTCGCCTCAAGCACCAGGAACGCGCCGAGCGAGCCGAGCGCAAAACCGCCGGTCGGACCCGAGCGCTGCCACACCGGCGGGCAGGCTTCCTTCAGGGCAAAGCCGCCGAAGGCATAGAGCATCAGCATGTCCTTACGCTCGCCGTTATGGGCGCCGCCGACGAGCGCGATATCGCTCTGACCGGAGGCGATGCGGGCCTGCGCGATGCGCACGGCGTCGATGCCAGAGGCTTCCTCGCCCATGAAGGTGCGGGACGAGCCGGTGACGCCATGGACGATGGAGATATTGCCGGCGAGGAGGTTGGAGAGTTGAGCCAGGAACAGCGTCGGGCGCAGGTCGCTCATCAGCCGGGCATTGAGGGCACTGCCGGGCTTATCCGCTTTGACGAGTTCGGTCAGGATCGCGCCGTCGACCGTCACATCGCGTTCACCGCCGCCGGCGGCGACGATCATGTCAGTCTGTGCGAGCAGCGTCGCGTCGCCCTTGAGGCCGGCAGAATCGAGCGCGAGGCCGGCGGCATAGGTGCCGATCCGCTGCCATGGCTCCATCTGCCGCTGATCGCCCTTCTTGGGAATCTGCGTGTCGAGGGCAAGCGGCACTATCGGATGCACCACGAAGGGCGCGAAGGTCGTTGTGTCGGCCGTCATTGTCGGATTCGACAACGCCGCCCAATGCGCCTCCGGCCCCTCGCCGAGGCTGGACACGATGCCGATGCCGGTGATGACCGCTTCGTGCGCGCCGCTCATGCGGATAGAGCCTCGATAGGAAAATCAATCTTTTGAGCCAGCATCTTCATGTGATCACGCAACTCGGGGGCGGGAAACGGCACGACCCGGAAGGTGATCGTGGCGTCGCACACTGTCACGCCATTGCTGGCGATGCTGGCTTCGGTCATGGCAAAGCCGGACCCTTCGTGCAAAATCTTCGCAGTAATCTCTAAACGCTCGCCCGGCTTCACGAAATTGCGCAGTTTGACCTCCTTCAGCGAGGCCAGGAACGGCATCCGCTCGAAGCGGGTCAGGGCGATGATCAGCCAGCCCGAGGTCTGCGCCATGGCCTCTGTCAGCAGCACGCCGGGCATCAGCGGGTAGCCGGGGAAGTGTCCCTCGAAGATCGTGCTCTGTTCGGGGACGTTGGCTTCCATCCGGATCGTGCGGCTTGTCAGGTCGACAGCGGCGATCCGGTCAATGAGCTGGAAGTATTCAAGGCGCATCCGAGGCGATCAGGCTCCCTTTGCAGCGACCAGTTCGTCGATGCGGGCGCACAAATTCTCAAGGACAAAATACTGTTCCGTTGTCGCCTTGCCGTCATTGACCTCCTGGGTCCACTGCTCGAGCGGCAGCTTGATGCCAAAAGCCTTGTCGATGGCAAAAGCGATATCGAGGAAATCCAGGCTGTCGATCCCCAGATCGTTGATGGCATGACTCTCCGGCGTGATGGTTTCGCGCGGGATGTCGCAGGTCTCGGAGATGATCTTGGCCACCGTGTCGAACGTGGAGGACATGGGTAAGTCTCTGATTAAAATGAATTTCGGGCGGGATCCGATCCCGAATCTGGACGGCTCCCGACGCTGCGGGCGCCTAGGCTCCACCCCCGTGCGCTGGACCGAAATGCCGTATACCGAAGCGCACCGATAAGTTCAATGCCGCAACGGCGAGACTTCGGCGTTCGTCCCGCTCAAATTCGCCCGAAGCGCCCCTCCGGCGACGGTAAGCCACGACAATCGCAAAAATTTGCATATGTGCGCACGCCTGAACGGAACGACGCGGCCACCGCCCGGCTTGTCCCGCATATCACAATGTCCCCGCATTGAGGCCATTGAAGCGTTTCATTCACTGGCCATCGCTCACCGCGCCCGGGGGCATCTGATGGAGATTTTGTAATGATGAAGCGTGGGATCGCAGTTGCGATGTTCGTGGGGATGACAGTGAGTTTGGCGGCTACGGCAGCGGACGCGGCAACAAGGCACCGGCATCACCGCCACCATAATGACCACCACCACTCCGGCCACCACCACTCCAGCCACCACCATTCCCGCCACCACGACGTCAGCCATCACCACCGCCACTATTCCCGCGCAGCGCTTTCGGCGCATGCTTCGCTTGGTTCGTTGATGTCGGGGATAGCGTCCGTTTATTTTTCTCACGGCCAGACCGCCAGCGGCGTCCGCATGCAGCGGTCGGCGATGATTGCGGCGCACCGCACGCTGCCGTTCGGCACCCGGGTGAAGGTCACCAACAAGCATAACGGCCGCTCGGTTGTCGTGCGCATCATTGATCGTGGCCCGTTCATCCGGGGTCGGGTGATCGATCTGTCGCCCGGTGCAGCCCATGCCCTCGGCTTTTCCGGCCTTGCTCCGGTGGCGCTGGCCGTCGAGGGACATTAAGGCCGCCGGTTTGGCGATGAGCCAAATGCGTGTGTGGGAGGTCGAGCGCGCGGCCCGGCCTCTCTCCTTATTTTCGCTTGGAGAAATCGAGAGCGATGCAATCGTGGCGGCCGGAGAGGGCGCAATCTTCATGCTTGCGCAACGTGGCCATCGCATCCGCAAGCCAGAGGCCGGCCGCGATCAACACGGCAAGCAACCCGAGGGCGGCCAGATTGACCAGCATCCGATGCCGATAGGTCTTGCTGTCCTCCGGTTGCGCGAAGTCATCCAGTTCGGTATCGGGATCGCGGGTCAGCCCGCCATCTTGTGTGGCGGGTGGCGCAGACCCGGTCGCTTGCCGGATTCGAAAAGGCACAACACGCGCGCTCTCGTTAGCCGTAGGCGCGACGACAGGGCGTATGATCGGCCGTGTGACGGGGCTTGATTGCCTCTTCATGTGAGGAGCTTAAGCCCGGACAGGGACCTGCGGCAATACGTCACGAAGCGTTGGCGCGCCCGGAGTTTTGCTTGTCGTTCGATAGGCTGTCGTCCAAAGTCCCGCACGCAGGGGGCCTTGGCTCAACACGATGCTGCGGGCAAGCGCCGCACGAATGACGTTCACGTCGCTCGAAGCGAAAAGCGCAGAAGCGAGTCTCGGTCTTGGTTCATCTCGTCACCTTCGCCGAGCACTTCACGGGTGTGGACGCTGCCCTTTACGGACGGCTTTTGTCGCTGCTGATCCTGCCGTTCGCCCACGAAGACCTTGCGATCGTTTTCGGCGCTTACTTTATCGACAACGATCTCGCCCCCGTCAGTACCGTGGTGATGGCGCTCTACGGCGGCATCGTCGCCAGCGATATCGGGCTCTATGCCATAGGGGTCGGCGCGCGCCACGTCCCCTGGCTCAATCGGTTTGCGATCGACACCCGTGTCCAACGCCTGAGCGAAACGCTCAAGCGCAATCTCGTCGGCATCTTTGCGCTCTCGCGCGTCGTGCCGGGCTTCGTCTTCGTGGCCTTCGTCGCCTGCGGCTGGTCGCGCGTTCCGCTGCGGCGCTTCACGCTGACGAGCCTCGGCGTCTCGGCCATCTATCTGCCGCCGATCCTCTATCTCGCAATCAAGTTTGGCGACGTCGTCGACAATTTCGCCGGCATATGGACGTGGCCGCTGCTGTTCGGCGCGCTGGTGTCACTGGCCTTCCTGCGGCAGAAATTCTTCTCGTTCGAATCCGCGGCCGCGGATGCGGCAGCCGCTGATCCGACGGGCGCCGTCATTGATGGCATGCCGTTCCTGCCGGCGCACGACCGCACGGTGGCGGCCGCTGAACGCATCCCGCCCGCGCTGTTTTACGCGCCGCTCGCGCTGAACTGGCTGCGGCTCGGCCTGCGTCACCGTAGTCTGACCTTGCCGAGCGCCGCCAATCCGACGATCGTGACTGGCGGCATGTGGGGGGAGTCGAAGACCTCCTATTTCGCGGAAGTCGGACCGGACCAGCGGCAGTGGGTCGCCGATTTCATTCTCTGCGTCCGGCAGGGACCGGCGCTGCAATGCGAGGTCGATGTAGCGCTCGATCGTCTGACGCGGACCGGCCTGTCGTTTCCGCTGGTGGCCAAGCCCGACGTCGGCTGGCATGGGCGCGGCGTGCGCCTCCTCGCGGACGAAACAGACCTGCGCAATTATTTCGCCGCTTGTCCTCGCGGCGCTGCGATCGTCCTGCAACGCTTCATTCCTTATGCGGCCGAGGCGGCAGTGCTCTATGCGCGGCAGCCAGGCGAGGCGCGCGGCGCGATCCGCTCGCTGACGCTGCGCTACTTCCCCCATGTTATTGGCGATGGCGCGGCGACAGTGCGCGATCTCATTGCCGGTGACGAGCGCGCGCGCTGGAAGGCCGCGCTGCATCTCGGCGCGGATGCGACCCATAACGGACTGTCGGCGGCCGAACTCGACCGCGTTCCCGACCACGGCGAGATTGTCCAGATTGCACTCATCGGCAATCAGCGCGCCGGCGGGCATTATCGCGATGGGCGACGCTACATCACGCCGCTGCTCGAGGAGCGGTTCGATGCCATCGCCCGCAGCATGCGCGAATTTCACTACGGCCGTTTCGACATCCGTTTCCTGTCAACAGATGCGCTGATGCGTGGCGAGGCGCTGCAGATCTGCGAGATCAATGGCATCGGCGGTGAGGCCATCGACGCCTGGGATCCGCATCTGAGCGTCCGGGAGGTTTACCGACGGCTGTTCGCGGAGCAGCACGTGCTGTTCGCATTGGGCGCGGCCAATCGGGCGCGCGGTTTCCGCCCGACTCCGCCCGGCGCATTCCTCGCAGCGCTGGCGGCCCAGTCCGCGGCGATCAAGCGCTACCCGGCTTCATCGTGAGGCGCGCCCGTTACGCGCTGGCTCCTTGAAAGGGAGCGGCGCGCCCTCTGGCAACGCCATTTCGAACGCATCGAGCGTCATCGCGACCGTCGTGTAATAGCCGGCAAGCCCGACCAGTTCGACCATCGCCTGCGTGCCGATCAATCCTTCCAGCGTCTTGTAGGTCGCTTTCCGCACGCGCTTGGCGCGATACAATTCATCCAGAAATCCGAACATCGCGCGTTCGTCCTTCGGCGCTTTGCGCGGAGCGCGGCCCCGCTTCAGGTCGGCGATTGTCGCCGCCGCTACGCCCTGTTTTTCGGCGATCGGCGCATGCACGTGCCATTCATATTGCGCACGCCAATGGGCGGCGGTCACGAGGATGGCAAATTCCGACAGGCGCGGCGGCAGCGACGTGCCGTAGCGGCAATAGGCGCCGAGCCGTTGGGCAATGAGGCCAAGCTCCGGCGCATAAAGCCACGCGGCAAATGGGCCGCCCCACGAAAACTTGCCGCGCGGGCCGGAGGCAATTGCAGCCACGAGTTCGCGCTGCGTGTCGGTGAGTTCGCTTTCCGCAATGGGGCGCAGACGCTGCGGATCAGGCTTGCGGTGGCGGGCCTGCTTTGCCCGCGCCGGCGTTTTCCCGGACAGTCGTGTTTTGGATTTTGCTTTGGATGCTGCCTGGGCGCGCGGGCCGGCGGGCTTCTTGTGCAGAGGCTTCTTGTGCAGAGGCTTTTTGGGCATGCGTCACTTTCCAGGATTTGCAGCAGCGTCAAAGCTCCTCTCTACAATCATGGATTGTCAGGCGGAAGCCTCTCCGCACACTGCCCACTGGAATTCGATGCGCAGGAATTTTGGCCGCTTGACGCGATCGCACGGAGCAGC
>Ga0310811_10013310_pt1 | contig 10713 bp, 10 predicted proteins | sample YCmetagenome_FD_207642 | JGI IMG/M metagenome (GOLD analysis project Ga0310811, IMG submission 207642) | Soil microbial communities from experimental microcosm in Duke University, North Carolina, United States - YC | ecosystem: Engineered > Artificial ecosystem > Soil microcosm > Unclassified ...
TCACGTCCAGTACAATATCTGCCAGAAAGTGTATCCACCTCGCCAACCCAAAGGACATAGTATTGCCAAAGCGCTCACCATCGCTGAAGCGAAACGTTTCCTCGCCATCGCACGAGGTGACGAGTTGGAAGCCTTGTATGTCCTGGCCATCACGACAGGCATGCGACATGTGTGTCAAGTACCCATTTCCGTAGACACCCAATGATGGGTAAATACGGAGGACGAATCTGGTCACGAAATGGAAGCAAAAACCTTTTTTTGCTTTGCAATTGGCGCACACTTTTCGTCGCATATTGACGGAAGAAGTCAAGGGCAAAAGCGATAGCGACCCTTGACCTCTTTCATCAATATGCTACACTGTTCGCCGCCAATGCCGCATTTGCCTGGACAGAAAGACGATTCGGTGCGGTGGTTAGCTGTATGTTCTCGGCAAGAGGAAGCCCATGTGCTCTCGCATACTGGTCAGGTGAAAGATCGTTCAATCCTTCATGCGGTCGGACTTCATTGTAAAAATTGATCCAATCCTCTGCTGCTTGAAGAAACACGCCAAGCGTTTCATACCGTCGGCGCTCGGCAACCGAGAGCTTAAACTGACCGACAAATCGTTCCGCATACCCATTATCGGTGGGCGTCCCTGCTCGACTCATCGAGCGTAGGAAGCCCTTTTTGAGTAACGCGGCTTGTGTCACCTCTGCGCCATATTGGCTGCCCTGGTCGGAATGAAAGATGGCTTGAGGGATCGCATCATTGATCAGGTTGATCGTGTTGACCACCAGATCAGCCCGCATATGGGTCTCAAAGGCGATGGCCAAGATGTGCCTGGTTTGTTTCCAGAGCGCAAAACAACCACGAACCTTCGTCTGGTCAGCCAGTTTGATCTCAAACAAGTCAGAGAACATGACTTCTTCCAGGCCAGGAAGCGCTTCCAGAGCAGCGGTGACACCAGTTTGTTGCACGAGCTGCTCTGGGATTTTTGCGGGATCGCGCAGCAAATTGGGCACCGTCCTCTTGGCTTTTCCTGGATACACGTATTTGATCCTCTTTCTCCGTGCTGCCAAGCCATACTTCTTCATGACTCGTTTGACACGGTTCTTCCCCATAGGTAAGAGTTTGCCAAGTTTGCGATGACCCATGGTATCGTCTTTTTCATACCAGGCTTCAATAGCATTCGCCACTTTTTTGTCTTTTTGTGCTTGTTTTCTTTGAAGATACAGAGATCCACGAGCAAGGACAAGAGCCTCTGCCACGTGTTTTTTGGCATAGGGGCCGTTAGGACGGCAAAGCTGGTGCGCCAGTTCCACCTTTTGTACTGTGGTTAGTTGCCCAACAGCCCCTGCACTTTTTTTAAAATTTCGTTCTGGACCGTGAGATTTCCAATGATTTTCTTCAAATCGTCGGGAGATTCTCCGGGTGCATATCCTTGAGCAATCGCTTTTTGTTTGAGATCTCTTTTATCGACAAAAATATCAGCGGCCTTTGTCTGAAATTCCTTTTTCCAACGATGAAGCATGGAGCTTGAAATACCGTATGCTTTACAGACTGCTTCCTGTGTGGTATCTCGCTGGAGGCTTTCTAGGACCACCTTCAACTTGAATTCAGGCGTATAGCTTTTTCTTTGGTCGTTCATCTGAATGACTACCTCTCTCTATTGCTGTGTTTATTATAGCAGGTAGTTGACAAAGGGAAAAAGGAACGAGAAATAGGCATTTCTGCACCAGTAGGTAAGGTGTTGTGGAAATATATTAATTTGTACCGAAAACCACATGATGAGAGCGAAAAGCGCGTTTTTATGAATCGTTACAGCGTTCCAATTTCTCCGACTGGTGTTGATCAGCTGCTTGATGATATTAAGAAACGCACAGGCATTACTGGCGTGCGTGTCTCTGCTCATACCTTTCGTCATACCTTTGCTTGTACATATCTGGAGCAAGGGGGCGAAATTTATAAATTGTCTCGGCTCCTGGGCCATAGCAGTGTCGAGGTCACGGAAGAATATCTGAAAAGTTTCAAGCAACGTGCGGCACGGAAAGATCAGGAAAAGTTCTCTGCTGTCACAGCTATGGATGTTTTGAGTAAGCGGAAACGACGATAAAAACCGCATTATAGCTGAGCTTATTAGGGATGTTTTCCTGTCGGAGAATCATTGTTCCGACAGTAAGACTTGGCAAAAATGACCTCAAAATAGGGGCTTTCAAGCGTTTCACCTGGGAGTACCTGATGGGGTCTTTTTTGGCTTGTGGAGCGGGTTTATGTGGAATCTATTTGTTAGAATGGGGCTGAGAGGACTCGAACCTCCGACGCACGGTTTAGGAAACCGACGCTCTATCCACTGAGCTACAGCCCCAACAACTCCAATCATAACATATCTGTCACATTCATTCAATCCTCTTGGCAAGCCAATTTAAACGCATATCCTATCGATATCGCCCCTTCTACACAAACTCAACTAATTCACGCTCAACATGAAAAAACCGTCGGTCGGAACGGCATGTTTTCCAGGAAAACCGCTGCTACCTGGAAGCCCTTCTCAAGCCGACGGAGACAGAAAACTATTAATACATTACACTGTCTCTATCCCACCTTCCGCAGTTTCGGATGTCACTTTTTGGAATATCATTGGCTTATGAACAATAATGATCTTATTAATTGTTCTACACCTTCTGCAAAAAGTGAGTAGCTGCAGAAATAGAACAAATGCTCTCTCTTTTGCGATTTTCCATAAATGCATAAGGAGTAAAAGCGTTAAAATGTAATGCCCAAAAGAGTGTTTTTCAAGGTGCGGAATGTGGGCTCTATATACTAAATTCAACAAATTTATACATCTACCACAGAGCATTGCCAATGAACTGGAATATTTTAGAAAAACATATGATTTTTTACATCATTTAGCAAGATGGTTCTTTTCAGGCAGATGTCTCTGGCGAAACGAAGAAGGAATATGGACATACTATAGTTTGTTATTTCAGGTAGACGACACCCACAAATATTTATGATGCACTCGACCCATCCCTACAACAATGGCCTTGTGTGAAATCCGATCGCTCTTGCCAAGTAGATTCACAGTCACGGACGCAATCTTCCAACTTTACATCTTCTGATACGTAATAAAAAGAGTTTTATTGGAAGGAGCCATTTAACATGCAGCAACAAAGGGAATACGTCAGCCATCTCTCCGCAAACTTTGATGAAGGTCAACATTTTCAACTGCGTCAACCTCGCAATCAACGTACGCTATTGGCGGGTTTATCGTTCGGATTATGGACCCTGCTATGCTTGTTTGTATTATGGGAAAATTCAGGGGACCTCTATACAGCTACCAGAACTGCATATACCTTTATTGTCAATGGAGAACATGTTCTTTTAGCACTTGGGCTGATCATATTTAGTGGTCTGCTGGTATTTACAAACCTTATTTTCAGACCACAAGAACAACTATTTGAACCTCAACCTCTTATCCATCGTGAAGATCACGAAAAAATCCAACCACAAACCAGTTTCTTGACCAGACTCGCTCGTTTTTTACGCCACTATAACCCCTTAGTTATTACTCTGAGTTCATTCGTTCTAGTGATCGTCACATTCTTAACAGTTGTATGGCAGATATCAGAGAATGCGTATTCACTCATGAAATACTTTCTGTATGATAACCGCTCGCTCATCGCTACAGCGCAACTCCAAACTATGTGGGCACTGATACTTATGTTTGTACTTATTTCTGGTCTGGTATTTTACCTAAATTTTCTGCTCTATAGTCGCAAATTCAGGTAAACTACTGTTGGCATATCAGACCAGATGATCACACTATCGTTACATACGTTAAGTCACAGGGATAATAGTTACCACACCCCAAATATGACAATAGATCTGTAGCCACTTCATGCATACAATCATGAGGTTACAGATCTATCAATTTTCACAACAAAGTGTCATATCAAAAACCATGTGCGACTCTCGCATATCGAACACACCATCCAACATTGCTTCTCCATCTGTGCCCTCAACCTCATGACATACCCATAATTCCCTATAACATAAATGGTCATGGTGAAATCACCAATGTAACGTTTTATATTTTCACTCGACAACTGTATGAGATCTCAAAAAACCATAGAGGTGCACGATGCAATTGGTCAGGACCAAGTCACAAACCACCAGTTCTTTCATGGAGGAACTCTTTCAACGCCATCGGCTTACCATTTTTACGCATATCCTCCAATATGTCTCTTCCAGAGAGGATGCGGAGGATATCTTACTGGAAGTGTTTATTGCGGCATTTGAAAATGCCGTCATTATGACACTCAATGAACACCAGCAACTTGCCTGGCTACGTCGTGTGGCATCGAATAAATCGATAGATTATCTTCGACGGGCACAACGCCGTACCGCAGTTCCCATTGAACAGGCTGCTGAAACGCTGCCGGAGGAAGATTATCTCTCTCCGGAACAGGTAACACTCCGGCAAGAAGAGATTTCGCTTCTTCACACGCATCTCTCTTCTTTACCGCAACTTCAACAAGAAATTATACAGTCAGGATCAACACTATCCAATGAACGACTTTATGCAAGATTTGCAGATTATCTCACATGATCATACAGAGTCGTTCAATCGGGTCTGGGACCGTCTCAGCGATCACATGGCTCAGGCACAAAAGCCATCTCTAAAAGCGCGGTTTCGCGCACATGAAAGGATGCTCGCAATGTCACAAATACCAGTGCTTGATGAACCCAAACCACAACGACAATCTAAGCTAAAATTCACCTTGATCGCAGCCGTTATTCTGGCGATCCTGGTAACAGGATGTTCTCTGGCGGGTCTCCGTCCTTGCGGGTGAAACCTTGATTCATTTGAGATTTCCCGCGAGGATGCGAAAACGAAGATGCTGACGATTTTTGAAACCATAGCTTCGGCGCATCATCATCTTGGTTCGATTATTTTTCCCTTCCACAAAGCCATTGGAAATGCGGTACTCAAAAAAGGCCAGAATCTCCTCCCTCCATCTTCTAAATGCTGAAAGCGCTTTTTTCAGCGGATCGCACGCACTTTTGTGTACCTGATCAATCCAGCAATCGAGCTGATCTGCCGCCGTTTCTTTGGTCGCCGTTGCATACCAGTCACGCAAACCTCCCTTGAGCTGCCAAGCTTGCTCCAGCACGGGAAGCCGCAGACCAATCTGGCAACGTTCTTGTTTCTCTTCATCTGTCAAATCTTCTTTCGCTTTGAGAAAGAGATAGCGTTTGCGATGAAGCAAAATCATCCCTTCCTTTTTGTGTGCCCAACTCGATATCACCTTTTTAAAGGCTTTCATCACATGCTGAATGACATGAAAATGATCGACCACAATGTGAGCATGTGGCAAACACTGTTGGACCGCTGGACGAAATGAAGCACTCATATCCATGCTCACAGCTTCTACCGCTCTAGGATTCTTGAGCCTTCCAAGCAGGGAACAGACCTCTTCGAGCGTGCGACCTTCACTGACCTCAAGCACGCTGCGATGTTCCAGATCGCACAGGATCGTGTCATAGACATGACCTTTCCTTCGTGCAAATTCATCGATGCCAAGAAATCGTGGGGAAGGAAGTGCTGCCGTTTCGTCCACGAGGCTTCCCTCAACGTTGAGTTCTTTTTCAAGCACGCTTTGAAAGCAGGTTTGCACAAAACGTGAGCCAACCAGCAAGCTGCTCCCCACTTCAGAGAGGGGATGTTTTAAGGCTTGTTGACCAATGTATTCTCGCAATCGAGCTGTTGTCCTTTTGCACCAACCACACGCCGTATCAACTTCTGTGAAGACGTTGTGGCAGAATTCACACCGAAATCGCCGTTTGAGAAGGATGAGTTCTACCCGATGGATCCCTAGTGGGAGGTCCCGTTTCTTTCTTGCACGCCGATCATGAATCTTTGTACACATCCTCTGGCATTCAGGACAGCAAGCCAGTGCTGTCTTCGCTATGATGATGACGCTGATCGTTCCATCATCCTGCCATTGTTGTTGGCAGATGTGAAAATCAGGCAGGTCTAATGGGACGACAATACCCTCTCGTTGGTCATACGTTTTTTCTGTGGTATGCTGTTCTTGCATAGCTTATCGTTCGCCTCACTTGGATCTTTTGTTTGTTACCAAGTTCAACGAATGATAAGCTTTTCGTTCCTTTCTCCCCTCCCTTTGTCTCATTTCACCCGCAAGGACAGAGACCCATCCATTTTTCATTACCACTTCACCAGGGCCATACATTCAACATCAATCAAACACAGGTAGTTGATGGTCAATCCGTCACGTTAGGTTCCGTCGTTGTCTCACCAACAATGACACGTGTCTTTCTAAGTGGACCAGGCTTCAACATCGGGATGTCCTCTCCAACAAATACAACTTCCCCTCTTTATCAATTGACAGCGGGAAACTGGAATTCAACAGTTTCCGGAGCACCCACCGATGTTTCACAGTCACAATTCACAAACCTTGAAATAAGCTTTATGAATTCAAATTCACTCATAAATCAAACTGGAGAATGGACACTGACACTAAGCGGTGGTGTAGTTTCAGGCACAACCAGCAACGTCACATTCCATTTCAAAGCCTGATTTTCTGTAAGATAGATAGTGTTATCCTGCGGAGTATCGCCAAAACGCTTGATCATGATCAGGAATTTTGGCGATACTCCGCACCCATTTATCTAACCGGCTAGCCACAATTTCCAAAAATACTATGTAGTGTAAGAATAGCTCTGCATATGAGTTCATACTAATAGCAACATTTTTTACTGGTACCAGCCAGAAACCATACAATCATTTTCACAATAAAAAATACGTTACAGTCAGGATTAAATGTGATGAATACACAACAACACAGGAGTACAGTCTCACCATTTCCCTATGGATGGTGCTCGTCTGATCTGGGAAAATATCGTTTCTGCTATGGCACATACGATCTCTATGCATATGACAGCTTGCCCCCTATCGCAACCTCGCAATTACAGGAGAATTTGCAATGGCTGATGCCATTACATACGGATTTAGATCGAATCATGCAAACATATCAACCAATGACATGGGAACAAAAACGCTCACGTGAGAAATTACACAAAATCATTGACTCCGCACAACAACTGGGACTCTCACTCCCTACAGCGTTTCTACGCCTCATGTCTTCACCAGCATTACAGGATCGCATACCATCCTGTACCGCCTGCTATTTTGAACTTTCAGAAAACATCATCCCCTGCCCTGGCGATAAAGAAGGCTATCTCATCCGCTTCTTAAATGATCAGCAGGGATGTCTATGCTGGTATCTCTATCTCACACCGCAAAAAGAGCCGAGCATCCTTGTTTCAAGCTACTGGCTCGATGACACTGATGAGAACGAATATGAAGGGAACCACAGTGAGAGGCTGAAAAACACCTACATCTGCTCACCATCTTTTGAGGCATTTATTTATCGCTTCTGGTTAGAGAACACCATCTGGTTTAATCTGCATAGTCACAATCCACTCACCAGAGAGCAGCAACAATACCTGGAATATTATCAATAAACGCACAGAGACAACAGAAAGAGTAAATTCATAGCTATAATGCAGAAAAAATTATTTCTGTAGCATGCTTCCTACTTGTCCTTGCCCTTCAAGGGCACATAATAACTAAATATCGTCAACTTGTCTCTACGCCAGATATCTTGCAATATGCTTTGCGCACAATGCCTCAAGCATACACAGGATAATGCATGCCGCCACGAGAAGACAACATCATGATAACACCCAGGTAGAATCAGCTGAGGCAACCCATCTATTCATAATAGCAACAACAACAAAAACGTTCATGTTCTAATGCACGGTTGAGCTTCTACAATTACAATACATGACTTTTTGCCTACATTCAATCACATAATTTGACTCCTCCATCATATGTTAGTTAGACTCAACATCAGAAAGAACTGCATCTATTCATAATAGAACGAAGCAGTGGAACACAGTATATCGGTTTATTGAGGTAGGATGAATGCAACAGTTTCGCCCGCAAGAGGCTTCCAGGAGCGATCAAGCACACAAGGCAAGAACGCAGTATCCAGGTCGACCAGCATCGGTTTCGACCCCACCTGCGATGCCTGCTCTCGCCAAGCCCACTGCTCCTGCTGCTTCTCCTATACGTATGCCAGGTTCGCCTGTCACAACAACCATGTCCACATCAACGCCTCCAGCCTTTTCACCTGTACATATGCCAGCGGCTCCTATGACATCACCAATGTCAATGGTTAACCGGGTTCAGGAAAACAGAACAGACCTGATTCGTCCCGTTAATGGTGGCTCACTGGTACAGAGAAACATGCAGATTGCCCGTGTAGAGCAATACTCGCCAGCCCCTATTTCGGCCCCACTACCTGACGGTCGCACAACAACCCAATCACTTGTACTGTCAGTGCCAGGAACCTCAGGGAAACGAAAAGGTCGGTCACCCGTTGTCATACCCGGTACCCGTAAGCAGGTCGTGCATCTACCCGATACAGATGCGCTCTCAATTCCTGAACAACAACGTTCACCACGACGTTTGAAACTGCCAACCCGTCATGGCGCGGCAATACTTATTACCTTCGGTGTACTGCTACTTGTACTCTTCTCGTTCACACCGATTAATAACGATCTGCCATTTATTTCGGGCACCGTGAAACTGGTTCAGGCCAACCAACAACAGGACAACTTCGCGATTGCTCAGGCCAACCAGATGAAACAAACAGATGGGACATCAAGCACAAATACATCCAACGATACCAATCTATCGTATGATCAACTGGTTCAGATTGCAGAACAAGACGCCGACAAATATGGCATCAGTGAAGTTTATTTCGTCAACCAGATTCATCAAGAGAGTGGTTTCAATCCAAGCGCGACATCCTATGTTGGCGCCGAAGGTATCGCACAGTTTATGCCTTCAACAGCCGCTGGCATGGGCATCAATCCATGGGACCCGATTCAAGCACTGGACGGCGCCGCACGCTATATGGCCGCGAAGAGCGCCGAGTTCGATGGCAATTATGCCATGGCACTCGCCTCCTATAATGCTGGTTCCGGAAATGTAGACAACGCCATTGCGGAAGGCGGTTCGGATTGGCTCGATTATCTACCATACGAGACTCAAAATTATGTCAACATCATCATGTATGGTACAGACTACGCGCTCTAGTTGATACAGCAAAACGCGGAAGAGCGGCTAGTTGACCTCATGAAGTCAAACTATCCGCTCTTTTTTATGCATGGGGTCTTCTAACAATTCCACCTGCCAGGCATCTTCCTGAGCTTTAACATACAACAGACCAGGAGGAAAATAACGTCATTTCGAGAGAAACGACACGCCTGGGCCGGGAACAAACGGCGACAATGTCACATCACCTGGCTGATTGTCCCAATTCATCGAACTGGCAATAACAACTCCATTATGGAGAACTCGCTCAACAACACCAACGTGTCCAACTCTCGCAGCCCCCTGGACACCACCCTGCAATACAATAATCGAACCTACCTTTGGAACACTGGACACACGCCAACCAAATTCATAAGCGCGATCGACCCATTGTCCAGCATTCGCATTCCATCTCCACGGCACAAATACACCATGCAATTGATAATAGCGTTGCGATGCCCACCATGTACATTGCCCAAACGGGAATACATTATACATCCCATCCAATGCAAGGCCCGATGCCAATTGCAGGTCACTTAGTGGTATCGATACCGACCATGCTGACGGATCACTATGTACAGAACGGAACGCAGGTATCGCTAGCAGATCCCGCTTCTTCGCTTTCGCTTTTTTGACTGCCAGTTTTGGCAACATCACCGGGGCTTTATGCCTCTTCGGTAAACTGTACGTTCGCACCATCGTCAGCGTATCAGAAAATGAAACGTCAGGAATACAAATCCTCCGATTCGGGTATAGTGAGTCAGAATTATTGAGGGCGAGATGATTATAACGTGCCACATCTTGTTCACGTAAACCATAGTATGCGGCAATGCTCGTCAATCTATCACCAGCCACAACAGTATGTACGCGATCTGTTTTGGAGCAAATGGGCGTAGATTGCGCATGCGCACTCGCCATATTCGCTCGCGGTGTCGTTCCAATGACACTCAGTCCCAGGGTTACGATCAGACAAGTACTCACTACAAAACGAACTACGTTATCCTGTCGGAGAGAGTTCCGACTTCGTGGTTGTGTTTGCAATGTATCCTCTTTCGATATACAACTTGCAGACCCCCGCATACATCTCATCCATATGTACCTGTACACCAAAGACTCCGGATGTCAATTGACGTGTACATAGATGAACACAGACGTACAGTTGCAATATACACCCGATATATGTATAAAATATGTTGATTTATGATGAAAAGCGTATTTTTAGCTTTATTGAGGAAGAAAACAGGATGTATTTATTATAGATGTATATACACACAATAAAACGTTCCACTTTACTTGTATGGTCTGGTATCATACAAGTAAAGTGGAACGTTGGATACGAAAGATAGAAACAATGCCTGAAAAAACAATTTATAGACGCTGCTTGCCACGGTGCCGTGGATCGGAGGCGCTCATCTTCTGATCAGGACTCACATCGGTACGGGTGGGATCAGGCATAGAACGACCAGGGCTACTTACCCCTGGCTCACCGGTAGACTGATCATAGCCAAGTTCAGCAACCTGTTCCGGACGAAAAGCATTGACGGGTT
>Ga0310811_10013311_pt1 | contig 10713 bp, 12 predicted proteins | sample YCmetagenome_FD_207642 | JGI IMG/M metagenome (GOLD analysis project Ga0310811, IMG submission 207642) | Soil microbial communities from experimental microcosm in Duke University, North Carolina, United States - YC | ecosystem: Engineered > Artificial ecosystem > Soil microcosm > Unclassified ...
GATGTCCATAGCGAACTCCCAGGTCAGAGTGGTACTTCGCTAGACAGCCTGGACACCCTTCGTGATCATCCGCAGCGACTCGGCGGCTTCGCCACCCCCACGCAACGAAACCCGATCAATCGTCTAGGGGGCGATCCCGTCAAGCTCGGCAAAGAATTGTTTGGCGCGATGCAAACCCGCCGCGCGGTCCCGGGGGCCGGGTGCGCGGCGGGCTGCCTGGCGGGGAGTGCGGGCTAGGCGCGCGGGATGAGGAAGGCGAGGAACCTGGTGCGCACGCCGAGGTAGATCAGGCCGATGACCGCGGCGTCGAACAGCGTGTTGAACAGGAAGTTCTTCGGCCCGAAGGCGAACGGCACCAGGAAGACGAAGAAGCTCTGCGCCACGTACACGTACAGCGAGTTGCGGCCGAACGGGATCAGGATCTTGCCGAGGGTCCTGCTGATCGGCTCCTCGTAGCGGCGGATCGCCAGGTACGTGCCGGCCACGCTGATCGGCGCGACGAGCGGGCGCAGCAGGCCCAGCCGGTTGTCCTCGAACAGGTGGTAGTACATGCCGGCGCTGGAGACCAGGTGGGGGCGGTAGAGCAGCACGAGTCCGACGGCGTAGACCAGCAGGGTCGCGGCGACCAGGCCCGCCTTGATCGCCCGCTGCCGGCTCCGGGACTGCCGTGCCATCAAGGCCCGCAGATCATTGAAGTGGTAACCGGCCGCGGCTCCGATGAAGAAGTAGACGCCCCACTGCAGGAACGGGCTGATGTAGGAGGTGTCGTAGTGCGAGGGGAGCCAGAAGCCCACGTATGAAAGTACAAGGATGAGCGGCCATAGACGCTTGGACAGCAGCCACACGGCGAGCGGGGCGAGCAGGAACATCGGGACGTAGTAGGTCAGGAAGTCCGCCCAGCCGTACGTGTAGTGGAACGTCAGCGTGTTGTAGATCAGCCGCGGCCAGGACGAGGAGACGTCCAGGCCCACCTTCACCTCGGGATGGCCGTGCTCGACCGCGGTCCGGCCGATGAAGGTGAACAGCAGCGTCAGCGGGACGGCCACGATGTAGAGCTGCAGTCCCCGCTTCCAGGAGTTCAGCGTCATCCGGCGTACTCCGTAGCGCACCAGGTCGCGGCGGCGCAGCAGGCCGACCAGCAGTCCGGAGATCATGAAGAAGCCCTCGGCCTCGGAGACCAGCAGCGCGCCCCGGCCGTCGACGAGGCCGAGCAGCGACGGGACGTAGTCGAGGTGGATGGCGGCTAGGACGCCTACGTAGTACCCCCGCATGAGGTCGAGGGCGACGAGGCGGCGTTGGGGCTGGTGGGTCATGCGTACAGTTCGCCAAGGCCATCTTCAACCTGGCTGAAAATCCCCGGTTCGGGCGGCAAGCTTTCAGGAAGTTTGGAGGCTGCCTTCAGGAATCCTCACTTCCGGCGATCATGCGGACACCGACCGTTCGGCCGCCGCCGGGCGTCGGACGGTTGACGGACCGTCATCGCCGCCCCACGTTCGCCTGCAAGACGCCTGCAAGACGAGACGTTTGTTCACCTGCCGAACCACGTGCGGCCCATGGTCCGCATGCTCCGGTCCGCACGCACGCCCTGGATCAATCGGCACCGAATCGGTGCGCATCAACGGCCAGATCCCATTGTCGTACCCCAGCCTGCTGATCCTCGGTCTCGCCGTCGTGATCCTCGGCGGTCTGGAGTGCGAACGAACCGATCAATACAGCGCGAACGCGTACTCACCGAGCGCTGGCGAGGTGGTCGCGTGAGCGAGGTCGCAAGCGAAGCGCTGAGCGCGGAGCGGGTCAGCCGGGTGAAGGTCGAACGCGGGGGCCGGCCAGCGCGGTATTCGGCGATCGGCGGCGTCGTGCTGGTCGCAATACTGGCCTGCCTCCCCTACGTCGTGGTCACGGGCATGACGCAGGCCATAGTCGTGTTCTTCCACCTGGTCACGATGGCGATGATGTGGAACCTGCTCGCCGGGTACGCGGGGCTGGTCTCGGTCGGCCAGCAGGTTTACGTGGGTGTCGGTCGGCCAGCAGGACGTGGGTCTCGGTAGGCCAGCAGGCTTACTTACGTGGGTCTCGGCGCGCACGGGGTGCTGCAGCTGTCGAACTGGGCGCGTGCAGCCGTATCTCGGCATCTGGCTCGCCGGGCCGGCGTGCGCGGTGATCGCGCTGCCGACCTCGTTCGCGGTGTTCCGGCTGCGCGCCGACGACTTCGCGTCGGCACGTGGGCGATCGCAGAGGTCTGGCACCTGCTGACCATCCAGGACGGCTTGCTCGGCGCGGGCAGCGGCAGTGCCCTGACGATGCTCTCGGGCATCGACCCCATACTGCGCGACGCGCTGACCTACTGGAGTGCGCTCGGCGTCACGCTGTGCTACGTCCTCGGCATTCCTGCTGCTGCGCGGCCGGATCGGGCTCGCGCTCACGGCGATCCGGGAGGACGAGACCGCGGCCGGCAGCAGCGGCGTGCGCATCGGACCGGCCAAGCGCAGGGTCTACCTGGTCGCGGCGGCCGGGTGCGGGGCAGCGGCGGGCTGGTCATCGTCAGCCAGTTCGACGTCGCCCCGGACTCGGCGTACAGCGTGCGGTGGAGCGCCTATATGATCTTCATGGTGCTGCTCGACGGCATCGGCACGCTGGAGGGCGTGATCATCGGCGCGGCGCTGTTCACCATCGTCCAGCAGTACTTCGCGACCGACGGCGCCTGGTACCTGATCGTGCTCGGCGCGGTCTGCGCGCCCGCCACGATCTGGATTCCGCGCGGGCTGCGGGGGCTGGTCGAGCGCACACCTGCATCAGGGTGCTGCCGCTCGTGCGCCGCGTGTCGGGCGCCGCGTGACTACTCGTAGGTGACCGGCTTGCGCAGCAGCCAGGCGAGAAGGCCGCGGCGCGGCGGACGCGCGGTGATCGAGCCGGAGCGGACGCTGCCGGAGACGGTCACCCGCAGCACCGTCGGCACGGACTCGGCGCCCGGCGGCTGGCGCACCTTCGCCGAGCCGCTGGAGACGCTCACCTCGTCCACGATCACTTCGATGCCGGGCTTGGTGACGATCGTCAGGCTGCCGCTGCGCACGGTGGCGTCGATCTGCAGCGTCGGCCCGCTGATCACGGCCTTGGTCAGGTCCAGCTTGACGCTGCCGCTACCCGCCTTGACCTCCATCGCGCGCGGTACCACCCAGCGCCCCTCACGCGCCGCGCTGCCGCTGCTCACCTCGATCTTGACGAGCTCCTTCGCCTCGGCGGGCAGCGCGAGGCCGGACGCGGCGACCGCGGGCAGATCGGTGACCAGGACGGCGAGCTCACTCCCCGTCTTCGCGTTCAGCGCCTTCTCCAGGCGCTCGTCGAGTTCCTCCATGGTCAGCCGGCCATCCCCCGCGGCGACCCGTAGCTGCTCGGCGATCCGGTCGCGATCCGCGTGCGACGCCCGGAGCTCCGGCAACTGCGACTTGTCGTCTGTCATGGGGAGTAGGTTATGCGCTCGACGCCCGCGGGCTCCAGAGGCTTCGAGCCGTGACACCGGGCGCAAGACCGGCCGGGAAGGGCCTTGAACGGATCTGAAGAATCCTCGAACCGGTCGGCGGCGCGCTGCGTCGGTACCTGGTGTGAGCGATGAAGATCTCCAGCGGACCGTGCGGATCGAGCACACCGGGAATCCCGAGGCGGACGATGCGGCGGGCGTGCGCCGTCCCCCGCGCCGGAGTGTGGTGGCCGCGATCGGCGGAGTCACGCTGGTCGCCGGTGTGAGCATGACGGCCGGGATCCTCTCCTCGGGTGGGAAGTCGAGCCCGGGGACGACGACCGCGGGCGCGCTGCACGCCCTGCGCGGCACCCCCCGCGCCGGCGCCGAGCCGTCGCCCGCCTGGACCCCGCCGAAGCACCCGGCGACCGCCGTCGCGACCAAGCCGCAGTACTACGTGGACGACCAGGGTCCGCGGGCGATAGCGCTGACGATGGACGACGGCCCGCACCCGATCTACACGCCGCAGGTGCTGGAGATACTCCGCGAGTACAACATCAAGGCGACGTTCAACATGATCGGCGGCCAGGTCGCCTCGAATCTCTCGATCGTGCGCGAGGTCTCCGCGGCCGGCCACACGATCACCAACCACACCTGGAATCACGCCGACCTGCTGCACCTGACGACCAAGCAGGTGCTCTCGCAGATCGACCGCTGCAACGACGCGCTGGCCGCGGCCGAGCAGAGCCCGTCGATCTTCCGCGCGCCCTACGGCAACTGGTCCAAGGCGGTCTTCGAGGCCTGCGCCGAACGCGGCCTCAAACCCGTCGACTGGTCCGTCGACCCGCGCGACTGGGACACCGCTCAGGTGGACACGCAGGAGATTGTGCGCACGGTGCTGCGCACCACGCACGCGCACGACATCATCCTGGAGCACGACGGCGGCGGCGTGCGCAGGAACACCGTGGCCGCACTCCGCGTCTTCATACCGAAACTGCTGGCCGAGGGCTATAAGTTCGTCGCGATGTAAGCGGTGGCGAAGGCGGCGGCGACGGCCTCGTGAAGCCCTGGCGTACGCGGCGGTAGGGGTCGCGTTGGATGCGCCGCACGCTGGCGCGTGAGCCACCCGGTAGACGGCGCATGCATGATGGCAGTATGACGGAGAGTCAGTCGCCGCCGGCCTATCCCGCCGAGATCTTCGACGTCCTCGAAAGCCTTCTCGAGGAGCCGACGCACGTCCTGGACGTCGCAGCCGGGGAGGGCGCGCTGGCCCGAGCGTTGATCGCGCGCGGCCGCGTCGCCCGGCTCGATGCCGTCGAGCCGTCCGCCGAGCTGATCGCCGCCGCGCGCGAACTGCCCGGCGGCTGCCACCCCGACCTGCACTGGATCGCCGGCGCCGTGGACACGGTGCCGCTCAATCCGCCGTACAGCCTGATCACCACCGATTCCCGGCTCTACCGGCTGCCCTGGAAGCCGACAATGGCGCGGCTCGCCGAGGTGCTGGGCGCGCACGGTGTGATGGCCATCGTCGAGCAGGGCAACCACCGTCCGCCGCTCGCGCTGGCCGACGAGCTCATCGCGCGGGGCCTGTTCCGCAAGTCCGGCGAGCACCGCGCGCTGCCCACGCCGTACGACGTCGACGACTCCCAGCCGATCGACGTGGTGGCGACCGTGGTGTGGGGACGGCCCCTCAACGGGGACTGAGCCGCCGATCGGTCACCTTTCCAGGACGGTCATCCGTCGAGGCCGGTGACCCGTAGCGTCAGGTTGAGGCGGCCCTCGGCGAGGCCGACATCGGCGTTCGGGCCGCTGCCGGGGTAGAGCTTGGGCACGCCGTGGTAGGCGAAGCGGGAGGGTCCGCCGAAGACGAACGCGTCACCGGAGGCGAGTTCGACGTCTGTCCATGGCCGGTTGCGGGTCTCGGTGTTGCCGAAGCGGAACACGCAGCGGTCGCCGATGCTGAGCGAGACGACGGGATCCGGGGAGCGCTCGTCCTTGTCCTGGTGCATGCCGAGCTTGGCGGCGTGGTCGTAGTAGTTCACGAGCGCGACGTCAGGCCGGTAGTCGGCGGCGGCGTCCGGGTCCTGATAGGCGTCGGCCAGCACCCGCCTGCCGAGGTCGGCGAGCCAGTCGGGCAGCTCGGGGACGCGGGCGCCGTTGTGGTCGTCGGCGGTGCGCGAGTAGTGATAGGGACGCCAGTACCAGCCGAGGTGTACGGACTGCACGGACATCACGCCGCCGGTGGGCAGGCGGGTGCGGCGCATCGGCACTGGGCCGCGCGCCCACTCGCGGCAGGCGCGCACGAGGTGCCGCTGCTGCTCGATGTCGAGCCGGCCGGGCAGGTGGACCGCGCCCGGGGCGATCTCCACACGCCGAGGGCGCGGCAGCTCCTCGGGAAACAGGATCATGCAGTTCAGCGTACGCCGTCGGGCCCGGCGCGTAGCCTGGACGGCGGGGCCGGGACGGCGGGGCCGGCGATACGGGTGAACGACGAGCGCGGGCGGCGGTTCGAGCGGCCGACCGCGGAGGAGCGGATCGCGGAGTCGGCCTGGCGGGCGCGGCTGGCGGAGCGGGCGTCGTGGCCGGAGCGCACGGACGTGGAGGCGCTGGAGGCGGCGCTGGCGCGACTAGCGGGCGGCGTCCACGACCGTGGCCACGCGGAGGAGCCGCGCGGATACGCGTACTTCGACTCGAGGAGATGGAGCTGGCCGTCCAGCAGGAGGTGCTCTGGCTCTACTTCGGTGCGGTCAAGCCGCACGAGGACGCCGACGTGGCCGCGGAGATCGTCGAGCACCTGCGCGCCGAGGGGCTGACGATCGAGTGGAGCGGCGACCCGAAGAAGGCGATCAAGGTCACGCCGTTCAGGTGGCTCAAGCGGATCGGTTGATCCCGCAGGGCCGCCGGGTCGCCCCGCGTGACGCACGCGGGTCGGCTCGGCCTCGCGGCACGCCAGGTCATCCGGCTCGGTGAGGCGGTTGTGTGCGAGGCTTGGCGGTGTGACTGCTGTGTACCTGGTGTTCGCCGTGCTCGCCTGGGTCTCACTGGCGATCTGGCTCGTGCTGCTGGCCGGGCGCGGCGGGTTCTGGCGGATGAACCTGCGGCTGCCCGAGGCCGAGCCGGATACGGCGCGCACCTCCTGGCCGGGGGTGACGGCGATCGTCCCGGCGCGGGATGAGGCGGGGATCCTCCCGTCGGCGCTGCCGTCCGTGCTCGCGCAGGACTATCCGGGGCCGTACACCGTCATCGTGGTCGACGACGCGAGCACGGACGGGACCGGGGAGGTCGCGTCCGACATCGCTGCCGCGTTCAAGAATGGCGCGCAGCTGCGGGTGCTGCGCGGAGCCGGGCCGCCGCCGGGGTGGGCGGGGAAGGTCGCGGCGATGGATCGCGGCGTGCGGGAGGTCGACAAGGGCTCCGAGTACGTGCTGTTCACCGACTCCGATATCGCACATCCGGCGGACGGCCTGCGGCGGCTCGTGCGGCAGGCGGAGGACGGCGGCCTGGACCTGGTGTCCCTGATGGCCAGGCTCAGCACTGATTCCCCGGCCGAGCGGATGATCGTACCGGCGTTCGTCTACAGCTTCTTCCAGCTCTACCCGCCCTCGTGGGTGCGCAGGATGGATTCGCGGACGGCCGCGGCCGCCGGCGGGTGCATGCTCGTGCGGCGCGATGCGCTCGACCGCGCGGGCGGACTGGTCGAGATCGCGGACGCGCGCATCGACGACGTGGCCCTCGGCACGCTCATCAAACGCGGCGGCAAGGGGAGGCATGTCGGACGGATCTGGCTCGGGGTGACGACCGGGGTGCGCAGTCTGCGTCCATACCCTCGTCTGGCTGATTTGTGGGACATGATCGCGCGCAGTGCGTACACCCAGTTGCGCTACTCCCCCTGGCTGCTGCTCGGCACCGTCATCGGGCTCGTACTCACCTACGGCGTGCCGCCGGTGCTCGGCGTCGTCGGGCTGGCCACGCAGTCGTGGGGGGTGGCGGTTCCGGCTCTGCTCGGGTGGGCGGTGATGTCGGTGAGCTACGTTCCGGTCCTGCGGTTGTACGGGCTCGGCTGGTGGCGGGCGCCGCTGCTGCCCGGGGTGATGGCGCTGTACGGGGCGATGACGGTGGATTCGGCGCGCCGGCATCGGCAGGGGCGCGGCGGATCGTGGAAGGGAAGAGTGATCGGCGCGGGCGGCGGGTGATCGGCCAGCTGAGAATGATCGGGCCGGGCGGGTGACGATCGTGTCGTCTTCCGCCCGGCCCGCACCTTGCGACCAGTGATGATTATGTTCTAGTTGTAGCTGGTCAGGTTGGCGACCGTGCTGCTGGAGTTCACCGTGCCGCCATTGCCGTCGATAATGTGGTCTATCGTTCCGGTGCCGCCGAGTGAGACGGTCACCATGTCATGCCACGCCACCCCGGACGAGCTCGGCGAGGTGAACGCGTTCGCGCTCTGCACGCTCATGTTCCAGTTCGAGCCGGTCCAGCTGCCCATCTGGTCCACGGCCGCGACGACCGCGAGGAGTCGCTGCTTCATCGCGGTCATGGCAGGGTCCACTTCTGATTCGAGGTGTCGGCGCACGACCAGATCTGCACCTGCGTGCCCGAACCGCCGTAACCCGTGTCATCCAGGCACTTGCCGGAGTTCGGGTTCAGCAGCTCGCCGTTGGACTGCGGAACCCAACTCTGCGCGGCGGTGCCGTTGCAGTCGTACAGGTCCACGGCCGTGCCGTCCGCCGTGCCCGCGGCATCCACGTCCAGGCACTTACCGAGCACCTGCAACGTATTGTTCGACTCGACAGTCCAGCTCTGCGCGTTCGTCCCGTTGCAGGTGTAGACCTGAACCGGGTTGTAGTTCGCCGTGCTGGCCGAGCGGTCGTCCAGGCACAGACCCTGGTAGCCGGTGATGGCACCGGTCGCGGAGCCGCCCCCGCCGCCACTGCTGCCGCCCGTGATCTGGTTGAAGATCGATGAGTACTGATAGCCGGTGCCCTTGTCGTAGCCGTCGATCTCCCAGAACGCGAGCTCACCGACGCCGTTGGAGGCGGCGAAGCTCTCCAGCGACTGCGCGTTGGAGGTGGAGAAGATCGCTCCGTCGTCGTTGGTGCCGGCGATCGGGGTGAGGCCCATCATGTTGTACGCGGCCGAGGTGGATATGCCGTACAGGCCGGAGAGCTGGCCCGCGGTGGCCTTGGCCGCGGACTCGGCGTCGCTGAGCACCGGCTGGCCGTCGTAGAAGTCCATGGTCATGATGTTGACCATGGTCACCTTGACGCCCTGGCTCCGCGCGTCCTGAAGCAGCGCGTACTCGGAGGCGCTGCCGGTCGGCAGGCCGCTCGGCGAGACGCCGAGGGTGAAGTCGACCTGCACGGACGGGTCCTCGGCCTGCAACGCGGCGAGCGCCTGGTCCCGCCGCGTGGTGGCCGCGGTGTCGGACAGGACGCTGCCTTCGATGTCGAAATCGAGGCGGGTGACGCCGTAGGTGTCGACAACATTCTTATATGCTGCGGTAAGGCTTGAAACACTGGTGCACGTCTGCGCTATCTCGTTCGGCGTGCTGCCGTTCGGCTCGCCGCCGAAGGAGATGACGACGTTTCCGCCGTCGTTCTGGATGGCGCTCACCTGGGACGTGAACGCGTTCATCGCCTCGCCGCCGTCCTCCCATTCCGGCGTGCAGCCGGACTGCGGGGTAAGGAAGGCGAGGGTGTAGTACTTCAGGCCGGTCGCGGCGTGGTCGGAGGCCATGTCCCCGACATCCGAGCCACTGACCTGCAGGTAGGGCGCGGCGTAGTGCGCCGGGAAGGCGGAGCCGGCGGCGGAGGCCGGGGCCGCGGCGACGAGCCCCAGGCCGCCCGCGGCCAGCGCCGTGGCGGCGGCCAGCGGCAGCGCGCCGGCTATTCGGGGACTGATCCTGATCTTCGGCATCGTGGTGGGTGATCCCTTCGCGTGCGACTGAAACAACTCGAAACAACCGCAGTGCCGAGCTCAGCAGTACACTCGCCACGCGTCAATGACCTGCCGGAAAATTGGTCCAGACCACGAGAGATCGTTATGGGGGTGCAATGAAACAAGAGCCCGTTTCAGATACGGGTGCCGGAATCGGGGATTCCGGACGGCACGGCCGGCGCGTCACCGTGCGCGCGATAGCGGCGGAGACGGGTCTGTCGATCGCGACCGTCTCCCGGGTGATCAACGGCGGCGAGAACGTCGCGGCCGACACGCGCGACCGGGTGCTCGAGGTCGTCGACCGGCTCGGCGGACGCGCGCCCGAGCCGCGCAAGCACCGGGGGCGGCCGCACGTCGACCGGCCGCCGGTGTTCGTGCGCTGTCCGTACGTGCTGAACGACTACTTCGGGCACATCGTCACGTCGGTCGCCGAGACACTCGCCCTGCACGGCCAGGAGATGCTGCTCAGCGCGGGCGACGGCGTGGCCCGCTCGACCGCCCTGCGCGAGCTGCCGCAGCGCCGGGACGCGCGCGGCGCGGTGCTGATCCTGCCGCCGGAGCCGCGCGCGGATCTGGAGGCCCTGGCCGCGCGCAGCTACCCGCTCGTGGTGGTCGATCCGCGGATCGAGGTGCCGCGCGGCACGGTCTCGATCTCGGCGGCGCACTTCTCCGGCGCCCGGGCCGTCACCCGGCACCTGGTGGATCTGGGCCACCGGCGGATCGGCGTGATCACCGGGCCGCCGTACTGGCACACGCGCGACGACCGGGTCGGCGGGCACCTCGCGGCGCTCTCGGCGGTGGGCGTGCTCGGCGATCCGGAGCTGATGCGGCACGGCGAGCCGGCGACGAAGACGGGGGTGCGCGCGGGCGGCGAACTGCTGGACGAGAAGCCGCGGCCGACGGCGATCGTCTGCTTCAACGACAAGGTCGCGGTCGGCGTGCTGGAGGCGGCGAAGGCGCGCGGGCTGCGCGTGCCCGAGGACCTGTCGGTGTCGGGGTTCGATGACATCGACGTCAGCCGGGCCGCGACGCCGCGGCTGACGACCGTGCGCCAGCCTTTGCAGGAGATGGGCCGGACCGCTGTCACCATGCTGATGCGCCAGCTCGACGGGCACGCGCACGAGGCACTGAGCATGGAGCTGGCGACGCAGCTGATCGTGCGGGAGAGCACCGGTCCGGTGCCCTCCCCCGACCGCTAGACGGTTGATTCGGGGGTAGGCCGGGATGGCGGGTGCGCTGGAACCGGCGTCGGCCTGCGGGTCTCCGGTTGGACGGCGAAACGGCTCAGCGGCAAGCCTGGGCGTGCGCCGCGGCCCCGCGCA
>Ga0310811_10013312_pt1 | contig 10712 bp, 10 predicted proteins | sample YCmetagenome_FD_207642 | JGI IMG/M metagenome (GOLD analysis project Ga0310811, IMG submission 207642) | Soil microbial communities from experimental microcosm in Duke University, North Carolina, United States - YC | ecosystem: Engineered > Artificial ecosystem > Soil microcosm > Unclassified ...
TACGATGCGCGCACGCTCGTGAGCAAATATCTGCAAGACGCCAATATCGCGGTCCTTTTTCTGGATAAAGGGCTCCCGTCCCAGGATCTGGTGTTCACTGACGCCGAGCATGCCGAACTGGGAAAGTGCCGTGTCGCGCCAATGTTGCGTGTCGAGCTGCTGATGCAGGATCTGGTGGCGAAACATGCCTCTCTCTCTGAGGTGAAAGAGGCGCTCAAAGCCGCGCTGAACGATGTTCGTGGACAGGGGTATGTCGCGTTCAAAAGTATCGTCGCATACCGCACTGGTCTGGATATCCGCACCTGGAGCAATGACGAAGCCAATGCAGCCTTTGTCGGAGCGAGGCGCGAGGTGGAGGCGAAAGGCTCTGTACGCCTGGGCTATAAGCCGCTACTGGATACACTGTTGCACGTGGTCTTTGCCGAAGCTGCCCGACAGGAACTGCCGATCCAGTTTCACACCGGCTATGGCGATACCGACGCTGATATGCTGCTGGCGAATCCGCTCAATCTGCGTGCCGTGCTGGAGGAGAAAGCGTATCGCGCGATGAGCGTCATCCTGCTCCATGAGTCCTATCCCTATACCCGTCAGGGGGCGTATCTGGCTACCGTGTATGAGAATGCCTACTTCGACCTCTCGTACGCTATTCCCTTCCTGGGTTATAATGAGATGCTCGAATTTACGCGCGGGGCGCTGGACGTAGCGCCAATCTCGAAGCTTGTCTACAGTTCTGACGCCGTTGGTGTGCCCGAACTGCATTGGATCAGTGCGCGTGACGGGCGGAAAATCCTGGGGCAGGCGCTGGGCGAGCGTGTGGCAAATGGAGAGCTGGATGTAGCCGAGGCTGAGGCCGCCGGAGTTGCCATCCTGCGCGATAATGCGCTACGCGTCTATGGTCTTGCCTAGTTTCGGAGGTATCGAATGGGTCGGTTAGCCGGGAAAGTGGTTTTTCTCACCGGGGGTGGTGGCGTGCTGGGTCGTGCAAGCTCGGAGTTGTTCGCACGAGAGGGCGCGCGCATCGCGGTGGTCGATGCGCGCAAAGAGCAGGCGGAAGAGACGGCTCAACTTGTGGTTGCCCATGGCGGCGAAGCGATTGCGCTGTGTGCTGACGTTACGGACGAGTCCGCCGTGCGCACTGCCGTTGAGGCGACGGTACAACATTGGGGTTACCTGGATACGCTTTTCAATAATGCCGGGGTGATGCCTCACCAGGATGAGTCAGTACTGGATCTGGATGTGGAATTGATGGCGCGTATCTACGCTATCAATGTGACGGGGACGGCGCTCTGCTGCAAATATGCCGTTCCACATATCAAACGGATGGGGGGCGGTGCGGTCGTCAACATGAGTTCGTTCCTCGCGGTGATGGGGTGTATCAAGCCGCAGGATGCGTATGGGGCCAGCAAAGGCGCAATTGTATCGCTCACGCGTTCTCTGGCAGTGCAGCTTGGCGGAGATCATATTCGTGTGAATGCGCTCTGTCCCGGCCCGATCGAGACGGAACATGTTCGCCATTTTTTTGCCGATGAGGCGGCGCGCAAGCTGCGCCTCGATCGTATTCCTCTGGGACGTTTTGGGCAACCCGAAGACGTTGCCGAACTCGCATTATTTCTTGCATCCGATGCCGCAAAATGGCTGACGGGTCAGGCAATTATGCTCGATGGTGGTATTTCATGCAATTATTTCAGTGTTTTGTAGGATATTGTGTAAGGAGGGATCCATGTGTCGTCTGCTTGGTTATGTTACTCGTGAACCCGGTACCATCGCATCTCAGCTCAATTCTACGCTAGAAGCATTCGTGGAGGCGTCTCGTCTTCATGCGGATGGCTGGGGGTTTGCCTGGTATAATGAGCAGGATCAGTTGCGGCTGGCGAAAGCTCCTGAGGCTGCTTTTACGAGTCAGGAGTTCGCTTCTCTGGCCGAGGACACACGTACAGATGCCTTTCTGGGTCATCTACGCTGGGCGACTCCCGGCTTCTTGCTCTGTATGGCGAATACGCATCCGTTTGCATATGGCCAGACTGCTTTTGCGCATAATGGCGTCATCAAACCCAATACGGAGCTCGAAAAGCTCATTGCTCCGCATTTGCGTGGGCAGCTCACAGGGACGACGGATAGCGAGCGCCATTTTTTTGCGCTTCTTTCCGCGCTTGAGAGTGCCGCAGATCCGGTAGAGGCCATTCGCGCATACATCAGTCAGTTGCACGAGCGCACGCAGATCATAAGCGCCAATTTTCTGTTGCTGACGCCGGACACGTTCTATGCGGTCTGCGATTTTGATCCGCAAGCGGAGCTGTCGCAGAAAAAGCCGGACTATTTCCGCTTAAAGTATCACGTGACTGCCGATGCTGTTGTCGTCGGATCGACGGAGTTGGGACAGGATGAGCAGTGGCAAACGGTCGACAATGGCCAGATGCTCCTTGTCAGTCGTGATACACTTGAGGTATCTCTTATCGATCTGCTTGTGCACTGAGAAATTCAATACAGGAGTAGTACCGATTGTTACGTCAATACTGGACATAAAGAAGACTGTGCGTGCCAGCGATGTCGCCTATGAGCGTCTCCGCGATATGATTATCGATCTGCGTCTGCGACCGGGGATTATCGTCGATGAGATGTCCCTGGCCGCAGAAATAGCACTCGGGCGCACCCCTGTGCATGAGGCGGTAGCGCGTCTGGTAGGTGATCGTCTGGTCACAGTGCTTCCCAGACGTGGTTTGATGATTGCGCCTATCGGACTGGAAGAGGTTCGTGAAATTTTCGAGGCGCGTGAAGCAATTGAGTGCGGCAATGCGTATTTTGCCGTGCACCATGCCACTGATGCCGAACTGGCAGAATTGCGCCATCTGGTCGAGCAAGCGGAGAATGCTCGTGAGGAGACCGATGCGCAACGCTTTTTAGATGACGATCAGCTTATCCACCGCTTTCTTGCTCGCTGTATGCACAATTCGTTTCTGCAAGATGCGACGGATCGAATCTTGCTGCATAGTTTACGCTTCTGGCGTTTCTACTTTACGACCTATCATGTTGCAGATAATACGCTGATCTCTCATCAGGCGCTTCTGTCTGCGCTTGAGCGGCGCGATGCCCAGGAAGCTTCTATGCTTATGCGTGAGCATATCCTCACCTCGCGCGCTTTACTGAACGCATTATTCTAATGAGCAAAAGCGTATTGTAAAAACTCTGCATGAAATGGGGCGGATGCATGCTCCGTATACGAGGGTGCCTCGTCCTGGTTTGAGATGGTTTGGTATCCAGCCTCATTTCATGCCATGAAGATGATATGCTGTACATATTACATCTGAATCACGTTTTTCTTTCCTGATACCTCATTGTTATCACAATCCGTTCTTTGAAGCCGCAAAGAAGCTACAAAAAGCCCTGGCCGAAAAAATATGAAAGGGAACATCAGGCTATGTCCACTGTTTTTGATCATACCGCTCACAATCGGCGCGCCTGGAATGAGATCGCCGCAGTTCGTCACGAGAGTCAGCCGCCAGCCTCTTTTTTTGCGCAGGGCAATTCTACTCTTGATCCTCGCGAGAGACAGGCATTCGGCGATGTTGCAGGCAAGACGCTGCTCCATCTCCAATGCGCGACGGGCGAAGATACGCTCTCCTGGGCCATCGCAGGCGCGGAGGCAACCGGCGTCGATATCAGTGAACCTCAGATCGAGCTGGCCCGGCAAAAAGCTGCTCAGGCCAATCTCTCCGCGCGTTTTGTCGCTGCCGATGTCTATGCCCTGCCCGACTCTCTCCTCCCGGCAACATTTGATTATGTCTATACGGGGAAAGGGGTCCTCGTCTGGCTCCCCGATATCGTTCTCTGGGCGCAGACGATCGCGAGGATGTTGAAGCCGGGCGGTCTCTTCCAGCTTTTTGAGGAGCATCCTATTGCGAACTGCGTCTGGCCAGAGGGAGGCGGACTTCAGTTGGAAAGCGACTATTTTGGCAGGAGCAATCCCGAATACTCGCAAGGCTGGCGACATTTTCAGGGGGGAGAGCAGGCGGTCGAGCAGAAAGCGGAATTTGCCTGGCCACTGGGGGATATCGTTACGGCCATTGCCCGGGCTGGACTGCGCATCGAACGCCTGGAAGAATTTCCTGTAGAGCAGAACTGGCGCTTCAATGAGCAGGCCGGGCAATTCGCACGTCTGCCCGGTAGCATATTGCTTCTCGCACGGAAAGACCATGCATAAAGCGATATAATGTGGGTGGAAAACGACAGAACACACGGCACAGGGAAAGTGCTAACAACGGATTTGACAAGGAGTAGCTATTTATGTTCTTACATGATCTTGATGCTGCATCAGTGGGTGCCCGGCTGGGATTGAGTGAGGATTTCAATCCCTGGCTTGAGGACTTAGCGTCGATCGAGCCGTCGCTTCCATTTCGTCTGCCTGATATGCATGAAGTTGACGACCTGTTTGCTCGCCTGGGCATATCGCCCGCAGATGCTGCTGAGATCGTCGATGCGTGGCCCAACCCGGAGCAGTCCCCGGAGCTATGGTGGCTTTTGCAGCGTTGCTACCAGCAGCTCGTTGCGCAAACAGACAATCCATACCGCTCCCTTCACTGGCAGACACTCCCGTCACATCTGGGGGCGGCTGGCAGGCTCTTCTACATCTACGTATTCCTGGCAGCCTTTCCGATCACGCGGCAACGGCACCAGGAGCATGCTATTCCCGATGCTATAGCCTGGGCAACCCTCGCTGACCTTGGTGAGCACATTGCTATCCACCGACGCGTCTTCGGAAATGCTGGCCTCAGTAGTCCACGCTGGCTCGTTCACCATTTTCGCGGCGATATCTATCGGCTCGGTCGATTGCAGTTTGAGCGAACGCGGCTCTCTACCTGGCAGCCAATCTACGACGATATCATCAATAAGGATGTGCCGGGACCGAAACCAACCCCTGACACTCCTGTTCTCTCTGTGCATATTCCGGAATCAGGTGGAGCATTGGAGCCAGCCGCATGCTCCGCGTCATTGGCGCTGGCACGTGATTTCTTCGCTCGCCACTTTCCTGAAGAACCATACCACGTTGGGTGTTGCGCATCCTGGCTGCTCGACCCGCAACTCGCCGACTATTTGCCTCCTACCTCCAACATCGTGCGTTTCCAGCGCATGTTTCACGTCGTTTCGCACAGTAGCGATGGCGACCCGGATGTCATGCAGTTCGTCTTCAGACGTACCACCACGGACTCACTTGATGAACTTCCTCAGCGAACGACGCTCGAACGGGCTGTCGTCGCGCATCTGCGCTCTGGACGGCATTGGCAGTTCTCCTATGGTTGGCTCACGCTGTAGAGGGCAACGTTGATCCGTTCGCGCATCGGGGCCAGATTGCGGAATGAGGAATCATCAGGAGAATACACCTTTTCCTTTCTGCATGAGCGAAAAGAGGAACTGATTAGATGCGTAACATGATACCAAAGTGGATACTCAGCAATCTCTGATGAATTCCTCTCCCGGGCGATGTGCAATATTTTTGTGTCGTCTATACTACAACTACACAAGGAACACGATACAGTATATTGCAAGGTTGCTCAGTACACGATTATTGCATGATTTCAGAAGTCACTTTTCTGGGATCATAAGGAGAATTGAAAATGCAACAGGAGATCATTCATCTAACAGTAGAAGATGAAAAACAGAATGTGCAGGAACTTCTGAACGAGCAAGCCGAAGTTGAACTCAGCGATGCCGATCTTGCCGAAATCAGAGGAGCTATGGGCGTTCCCTATAACCAGTTGTTTGAGCGTTATCACGCCTGATCGTGATTTATGGTCATTCCTGCCAGGGTGGCCGTTGGGGCTGGCATGACTACTTATCAGGACACATTTCTAGCCAGGGAATATGACTGATTTCGAAATGGGATTTTTTGAAGATAATTTTTTCAAAATCTGTCACGTTTCACACACTTAGCGGGTCCCATCATCATCTTCTGCATTTGTAGCGCCATTTCGATCACAAAAAAAGAGGGATGAATGCAAATTATTCATCTCTCTTTTTGCGTTGTTATTGCTGAACTCGTTACACGCTAAATCTTATTTGACTCAGGCAAACTCTCTGTTTAGTGAATTGATGACGAACATAATTCATGTTATACTTATTGATAAGTCTCTCTCTTGTTGTGACTTTCCTCGCATCCTTTCACTTTTCTGTTTACCAGCACTCGTATCTGCGAAGAATTCTTGGGAGGAAATATATATCCATGAATTTCACTGTTATTCTCACGGCGATTGGTCTGGGAATTGCCTACGCGGCTGCTCCTGGCGCTGTCAATACGGAGGCCATTCGGCGCGGGGCCACGCACGGCTCACGCTCAACGTTCCTGGTTGAGACGGGCTCCCTGCTTGGCGATTCCCTATGGGCGCTGCTTGCGTTAACTGGAGTGACATTTTTTGCGCAATTTCTGCCCGCGCAGATTCTTCTGGGAATCGTAGGTGGATTTTTTCTGCTGCGTCTGGCCTGGGTTGCTCTCTGGGAGGCCTTTTCTCGTTCTACTTCTTCTGCAACAACCTCTCCTGTTGCGCGTGGGGATTTTGCGACGGGCATCGTTTTTGGGCTGGCGAATCCTGTCGGGCTGGCGTTCTGGTCGGGCGTCGGGAGCAGTGTGGTCGCGTCCGGCGTCACAGGGATACAATTTCTCTTTTTCTTTGCGGGCTTTTTTGCCGGTGCCGTTATCTGGTGCGTGCTCATTAGTATCGCGATGCATTGGGGACGACGCTGGATACGACCGGTGATGTTTCGCTGGATTAATGTCCTCTGCGGCCTTGCCCTGGGCTTCTTCGGCGTCCGCGTCCTCTGGACCACTGCTCAGGAGTTGCTGGAGCATTATGTTCTTTCCTCTTTGAAATCTACTCGCTAGCAGGGTGGGACACATCTTTCTGTCTCGTAAAAGCGTATTGATAGCATGAACTTCATCTGGTGCAATCATACGGGAGTTCGAGGTCATCTGAGACCCGTCCAGAGATGGGAGTTGATATGTCTGGAGTCGCACTTTCCTGAAAAGTGGATCGCCGTATAATTCCTGGTTGAGGTATACTGGAGAAAAAGCATTTTTAGTGGAAGAAGGTATTGCTCTTGTCAATCATCGAGACTCATTCTATTAGTGCCCCGGAAACTCGCGCTCTACGACATAGTGTCCTCAGACCTCATCGGCCTCTCAGCGAGTGCGTCTATCCTTACGATACTGCGCCGGACGCCCTGCATATTGGCTGTTTCTTGAATGAGCAATTGATTGGTGTTGGTTCTATCTTGCCTGATCCGCGCAAAGATGCTTCTCAACCAACCAGCTGGCGTATTCGTGGCATGGCTGTCCAGGAAGAGATGCGCGGTAGTGGGATGGGCGGCAAAATTCTACAAGCACTCATTGATCATGCCAGTGCGCAGTCATTGCCAGCCGAGATCTGGTGCCATGCGCGCGCCAACGCCAGAAGTTTCTACATACGCTTCGGTTTTACACAGGAAAGCGATCTTTTTGAGGTCCCCTACCTTGGCCCATATGTGCTCATGGTTAAGACGCTGCATCCCATCCGCTAAACATCAAAAATTTTCTCAAGAAGAATTTTGGTCCTGCAAAACTTCCGCTATTTGCATTTCCTTCAGTATACCTATTATAGGGACGGAATAAAGCAATTTCGCTTGAAGTGACGGGATCGAATCCGTACGAATAACACCGGTCCTGTGACAGATCATACGAGAACGACGGGAGGAATTATCCATCTCTTAACCAAAGTTTAAGGGAACGTAATATTGCTATAATAATCTATTGACATTCCGTTATGTTTCTGGTTATACTTTTGTCAGATGTCTGACAAGTATCTGCACGAAATGAGGAAAGATACTATGGAGAGCCTGACCCGTTCCACGGACGCATTCCCGGTGCGCTTCGGAGGCCCGCCGCTTCCTGATCTGGTTGCACATGCTTTGCGTGAGGCGATTGCAGATGGTCGCTTTAAGTCTGGACAACGTCTCCCTTCAGAACCTCAGCTTGCAGAGCAACTTGGCGTGAGCCGTGCAACCCTGCGCCAGGCACTATCGCGCCTGACTCAGGAGGGATTGCTGGTTCGGCAACATGGGCGCGGTACCTTTGTCTCCACTCTCCCTCAGAGTGCGCTGCATGGTAATCTTACCGAACTGATGAGCACGACACAGATGATCCGCGATCGAGGGTATCAGGCAGGGGTCACAGGCTGCCAGGTCGAATTAACAACGGTGGAATCCTGGCTGTCCGATCTGTTTCTCTTGCCAGCGGATACACGCTTCTTCTATATTTCACGCACCCGTCTGGCAAACGGTTATCCAGCCGTTTACTCAAACGAGTATTTGCCAGCAAGTTTGTTTGGTCTTGATTCTGCATTTTTACAGGAAGGTAAAAAGATAGAATCTCTCTACGAAATTTTACTACAAGCCAACATCGATATTGCGTTCGCTACCTGTAAAGTCGTTCCTACCGTTGCCGATGAGGTCCTTGCATCTCGTCTTCGCGTGAAAATTGGTCACCCTCTTCTCTTGTTGAAACAACTTCACTACACAAAAAACAATCAACCAGTATTATATAGCGAAAATTACCACAATTGTGAATTTATAGAATTCCAGACGGTCCGTCAGGCTCGAAGCATGGTAGAAACGGCTGGCGATGTGCTGACCGATGCAAAAGCGCTGGTGGATCAACTTATCGACCACGCATAATAAGGAAAGGAGGAAAAGGAAAGCCACCGATGCTCTGAGAAGATTTGCTTCGTTATATGCGCTGCTTTATCCCGGTAGGCACGGTTGTCCTATCTTCAGGATGCCTATGCCAAAAATCCCCCCGTGCCTGTAATTGAACAAATCATGGATCATGTGAGCGTCATAATCGGGATGACAGACTTGCAGAACGATCTGCCTCAAAAGAGATGACCTGTTTGCAGTATGACCTGCCTCAAAAAAGAGAAAGTGCTTGTAGTACGACCTGCCCCAAAGAGAAAAGTGTTTGCAGTACGATCTGCCCCAAAGAGAGAAAGTGCTCATAGAATGCCCTATTTTGAAGATAATTGCCATTTTTATGCAATGTGGAAATCTGGTGATCCGTCTTCGCCCGTGAATACGTGGTTTTCTCCATTCTCTATTGGCTGCCGTTTGACTGCCTGATAGGTCGTCTGGCCGTCGAGTCACCAGTAAGATAGAGGGGGGCGAACCGCAACAGCAGAAAGTAACCGTGGTAGATTTTATCGCTATCAAGTAAAAAGGAGAAGGAACAGAAGATGAATTCCCCATTCCTCCAGACTTTACTAGGACAAGGACCGCTTCATCCCATTATGGTCGGTTTAGGACTCCTCGGGTTGGTTGTTGCAGTGGGCATCTGGGTTATGGAGTTCTCAGGTTGGACCATTTCCCGCCGGGGATTTGTGCGGAACGGGTTAAAATGGAATGCGACGACGATCGCGATCATCGCCGTTTGTGCCGCTCTCTACATTGCTGGACGCCCGCTCCAGGTTCAGCTCATCCCTGGCATTGGTGGATTAAATCCTACCTTATCGATCGCGCAATCTCTGGCAGTCGTCTTTGGCCTTCCCGGCGCGATCGGCGTGACGTTCTCTATGCCGATCGGCGATGCGATCTCTGGCGCGCTCACGCTGGGTTCCGTTGCTGGCTTTCTCGGACACACATTCATCACATATATCCCCTATAAGCTGGTCTCCGGCGCGGATCTGCGCAAACCTATGAATATCTTTACCTTCTACTTGTGGGCGATTATCGTTGGGCCAGTGTGCCATGCCATTGTCGTTCCTGGATGGCTCGATTTTACGCACGTAACTCCACCTGCTGTTGCCTGGGGTGGTGTCACTCTCTCAATTCTGACGAACCAGGCGCTTATCCCTGCTATTCTTTCACCGATCTATCTCGCCATCCTCTACCCAATTGCCTATCGTCGAGGGCTCTATTGGAAACAACGCCAGATCGTTGCTCTGGATGAGGATGATGAGGATGACGTTCCAGCCTCCGTTCCTGTAACCGAGCCTCCCATCAGTCAGTAACGAGAAGGGCACTTCTATGGATGCACGAATGAGACAGGTTGTAGGAGGGCGTTTCTGTGGGTGAACCAGTTGTTCGAGTTGAAGGATTGACGTTTAGTTATCCTGCAAGTGATCAGATTTTACATGGGATCGATCTGACGATTCAGCGCGGTGAGTTTATAGGCGTGACCGGGCCTTCGGGCTCGGGGAAAAGTACACTGTGCATGTGTCTGAAGGGGCTGATTCCGCATGTTATCGGGGGAAAGGTGCGTGGTCGTGCCTATGTGAATGGCATGGATACGCGTAAAACCGAGCCTGCCATTCTTGCCGAGGCGGTCGCGATGGTTTTCCAGGACCCGGAGTCGCAAATTGTGGGTCTTACTGTCGAAGAGGATCTGGCCTTCGGGCCAGAGAATCTTATGCGCCCTATCCAGGAGATACGGGACGATATTCCCCGGGTGTTGCAGACGGTGGGCCTGTCCGGCTACGAGAAGCGCGAGACGTACAGGCTCTCCGGTGGACAAAAACAGCGCATTGCGATCGCTGCTGCTCTCATGATGAAGCCGCAAATCTTGATTCTTGATGAGCCAACCGCGGAGCTCGATCCTCTGGGCAAGGATGAGGTGTTCCAGGTCGTACGTCGGCTCTGTCAGGATAATCAGGTGACGATTATTATGGTCGAGCATGAGATCGAGCCGCTCGCCGATG
>Ga0310811_10013313_pt1 | contig 10712 bp, 13 predicted proteins | sample YCmetagenome_FD_207642 | JGI IMG/M metagenome (GOLD analysis project Ga0310811, IMG submission 207642) | Soil microbial communities from experimental microcosm in Duke University, North Carolina, United States - YC | ecosystem: Engineered > Artificial ecosystem > Soil microcosm > Unclassified ...
GATTCAGAACGCATACCGCCGTTACGTTAGACGTCGCTCGAGTCGTGCAGTGAATGCCGAAATCGATGCAATATTCACGACATGCCTGAAGGAGACGCAGTCTTCTGAATGGCGTCTGGGTTATTATAACTTCCTTTTCCTTGGACCATTGCCTCACCTTCTGGTGTGCTTGGAACGAGGTATTACTCTCACTCGCGCTGCCAAAGCGAAGACGAAAGGCCTTCTCAACAAGGAGTCTCATGAGAAACTTGAAGAGTTGGGCAAGCAGAGAAGCGAGATAGCGTTTGTCCTCACTTACTTGGCAACATACAATGACTAACACCGTCCTGTTTGCAGAGCACTCCTCAAGAATGGATCGAAATTGCGCAGGCAGCTAGAACCTTCCTCAACGGCTCATCGTGCCCGTGACATCGAGGCACTAAAACGTGGGGTTTCAGAGGTCAAGGAATTCATGCAGAGGGTGCCCGGTAACATGTGGCAAGATATGCAATCCGAGTTTCAAATGGCCTATAAGGGCATTGTTGCAGAGAAGAAAGTTCAGGCGCGAAAGGAGAAAGAGAGACCTACTCTTAATGTCGAGGATATCGACGACTATTGATTTTATTTAGGTTGTGGAGAGTCGAGACTGCCACTTCGTCGTGTATCACATATATTGTACAGTACATATTTTTGCGACGAACGAGAATAGAATATTCACAACACTGGCAGGGACTCCGAGCTACCACACTGCGGCCCATACCAAGGTCAGCTGACTGACCGCAGCTATGTAGCTTGCTGATGAACAGCCCATCCTAACAGTGACTGAGTTTCCGAAGTCCAAAGTAAGAACATCATGCCAAAGTCACTATCATGATACCAACTTTGAGGCAGGTCCGCACTCGACTCGCTCTCCTGCTAGGAACCTCCCAACACATTTACGTCATTGTCTAAACCTTCACCCCTCTTGAACTTCTTTTTCTTTAAACCGATCAGCTCGCCGTTGGGCTCCCGTCTGGTAGATTCTGTCCTTCAGCTCAGATCCAGTTGTCAATGATGGCCAACGTCGATTAGGCATGATGATCTGCCTGTGTTATTAGGAGCTAGTAGGCTCAAATCGGCGCGTAGTATGAGGATCGCGCCAAGAAAAAATCCCTATCATGCTTCAACATGCGGCAAGTGAGGCTATACTATGAGGAGTCCGTGGAGGCTTCGATTTCCGAACTTCTTCGCGGCTTGAATCAAATTTACATAAGTGTAGCGTGCTGAGTCAGCATCCAGGCATCGCTCTATGTATACTGAGTTATTAGTAGTGACTGTACTCTACCTCTACCAGTACACTTCGAGAGTCGCATCCTTGAAGTACTTCGTATACATGAAGATCGAACTTCTGAGGCTCATTAACTCTTCTTTCCAACAAAGCAAGAAATACTCTCAAAATCCAGATTTCATTAGTCCAAGTTTGTCTTGCCAAGCTTCTGAGGTCTCAGGACCTACTATTATGAGTGGCGATACCAACGCCTTCAAGTTCAGGCTTTAAGTTCAGCGTGGGCACGTTTAAGGGTGCTTCCTTTGCACCACGACCTTTGAAGTACCAACCAGCCACAGCCATTTAAGTGCTCAAGTTCAAGCTTCAAGTCCTTCTCAATTTCTTCGTGTTTTTACCATGACAACTTACTCTTCCAGTTCCACGCACATGTTGGAACTGTTTTCAACCAATCGATTGGCCGACGAAATAGGCCTCAGAGCCGCCTTGTGTCACTTAGACGCTCTAGGGGATCACAGCGGATTACAACCTGCAATCGAGCATTTGCTCTCTCTCCCTCATGTTTTTGCATACATTGTCTCAGGTATCTCGCAGACCTCATTCTCATTTTTATGGCATCAACTAACTTCCTGAATAGTTTGGGATCGCTCTGCAGAAATGATCTCACAACTAATGGACGACTTTCCTACAGATGCCGAAGAGTACCGCTTGTCCCTTGCGCGCAAGATGCTGGACAATGTGTCCGTTCACGCTCTAGCCCTGCCAATCGAATCTTTGACGAGGGAGGTCGCGAAGGACATCGGTCGCTACCGAGCCTTCGTTGAGGATGCACAACCCGTGCTTTGTGCGTTGAGCACCATGAAATTTGCTGACATACAGTCGCTTGAGAGTGATCCCAATCTCTTCGGAGTTGAACTTGATGACAGATTCATCAACGTGCAAGCGTCCCGAGCCATGCGCAAGCGTGACCGCCAGAATGCTTGTGTAACTATCGATGCATCACTCTTCGTCAAGATTGGCGTGGCTGTGCCTCCCACGAGTGAGGCAGCCACATCCTTGTCCACCTACATCCTTAGAGAGCTGAAAAAAATCCTCTTGGTGTGTATCCTCACGATGTACTATTCGATGTTCCCTGACAGCTCTCCCAAGTTTTACCTCTCGCTTCTGCGGAGGACGGAATTAGTGGGCGACATCAAAGCTTTGCTCTTCCCAAATGTGGAAGTGTCTGCCAAAGATGTTGCGCCTGAAGTTTCGTTCCCCGAAGACGCCGAGAGCTCAACAGAAGAAAGTGCGTATCCAATGGTACAGCCCATGAAGGCTGCTCTTTACTTCGACAATGCGAACGGGTTCGGCGAATGGCGTATCCTGATATCCACCGAGGCATATAAACATCTACGCACACACCGTCGAGCGGACAAAAAAATATTCACGATTATCTACAAGAAGATCAAGTCCGTCTTATGATGACATTTATATCACTGATCTTATAACTACCACAGACATCTCTCGCAGGGTCATTTCTCGACCGACAATCATAAGAGACTCAATGGACCGGATGCAGGCATTCCTGTCTTTAGAGCCAAGATGACCAAGGACCTACGGCTAGTGGTAGAGTGATTTCCTATAAACTCTTGGCGGGAGATAACCTGCTTTTTATCACAGTATCAGATTGATTGCGTCCTTGACCAGAGTGGAGAGGTATGTGATTCTTCCATCAAAGACCAGCACGCGATGCTGAGATCGATTTTGGATAGTTCGAGAGACAAGGTGCGCCATCATGCATAACGAATGGCCACAAATATATACCATAATTCACGCGAATACCAGTGATCAAAGTATATGGGATCTACAGACACTCCGAACTCGGTAGAATATGGAATGCCTTGGGAAACCATCTAGCACGCAGGGGTGCAGAATATCGCAGACGGTTGAGCATACCTGTCATTTACTATGCGACCTACTGAGTGATCAATCTATCAGATGCATATTTCGTACCAAATCAACTGACAACACCATTCTGCCGGCCTCATTCCCACCGACAGAATCCGAGCCAGAAATTTCAGTAAGCCCACTGGATCTTAGTGCTAAGGACATGGAACATGTTGAGTGTTTACATCTTTTGGTCGCCCAGCGATTGATGTCTGGTGCAGCTTCAATCTTTGCTTGTGTACGGATAAATATTTTGCAATTTGATGCATGATGATTGACGACTTTGTAGCCTGGAGAAATATGTGATATTCTCACAAGTACGTCTATGTGTATGGTTCTTCGATAAGAAATAACTCAATAATAATGTCTTCTCAGGCATTTTTGCATAGTGAGTAGCCTTGTACTTCATTGTCCACATCGTCTCATTCTTGTAAAAGGTCTCATTGCGGACCAAGATGTACATCACGTCTTCATGCTTTCGTATGTCCTACTACTTTGAAATGACTTCAGTGATTGACATTGCTTCAGCCCTCAAGAACAAAAGGTTGTCAAATGCACTACGTCATGCTATGTTTTGGGTCGCAGTGGCACAGGGTAAGTACCTTGTGCTCGACTTGCTCACATGTTTACTTCATGGGCTATTAGAAAAACGACGACAATGCTGTTCAAGATGCTTGACATTCAGCGAGCCTGGGAACTGATACCCAAGCCACGTCAAATTTTCGTCACTAAATCTAGAATGCTGGCAACAAAAGTCGAAGAATACTTCGTGAACCTTCTCGAGTCCCTGGCAATGGCAGGCTATACGCTGCACGAAATTGCGAAACTCAAGGCACAACGCATCGAGGACGATCTTATTGATCATGACGATGCTCCGGAGTCACATGTACCAGCGAGATACAGCCAACTTGAAGACAAACATTTCCCATTGTTCGTGACTTTTGATCGAGTACGTCAGTATGTATTTCACAAACCGTCACAAACCTCATTTTATTTAGCTAGCAAAAATGATCGCAGCCGATATCTTCAGCATGAACGATCCTCAGACGAGACGTAGCGCTGAGCTTTTCTTCAATACTAACGATGCAGAGGTGCAAGACTCGTTTGTCACCTATGAAGTATTCGAAAAGCAATATTGGCCGCATTTTCCGTTCACCAAGTACCTTAGTAACACTGCTTCCTTTCTGTCAGGTGATACACTCACGTGTTCCACCTAGATTCGTGGTTGGTTTTCAGCGAGTTTATGGGCAAGTCGAAGTCCTCATCTAATCAAGCAGTTCCTGAACCACCTCATAGGTATCATCAAAGGCTCCGAACAGGCATTGGCCTTTCCGGATGGATTTCTCGACCGTCCAAGTTACCTTCGTCTTTCCTACCGCTCCTATCCGATTTTTGCAAACCAGAGAGATACTCTCTATGATATGTTCGAGATCTACAGAAAGTTTAAGAAACAGAAATGCCACTTCGATGTAGCGGATCGGTACGGGCCGTTTTACTCAAACTCGTTGGACCCAAAATTGATTCTGAATAGTACGCATGCAATACTCAATGTCTTGCGAAACCAAAAATTTCCTGGCCAGCAGGTTGATTACCTGTATGTACATCTCCCGTCTGGCAAACTCTAGATCTTGACCGGTTACACCAGGTATGTTGACGAAGCGCAAGACAATCTTTTGATCGATGCGATGGGTAAGTCATCTCTCCCTTCTTCAATACAAGGGTGTGAAGGAACTTTCTGTTTCAGTTTTGAGGCGACTTTGTAAGAATTCAGATGGTCTTTTCTGGGCTGGGGATACTGCGCAGACGATATCAGCCGGAAGTTCCTTCAGGTTCGACGATCTGAAATCGTTTGTCTATCGTATGGAGGTTAGCAACCAGTGATTGTGTCCCAGAGTGTGATCTGATGTCTTCCTACAGCACCACAGTAGTTCGGTAACCCCCACTAGAGCTCCTATGCATCAACCAATGATGTTCCAATTGGCCACGAACTACAGATCACACAATGGCATTGTCAACTGTGCTCATTCTGTCATCGAGCTCATCACGAAGTTCTGGCCAAACGCAATTGATCGCCTCCAACCTGAAAAGGGGATGGTCGATGGAGTGAAGCCGAAATTTTTCACGGACGTGGATAATGACGCTCACTTCAAGCGGTTTCTGGTTGGCGAAAGGTAACTAGGCCGCCTTAGTCTTCATCATTCCCGTGCTGAGATTCTCGCAGTGCCAGAAACTTGGAGCTTGGAGCCCGCCAGTGTAAAAGGTGCTTGCTCAAGGTTCTGTTCATGTTCTGAAATGTTATTTTATAGGCATACTTGTGCGTAACGAAGCAACGGTCAAGAAGTTGAGAGGAAAATTAGGCGATATTGGAATGATAATGTGAGTCGTCTCATAATTATCTGTGCTCCATGATTCTCATTTTCACGCATCTGCTTAGGACACTTTATGACAGTAAAGGCCTCGAGTTTGACGATGTGAGAAAGCTTACATTGACTATCTGACAATTGTCTGACTCCGGCCAGGTTCTCTTGTACAACTTTTTCGGAGATTCCGCCATAGATGCGTCACGCTGGCAGGTCGTTCTCAACGGGGTGCAGGGTCAGGGATATGTGCCTGATTTTTATCGTGACGAGACTCGGTACGCTGGAATATGCAGTGAGGTAAGTACAGCGTTCATCAATCAAGGAATAGACGTCACTTACTTTTATTAGTTGAAACTCCTCTACGTGGGGATTACCCGAGCAAAGAAGAACGTATGGATCTTTGACACGTCTGATAAGTCTGATGCTATGCGTGTACGTTTAGACCACCTGCATCTCGTGCGCCGCTTGGTTTGATAATTCTCTATTCTCAGATTTTCTGGGAGTCTCAAAACCTCATCTGTACCTGTGCCCGCGGCACCGATGTTCCTCCTCTAGCCGACCCCTCTACTCCGGAAGAATGGGCATCCTCCGGGCGCTCACTGTTCTTGCACAAGCGCTACCCGCAAGCTATTCATTGCTTCAAGCGCGCTGACCGTCACCGCGAAGTGAAGGTTTGCGAAGCTTATCTACTACGGGAGGCAGCACGTTCCAGTATCGGAGTGGCCTTGCCTAACGCTCAACAAAGAGCTTTTACTGCGGCAGCAGATGCCTTTGCTGACTGTGGCGCTGCTGCGACGGGCAATGAGAGACGTCAATATTACCGCACCTCAGCGGATTGCTACGTCCGAGGAGGACAAGACATCAAAGCTGCTGATGCCTATCTCAAGGCCGAAGAGTTTGAGCTAGCCGCAAAGAAATATCGCAAGGCTGGATCTTTTGACAAGACGCTTCATGTCCTTACTGATCACCACACCATGATACCTGAAAACACCGTGACAGATTTGCGGATGGTATGCCGGCTTTATTACTGCGGCACAAGCAACGATCAGTAAGTCACCACAATTTTACTATGATTTAGTTTAATGATGATTGTGCAGAGCACCTGTACCTCTATTCTCTTCGTTTGACGAGGAACTCAAGTTTTTGGAGGAATACGACTTGGACTGTACTCGTGTTTCCCTTCTGGAGTCTCGCTCGATGTACTATGAAGTCGCGGAGATACACTTATCAGAGAACCGCCCCATGGAAGCAGTTCAAGCGTTCCTCAAGGACAGCAAAAATATTGATTCAGCTGCTCGTGCGGCCGACACTCTTCTGGAATTCATGTGGCGCAAATGCTCATTCAGGATCAACCCCAAAGTTGCCATTGCTGACGACTCGGTGCAGCAAGCTATTGCCCTCGCTGATCAACTTCAGATGAAGAAGCTGGAGCCCATGACTCATAATTTGGTATACATCACATACTAGTGAAACGTACCAACTGAACTGATCTGTATGCAGGTTTTGATGTTTCAGAGCATCATACGAGAAGATCACGAGTCGTTGAAGAAACTCGCGCTTACCTTCGAGAAACATGGTCATCACACTGCTGTTCTCCATTGCCTGGACCACTTTTTCTCGCGATCAACAGACATTCGCCCTTTCCAACTCCATGAAATGGCAAGCTTCCTTGAAATGTTTCATATCTATGCGCGACTACTCTATCAAACTTCGACCTTGCATGACCCCTTGGGGCGCCGCGAATGCGATGTGCAAAGACTGTTTTCAATCGAGCCACTTCCGGGCGACGAGTTTCTCATACCAAGTGGAACATTCTTGTACAACAATGTGACGGGAACTCAGAACAGCCGTCTGTTTTCGGTGCATCAGCTCGGATATACGGCCTCTCGTAGAGATGCGACGGAATTGATCCGTCAGTCCATTCGAACTGTCTTGAAGGACAAGGTTTTGGCACTCGACGAAATGTGTTGCGACGCTCCAGTCTTCTTGCAGTGCTTAACATTTCTTGTTTCTGGGACGTGTCAACGAGAGCGATGCCCCCAGAAACATGTCACGATATCGAATTTGGACCACGTGCAGTACAACGCCCATGTTGCGATCCATATGCAGCTGATTCTCATCTTACAACTCTTATACTCCGCACATCGTAGTACGAAACAGTGGGAAAGGTGCGCTCAGTGTATTGTTTATGGCTGAAGTATATGCTGATACTGTTATTAGCATGAGGGACTGGCTCGAACACCTTTACGAGGCGCTGACTCCACCCTTGTACATTCAAGGTTCTTTTGCGGACCTCGATTTGACCCTCATTCCGCATGGTTTAGCTGGCCTGAGAGTGGTGAAGAATTGGATTCGCGAATCTTTCTATCTTTTGAACCCGTCCAGGAGCCCTCAATTTCTGACGACCTTGATGAGAATTACCAGTTTGAGTTTCGCTTTCGACTGGAATGATGCTCCCGCCTACATTGCTCAGGCAGAGTGTCTCACACGAAATAGATCCATCAAGCTCCTCCGCAAACCGGATAATCGCTACCTGGTATTGGACATGCTCGATTCTTACCGAGGAGCTACTCCAAGTAGTATATCATCAGGAATTCTGTTTCTACAGTGAGTTTATGCCTTGTGTTCACACGCGCATGCTAAGAACTCTGCAGGTATGTCCTCAATAACCATTTACGCGTCAATCTATCTGTTCTATGCGACTGTATTGAGGATATCCTTTCCTCTTTCGTTATCAATCACAGAATGGATCCCACCCTCGACGAACTTTCATTACACGGTGTCGTTCTTCCATCCAACTGGTTGATATTTCCCTACAAGTTCTCTGTGAGGAAGGACGTCAAACCAGAGTCAATAAGCTCGTTCTTGGATGCAATAGGGAATCTAATAAAGAAATTGTGTATGGATGGTGCCACGGGTAGAAATTTTGCACACTCCGCAGTCCGTATTTAATGCTCACGAATCGGCAGGTTTTCTGTGGCTTGCACATGTTACTACTATCACACCGTTAATTCGCAATGTTTTCATCTTCCGGCTGTAAGTCCAGTTGACTACCTATGTACAGTGAGCGCTCATCCCTACACGTCCACAGTTGCAGGACTCTCTGCCTTGGTGCGTCTGCCTTAGCTCGTCGTAAATCAACAAATTTTGATTTATCGTAATAGTCGCTCACAACACACGATACCCCATGGTCAAGCGCAAGGTAAATTCAATTGTGCTTCATCTGCACAAAACCAAAGGACCTCACTACCCTGAATACTATCGAAAACTTGTATACAACGTTGTTGAGCATATGGCGCTTTTGCATGGCAGAGGAAGGCCTCGCTTGGATGGCTACTTGCGAGCTGTTCTCGAGCTCGATAACAAAAATGCTGCGAGCAATCTTGTCAAACTTGTTCACAAGACGAGGCAATCTACTCAAGTCTCGTCGGTGCGACAACTGCTTTATGAAAGAGCTAGTGAAATCCCCTATCTTCTTTCTTCGCACATGGTCGCTGCACAGTCTATGCTGAGGGCGGAGGCAGCTATCTTCGTGCCTCGCGTGCAGCGCCCCAAAGATGATATGAAGATCCGTCAGGTCGAGAAGAAGAACTTGGAGCTGGTACCCCAGGAAGCCGATGGAGAGGAAGTGGAGGAGAAAGAAGTTCCAGTGGTCGTTGATCCTAAGGCCACTGATGGCACTGGAGACATGGACGAGGCGGTCACATCCCTTGACCCTGTGCCAGACGAGTCCCTTCATTATAATGGGTCATCAACAGAGCAAGACTGGGCAGCTCGGAGGATTCAGTATGCATACCGCTGTCACGTTTGGCATCGTTCAGGCTCTGCAGTAGATGCAGAAATCGATGCGATATTCACGGCATGCCTCAAGGAGACGCAGTCCTCTGAATGGCGTCCAAGCTATTACCGACTTCTTTTCCTTGGACCATTGCCCCACCTTCTGGCATGCCTGGAACAAGGCATTACTCTAACTCACGCTGCTAAAGCGAAGACGAAAAACCTCAGTGGAGTGTCTCATGAAAAGCTTGAGGAGTTGGGCAGACAGAGAAGTGAGCTCACGTCAGTCAAATCCTATCCTGCGTCATACAATGATTGACATACAGTCTTGTTTACAGATCGCTCCTCAAGAAGGGCATGCGACTACGTAGTAAGCTAGAACCTTCCTCGCCAGATCATCGTACCCGGGACATTGACGCCCTCAAACGCGCGGTTTTGGAGGTCGGAGAATTCATTCAGAAGGCTCCCGGCAGCACGAAGGCTATGCAAACCAAGTTTCAGATGGCTTATAAGGGAATCGTTGCGGAGAAGAAGCTATTTCGTGTGCGGCAGGAGAAGCCTGCTCTTAACGTCGAGGATCTATAGATCCAATTGTTTGGAGGCCGTGATATTGTAAACCGATACATGTTTAGTCGTCCCTGGTAGTCCTTCCTTCTGTATTATGTGAACAAGCGAGCATGAACGATGGCACAAGCACTGCAACTCGACAGTTTATTGGCATGATACCCAACATGCTGGCCTGAACGAAGGACTTAAACTTGTACTATTGGATTACTGGGAGTGACTCTGGGATAATTGCAGCTTGCACACTCGCCGATTACTTCTGGTATGCTCGAGAAGTCTTTGATTGTCACCTAAAGGAATGCCGCAGAGGCTGACCGCCATGCCTGTTTGCAACCAATCTCGCCCACTCTGACCTAGCAACCACTCTTCCTTACTGGGTCAACAACCAATCGCGCTCATGCTAGGTCAGCAGCAAGTTTCGTCCGTGGTGAGCACTTCGTGTACACAACATTTAACCTGTGAAGTGGGCAGCGGACACGGGATGACACATGAGACTTCAACCCACGAACGTGCACCTGACTATCTTGACTCAAGAACACCCACTGGCCCTCAGTGGCTTGACTTGAGCCCGTGCTTCCGATCGCTGGTGACTGAGATCGTTCACTTGGTAGCGGCTTTGGACTCTCGTAAAGATCTCTTGCGCATTCTTGAATAACAGTGTGGCAACTCCTGCGTACAATCCTGAAGCAGTCCTGTGGATAAGGATTTAATGCCTGTAAGCAAGTTAGCAACGCGTTGTGATAGAAAGATAGGCCCTGAGGAGACTCGCCAGAACCCATTGCCCTTGCCAGATAACTCACACTAATTCCGCAACCCGGCTGGCTATTCTCGAAAACAAA
>Ga0310811_10013314_pt1 | contig 10712 bp, 10 predicted proteins | sample YCmetagenome_FD_207642 | JGI IMG/M metagenome (GOLD analysis project Ga0310811, IMG submission 207642) | Soil microbial communities from experimental microcosm in Duke University, North Carolina, United States - YC | ecosystem: Engineered > Artificial ecosystem > Soil microcosm > Unclassified ...
CGGCGGCCAGCAGTTCGATCAGGAACGTCAGCGTGTCCGAAATTCGAGGAAGCGCCATCTCGGAAAGGAAGATGGCCGCGCCGATCCCAACGGGCACCGAGATCAGCAGTGCGACTATAGACGTGACCACCGTTCCGAACATGAAGGGGAGGGCGCCAAAATCCTCCTTCACGGGATCCCAGGTCTGAGTGGTGATGAAGCTCCACCCGAATTTATGGCGCGCCAGCCCCGAGTTGATCCACAGTTCGTATACCAGCAGGCACGTAACCAGGAAGATGCTGGCCGCGCAGATCAGTGTGAGGAGGTATGCAATCTGGTCGCCCGCCCGCACCCGCCGCGCAAAGGCCCGAATATCAAAACTCGCAACGGCGGACAGTGCGGCGCTCATTCAGTTGGCTCAATGCAGCTTGGCAATCGCCTTCTCTTCCGGGCCAACCACCGCCTTGGGCAGCGGCGCATATTCCAGGGCTTCGGTCAGCTTCTGTCCTGGCCCCAGCATCCATTTCAGAAAACCTTTCATGGCTTCCCTCTTCCCGCTGTCTTGCATGCGTTCCGGCACCAGCAGCCAGGTGAAGCTGGAGATCGGGTACGCGCTCTTGCCGGCCGAGTTCGTGATCGACACACGGAAGTCTTCAGGCATGGTGACGCCGGCGGCCGCGGCGGTCACCGATGCCAGGTCGGCCTTAACAAAGGTTCCGGAGCTGTTGCGCACCCGTCCGTAAGCCATCTTGTTTTGCGAGGCATAGATCAGTTCGACGTATCCGATCGAGTTGGCGGTCTGCTTCACCTGTCCCGACACGCCTTCGTTCCCCTTGCCTCCGATCCCCACGGGCCAGTTGACCGAGGTGTTCGTGCCGACCTGGTTCTTCCACTCCGGACTGACTTTGGAAAGAAAATCCACCCAAACGTAGGTGGTTCCGCTGCCGTCGGAGCGGTGCACCACCAGGATATCATTACCTGGTAACTTTATCTTTGGATTGGGCTTAGCGATTGCAGGATCGTTCCATTTGGTGACTTTTCCGAGGAAAATTCCCGCCAGGGCGTCAGGCGTGAAATTCAAATCGGTTGCGATTCCCGGTACGTTGTAAATTGGAACGACGGCCCCCAGCACGGTCGGGAAGTGCAACACGCCGGCCCCACGTTTCTCCCGGAACGCTTTGAGTTGTCCGTCAGTCATCGGACCGTCGCTCGCGCCGAAGTCCACCGTGCCTTCGGTCACCTGGCGGATACCACCCCCGGAGCCGATCGACTGATAGTTGATCTGGATGTCGGGGTGAAGCTTGTGGTACTCGTCAAACCACTTGGAGTACATCGGGTACGGAAACGTGGCGCCCGCGCCAGTCAGCGACATCTGCGCAAACGCGGGAAGCGCCAGACAGCAGACAGCCGCGAAAGCCGCCAAACAGTTTCGTCTCATCATGCTAAATGCCTCCTGATGCAATCATCATCAAAACGTTACCTACCCGCGGGGGCCGAGCCCGGCAGGGTGTAGCGGAGGTTCACGAATCCCATCGAAAGACTGGCATTCGTTGGTGCCGTGCCCAAGGCCAGCCATGGATTCCGCTGTAAATACGAGTATTGGAACATGAGGTTCAAAGCGCCCCACCTTGAGTCTTTCGCCAGCGTGGTGTTGCTACCAAACGTAACTTCCTGAATGGCACGATTCTGCCCGTCGCTCGCGATCGGTCCATATCCTACAAATTTGCCGGTGCTGTCGACCGCCAGGTTCTTCCCGATATAGACACCGCCATAATATGCGTAAAACATGGTATTGCGGGCAGTCGCCTCAAACCCGGTTACGCTCGATGCGGAATGCACCAAGGAAAGATTGCCATTTGCTCCGATGATAAAGTCCGGCGCCTGGCCGAAAATGTAGCGTCCACCGCCGTCGCTCCAGAAATTGTTGGTGAAGACGCGGAAGCCTTTGAACAATTCGAAATTGAGATTGACGGCTGCGCCAGCACCGGCTTTCGTGTGGGTCTGGAAAGCCGGGGTGCTAGCCGGATTGGAAATCTTGTTTGTGATTTCCACACCGGCAATTTCGAGGTGGAATTTTTTCGTCGGATCGAAAGCAAGCTTGGCGATGATGTCCGGGTGCAGGGCAGCGGCCGAAATCACGCTGGCGCCATTATTAACTTGCCCCCCCAAAATTCCCGCTATTGCAGCCGGAGCAACGATCGCGCTGCCGCCGTTGCCGCCGCCGACATAAGGCTCCGAGTTTTCCAACGCCACAGCGAAGGCCGCCTTATCGCCGAAGTGATATGTGCCACGGAAGCCCGGAATGCGGCCCCAGACCAAGCCCGCCTGGTAATTCACGTCTATGTCTTGCGAAAAGAAGATGTTGCCAGGTAGCGGCGAGATGCCTGTCCGGCCGGGCGTGAGCAGGCTCCACGACTGTCCGGCCATGAAGTCAAAATTACCCTTGCTGACGTTAACCCAATACAGCCGCAGCCTCAACACATACGGGTTGCTACTGACGGCGAGGCCGCCGTTGGGGGGATTTCCGAGCTGACCCAGGAAGTCAGACTCCCAATACCCGAGGACCTTATAGTCGCCGAACCCGCCGTCGAAACGCGCGCCTATACGCGAGTTCTGGATGCTCAACCGCGTTTCCGTCAGACTCCCTGCTTGCGTGCCCGAATACGGAATGCTGCCGAAGTTGGTGCCAATTCCGCTTCCAGGATTCGTCGACCGCGAGACCGCTGTCATATCCATGAATCCGACCGGGGTGATTGTGGAGCTCCCGATGCGGATCTGAAGGGGCGGAGCGACATTATCGCCACCCTGCGACGCGGCTGGCACGACGGCTAGCGGAAGCGCCGAAGGTACGGCGGGTGGCAGAACCGGCGTAGTGCTGGCGACTTCACCCAGCCGGCGGACGCCAGTTGCCGGGGTGTCCGGGGTTTGGGCGGGCGCTGACTGCCCCGGCGCTGTTTGACGGCCGGCTTCGATCAGCTTTCTTTGTTCCGCAAGAGCGGCGCGCAACTCCTGGATCTGGCGCTGCTGCTCCGCCATCTGCGCTTTCAGTTGAACGATATCCTGGTTTTCCGCGGCGGGCTGGCTCGCCGGCCCGTCTGCCGCAACCGACTGAAACGTAACGGTAAAGGCGAGAAACAGAATCTGGCTCGTTCGGTGAAATGCTTTATTGTTCATATTTGTTTCCTTGGCAGGCAGGCACAAGCCCAGCGCCGGCCCGAGGGCGATGGAAATTGAACATTGTCAAAAGCTGAAGGGGCAGGATACCCTTGCCTGGGTTATCCTTTGATGAAAGAACGGTTACAAAACCGTTAATTCGTATCGCTGCCGTGCAAAGTGATACTGAAGACAGTGCCTTTACCCAGTTCGCTCTCCACCGTAATTCGGCCGTTCATGCGCTCGATCACGTGCTTGACGATGGAGAGTCCGAGACCCGTACCCCCCACCGCCCGGGAGCGTGCTTTATCGACCCGGTAAAAGCGCTCGAAGATGCGGGATAAGTCCTGGGAGGGAATCCCGATTCCGGTATCGGCAACGGAGATGCGGACTTCGCGGTCCGGGCCGCGGGTAACTTCGATCCGGACCTCGCCCGCGGGGCGGTTGAATTTGATGGCGTTGTCCAGCAGGTTGACCAAGGCCTGCTCCAGGCGGATCTTAGACCCCGACACGCTGGCGTCTTCCGGCCCGCAGACCAGCCGGACGCCACGCACTCGCGCCTCCGATTCCACGGTTCGGAGCGCGTTGTCGAGGACGCCGCGGACCGAGAACGTTTCGGCTTCCGTGGGCTCGGCCCTTCCGGACTCCAGCTCCGACAAGATCAGCAGGTCGGAAGCGATATTATTGAGCCGTGCGGCCTGAGCCTTGATGATTTCGAGAAACTGCCGGTTGTTTTCGGGGTCTTCCAGCGCGCCTTCGAGCAGCGTTTCGGCATAGCCGCGAATGGCGGCCAGCGGCGTGCGCAGCTCGTGCGAGACATTGGCGACAAAATCCTTGCGGACCCTTTCCAGGCGTTCGAGGTCCGTAATGTCATGCAACACGGCAATTGCGCCCTGGCGGGATGAGGCAGGAAGCGGCGCTACCTGTACCTCAAACGAGTGGCCGTTGGCCGCCGACAGCTCCAACCGGCCCTTCAAGGGCTCCCCGGAAGCAAGAACCCGGGCGAGCATGTCGAGCAGGCCGGCGTCGCGGACGACTTCGAGCAGCGGCGCGCGCTGCGGGATGGGAAGCGGGATGGCGGTCACGCGCGCGAAAGACGCATTGCAGAATGTGATGCGCATCTGCTGGTCGACGGCTAGCACGCCCTCCACCATGCTGGAGAGAATGGCCTCGCGCCGCGCCGATTCCAGGCTCAGCTTGTCGAGGGAATCGCGCAGTTGAGCCGCCATGCGATTCAAGGAGCGGGCGAGGGAACCAAGCTCGTCGTCCGGGCCGGGAGCGAGATCCCGCAAAGCGTTGGTTTCGACAAGATTCTCCGCAAACGACTGCAAATGGCGAATACGCCGGGTGAAGCGCGTGGAAAAAACGGAGGCGACGGCCATAGCCACGCCGAGAGCGATCAGTGAGGTTCCGAACAGCCACCAGCGCACCGCGGCCACCGCGGCGTCCAGCTCTTGCAAGGGAACGGCGAGCCGCAGGATAAAGCCGGCGGCGCCCTGGTACGGAAAGCTCAGCGCCACATAACAGAGATCCCGGTCCAGCGTGGCGCTGTGGCGGATGGAAACGCCTACCTCGCCAAGGCGCGACTGAAGGATCTCCGGGCGTCGGGCGTGGTTCTCCATGGTTTCGGGATCATGCTCGGAATCGGCCAAGACTCTTCCCTGCGGATCTACGATCGTGACGCGCGCCTGCGACCGCGCCGATGCCTGGCTCGACCAGCCCGCGAGATCAGGCGGCGCAATGCCGGCAACTTCGCCCCCCAGGATTCGCGCCTCGGACGTCAAGCGGTGCTGCACGCTCAGGGTCTCGCGCCGGCCAACGTAGGTTGTCAGGAAAGAATCCAATACGACGAGCGTCGCGATAATCAGGAAGAAAGCGCTGATGAACAGCTTGCGGAAAAGAGGGCTTTTAAAGACGGCCACGTGTTTGGATCCCGCGAAGCGAACGCCTCAATCCGGGTGGACTCCAGCGCCGCCGGGTTGCTCACGGGGAACGCTCGCATTCTAGCACTCATCTCGCCCAGGACTCTGCTCCGGATTCAAGGGCACCAGTGGCTCCGCCAGACTTCCCAATCCTGAAGCGTGGCCTCAACCATCCTCAGAGACGCGCGATGCAGCCAGTGAGGGGGGCGGCCGCGGAGATCTGTCAGCGCGGCTTTCGCCGCTTTTGGCGTTCCCAGATGCACGTTGGCGGTTTCGAAGCCCATGCAGCGCAACAGCCGGCTCTCGTCGCGTTGCTTAGGCATATCCGTCAGCTCGACGCGCGAACAATGCGGCGCGAGACGCCGCACGATCCAGCGGCCTTTCATGTGAACAAAAGGATCCACCGAACGCACCGCGCGCTCGAGAATTTCCTCGTAATGTATGGCAGCGGATTTCCCGTCGATCGCCCAGCCGGCGGCCGAGGGAACCAGGGCCTTGGCTTCACGCGCAATCTTGCCGCCCTCAAACTCCGCCAGAGCCAGATACCGCTCGCGGCCGAGACTACCCAGGCCCGCGACGCGATGCACGATTCGATGCGACAGGCCTCGCGCGGGCAGCAATTTTTCGATGGCTTTTAGCGCGCTCGCGGGTACGTGCGCCTCGGTGGCGAGAGCATCGAGTCTGGCCCAATAGCGGCGCGGTTCACGCAACACTCCCGTCACGGTATCGCGCAGCCAAGCATGATGTTCTTCGAGGACAAAAGCGCGCCCTCCCGACGCCAGCCCGTCTTGATATCCGTCCAGAATAGCCACACATGCGTCTCTCGCGCCGATACTCAGATGGGCGCCCTTGATGGCCAGATGCGCGCTCGCCGCCAGGCGGACCAGATCAACGGTATAGGGAAGGCGGCAGGCCTCATCGAAATCATTGATGCCCCAGACGAGCCTTCCTTCGATGTCCCGCCACGTCCCGAAGTTCTCCAGGTGCAGGTCGCCGACAGCCAGCAGTTTGGGCGCTTTGAGACACTCCTGGCACACCTCGCTCCACTGCTGCATCCAGCGGTAGAAAGTCGCGCGCAGGAAATAGAACGGATCGGCGGCCATGGCGGCGTGCTTGCGCTCCAGGTCGCGATGAATCAGCCGGGTGTACCCGGCCAGCCAGGCTTCATAGCGCCGCGTCGCTTTGATGATATTCATGAAGGCCCGCTCACTTCCGGGCGAAGCGCGCCAGATAGTCCGCCCACCAGCGCTCCTGGCCGTCGGCGTCAAACACTTGTTCCCAAAACTTGCGCGCGGCGCCGGCCTTGGCTGCGGTGCGACGCGCCAGAAAACTCGAGGCTCTCGCGGACCGCCTGCCGATCAGGTCGCGGGTGGCGACACAGTCATTTATCTCGCCCAGGTAATCCTGAATCTTCCGCAGCCGGCTCAAGCGCTTTTCCAGTCCGGGACCGTAGCAGGGCGCAAACAACTCGAGGGTGTAACGGAATCGCTTGGTATCCAGCCGGAAGCGGTGCAGAGCGCGTGGTGCCGGGATTACGCGAAAGGTCGCGCGGCCCGCGCGGAAGTAGGCGCGAGCCAGCATGGGCAACTCGAGCGACACGTTCTCCGAGACGCTGTTGGACACATTCCAGAGAGTCTGGCGCGGTTTTCCCATAAGTATCACCGCAGCCGCAGCCGCGAACGCCATTTCCGGGAGACGTCGCGCCGGCCCCAGCGGCGCAGCAAGCGCGATAGTTCGCTTTGGGCGTGCTTTTTTTGTTCGAGCAGCGCGGCCGAAAGTGCGGAATCCGGCGGCGTGCCGGCCATCCTGAGAAGATGCAGGGCTATATCGCGGTTGCGCACCTCACCCGACAGTTCCATCACCTTATGAAGGCGCTTGTGAATCTTCTTCACGGCGCCGCCCGGATAGAACTGCTGAAAGACCCTGAGGCACTGCTGAAAGCGGCGCACGGACACCCGCAAATCATGAATCGAATCGGCATGGCGGACCCGGGCAGCGCGATGGACGCGAAATGCCATCCGGCGCAACAACATCGAAGTTCGCTCCAGCGCGTACTTTCGCATTATGACCGCAACCTGCTCAGGACAATTTCACGGCCATAGACGTTGCGGAAGGCCTCGGCGGAGCGTTCGGCGGCCCACTGCTCGAGATCGATATCGCTCTTGGACCCGAGCCGCATCAGAACCTGCCCCTCCCGAACATGACATTCCAGCGTTTCGACCCGCTCTTCATGGCTGCGGTCCAGACTGTCGGCAATCCGCAGCAGCGGGATCAGAAGCATCAATGCACGCCTCTCATCGCCGTTCAAAGCATCCAGATTGGCATGGTCCGCCGCGGGCATGGCCTTGCGGTGGAAGCGGCAGAGATTGGCGATGAGCTCCCTTTCGCGGTTGTTGAATCCCGGCAGATCGGAATTGGCCACCAGATAATACGAATGCTTATGATGACGTGACTCGCTCACGTAATGCCCGACGTCATGCAGATACGCCGCGGCCTCCAGGAGTTTCCCGGTAGGCGGGGGCAGGTCGTGGAGCTGGTGCAAGGATGTAAACAGCTTGTTCGCGAGGTTTGCGACCTTACGGGCGTGCTGGAGAGGAACGCCATACCGCCGCGCCATGGTCTCCACCACCCGGCGCTGCTCGCGATCGAGTTCAGAGAGCTCATGGCCCACGCCGCGCATGGCGAGGTCGGCGATAATGCCGTCCCGCAAACCGGCGGCGGAGTAATAGAGCGAGGGCAGTTGCAGATCCTGGAGGAACCGCAGCAGCACGGCGGCGCCGGGAATAATAATTTCGGCCCGTTTGGGTCCAATGCCGGTGATCTTGCGGCGCTCGTCCAGATTGCGCGCGCACAGTTCTTCGTATAGCTTGCGAATCTGGGCGGTAGAGGCGCGGAGACGGTCGGCGTGATCGACCTTGGCCTGCGAGACCTGATTGACGGCGCACACCACGGCCGAGGCGGTACCCGAAGTCCCGATGACGCGGTCCCACCGCCACCGTCCGATGCGGCGCATGGCAGCCGCCAGCTTCTCCTCGATGTATTCCTGCATGCGGCGCAACTCAGCGGGAGCAGGTGGATCGTTTTTGATGAATACTTCCGTCAGCCGAACCGCCCCCAGCGGTTTGGAGACGGCTTCGCGGAGGTGACCGTTTTCGCCATGGATGACCTCAGCGCTTCCTCCACCCACATCAATCAGCAGCACGCGCTGTTTGGAGTGGGGCCACCGGCTTTGCACGCCGAGATGGATCAGCCGGGACTCTTCCTGGCCCGAGATGATCTCGACGGGCGCGGCAATGGCTTCCGACGCTTTGGCCAGAAATTCTTCCTGGTTGCTGGAGTCGCGGATGGCGCTGGTGGCCACGGCGCGGACGCCGATGACCTCCAGCTTCTTATACTGCTGGGCCATGGCGCCCAGCACCTTACAAACCAGGGCGATGGCCTCGGGGCTAACCTTACCGGTGCGAAAGACGCTTTCTCCGAGGCGCGTCACTTGGCGGTCGGAGGCAAGAACCTTGCCGGGTGCACCCGGAATAACTTCCGCAACCTCCATGCGGAGAGAATTACTGCCGATGTCGACGGCGGCGTACCGGGGCATATACAGCTATAATAGTGTCCTCTCGCCCCTGTTATGCCACTGTTAGCCCCGAATCGTTTCAAAGGAAAACTGATTGTCGTGGAAGGAATTGATGGATCAGGCAAGTCCACGCAGATTTCGCTGCTGAGCCACTGGCTCCGTTCGCAGGGGATCGCGGTGGCTTTCAGTGAATGGAATTCGTCTCCGCTGGTCAGGGAGACCACGCGCCGCGGCAAGAAAAAGGAGATGTTCACTCCGACGACGTTCAGCCTGATGCACGCTACGGATTTCGCGGACCGTATGGAGCGTTATGTGCTCCCGCTGATGAAGGCGGGTGCGATTGTGTGCGCGGACCGGTACGCCTATACGGCGTTTGCCCGTGACGTAGCGCGGGGCGTCAGCCGGCGCTGGGTGCGCAATCTTTACAGTTTCGCCACCCGGCCCAATCTCAGTTTCTATTTTCGCGTTTCCCTGGATGTCGCCATCGGCCGGATTTTAGGAGGCCGCGACGCGATCAAATATTACGAGGCCGGCATGGACATGGGGCTGAGCCGGGACGTGGAAGAGAGCTTCCGGATCTTTCAGGGCCGGATCCTGGACGAGTACGAAGCCATGGCGCACGAGGTCGGGTTCCATATCATCGATGCGACCCTTTCCATCGAAGAACAGCAAAAACAGATGCGCGATATCGTAATCCAGGAGCTGGGCGAGAGCCTGAGAAACGGCGTGCTGCGCATGGCGCCGGGAGAGGTTCATGCAATCGAAACAGCCACTGCACTTCTACAATGAAGCGCTGCCCGGCGTGGACTCCGCCGAACTGCACGGCAAGCTGATCGTCATTGAGGGTCCCGACGCCGTGGGGCGCACCACGCAAGTGGCACTGCTGCGGCACTGGCTGGAGCAGGAAGGCCACGCCGTCCTGGACACTGGAATGGGGCGGGGCGCACTGGCCGGCAAGGGCATCAAACAAGCCAAAGAAGGCAATACGCTCGGGCCGATCACCATGACCTTGTATTACACGACGGATTTTGCCGACCGGCTGGAGAACGAAATCGTGCCGGCGCTACGGGCAGGGTTTGTTGTTTTGACCGACCGCTACATTTTCTCCATTGTCGCCAGAGCCATGGCCCGGGGCGAAGACCGCCGGTGGATCGAGCAGGTGACGGGGTTCGGACTGGTGCCGCACGCGGTGTACTATCTGCGGGCCGACGTGAAACAACTGGTCTCGCGGGTAGTGATGGGCCGGGGCGCGTTTGATTACTGGGAGAGCGGCATGGACATGCGTTTCGGGAACAACATGTTCGACAGCTTCGTGAAGTATCAGACCCGATTGATTCGCGCTCTGGATGTCATGGCGAAGAAGTACGATTTCGTCACGGTAGATGCGGGCCGGACGCCGGAAGTCATTTTTCAGGACCTGCGAAAACACATTTTGCGTCTGGACCTGAAGACGATGCGTAACACGCCCCGCATCCAAGCGACGCAGCGGAGTAGCGGATCGAACGGCGCAAAGAGGCCGAGGAAGACCTGACCATTGCGCGTCTACGTCCTGCGGCACGGTATTGCGGAAGACGCACCGCCGGGTGGGTCAGACGGGGATCGCGCCCTAACCCCGGAAGGAAAACAGAAGCTACGGCGGGTGCTGGAGCGCGCGCGCGATTCGGGCGTTGACCCCGGATTGATTCTGACGAGCCCGCTCAAACGGGCTGTAGAGACGGCTGAGATTGCGGCAACAGTCTTGCGTGTCGGAACTGAACTGGTCCGGACGAATGCGCTGCTGCCGACAGGCTCGCCCGAGCAGGTTTGGAAGGAGCTCCGGGCGCACAAGGTCGAGGAGCTCCTGATCGCCGGTCATGAACCGCTGCTGAGCGGAGTGGTGGCTTTCCTTCTGGGCAGCCCTGCGGTGCAGGTCAATATGAAGAAGGCGGCCCTGGTTTCAATCGAACTGGAGACGGCGCAACAGCAGCCCCGCGGCGTGCTCAACTGGATGCTGACGCCAAAGGTGGCGGGCTAAGTTCAGGCGTGGCGCACGCGGGGGGCCGCCGGAGAAGGCAGGCTCGCGAACGCGCTATGGAGATCATTCA
>Ga0310811_10013316_pt1 | contig 10710 bp, 10 predicted proteins | sample YCmetagenome_FD_207642 | JGI IMG/M metagenome (GOLD analysis project Ga0310811, IMG submission 207642) | Soil microbial communities from experimental microcosm in Duke University, North Carolina, United States - YC | ecosystem: Engineered > Artificial ecosystem > Soil microcosm > Unclassified ...
TGGCCGGTCTTTACCAAATCTCCAGCTCCAAACCCCCAAGCAGAGAAAGGCCCATTTCGGATTTCATTCTGTTGCTCTGCGTTCTGCGTTTTCCAATCCTCCTTGGCTTCAGCTCCCCGAGTTGTGACGCTGATCGCCAGTATAATCAAACCTTGAACAGGTAATTGAGGTGCGCTTACGCCCATGAATACTTGTCTTCCGCAACAGGATACGCAATCATATGACGACCATCGCTGTAATTATTTACCAGTGCAAGTCTTTTCTGAAGGACAGGCGGCGTAGGAGACACCCCACCGACCTGTAAATCACTCAAATATCAACCTCCATACCAGGACCGCCGCCGTAATGGGCTCACCCGCACCATTCCCGTAAAGTCTGCCTTCTCTTGCCCAAAGAGCGCAATCCGGGTATTGCTGTGCAACCCATCACAGCCTACTACAAAACCTGCTGTGTCTTTGGTACCGTTCGTGAAGGTGACTTCTACTGCATCTTCGCTTTGCTTGAATTCGATAGCTTGGTGGTTCCACTTGATCTCGACATCATGCTTTTTAGCCGTGTCGATCAAAAGTTGTTGAAACTCTGGGCGCCGGACTCCAAACAAGGGGAAGCCCATTCGTTTTCGCATCATAGCTGGTGAAATATCGCTATCGACGAGGATATTCTCCACTCCATCTAAGCAGGAACAGTGAATCAGCCTTTCTAGAGGATAGCCGGGTATCTGTTCCACAAGCTCTGGAATGAGTGATAGGACGCGGATACCGTTGGGCTGCAGCCTGAAGTCTAGCATTTAGTACTAGGTTGATGAGGAAGAGGAGCGCGGGTGTTTACGTGAAAGCATGTCCACTTTCTGCTGGACCGGGAAGTCTCTCGTATATGACGGGGTCGTAGCCTCTTGTCTTCAAGAAAATCGCAAGCACGGGACCAGCAATTCCAGCACCCACTATTATGACCTTGGTGTTCGCCATCTGCGAAAGCGTCCAGTGTCAATGGTCAGTTGTGTCCTCTTATATCTACAGTAATAGTATCAAATTGGTAGTTGATTGTTCGTGTTAGACCAGTCGGTTGATCATAGTAGGCGTAGTGGCGGCCCGCAAACACTATACCTCCGAGAGGTCGGATCAAGCGTCCAATTCAAGGCATGCCGAATGCCGCTTCAGAGCCGTACTGCCGACTTCCCGGCACAGTCTTCCTCCTGGCCAGTACAAGTGTGTCCATAAATCCAACCTGATCCTGGCGGCATCATTATGGCCAATAACTCAATCAAGGTGAGTCGCATATATTGGGCAGCACCAATGTAGCTAGATCAGGTGTGTACTTTGATAGATTTTTTACAGCTGAGGATGTGACATGTCGGGTATGAATTCCTCATTGATACGCTCCGAGTTCATCCCTGTGAATTCCAGTACCGTGGGTCTCCCTTGAACCCATAAACCTCGTCTTCGATCTCCTCACCCTCTTACCCGAGTTAATATAGACCCATCCGGATGCAAGGCCGAGACAGTAGAAGAAGTTTTTATCGAATGCATACGTAGTTGTTACGCTCGGCGTCACAAATGACGACTAAACAGTAAACAAAGAAGTCTGAGCGTACCCCTAGGTACGAGTCGTGCGAGAAAGCTAGTAGATTGCAGGCCCTGGTCTGCGTAGGTCAAGTTAAAGAGTACAAGCGTATAAGTAAAGGTATATATAAAGGGATTTAAGCGGAGCTTAAATAAATGAAGTGGAGTTAGAAAGAAATCGACCAATGAGAAAGAATCGTACGATAGAATATGATAGAATGAGATAGAATGATTAGTAAGCAGGATAAATGGGGAAAAGAATAGAACTGTAACATTACCCCCGTTTTAAGGGTAATTCGCACTGCGAATTAAATAATCAAAGGTGAAAGCGGGATTTATAGTCAGAAAGTATGTCAGGTGCGTTACCCAACTGGCGTTCGGTCATCCATTCGTTCTCAGAACTAGGGAAGCCTTTCCATTTAACGTAATAAGATCTTCGGGACGAGGATCCGCGGTGTGCGACGATCGCTTCAATCTCTTGTTCTTCTTCGCCTTCAATGATATCAGGCGGTGGCGCAATAAAGTTAGGACCGTGGGTATCATTCTCTTTATAAGGAGAAAGGAGGGCGGCATGGAATACTGGGTGAATTCTCCATTGAGAGGGGAGTGCGAGTCGATAAGTAATAGGGGATAATACTTCAATGATAGTGAATGGGCCTTCGCGTTTAGGTGCAAGTTTCCGATTAGGATATCCGAGGTTAAGGTTCTTGGCTTCAAGCCAGACTTTGTCGCCTTTAGCGAAAGGAATGAAGCGGGAGGTAATTCTTTGTTTCATAGTGTTACGTGCGAGTTCATGAGCGGCTAGCGCTTCATTTCGAGCACGGTTTAATAGAGAGAGTCGTTGTTCGATGTTGGGAATATCAGATTTCGGATGTGAATCGGGAAGATGTCGTGGATGGTATCCCATCATGAGGTAAAAGGGTGACGTTCCTCGAGCAGAATGATGGCGAGAGTTATGAACGAATTCTGCGAGGGGTAGCATCGGGGCCCAGCCCGTTTGGTCATTAGCGCAATAGATACGTAAGTAGACTTCGAGTTCTTGATTGACTCGTTCAGTCTCTCCGTCAGATTGAGGATGGAAAGCGGTGGAAAGGGAGTTCTTGTAGCCGAGGAGTCGGCCGAGTTCGATTTGGAATCGTGAAGCGAATTGGGGTCCGCGGTCAGAGATAATTTTATCATAGAGTCCGTAACGTGAGAAAACTTTGGAGAAGAAAATGTTCGCGACGCCTTCGGCATCAATGGTTTTGTGACAAGGGGTGAGAATTACCCCCTTCGAAAGTCCGTGGTCGACAACGACCATGATTGAGTCATAGCCTTCGGAAGGAGGTAGGTCGGTAATCAGGTCTACCGATACATGGGAGAAGGGTCGATTAGAGATAGGAGCTGGGATGGGATTAAGGGGAGGTGAGGACGGGTGCGTGTTTACTTTATTCTGTTGACAGATGCAACAGCCGTCCACGTAGTTCTTGACAAAGGTGGATAGTCCTGGCCACCAATAATCGCGAGAAAGTAGTTCTTGGGTTTTAAAACGTCCAGGGTGTCCAGCAGTAGGGGAGTCGTGATGAAGGGAAGTGAGTTCGTGGCGAAGTTCGCCGGGTGGTACGTAAGTGAGTCCTTTGTAAGTAAGAATTCCGTCGCTCAATTTCCAATCAGAAAGAGCCGAACGGAGAGGAGGAGGTATGGAGGAGTCTGTAAGCGCTTTAAGCGCTGTCTGGACAACCGGATCGATGGAGGAAGAAATACGTAATCTGTCCGTAAAGGAAGTGTCAATGACATTTACAAAAATTGAATCAGGGAGGAGTTGAATAGAAGTATTGTCCTTTTCGACGTAATCGTCTGGAAGGTGATCCGATCTACGGGATAATAGATCTGGGACGATAAGATCTTTTCCAGGTACATGGGTGATAAGGAGTTCGAATTGGGAAAGGAAGGTTTGCCAACGTGCTTGGCGGCGGTTTAGGTCTTGTACGTCTCTAAAATATTGAAGGTTCTTATGGTCAGTATATACGATCACAGGATAAGGGGAACCAAGTAGATAATGTCGCCACGCCTTTAGCGCGCGAACAATACCGAGTAATTCTCGATCGTAGATCTGGTAATTACGTTCTGCAGGGTTAAAGGATTGTGAGATAAAAGAACACGGGAGCCATTCTCCGTTAGAATTCTTTTGTAATAATACTCCGCCAGTCGCGTAAAGCGAAGCGTCAGTGGCGATGGCAAATTGCCTATACTTATCGGGTATTTGGAGTACGGGAGCCGTAGTAAAGCATTCTTTTAGTTTTTTGAAGGTTTCTTGTCGTTCTTGAGTCCATTCAAAGGGTATATCTTTCTTGGTAAGATCGATCAACGGTCTTGCAAGAGTAGAATAATCGGCGATGAAGCGTCTATAGAAATTAGCAAATCCGAGGAAAGAGCGTACTTCCTTAACCGAGGTCGGAGTTTTCCATTCGGAAATTCCCTTAAGTTTGGCAGGGTCCATAGTAATAGAGCCAGGTCGGATAATCATTCCTAAATATTCGATTTCGTCAGTGTTAAACGTGCATTTTTCTGGTTTTAGATAAAGACGGTGTTCTTGAAGTCTAGATAATACTTTGTGAGTTCTTTTCTGGTGAGTTTCGTGGTCAGGAGAGAAAATGAGAATATCGTCCATGTATATGATTAACCATCCTTCTTGAAGGAGGTCGCCAAAGATATCGTTCATCATACTTTGAAACGTTGCCGGGGAATTACACATGCCGAAGAACATGACCGTCGGTTCGAATAGTCCGCGGGCTGTAGCGAAAGCGGCTTTCCATTGATCGCCTTCTTTCATACGTACGTTATTGTAGCCCCAACGGATGTCCATCTTGGTAAAGATCTTCGCGTCTTTCAGTTTATCTAATAAATCTGAGATTAGCGGTAATGGATAGTTATTCTTAACTGTGTGTTCGTTTAGGTAACGGTAATCTTGGCATGGTCGGAGAGAACCGTCTTTCTTTCCTACGAAGAAGAACGGGGAAGATTGCGGAGAGGAAGAAGGAACGATAGTTCCTTTCTTGAGATGTTCGTCGATAAATTCGTTCATAGCCTGTTCTTCTTTAGCGTTGAGCGGGTAAATTTTACACTTACGCGGTTCGAAAGATTCTTTGAGATCAATGCCGTGGTCGAATTTCCGTTTAGGAGGTAAGGTGCCGATAGTGGGTTCGCCGAATACGTCTTTATAGACTCGAAATTCTTCCGGTACGAGTTCTTCAAAAGTCTTTTTCGGCTTGGCGAAGTCTTGAGCGAACTGTTGAGAAGTATTCAGCGTAGCGTTAATGAATACCTCATCGAATTCGTCGTTGGATTCGTCTTCGTCGTCTTCGATGGGGAGGAGGTCAGGGATTCGTTCGTGTGAGAAAGAGGACTCTGGAGCGGTTTCCTGAGCAGGATTCCATTCCTCGTCTAACTCTTCTAGTGCGTCGTAAAAGACATCTTCTTCTTCGACTTCTTCGATAGTTGGTTTGATGCTTCTTTCACGTAAATGGACTTCTTCAGCGGTCCAATCTATATCGGGATTTTCTTTCTTTAGCCAAGAAATTCCGAGGATCACGTCCTCTCCTCCTAAAGAGGTTACAAGGAAACGTGCCTTCATACGAATAGATCGAATGGAGAAAGATAAATTGCAGTACTTAGCGATTTTTCCATTTTTGTTTAGCGTACCATCCACGTTTCGTACGGGTATGGGTTTATCGAGATCATGGGTTTTGATCTGGTTACGGCGTACAAAGCCCCAGTCAATAAACTCGCCTTCTGCGCCAGAGTCGATTAGCGCTTTTGCTTCGGTCTTTCTGTCGGATTTAGTGGAAACAATAGTAATTGGTAACGAAATAGAGTTCTTATCGCCAACACTTTGTACAAGTAATCCTACACGAGGGGATTCCGCGACCGGTACGGTTTCCCCTAAGCAAAATCCGTATCTTCGGATTGCTTCTTCGCTTGCCTAGCTTTAAACGCTTTCCATTCAAGGAATTCCTGGTAGTCAGCGTCGTCAGTTTTAGCTGCGGGTTTCGCTGCTGTTTGCGTCTTCTTGACGGTGGTGACCGTCGGATGGTTAGGACAGTCCTTGATAAGTCCTTTCTTACCGCACTTGAAGCAAAGGCCATTCTTGCGCCTCTTCTCTCGTTCTTGAGGCGATAAGTACGTCTTCCTGGCGCGTGGTGCCTCTTCTTCGTCGGCTTCTTCGTCGTCATCTCTTCCCATCCTATCTACGTCCATGGCGTATGGGTCTTTCGCCTTGGAAAAGGATGGAGCGGTAGTAAAGGTTTTCCTTACTTCAATATCTAATGCTTTTTCCATCCATAGCTCAACCGTTGCCGGGAGCGTTTCGAAGTTGAGAATAGCTAGTGCTATATCTCTCTTGAGTCCGTTACGAAAGAACAGAATCTTGGTCTGTTCGTCGGTGATGCTGGTATCAGCGATGATGGTTCGGAAAAGGGATACGTAGGCAGCTACACTGCCAGTCTGCTTTAGGGTAGAGATTCGTCTGATAGCAGTTTGTTCCATGTTCTTGGGAAAGAACGTGGCTTTAAATTCTTGGGTGAAGTCGAGATACGTCCCGTAGGAGTTATCGGTGCAAGCTTTCTTCAGCTTGGCTTCTGCCCATTTGGCGGCTTCTCCTTTAGTCATAAGACTTAAAGCGAGAATGATCTTCTTTTCATCGTCATCGTAGATTCCGTTGTTCAGGGTAGTATAGGCTTGGAGCTGTAGAGCCCAGCCAGTGGCGGTTCTGGTGTCGCCGTTAAAGGCGGAAGGGATCTTCCCAATTTCTTTGGTGGACATAGTGGGTTTCGGAGGGCGGGGTTCGTAAGCCTGGGTAAAGAAGTTCCAGGAGGTTCCTTGTGGAGCTAGAGCGTCGTAATACTCTCTCCAGTCGGCAAGTGTGTATACTTTGCCTTCTTCGTTTGGTCTGGTAAAGGTTCTGAGTTCGTTGTTCCAGGTAAAACCTGGGGGCGGGGATCTGATGGTCGAAATGGTGTCTGATTCTGGCGCCTATACAGAGTATGGCGCGGGTAGATATTAACTTGACCTTTTGTTACGCTCGGCGTCACAAATGACGACTAAACAGTAAACAAAGAAGTCTGAGCGTACCCCTAGGTACGAGTCGTGCGAGAAAGCTAGTAGATTGCAGGCCCTGGTCTGCGTAGGTCAAGTTAAAGAGTACAAGCGTATAAGTAAAGGTATATATAAAGGGATTTAAGCGGAGCTTAAATAAATGAAGTGGAGTTAGAAAGAAATCGACCAATGAGAAAGAATCGTACGATAGAATATGATAGAATGAGATAGAATGATTAGTAAGCAGGATAAATGGGGAAAAGAATAGAACTGTAACAGTAGTAGTGCTTGATTCCAAAAGTGTACGCATATGACGATATGCATACTTATTACTGCTCTGGGGATGACCACTCTAATGATGAGTACTCCTCCAAACTCCCCCGACTTTCACTAGCCACTCTGAACATTTTCATATCAACTTCTGGCCGAAGCGATCACCACAACAGAATCGAAATCTGACTGCGCAGGTTCGAAACCTGCCAAGAACATGCTTTTTTCTCTCTCGGAACAACCTTGACATTCACTCATGGATGGTTTCGTCGGAGGGTGTTCTAACTGGTTTTAGCTAAGTGGTTACCACAACAGAATCGAAATCTGTTTCTCTTCAACTGAGTAAATTCAAGACGTGCCGAATCCCAGGTTTTTTTCTATTGAACACACCCTCAATGATATTAACTCATGAGTGGTTTCCTCAGAGGTTCGTTTATCTGGTCTTAGCCAAAGTATTACCCCAAGAGAGTCAAAATGTGTTTCTCTGGAAGTTGATTCGAAACTTTCCGGTTCATTAAAACGATGTAGACTTGGAGATGGTCCTTCATCGGACAAACCTCTCAAAGGAAAAGAATGTCATGGTGCTCAAGCCCATCTTCCGACTATCAGTAAATCCAATTGTGCTTCATGAATGTTATATCCATCTCATTCGAACTTGTCTATTGAAATACACTCATTCTCATCACACATGTAACGTATTGTTCAACAGCCAATTTTTTGCAGCTTGTCTCAATTGTTGTCCCGGTTCGCTATTTTCCAAAGGATACCACTGATGTTGTACAATACTACAATTAGTATACCTTTGATACATTCTCCAAATGATAGTACACGACATTAGTACTTGTGGGATAAGGTTACTGCTGGCGAAACTCGGCCTTTATCTAGTCAAAAGCTTGGACTAGTCTTGATTCCAACTATACCACCTAATTGTTTTTGTATGCCGGCAAATGATATCTCATGGAAGTCCTTGTTATTGTCTTTGTCGTGTGAGTCCTGTCGGTCCTGATCAAGTCTTTACCAAATTTGGTTATTGTTCCTTCCCGAATCAGCACCTCGACTTGGTTTGGCAGCGTGAGTTTGTCATCACGATCTTCCACCTTTTTGTTAATACAAACTTGGCCCATGGACGCTTTGCCAATGCCTCACTACCAGGAATCTATTTATTCGCCAATGTCGGAATGGGGTAGCATATAGGTGTCGTTTATCCGCCCACCTACAGGCCTATCGATTTCTCTCGGCAAAATGAGGTGCTCAACCAATACTGCATCATTCTCTCGTCCTTCCAACCCGCAGATTGAACTACACCTGCACAGCTTGCCATCAGACACCGTTTTATCATGTGCTAGCTCTTCCAGTTCATCACAGGCAAACTGCACCGAACAACTCACACCTCCTCCTGAAGCGCACTATTCATCCATGCAACTTCAGGATGACATGTTTTCACAGTTCTTCGGAGGCAAACCACACCGAACGAGAGCTCTCGAACGGCATGCTCCTCCGCCCTACTTGCATGAGGGGGTGTTTGAGAAACTGCCCGTGTACACTGCTTGTCCGTCTCCGGGTGCAAATAACGAGCCCAAAATACTCACTCGTTATTTGTTTCTCTATGGTTTCTGTACGTTTATTGTTACAAAAAACCTCACGAGATATGAAACTGACTTCCCTTCAGTCTTTCCAGTATTTTGGATAGTTGGAATCGCTCTAATCTTCTCACCACTTCGGCCGACTCCTGAATGGGAGACTGGCAAGTCAGAAGAGGAGAGAGAGAAGTTGCTTGCGGAGATGCGGGTTTCGGAACTCAAATGGGCGAAGCGTTGTTTATATGCCATGGTCGCACTTTTGATTCTCATTGTGGTGTTGGTGACCACCTTCCTTTTGGTAAGACGGTGAAGAGGTGCTGCTCTGCTCTTGCTTCCTTCCATGTAACTATTACTGTACTTATTGTGCGTTTTTTTGTTGGTCAGTGAGTGTTATAGTAGGATTAAACTTTTATCAGTAACTCTGCCTTACCACTTCCAAGCCCTATTGTTTATACAGATAGACAACATACTTTATGTAGTGTACTACCACATTTTAAGTTATCTGTCTCTTTACTGCATCTCCTCCGGGTATCCGAATATGCATTGATCACTTCGTTCCCACATAATTTTTGAGGCATTATTATGTAATATGTGCTAGTGCGTGTGACAAGGGTTACTAAGCCTAGTCAGCACTAGCGCCGCCGCCGCTCAATAAGTCTAGCGTAACCGTCTCGTTTTATCAACTCGCAGCTCATTATCTCTCAGCAATATCCATGGTAAACTGTGAGAGGCCTGACATTTTATCAGGTTGACAAGTGTTAGTGCTTATTGGCGTGATAGTTGCGGAGCTCAAGCAGAAGGCAGAGAAGGCCAAAGATGCGAGCGTCACAAAGATGGTGAACACAAGGGACAAATATTCCAGTGTTCCCTCTTCAAAGACGAATTGGGATCCCAACTGGAAACGTGCACCCCCATCCGCTTCAGCAGGGACGTCGGGTAATGGCGCTCCACCGCCTCCGCTGCGAACACGTCCAGACGCTTCTGGAAGCTCAAGAAGCTCTGTTGCTTTACCCCCTCCTCCCTTGGCTCACGGCTCGCGGCCCGGTGCTCCTTCCCCACCATCGTATAGCCATATTTCTCCTCCACCCACACGCGCCAAGAGCTCTTACCCATCTTTGGCGGGATCAACTGATCAAGTGGATCACATAGATTGGGCGAATTTGTCGCAGGCAGACAAGGATGAATTTTTTAGTTGGCTGGACGAATTTTTCTCCCGATATCTCGATATCGCTCTACCTTCCACTGCAGGAATAAAAAGAAGTCCTGCGGTCACAGTACAGTCAGCTGGACCTCCGGTGTGTTTCGTATGATGTCATATTTAATGCCAGCTGATCGAGATCCTGCCGTACAGCCGGTCAATCTCAATTCGCGACCGTCCTGACGAATGGCCCACTTTATTAGGTACTTTGCCTCAGTACTGTTTACCTTCATTGTCGTGCAATTTTCGCCTGACTACAAGCGCTCAGAATAATCCACCTCTACGGAGCGCGAAATATTAATGCATAATTGTTAATGAATGATTGCGAAGATATTCAACACCTGTAAGGCTACAATATCACAACCAAAAATACAAATACAAGAGAGGAATTTGGGATATAGGTATTCTGATGTGGGATAACATCCGGACGTTGCTAGGTACACCATGCGCCCATATCCAACGTGAGACAGCAATCGATTAGCTTTACCGTGACGGTCGTACACAGTCAGGATGAGATGTTCGGTACAAGTTTTGCACGCGGCGGTCCTCCGTCACCACCTATGAAAAACATGATTTCGTAGTTATAGGGGAATGTGAGGACTCGTACCGAGGTGCACCCGCAATTTCGCGCTGTCTTGTGCATGTGAGATGCGCTCGTCTTACACCGTGAGTAACCGCAGTCGGAGGTCACTCCGGTGAAATATCTTCCATGAAAGTGCTGCGGCATGAAGGGTACCACGACATCGCTATTGTATTAGTGCCTAGTTGGGTTCTACTCGAGGATGAAACCTACGCCACACCCTGTCCAATAGTCACCGACGCTGTGATACATTAGAAGTGTGAAGGGTGACTGTAGGACTTTGGAATCAATACTTACATTTCGTGGAGGCACATCAAGTTTGGTAAAGGGCGCTAGCACTGGTGGTGGCGCAAAAGGATAGCTGGCAATGGATTCCGAGCCGTACCGACGAAGACAAGGTTGCTTCTGTTCGAAGAGATATGGATCCTGAGACCAGCTGGTTTTAGGAGG
>Ga0310811_10013317_pt1 | contig 10709 bp, 10 predicted proteins | sample YCmetagenome_FD_207642 | JGI IMG/M metagenome (GOLD analysis project Ga0310811, IMG submission 207642) | Soil microbial communities from experimental microcosm in Duke University, North Carolina, United States - YC | ecosystem: Engineered > Artificial ecosystem > Soil microcosm > Unclassified ...
CACCCAGAAGAACGAACATACCCGCGCGCCGCGTGTGACCGGTTCGACCTTGTGCAGGCTGCTGGACGGATAAAGAATCATGTCACCGGCCGGCAACTTCACTTCGTGTTCGCCGTAGGTGTCTGCCACGATCAACTCGCCGCCGTCATAATCTTCCGGCTCGCACAGGAACAGCGTGCAGGACAAATCGGTACGCAGGCTCAGATTGGAACCCGGAATCGAGCGCACCGAACCGTCGATGTGAAACCCGTAGTGCTCGCCGCCTTCATAGCGATTGAATAGCGGTGGTACATAACGGTAGGGAAGTGCCGCTGATATAAATAGTGGATTATTGATCAGCGCTTTGAGGATCACCTCCCCCAACTCCCTGCCGACAGGAGACAGCTCCGCCAGTTGCCTGTTGCGTTTAACTTTCGCGCCTTGCTCTCCGACTGTCTGACGGCCGTCCATCCAATCGGAAGACTCCAGACGCTCGCGCATTTCAGCAGTTTGCGAAGAGGTCAATACTTCGGGAATGTGAAGCATCATTTTCATTCCTCCTCAAATAAAAGAGCCTCTCCCAGGGGAGAGGCTCATCAGTATAACGTTACCGCGTACGACTTTTAGAAGCGCAGATTTGCCGTTAGCAACGCATTGCGTTCCTGTCCTGGGTAATATCGCGACCCGCCATTGTTGAGGGCCGTGTAGTATTTTTTGTCGAACAGATTGTAGATGTTCAATTGCAGCGACAGGTTTTTCGTAACGTCGTACGCCACCATGGCGTCAGCCACCCAGTAAGACGGGATATTGAGCAAATTCGTCGTCGTAGCCGAGCTGCTTCGTGCAGCCGTATCAACATATCGCGCACCGCCCCCGATAGTTACGCCGTTCTGCATCTTGTAGGTTAACCACGAAGTGAAGGTCACCTTTGGCGTAAACACGATCACACCTCCGGTACTGCTGGCGCCGGAGTTGCTTACCGTCCCTTGAAGAATCTCTGAATCCATGTAGGACAAACCGGTGCTGACGTTCAAACGGGGAGTGATCTGCCCCACCAAACCCAACTCTATGCCATCAACGCGTCGTTTGCCGATTTGCGAAAATACAGCGGGGCTACCGCCATCCGATACAACCTCGTTCGAATTTTCGCTACGATAGATGGCCGCAGTTGCTGACACGCGATTGTCAAACAAATCCCATTTGGTACCAATTTCGACGTTGGTCCCCTTCTGTGGCTCCGAGCTCGCACTACCCTGTACACCGTTTGCGTTCGTTGTTGTCGCACTCAGGCCGTTGTTCGCACCCCCCGGAGGCTGATATGAAGTTGACCAGCCCGCATAGATGCTGCCATTTGCTGCTGGCTTGTACACTGCACCGATCTTCCAGCTAAATAGATTGTCGGTCAGCGATTGATCCGGATTTCTTACGCCAGCAGCTGCCGACTCTGTTTCGGTCTTAAAGTGATCCAACCGAACTCCGGCATTCAACATCCATCGGTCGGAAAGCTTTAGCGTATCGAAGGCATACGCAGCCGCTGTGACCGTATTGCCGTCGGTGTATGTGCCTGTGTATTGCGGCATATCCGGCGCTCCAGTTGGATCTGGAGAATACAAGTTTGCGGAACCCGTTTCGGTAACAGGATTCCGTGTCCGCTGCCGTTCATAGATAAATTCCACGCCGGTAGAAAGCGTGTGCTTTACGAAGCCGGTGTCAAAATCCGTCGTCAGATTGGTTTGATTCGTTAAAATTTCATTGAGTTGATTTCGGGATTGTCGCGAGCGTGCGACCGTGAAATCCGAAGGATCGTCTCCCAGGGCTGCGGTGACTGCGTTCACGCCGGTCACTACCAAATCTTGGCTAGAACGTCCCACACGTGTCGTATTGCGAATAACGGTCCCCGGTGCAATCGTATGCTCAATTCGAGCAGTCAGCATATCGACCGTTGCGTTGTCGTGATCTCCTGCAACACCGTAATAGTTGGAAGAATCGACCGCCGGGCCATGTTCCTGCGTCGGCGAGTACTTATAGCCGGGGAGGCCAAAGGTAGACACGCCGCCATCTGGTGTGTTTCTTTGTTCGAGATGGAGATAATTAAAGAAGGTGCGGGTCGATGTTCCAAGACCGAATGCGAGTGATGGCGCAATCCCCCAGCGCTTGCTTTTCACTTCATCACGGCCAGGAACGTCATAGTCCTGCTGCATTAAATTCAGTCGGAAGGCCGAGCCCGGTATGCCGAGATCGAGCTTGCGATTCAGATCCGCAGTAACGCGCTCCCGGCTATTCGTGCCCATTGTTACGCTTGCCGTCGAAAAATTATCCAGTTCAGCGTTCTTTGAAACCAAATTGATGTAGCCGGACGAAGCGCCGCGTCCATTATCCGAGCCGGAAGGCCCCTTGACCACCTCCACTTGTTCAACGTTAAACGTATCACGCGAAATGCCGCCCAGATCGCGAATACCGTCAACAAAGATACTGCCACTGGTGTCGAAACCACGCATAAAAATGGAATCGCCAGTTTGCGTATTACCATTTTCGCCCAACTGAAGACTGACGCCGGGCGTATTCCGCAATGCCTCGGTTAATGTCGTCGCATTTTGCTGTTGTAGCAGCTCCTTCTTAATAACGGAGATTGTCTGTGGCGTGTCGACGAGTGGTTGCGTGAACTTAGGAGAGGCGACCGTATCAGCTTTGTAATTGTCTGGGGAAGTAGCCTGCACCGTAATCTGCGGCAGGGTTTCGGTAGTGCTAGACGAATTGTTTGTGTCGGAGGATTGTTGTGCTTGCACGGCGCCCGGCAAGGCGACGAACGCCATTGCTACGGCAGCCGAACAAGCGTTAACGCGGCGAACAACAGTATGTTTGCGGCTTTTGATATGAGCCATCTGGTACTCCCTGAGGGTTGAGATAAAGCACTGGCTAGTCTGCAACCGGAACGAAGGACGTTTGGCGACTCAGATGGCTGGCTGGTTCAATTGTAAATAACCGTAACAATCGGTTAAATGCAGATGATAATGATTCTCTTTTAGAAAGTCAAACATGGAGCCGCGGCCTTGTCGCAAAAAGCACGCGTTTTTGTGGAAATTGCGTCGTGCGGAGCGAACGCAAATGTGGATGGGCCACCACCTCAGATGATCTTCAATTCCTTGTATTCCGGATGGGCCGCCGGATAAGCCGGCTGCATCTCACGCAAGGCCTCCAGCACGATAGTCGCAATCGCCAGATTGCGATGCGTTTTCGAATCCGCCGGAATTACGTACCAAGGCGCGTAGTCGGTATCGGTGTGTCGGATTGCGCGCACATACTGCTGCTGGTATTGCTTCCAGTAGACGCGCTCCTTCAAATCCTGAGGATCGAATTTCCAGTGTTTTTCCGGATCATCCAGCCGTTGCTGGAGGCGCTTCTTCTGCTCGTCGCTGGAAATGTGTAGAAAGAATTTGAGGATCGTGGTGCCCGTTTCACTCAGCATGCGTTCAAAATCGCGAATGTGCGCATAACGGCGCTTGCATTCGGCGTCGTCGATCCAGTCATGCACTCGGGGAACCAGCACATCTTCGTAGTGGCTGCGATTGAACAACACCACCTCTCCCTGCATCGGTACCTTCTGATGAATGCGCCAAAGATAATCGTGCGCCTTTTCATCAGCGGTCGGCTGCTTGAATGAAATGCTGGTAATGCCTAAAGGGTCGATCTGACCGAACACGCCGCGCACGGTGCCATCCTTGCCTGAGGTGTCCATGCCTTGCAACACAATCAGGAGCTTGTGCCTGCGCTCCGCATACAGGACCTCCTGCAATGCGGCGATCTCGCATGCCAATTCCGTGACGCGCGACTTGTCGCTCGCTTTGTCACCGCTGGACAAAGGGCGCGCAGCCGCGTCCGCATCGACCACGCGCTGTGCTTTTCGCGCACGAAACTGCTGCCGTATGCTTGCCATATGCGCCCTTCCTGCGATTACAACCGTGGTTGTTGGTGCGTGCTGTCACGCCATCTCGCATGCTCGATCTTGATACAGTGATCCATCACGACGGCCAGTCCCGCCGCGCGTGCGTGCGCAGCGGCAATCTCGTTGACGACGCCGAGCTGCAGCCACAGTCCCTTGGCATGAACGGCGATCGCTTCATCGGCAATCGGCACAACTTCTTCCGACCGTCGAAAGACGTCAACGAGATCGATCAGAATTTGCTGCTCTGCCAATGCGGCAGCTGCCATCGTCAGCGTCGGGTACACATGTTCTCCGAGGATGCTGGTGCCTGCCGCAACCGGATTGACCGGGATGACGCGATAGCCATGCTGCTGCAGATAGGCCGCAACATAATGGCTCGCTCGATCCGGTTTGGGCGACATGCCGACCACCGCGATAACGCGCGACTCGGTCAACAGCTGGTTGATTGTCTGCATTTCCTGATTCGTCATAGTCGTTCCCGGAAATAAAAAAGGGCAGCCTGAGCTGCCCTTCATTGTATGCGTTGAACCGGATTACCGCTTTTGGCGATACTTCTGGATCGCCGCCAACTGCGCAATCGCGGCGGCCAGTTCGGCCTGTGCTTGTGCGTAGTCGATTTTTCCATCCTTGTTGACCAGCGCTTCTTCGGCCAGGCGCTTCGCTTCCGCTGCCTTGGCTTCGTCCAGGTCGGCACCGCGGATCGCCGTATCGGCCAGCACGGTGACGTTGTCCGGTTGCACTTCCAGGATACCGCCAGCGACGAAGACGAACACGTCGTCCGCCTGGCCGTTGACCTTGACGCGAACCGCACCAGGACGAATGCGAGTGATCAGCGGCGTGTGGCCCGGCAAGATGCCGAGTTCGCCCGATTCACCCGGCAGCGCGACGAATTCCGCTTCACCGGAGAAGATTTCTTCTTCGGCGGAGACCACGTCTACGCGCATTGTGTGTGCCATGTGAGAACCTTATTTCTTCAAAGATCGACGGGAGCGATGCGGGCGCACATTGTTGCGCGACCCGCTTCAACAATTAGTTGAGTTTCTTCGCTTTTTCGATGGCTTCTTCGATGGTGCCTACCATGTAGAACGCTTGTTCCGGCAGGTGGTCGAGTTCGCCGGATGCGATCATCTTGAAGCCCTTGATCGTATCTTTCAACGAGACGTACTTGCCAGGTGCGCCGGTAAACACTTCAGCGACGTGGAACGGCTGCGACAGGAAACGCTGCATCTTACGTGCACGTGCGACCAGCAACTTGTCTTCCGGTGCCAGTTCGTCCATACCCAGAATCGCGATGATGTCGCGCAATTCTTTATAACGCTGCAGCGTACCTTGCACAGCGCGTGCGGTCTCGTAGTGATCCTGACCAACGACTTGCGGATCCAGCTGACGCGAGGTCGAATCCAGCGGATCCACTGCAGGGTAGATGCCGAGCGAAGCGATGTCACGCGACAGAACGACGGTCGAGTCCAAGTGAGCAAAGGTGGTTGCTGGGGATGGATCGGTCAAGTCATCTGCTGGCACGTAGACGGCCTGGATCGAGGTGATCGAACCGGTCTTGGTCGACGTAATACGCTCTTGCAGACGGCCCATTTCTTCAGCCAGCGTAGGCTGATAGCCCACAGCGGAAGGCATACGGCCCAGCAGAGCGGATACTTCGGTACCGGCCAGCGTGAAACGATAGATGTTATCAACGAAGAACAACACGTCACGGCCTTCGTCACGGAATGCTTCTGCCATCGTCAGACCGGTCAGCGCAACGCGCAGACGGTTGCCTGGTGGCTCGTTCATCTGACCGTAGACCATCGCCACTTTCGAGTTGGCGGGGTTTTCCAGATCGACGACCTTCGCGTCCGACATCTCGTGGTAGAAGTCGTTACCTTCACGGGTACGCTCACCGACGCCGGCGAACACGGACAAGCCGCTGTGTGCTTTAGCGATGTTGTTAATCAATTCCATCATGTTGACGGTCTTGCCCACACCTGCGCCGCCGAACAGACCGACCTTACCGCCTTTTGCAAACGGGCAGACCAGGTCAATCACCTTGATGCCGGTTTCCAGCAGATCGGTCGATGGCGACAGTTCGTCATAGGCTGGCGCCTTGCGATGGATCGAAGCCGTTTGTTCGTGGCTGACCGGACCGCATTCGTCGATCGGGTTACCCAGCACGTCCATGATGCGGCCCAAGGTTGCCTTGCCGACTGGAACCGTGATCGGGTTGCCGGTATTTTGAATCGTCATGCCGCGGCGCAAACCGTCGGAGCTACCGAGTGCAATGGTACGGACAACGCCGTCGCCCAACTGCTGCTGCACTTCCAGCGTCAGTTCAGAGCCTTCCATCTTCAGGGCATCGTAAATCTTAGGCATCGCATTGCGCGGGAATTCAACGTCCACCACAGCGCCGATACACTGAACGATTTTGCCATCAGCCATTTTCGTTCCTTCAATAATTAAAATTTAAAATCTTCAGTCGGTCGGGAGCAATCGCTCCCTGCCAGTTCACTTCAGTTTCGCGATCAGACCGCCGATGCGCCGGCAACGATTTCGGACAGTTCCTTCGTAATTGCAGCCTGGCGCGTCTTGTTGTAGACGAGTTTCAGTTCGCTGATCACATTGCCCGCGTTGTCGCTTGCCGCTTTCATCGCTACCATCCGCGCCGATTGCTCGGATGCCAGGTTTTCCGCTACCGCCTGGAATACCAGCGCCTCGACGTAACGCATCAGCAAATCATCGATAACGGTTTGCGCATCCGGTTCGTAGATGTATTCCCAGGAATGCGAATCAGGATCTGCCTGCATGCGTTCCGCGGTAAGCGGCAGCAGCTGTTCCATCATCGGTTCCTGCTTCATCGTGTTGATGAATTTGGTGTACACGACGTAGACTGCGTCCAGCTTGCCTTCCTGATATGCATCGAGCATGACCTTGACCGGACCGATCAGCTTTTCCAGATGCGGCGTGTCGCCGATCTGGACAGCATGCGATACGACGCGTGCGCCGATACGATTCAGAAAACCCAGACCCTTGTTGCCGATCGCAACCATCTCGGCTTTCTTGCCTTGCGATTCGAGTTCACGCAACTTATTGGTCACGGAACGCAAGGTGTTCGTGTTCATACCACCGCACAAACCCTTGTCGGTCGTTACCACAATGAAGCCGATGGTTTTCGCCGAGTCCGATTTCACCAGGAACGGATGCGAGTACTCCGGGTTGGCTTGCGACAAATTCGCGGTGATATTGCGAATTTTGTCGCTGTATGGACGTGCCGCAAACATCCGATCCTGCGCCTTGCGCATTTTGGATGCCGCGACCATTTCCATCGCCTTGGTGATCTTCTTCGTATTTTCTACGCTCTTGATCTTGCCACGTATCTCTTTACCTGCAGCCATGAGTGACTACTCCTTAAGCTCCAGTTGAATCAGAACGTCTTCTTGAAGTCGGCAACCGCGGCAGCCAAGGCAGCTTCGTCATCCTTCTCGAGCTTCTTGGTGTCTTCGATCTTTTGCAGCAGTGCTGCATGGCTGGACTTCATGAAGCTGTGCAGACCCGATTCAAATGCGAGCACTTTCTTGACGTCGATATCGTCCAGGTAACCCTTGTTGACCGCGAACAGCGTAACGGCCATCAGCGAGATCGACAGCGGCGCGTACTGCGGCTGCTTCAGCAACTCGGTCACACGCGCACCGCGATCCAGCTGACGGCGGGTCGCTTCGTCGAGATCAGAAGCGAACTGAGCAAATGCAGCCAGTTCACGATACTGCGCCAAGTCGGTACGGATACCGCCGGACAGGCCCTTGATGACCTTGGTCTGTGCAGCACCACCAACACGCGACACCGAAATACCGGCGTTGATCGCAGGACGGATACCGGCGTTGAACAGGTTGGTTTCCAGGAAGATCTGGCCGTCCGTGATCGAAATCACGTTGGTAGGAACGAATGCGGAAACGTCGCCTGCTTGCGTTTCAATGATCGGCAGTGCGGTCAGCGACCCGGTCTTGCCCTTGACTTCACCCTTGGTGAAGGCTTCGACGTAATCGGCGTTGACGCGTGCTGCGCGCTCGAGCAGACGGCTGTGGAGATAGAACACGTCGCCAGGGAATGCTTCACGGCCTGGTGGACGGCGCAGCAGCAGCGAAACCTGACGGTATGCAACCGCTTGCTTCGACAGATCGTCATAAACGATCAGCGCATCTTCACCGCGATCGCGGAAATATTCGCCCATGGCGCAACCGGAGTAAGCGGAGACGAACTGCATTGCTGCCGATTCAGATGCGGTAGCAGCAACCACGATCGTGTATTCCATCGCGCCGTTTTCTTCCAGCGCGCGGACGATGTTCTTGACGGTCGACGCTTTTTGACCGATCGCGACGTAGATACACGTCATGTTCTGGCCTTTTTGGTTGATGATTGCATCAACCGCAACAGCCGACTTACCGGTTTGACGATCGCCAATGATCAGCTCGCGCTGGCCGCGGCCGATCGGCACCATCGCGTCAATTGCCTTGATACCGGTTTGCATCGGTTGATCAACGGATTGACGAGCGATAACGCCCGGTGCGATTTTTTCGATTGGCGCGGTCAGCTTGGCGTTGACCGGGCCTTTGCCGTCGATCGGCTGACCTAGCGCATTGACCACGCGGCCACGCAGTTCAGGACCAACTGGCACTTCCAGAATGCGGCCGGTGCATTTGACCGTATCGCCTTCGGAGATGTGTTCGTATTCACCCAGGATAACGGCGCCGACGGAGTCACGTTCCAGGTTCAGCGCGAGGCCGAAGGTATTGCCCGGGAATTCCAGCATCTCGCCTTGCATCACGTCGGACAGACCGTGGATGCGGCAGATACCGTCGGACACCGAAATGACCGTGCCTTGATTGCGAATCTCAGCGCTATCGCCGAGCCCTTGGATCCGGCTCTTGATCAGCTCGCTGATTTCAGACGGGTTGAGTTGCATGTTAACTCCTAAAATTTTCTCTAGCTTGCGATGGCACGGACGATTACGCAGTCAGCGCAACATGCATCTGTTGCAGCTTGGCGCGCACCGAGGTGTCGAGCACTTCATCACCGACAACGACGCGCACGCCGCCGATCAGCGCGTTATCCACGACGACCGATTTGGCATTGAGCTTGCGGCCGAATTTCTTTTCCAGCGTAGCGAGCAGATCGTTCAACTGCGCTTGCGACAATTCGAAAGCGCTGATGATTTCAGCATCAGCTGCACCTTCCTGCGCATTCTTCAACGCGTGGAACTGAATAGCGATCTCTGGCAGCGAGGCCAGACGGCCGTTCTGCACCAGCATGCCGATGAAATTTTTTGCTTCCGGCGTAACCGGCGATTTCAACAGCGATACGAAAGTGGTCGAGAGCTGCTCGTCAGTCAATTTCGGATTCAACGCAAATGCCTGCACATCAGGATGTGCAGCGACTTGCGCCATTTCGGAAATCAGGTCGGCCCAAGCCGACAGATCGCCGGCTTTCGCGACACGAAACAACGCTTCAGCGTAGGGGCGGGCAATCGTTGCGAGTTCGGCCATGATTACAGCTCGGCTTTCAGTTGATTCAGCAGATCGGCGTGTGCAGATGCGTTGATTTCGCGCTTCAGAATCTGTTCAGCACCTTTAACAGCAAGGGTTGCAACCTGGTCGCGCAATGCTTCGCGCACCTGGGTTACTTGCTGATCCGCGTCAGCTTTGGCAGCGGCGATAATGCGCGCAGCCTCTTCCGAAGCGGTTTTCTTCGCTTCTTCGATAATTGCCTGACCACGCTTCTCAGCATCGCCGATACGCTTCTGTCCGGCTTCCTGTGCAGAGGCCAGTTCTGCCTGGGCGCGTTTTTCCGCTGCGGCCAGATCGGACTTGCCTCGTTCGGCGGCAGCCAAACCGTCCGCGATCTTCTTCGCGCGCTCGTCGAGCGCATTCATCAGCGGAGGCCACACGAATTTCATCGTGAAGCCGGCGAGGATGAAGAAGACCACGAACTGTGCAATCAAGGTTGCATTTAAGTTCATGGTTATTTCCTTCTCAGATGTAGGTCTGCCGAAACGCTCGTTTCGGCAACAGAACCGGTAACGAGAACCGAATTAGCCAGCAACGAACGGGTTTGCGAATGCGAACAACATTGCGATACCGACACCGATCAGGAACGCAGCATCGATCAGACCAGCCAGCAGGAACATCTTGGTCTGCAGGGTGTTCATCAATTCTGGTTGACGTGCGGAAGCCTCAAGATATTTGCCGCCCATGATTGCGATACCGATACAAGCGCCGATCGCGCCCAGACCAATAATCAAACCACAAGCCAGTGCAACAAATGAGAGGTCGGTCATGACATTTCCTTCTAGGTTAAGTTAATACAAAAAATGAAAATCAAAAGTCTTGCTACATCAATGGCCTTCATGTGCCTGACCGATGTACACCAGGGTCAGCATCATGAAAATGAACGCTTGCAGAATGACGATCAGGATGTGGAAGATCGCCCACAAGGAGCCTGCGATGACATGGCCAACGAAGCCGAACGCAGTCGCGGTCGAACCCAGCAGGGCAATCAGCAGGAACAGCAATTCGCCGGCATACATGTTGCCGAACAGTCGCATTGCGAGAGACACGGTTTTCGCCGCGAATTCGATGATGTTCAACAGCAGGTTGAATGGCGCCAGATAGATGCCGAACGGCGCTGCGAACAATTCGTGAATGAAACCGCCCAGACCCTTGATCTTGACGCTGTAATAGAGCATCAGCGCCAATACACCGAGCGCGATGCCCATAGTGCCGTTGAGGTCGGCAGTCGGCACGAC
>Ga0310811_10013318_pt1 | contig 10709 bp, 11 predicted proteins | sample YCmetagenome_FD_207642 | JGI IMG/M metagenome (GOLD analysis project Ga0310811, IMG submission 207642) | Soil microbial communities from experimental microcosm in Duke University, North Carolina, United States - YC | ecosystem: Engineered > Artificial ecosystem > Soil microcosm > Unclassified ...
CGCCGGGCAGATCGATAGTCAGTGGTCGGATGAGATCAAAAAGGATTTTCTTCACTGGCTGGACGAGCATCCGGAGAAGCTGCCGATGAGCAGGAAAGAGCTGGATGAATATATGAAAAGCAGAACCTGGTAATTTAAATAAACAATCATGAATCCATCAAAAAGTTTTCTCGCCAAACTCGGGCTTAGCGACCCGGAAGATCTTGCGGCATCGGCCGCCGCGTCCGACCCGGAGGCATCGATGTCTTCTCCCGCCACATCCGGCGAAGGACGCCGGAGCTTTCTTAAAAGATCAGCCCTGGGCGGCCTTTCGCTGAGCGGACTTTTCTTCGCCGGCATCGAAGATACCTTCGCACACAGCTCGTCAAAGGTAAACCGTTACTCGGGTCCTTCTGACCTGAAGATCACCGATATGCGCTACGCTACCGTCATGAATACCACAGGCCGCTGCACCATTATCCGCATTGACACGAACCAGGGCATCTATGGCCTGGGAGAAGTACGCGACGGAGCCGACTGGCGATATGCACTTTTTTTGAAAAGCCGTATCATGGGCATGAACCCATGCAGTGTAGAGCAGATCTTCAAACGGATAAAACAATTCGGATTCCATGGCCGGCAGGGCGGCGGAGTATGCGCGGTGGAAATGGCCTTGTGGGACCTGGCGGGGAAGGCGTATAATGTCCCCGCCTACCAGCTGCTGGGTGGCAAATACCGGGATAAGGTTCGCCTCTATGCCGACACACCCGAAGAAGAAGACCCCGAAGTATTCGTTGCAAAGCTGAAAGACCGGCTCGAAGGGAAGGGCTTTACCTTCCTGAAGATGGACCTGGGGATCGAAATGATCCGGAAGATACCCGGCACCCTCGTCAACACCAATTACTGGGACGTACAGCGGCAGTGGAATATGGCGCCGATGACCTATGGTGCAACGAAGCATCCCTTTACGCAGATCCAGGTGACGGATAAGGGGATCGAGGAGATGGCCAAATATGTTGCCAAAGTCCGGGATGTCATCGGCTTTGAAGTTCCCCTGGCATCGGATCACTATGGTCATTTTGATATGAACAACGCCATCCGCCTGGGCAAGGGACTCGATCACTACCGGCTTGCCTGGCTTGAGGACCTCATTCCCTGGCAGTTTACCGATGAATGGAAAGAAATTACCCGCGCCATCGAGACACCTACAAATACGGGCGAGGACATCTATCTCAAAGAGGAATTTATAAAGCTGGTAGACAATCATGCCACCGACCTCATCCACCCTGATCTGGCTACCTCCGGAGGCTTGCTGGAGACAAAGAAGATCGGCGACTATGCCGAAGAAAAGGGGGTGGCGATGGCTATGCATTTTGCGGGCCTGCCCGTCAGCTTCATGGCCAATGTACATTGTGCTGCGGCTACGCAGAACTTCGTGGCGCTGGAGCATCATTCCCTGGACCTGCCTTACTGGACCGACTTTGTAAAGACAAAGGATGGGAAGCCTCTATTCGAAAAGGGATTTGCCAACGTGCCGGATACGCCGGGTCTGGGGGTCGAGCTCAACGAGGACATGCTGAAAAAACACCTGGATCCTGAAAATAAGAACTATTTCGGGCCCACGCCGGAATGGGATAATGTACGTTCATGGGACAGGTTGTGGAGCTGATCTGCCGGGTCGCCGGCCAGCGGTTAGCCCCCGCTGTGGTATTTTTTTAGCTTATCGTTGATATAAAGCAGGATATCCTCATTGGAAGCCTTGCGGCAAAAGCCGTAGCTGGGGCGATAGCGGTACAGGAAGATCCGCAGCGAATCATCGTGAAGGCCTGTAACCCTGGACACATAGGCGGCTGGGAAACGGAAGTCGATGTAGTAATCTATCTCTTCCTGTTTCAGGCGTTTTCTCAGCCGTCTTTTTTGTGTTTCCCCGGCGCCGAAATAGTCCAGGGGACTGATGCTGACGCCAACCCCATCCTGTACGGTCTCGCTCCCGATCAGTCTTCGCCGGTGTGTCGGATAAACCCAGGCATACTCTTCTCTTCTTTTGAGGGAATCCTTTTTGTAATTGGAGATCTCGTCGACATTCACCGCGGGCAGCCCTACCGCGTTGGGTTCAAGGGCGACCAGGTATCCTCCCTTATCTTCGAACATCCAGGCCCTTACAAAGGCCGTGTCGGGCTTGTAACCCGCGGAGGTAAAGGTAATCGTGTCCCCGGGTTTTGCGGGTATCTTATAGTTACCTCCGGCATCAGAGATATTGACCTTTCTTTGCGTACGGTTGATGACGCTGACGGAGGGAAGCATCTCATCCCCCGACCGTCGCCGGATCCTGCCGGTCAAGATCTGCTGGGCTGTTGCAGGAATGCACAACAGCAAAAGAAAGGATACACAGACCGGTGCAGGAGCAGTCATAAAACCAAGATAAAGTTATTGATCGGTAATAGCCTTATCCCGGTTTTGAAAACTTTGTTAAAATAGCTGTCGTGGCTGAAGTGCCTGCAGTGGCAGGCCTGGCTAATCCAGCTTCAGCCCCATGTCTGCCAGTGCCTGCCTGGTCTGTCCGACATTTTTATAATTATGGGTGATGGCTCTGAGTCCAAGACCTTCTGCAACCTGTGCGAACATATTCCGGTCATCAATATAGACTACCCCTTCTTTGGGCACCTGCGCGATGTCGAGAGCGACCTTCCAGATGTCGACGTCCGGCTTACGGAAATGTACAAAACAGGAGGAGATGAAAAAGTCCACGAACTCGTTCAGCTTGAAAGTCCTGATCCGGTGTTCGTTCAGTTCCCTGCCTTCATTGTTGACGACGGCTATCTTAAGATTATATTTTGCCTTCAGGGCCTTTATGAGATCGATCATTTCGGGATACGCCACCGACTGATCATACATAAAAGTTTTGAACTCTTCGATCGTGAAGGGACGCTCCTTATAGAAAACCGCTCTTTTCAGATACTCGTCCAGGCTTAGCTTGCCAGCTTCATAAGTATCGAAGGTCATCCGGTGCCGGTCGTTCAGATCGTCCAGGTCGAGATTGAATTGTTTTGCTGCTGCTTCTCTTGCTTTTCTGTCCCAGCCATTGGTGAGCATGACGCCGCCGATATCCAGGAATAGCGCCGTGACGGGCGCCGGTGTTGAATTCATTGCCATTGCTGTTGATTTTATTGCAATGTAACGAGAAAATCGATGTTCCCGGTGTCGTTCAGCCGACAGGACTCATAATTGATAATTTATATATCAGCATGGCTATCGGGCGCGATGATCCGTACATCATAATCGTTGACATATACATTTCCTATTATCGGATGGCGAGCTGAGAATGGCTAATTTAGCCGGAGAACGCCGCTATCTCCAATACTAATCTAAACTAAAGCTAAAACTATGGCTGCACTTTCAACTCTGGGTATCATTCATACAGCGATAAGTCTGGTTGCTGTAGGTTCGGGCATTGTCTCCTTTTTCCGTCACGGCGGGATAAGCTACAAAAATGGGGTTGGCAGGACCTATGTGATCACTACTGCGCTGACCTGTCTCACCGGCTTTGGTATCTTTCACCATGGGGGCTTTGGGAAACCTCATATGTTAGGGATCATTACGCTGGTCGTTCTGGCTCTTGCCTATGCAGGTGGAAAAAAACTTTTCGGCAGGGCATCCCCGTACCTTGAGACAGTACTTTATTCCATGACCTTCTTTTTTCATCTTATCCCCGGTGTTACCGAAAGCCTGACGCGGCTACCGGTCGATGCGCCTATCGCATCCGGTCCTGACGATCCTCTCGTTCAGAAGCTGGTAGGGATCTGTTTTTTATTATTTATTGCCGGAGCAACAGCCCAGGTGATAAGATTGCGCAACAGATCAAAGGCGCAGCGGGGTGGGGTGGTGGCTTGACGTGATGCCGATCAGGACGCCAGCTTTGAGTGATGCAGATATTTTTTATCGGGGCTGTAAACAAAAAGACAGGACCCGCCGCGGATGACGTCGATGATGGGTCGGTCGAGCTGTTGAGGAATGGCTGGGCATCCTTCGCTCCGGCCGAGGAAACCCCATTGCCGGATATGATCTTCGCTGACATATTTCGCTGGATGCATAATGATCGATCGGTTGAATACATTGTCATTCCAGCCTTTTTCCATCCCTTCCAGGCGAAGCGAATAGCCATGCTGTCCGATAAAGGGTTCGCCGGTTAGATAAAACCCAAGGCTGCTCATGAAGCTGTTGCGCCGGTTGGAAAACCGGGTAGCGAGAAGCGTGCCCGAATTGCGGCCATGTGCGACGAGAGAATTGAATAAAAGCTTACCGCTGTAGGTATCGAGGATAAAAAGTCTTTTTTGTGTAGAAGGCAGGGAAAAATCGATGATGGAAAGGATGCCGGGATTAGGAACTGCTCCTGCTGCCACCAGGCTTAGAAGGCCCGTAACAGCTTTATGGTAGGCCTGGGTGCTAAGACCAAGGCTGTCCAGCTGCAGGCTATCGTATAAAAGGTTGAGACGGGGGGAATCGGCCAGCGAAAGGGGGGAGACAGGATTGGCGGCCACTGTCGGGGCCGTGGCAATTGTCAGGCCCGCTGCCATCGCCCGCGGGAACGGTCTGTCGATGGGTAAAAAGTTCAGAAATAAGAAGGCTGCTACAACAACGGTGAGAATAGTCAGGTATTTACCAGGCCGGCTCATCAGATCCTTCATCACAGGTAAGTATTATTGGGTTTTAAAATATATTGGTTTTGGCAAATTTAGCGGGATAAGCCTGAATATCGTCCTACAATTTTGGTTTGTTAATCAATTTTAACAGTCAGGTGACTTTTGTAAGTTTGTTTTTATATGAAGCTGATCATCCTTGTGAGTCTGCTGGCTTGCGCCAACGTTTATGCCGGAGATCCTGTTCAACCCGGAAAAGTAATAAAAGGCATCATTTGTAAGGCCGATCCTGCTCAATCCTATGCTTTATATATCCCCTCGAAAGGGAACGCAAACGCCTTGCCCATCATTTACTTTTTCGACCCTCACGGCAGCGGCGTCCTTCCCCTGAACAAATACAGATCGCTCGCGGAAAGTTATGGTTTTATCCTGGCAGGGAGCAATAACTCGAAGAATGGAAATGACTGGTCCACTACGGAAAGGATCTGGCAGCAGCTGTATGCCGACACGAAGATGCGGTTGAAGATCAATGGTAGTCGGATATATACCTGCGGCTTTTCCGGCGGAGCCAAGGTTGCCGGCTATGTGGCGATCCAGCATCCGGAAATAAAAGGGGTTATTGCCGGCGGAGCGGGACTTCCGGATGGGGTTCAGGCGGATAATTTTAATTTCAGCTTTACGGCCATCGCTGGTGAGGGGGATATGAACCTGACCGAGCTGATAGCCGTCAGCAGGGAGATGGATAAGACCAGGACCCGTCATCATATTCTTTTCTTCGATGGCAAACATGAATGGGCGCCAGTCAGCACCATGGAGATTGCTTTTGCCGGCTTACAGCTCGACGCTATGCAAAAGGCGCTGATCACTAAAGACAATATGGTTATCGATCATTTTGCAGGGAAGGGTAGGAACAGGGTGGAAGTTTATAGCCAGTCCAATCAATTGATAAAGGCGGAACACGAATGTCAGGTGTCGATCAGCTATCTCGATGGACTGACTCCTGCCGTCGACTGGTTTAAGACGAAGGCGGCTTCCCTTGAACGCGATCCTGCTTTTCTGCAACAGCGGGCAGGTCTGGAAAAGCTCCTCGTGTATGAGCAAAATACAAAGCGGGAGTATATGCAGCATTTTCAGCAGGGGGAGCTCCATTACTGGGAGCCGGTTATCAAAGACCTGCAAACAAAAAGCAAGTCAGCGACCGCATCGGCCCTGATGGATCAGCGACTACTGGCTTATCTTTCCCTCGCCTTTTATTCTCTGAGCAATCGGCTGATCATTGCTGACAACAATATCGAAGCCCGGCGTTTTGTAGAGCTTTATAAAATGGCTGATCCAACCAATAGTGAGGCATGGTTTTTCTCCGCTCTCCTTTCTGCCCGGGCCGGACAGGTACGGGATGCAGAAAATGATCTGTTGAGGGCCGTGAGAAATGGTTTCACAGATATGAACCGTCTCCGGCAGCAACCCGAATTTCAATCACTTGATCTTTTGGGAGTTGAAGAGAAGATGCAAAGAAAATAATATATATTTGCAGCGCTAATCTACTAACTAATGAAATATCACCTGACTGCAGGCAGTTTGGCAGCGATTTTATTTGCCTTTGCTCAATGCAAGAGCGGACTGGTTACGATGTCAAATAGTTGTTATGACCTCATCAACCAGGGGCAGGCGCAAAACAAGTCTGGCAATTTTACTGCCGCCCTCGACAATTTCGACAAGGTTATCCAGAAATGCGACGCTTACGATGCCAAAGAGAAGGGATATGCCGGAAAATCGGCCGCTCTCAACGGTCTTACACGGTACAACGATGCCCTCGACGCGGCAAATAGCGGTCTGGCCGCTAATAAATCCAGTCTTGACAATCTTTTTGAAAGAGCTAATGCCGAAATTGGACTTGGCCGGAATGCAGAAGCAAAGGCGGACCTGAATACTATTACTCTTCTTACGGGCAAAAACAAAAACACCGCGCAGCGAGCCACCATTTATTCAAAGATGGCGGAAGTGGATTTGCGGCAGCAGCAATATGATCAGGCGCTTCAGAACATACAACAAGCCATTTCAATAGACAATAACAACCTTGGATTCTACATGCAGCAGGGTGATGTCAACGTCGCCGCAGGAAATTACACGGCTGCCATCGCGAGTTATGACAATGCGATTGCAAAAGGTAAAAATGACCCTGAGGTCTGGAAAGCAAAAACCACGACGATCGTCCGGATGTACCAGAAGAAATATAAGACGGATGATGCCGGTACGCTGGCGAAAAAGATCAGTGCCGCTGACAGGCAAACACTTTGCAGCAGCATTAATACATCCAAACAAAATGGCGTTAACGACATCGGGATCGACCTGGTTCAACTTTCTGTTTGTAAATAGGTTCTACACTTTAATAACTATCACTTATGAAATCGCGCGTGATTCTGCCTGTACTCATGATCCTTTTACTGACCAATTGTAAGAGCCTGAATAAAACGCAAAAAGGTACAGCCATCGGCACAGCGGCGGGAGCAGGTGCGGGCGCCCTTGTCAGTCACGGATCCATTTGGGGCACTCTTATCGGTGCGGCGGTAGGCGGCGGAGCCGGCTACCTGATCGGCCATCATATGGACAAACAGGCTGAGGAGATCAAACAGGCTGTGCCCGATGCCCAGGTATCAAGGGTGGGGGAAGGTATTGATATGACCTTTAACTCGGGTCTGCTTTTCAAGATCAATTCCAGTATTTTGAATGAGGAAGCACAGACAAACCTTTCAAAGGTTGCCAATGTTTTTGTAAAATATCCCGAAACGAATATTCTGATCGAAGGGCATACTGACAATACCGGCGCTCCCGAATACAACATGGAATTATCAAAGAAAAGGGCTTATGCGGTCAGCGACTTCCTGAAAAATAAAGGGGTCTCCGGCAACCGGATAGATATCAAATGGTATGGCGAAACGCAGCCTAAATATCCTAACGATAACGAAGCCAACCGGGCGCTCAACCGCCGTGTCGAATTAGCGATAACCGCCAATGATCAGATGAAGCAAAAGGCCCAGCAGGGAGCGTTGAATTAAGTTTTATAACATTACCATGAAAGTTTTAGTTACGGGAAGTTCCGGGCATTTGGGCGAGGCCCTGGCGCATACGCTGAAACAGTTGGACCATGAGGTTATTGGCTTGGACATATTAGGTTCACCCTTTACTACGCACAGGGGCTCCGTAGCCGACCGCGCGTTTGTAAAGCATTGTATGAAAGACGTGCAATCCGTGTTTCATGCTGCCACATTGCACAAGCCCCATGTTGCGACACATGACCCGCAGCAATTTGTAGATACCAATATCACCGGAACACTCAATCTTTTGCAGGAGGCCGTAACCGCCGGTGTGGAGAGTTTTATTTTTACCAGTACGACCAGCGTTTTTGGAGATGCCCTTATACCACCTGCGGGTGATCCCGCCGCCTGGATCACAGAAGAGGTAGTACCTGTTCCAAAAAATATTTACGGGGTAACAAAGGCAGCGGCGGAAGACCTTTGCCAGCTGTATCACAGAAATTATGGCCTTGCCTCCATTGTACTCCGAACTTCGCGTTTCTTTCCCGAGGAAGACGATCATAAGGAAACGCGCGATGCCTATGCCGACGACAATCTCAAAGTCAATGAGTACCTTTATCGCCGGGTAGATATCGAAGATGCGGTGAGCGCGCATATTTTGGCGGCCCAGCGCGCAGGAGATATCGGATTCGGTAAATATATCATCAGCGCTACCACACCATTTTCACCCGGCGACAGGGTCCCTTTGCGTCATGATGCGCCATCAGTGGTAGAACGGCTTATCCCGGCCTACAAGGCTGAATACGAGCGCCGCGGCTGGAGAATGACCCCCAGTCTCGATCGTGTATATGTGAACCAACGCGCCCGGCTTGATCTCGGCTGGCAACCGAAGTATGATTTTAACTACATTATTAACCGCTTGAAAGCAAGGGACGGCATTCGCAGCTCGCTGGCCGAGCTGGTAGGGTCAAAAGGATATCATAGATAACGCAAAAAAAGCGCTGACAAATTTTTGCAAATTTTATCAGCGCCTATATCATTGTCTAAATAATTAACTACAACATCCTGATCTTGATATTCCTCCACTCACTGGATCCCGGATGCTGCTGCAAGGCAATTTTGCCCTTTGTTACCTTCGCAAAGTCGCTGAAGGACTTGCCCGCGAACTTGCTTTTGGCGACAAGCGCATTCCAATCTTCGCTGCCGATCTGCCCATCATAAGTCTTTATTCCATTGAGCCAGAAAGTAAGATGCCCTTTGTTCTGTATCAGCCTTACCTGGTTCCATTCCCCGACAGGTTTAGGTTTGGAAACCGTCGAATCACCGGACAGATCATAGAGACAGCCGGCAAGATGGTTCTGCTTTTTATTGTCACTGGCGTCAATATTGTCCAGAACCTGCATTTCAGGCCCTGTCAGATAGGTCGCGTTATATTTTGGATTTTCCTGCACGTCGAAAATGATCCCGCTGTTACCGCCTTTTGAGATCTTCCATTCGAGGTTCAGCTCATAGTTCTCATACTCCTCGTTGGTTACGATATCGCCTCCGCCACTCTGGGGTTGAGAAGGGTCAAAGACAAGAGCATCGTCTTTTATCTGCCATTTTGAGCCTACCGTATCTCTGAGATAAGTATGCCAGCCCTTGGTGGTCCTGCCATCAAATAATAATTTCCAGCCTTCTTTCTTTTCTGATCTTGTGAGCGTATTAGGTTTTTGAGCTATACCTATAAGAGATGACAGAGCAAAAGCCGAAGCAAACAGCGCTTTTTTCATTTGTGCTAAGTTTAGGGGCTAAATTAGGTAAATATTGCTTTAGCAAAAATCGTATATTAGAGGACCAAAACTAAGTTTGCCTGAAGGTCTTAGAAGATCATATTGACCATAACGTACTCCTATCGCTTGCCAAAGGAGACAAAGCTGCCTACGCCTGCGTCTTTGAAAAATACTGGGACAGGGTCTATGGCGCAGCGCTGCGGCTGACCAAATCCCCGGAGATGGCAAGAGACCTGGCACAGGACATTTTCCTTAAATTATGGGACCAGCGTCACCAGCTATCCAAAGTCCAAAACTTCCCTTCTTTTTTATATGTCATCACGCGGAACCTGGTACACGATCACCTGCGGAAAAAAGTCTTCAGGGAATCCAATCGGGAATACCTGATCAATTATTTTTCCCGGGCAGAGGCTACTGCGCCCGAGCTGTTGGAATCAAAGGAGATGGATGATCTTCTCTACGCCTCTATTGACAAGCTGCCCCCGAAATTAAGACAGGTGCTGAAATTAGGACGGCTGGAAGGTCTTAGCCATGAGGAGATCGCCGCCAGAATGGGTATCACACCTCAGTCCTCCAGGACATATATGGTAAGGGCACTGGCCGCGTTGAACAAAGTAATGGCAGGACATGCCGAAAAGACGGCGCTGATCTTCCTGCTGACATTCCTCTACTAAATTTTTTCCCTGCCGGTGTTCTCTTTTTTCCGGCCCGTGCGTCATGGAGGTATGACAAACCTTACCATACAGCAACTATTTCAGAAATACCTGGAAGATACGATCACAAAGGACGAGCTGCAGCGTCTCTATGCCCTCATCGGCGAAGGATATAGTCCTGATCAGCTGGATCCCCTGCTGCAAGCCACCTTTACGGAGGGGAAAGGTACCATGTCTACTGATGCCGCCGAACGGCAGGAAATACTTTCAGGCCTTATGGACAGAATAAACGGGCAGCCGCACCAGCGGACCAGGACTATCAGCCTGAGGCAATGGGTGGGTTATGCTGCCATGCTGCTGCTCATAGCAGGCGCCGGATTCTTATTTTATACTATACGTACGGGCAAAGCCCCGGCTCCCCTGGCCAATCATCAGCCGGCAAAAGATATACCCGCACCGAAAGGAGCAAAAGCTACACTCACGCTTTCCGGTGGTCAGCAGATCGTCCTGGATAGTGCGGGCAACGGTCAGCTGGCTGTTCAGGGCAACACCCGCATTCAAAAGTTAAAGAGTGGTCAGCTGGCTTATGCAGCGGCTGGTAACAACCCGGATGAGATACTGTATAATACTTTG
>Ga0310811_10013319_pt1 | contig 10709 bp, 10 predicted proteins | sample YCmetagenome_FD_207642 | JGI IMG/M metagenome (GOLD analysis project Ga0310811, IMG submission 207642) | Soil microbial communities from experimental microcosm in Duke University, North Carolina, United States - YC | ecosystem: Engineered > Artificial ecosystem > Soil microcosm > Unclassified ...
TCTCGTTAGAGTTACATGTTACTTGCGTCAATAATCTTGCTGCTTCTCGGCTGCATGATCGCGGCTCTTGGAGCGGTTTATTGCTTCAAGCCTGATTTGATCGTTCGTCAGGTCAGTGACACGGCGGATCGCACGCCAAGGCTGTTGCACTTTGCGTTGCCCATTCGGCCACGCGACGGCCGCATTACAGCCCGACAAGTTCGTAACACTGGGCTCGGTCTGTTTTTGCTCAGCGCATGGTTCTTACTGGCTGGGTTAATGGGCATTTTTGGTCATCGCTGATGTTGTTCGTTAGGCTTTCAAATCTCATATGACCGTCGAATTGTGGATGCTGGCGGCAAGCATCGCCCTGGGCATGGTTCATCTTATCGCCAGCTCGCATCTCATCAGTTGGCAACGCGGCTATCGTTGGACTGCTAGCAGTCGTGAGGAGGTGGTTCCCCCGCTTCGCGGGTTGGCGAACCGAGTGGATCAGGCGACAACGAATTTCCTTGAGACATTTCCATTCTTCGCCGCGTTAGTACTTATTGCGCACGTTATCAATCATGACAGCGCACTTACTATTTGGGGTGTGCATCTCTATTTCTGGGGGCGCCTCGCATATTTGATCGCCGCAGCACTTGGGTTGGGTCTCCTGCGTTCGCTTGTATGTTGGAACACAGCCTTCATTGGTCTTGTATTACTCTTTGTCGCGCTTTTCTGAGGGAGACCCATGCTAAGTCCTGTCCGTTTCAGTCTGATCATTTGCACCGCGGCAGCAGTTTTGGAGGGCGCACTCGCCGGCAAAGATGCTCGTCAACGGCTGGAGCAGCTTCGCATGCCGCCCTATTCTCCACCATTCGCACTTTGGCTTGTGATCGGTTTCCTGTTTTATGCGATGTGCTTCGTCATTTTGCGCTATTTGCTGAGCACTGGGCTTGTATTTTCCTCACAGGTTTTTGCACTCGTGCTAACGGTTGTGCTCTTGCTCGCAAACGCATTTTGGAGCGTGCTGTTCTTTCGCTGGCGCGATCTGCGATCAAGCTTTGTCGCGTTCATTCCGTATACGGTTGTCATTGCAGTGTTGGTAGCATTGCTGGTCAGTAATTACCTGTTCGGTGCCGTACTATTCATGTGCTACGGCATTTACTTAGTGTATGCAACGTGGTGGGGGTATCGTCTGTGGCTACTCAACAACTCAAAGGACCCCAATTAGATGCTTTCATACGAGGCCATGACTGCATGTATGAGATGAAAGGCAAAAAGTGAGTGCATCTAACCTCGCAAGGGGAAACAGTCGCGTCAGATCACGTTTGGAACTTGGGCGAAGTGATTGAACTGTTACGGGTCTTAACGTCGATGATCAAGCTGTTGGCGTTATTCTTCGCATTTGGCGCGACCATGTGCACGCTTACAGTAGGGTTACTTCTTTTTCCGGGAACCGCTCTCGACTCGTTGTGGCGTCTTAATCCTGAGGCCCATTTGCAGCTTCAATCGTTCGGGACGTGGTCGATTGTTCTCATGCTACTGATCGGGACGGGATGCGCTTTTGCGGCAATTGGGCTGTGGCAAAATACGCTTTGGGGCAAACGACTCGCGTTGATAATCCTTTCGATCAACATGGTTGGTGATCTAGCGAATGTGTTCGTCCGTCACGACTACCGTGGCTTGATCGGAGTGCCTGTTGGGGGGGCGATGATCTTTTTACTCCTCGCATGCGGTCGCCACTCAAAAAGTCTTCGCACGCGATGATAACTCGACCGCTGAAGCAATTTGCTGCCTCTCGGTGGATTCACTGACCATGGTCAAGTTTGTCCATTCGTGTGGCTGCCTGGGAATGTGGAGATAGCGTCGCAAAGGAGTAGAATTGTCGCATGACTGAAGCGGAGCGGCCCGATCCGGACGCGTTGCTTGCGCAGATGAAGCGCAAAGAAGCGCGGTCGGCTCGTGGCAAGCTAAAGATTTTCTTCGGGATGTCGCCGGGTGTGGGGAAGACTTACGCCATGCTGCTCGCCGCGCGTGAAAAGCAGACTGAGGGATGTGAAGTCGTCGTTGGAATTGTCGAAACGCACGGCCGCAAAGAAACGGAGGCGTTACTGGAAGGGATGCCAATCATGCCGCGCCTGCAGGCCGAATATCGCGGCACGACGCTGACCGAAATGGATCTAGACGCCATTCTCACCTGGCACCCCGGACTTGCGGTTGTCGATGAGCTCGCCCACACCAACGCGCCTGGCTCGCGTCATCCCAAGCGTTATCAGGACGTGCTCGAGCTACTCGATGCTGGAATCGATGTGTATACGACGCTCAATGTTCAGCACGTTGGCAGTCGCAGCGACACGGTTCGCCAAATCACAGGCGCGCCTGTGAGTGAAACCGTTCCCGATTCTGTTCTCGATCTGGCCGATGAAATTGTTCTTGTCGATCTCACTCCCGATCAGCTGCGCACTCGACTGGCTGAAGGAAAAGTTTATCTCGGCGAACGCGCGGAGTGGGCGGCAAAGAACTTTTTCCGCGAGAGCAACCTGACAGCGTTGCGCGAAATGGCTTTGCGCGTGGTTGCCGAGCATGTCGACCGCGACTTGCGCGAGATCATGTCGGAGCAAAAAATACAGGGTCCGTGGAAAAGTGGTGATCGCCTGCTCGTTGCCGTTAGCGCGAGCCCATATTCGGAAAGACTGATTCGTTATACACGCCGACTGGCCTCGTCGATGGAGGCATCCTGGATTGTGGCAAACATTGAAGGTCCGCGTGCACTTTCGCAGGAGGAACAGACGCGACTCACTCGGTATATCGCGCTGGCGCGCCAACTGGGAGCGGAGGTGATTACCACGCCGGGCAGGGATGTTGCTGAAGCGCTTCTCCGTGTCGCCCGACAAAATAATGTTACGCAAATCATAATGGGGAAACCACTGGGGACGCCATGGTTCAGTTTTCTCAAGCCTGATCTGTTGCGCTGGCTCATGCGCAATAGCGGAAACATTGATATTCACATGATTCCTTCCGAAGAAGGCGCGCAGCCGAAACGTGAATCGATCGAAGAACGTCTGGCGCGCACGCCCTGGCAGGACTTTGGAATCGCACTTGGCATCGCTGCTGGCGTTACTTCTTTCTCGTTGCTGATCGCCAACTTTATCGATTACCGGGCGATCGCGCTTTTCTATTTGTTCGCGGTCGTACTCGCTGGAATGCGTCTGCGTCGATGGCCGACTTTTTTTCTCGCTGCCCTTAGCGCGCTGCTCTGGAACTTCCTTTTCATTCCGCCCCGCTTCACTTTTTACATCAGCAAGTTCGAAGACTTCATGATGTTTGGCGCGTATTTTGTTATCGCCGTCGTCATTGGACATCTGGCCACACAATTGCACGAACGCGAACAAGCCGAGCGCCGCCGGGAAGAACGCGCCACGGCTTTGTATCGTTTGACGCGTGACCTGGCTGCCAGCCGCGATCTGAATCAAGCGCTTCCGAAAGTGTTTCAATTAATCAAAGATTTCTTTCAGGCGGATGCGGCAGTCTGGTTGCGTGATGAAAATGGCCTGACTCAACATGGCGCGAGCACATTTGTGCCGTCGAAAAAGGACGAAAGCGTCGCAATGTGGGCTTTTCAAAAGAAACAAGCCGCAGGGAAATCCACGGACACCCTTCCTGATTCAGACTGCCTGCATATTCCGCTGGTGGCCGGCGATCGTGCTGAAGGCGTGCTAAGTGTGCGGCTAAAGACGTTGCCTACACTGGAGCAACGCGAATTGCTGGACGCGTTCGCCGCGCAACTTGCGGTTTTTGTGAATAAAGAAAACGCATTGCAAGAGAGTCGCGAAGCTCAGGTCGCGCGCGGATCGCAGAAGTTGCAAAAGGTGCTTTTCGATTCCGTATCGCATGAGTTGAAGACCCCACTCGCTGCGATGAGCGCCGCATTGCAACAACCACGCCCCAATTCCGCTGAATTACAACAAGCAGCGCGGCGCCTCACCCACACGGTCGATAATTTGCTTGATGCCACGCGCCTGGAATCCGGTCTTCTCCAACCGGTCCGCGAGTGGTGCGACCCAGGCGAGCTCGTGCGCGAAGCAATCGCCGCTTCTGGATTGAAAGAAGGTGATGTGCAAATCAATATCGCGAAGAACCTTCCAGCAGTTTCCGTGGACTCGGGTCTGATTCAGCAGGCGCTGAATGCGTTGCTCTCCAACGCGACGAGTTATGGCAAAAGCGATCAACCGATTCAAGTGAGCGCCAGCCGCGATGATTCCATGCTGGTCATTTCCGTAGCGGATCGCGGTGCCGGTCTCGAACCGGGAGAGGAAACAAAAGTATTCCAAAAATTCTATCGAAGTCCGCGCACTCGTCCCGGTGGTATCGGCCTCGGTCTGTCGATTGCGCGACAATTGGTCGAGGTGAATGGTGGCCAGCTCGTTGCGCAGAACCGCTCGGGTGGCGGTGCCGTGTTTTCCATTCGTTTGCCTGTCAGTGAAGCGATGCGACTTCCTGCCGCGGATTCTGTGGCTACAGCGGCGACAGACCTGTCGCCGGGAGAAACTATCGAGGCGGACGCATCCGTCGTTAAGGTTGCAGCGGCGCGTGTGTCATCCGCTAAATGAATCTCGTCGCGCTGATCATTGACGACGAGGTTCAGATCCGCCGACTGCTGCGGCTTGTTCTCGAAGGCGAGAACTACAAGGTGCATGAAGCCGAGACCGGGCAACAGGGGTTGATGGAAATCGCCACGCGCAAACCGGACGTGGTCCTGCTCGATCTCGGGCTCCCGGATCTTGATGGACTGCAAGTGCTAAAACGCCTGCGGGAATGGAGCGAAGTTCCAGTCATCGTTTTGACCGTGCGTGATGATGTGCAAGAAAAAGTAGCTGCGCTTGATGCCGGCGCGGACGATTACATCACCAAGCCATTTAGTACTCCTGAATTGCTCGCGCGTCTTCGGGCCGCGCAACGGAAGACACGGCCGTCCGAAGAAGTGTCGGTATTTAAGAATGGCGATCTGGTCGTCGACCTTACGGCGCACGTGGTCGCGCGCGCAGGCCGTGAAATCAAATTGTCAGCCACCGAGTACGCTTTGCTCCGCTTATTTGTGAAACATCCGGGACGCGTACTCACGCATCGCCACATCCTGCGCGAAATCTGGGGCCCAAAGTCCGAGGAACATCGCCAGTACTTGCGTGTTTACGTCACGCACCTGCGCCAAAAAATCGAGGCCGATCCAGCAAAACCATCATTGATTCAGACGCAGCCCGGAATCGGCTACCGATTCACTGGGTAACTACTCACAGGCGTTGCCCGAGAAAGCGCTTGCCAGCCAGCAAGCGCACAATCGAGAGTCACTGCCAAATTACCGATGGAGCAGCTAGTAGATGATCTTGTTCTCGATGCGAGTGCGGGCGTGCATAGACCGCGCAATCTGGATTGGAAGCGCGCTGCCGCATTGCTCTACGGCGATTGGGGAACCAGCAAGGCGTATGTGATTGGTCTGGCGTTTCTCGCCGCTGGATTTTCATCTCTACCGATCATTCTCGCAGTCTGCGCCGTCACCGCGCTCGTCGGCATCAATTACATCGTCATCTGTCGTCATTTCCCCGATGGCGGGGGCGTTTATTCATCCGCGCGTTCGCAGGGACGTTTGCTGGCCGTGGTAGGGGCCCTGTTGCTCGTAGCAGATCTGACGGTAACGGCCGCTCTCAGCGGCTGGTCGGCACTGAGCTACGTTACTTCAGGCGCTGAGGATATCGTTTGGATCAAGTTCATGCGCGACCATATCGCGCTCACAACGATCGCCGTGCTTCTGGTCATGGGCTTAATCAACTGTCTCGGGCCGAAACATTCCGGGAGTTTCGCTGTAGCGCTGGCGTTGCCGACGCTAGTGGTAGTGGTCCTTTTGATCGCTCTCAGCGCGCCGCATTTGACGACGCGATTTCTCGAGCCACGGCATCAGAGTTTCGCCACTGTTTGGGTGCAGTTCGTCGGTGTGATCCTGGCGTTATCGGGTGCGGAGTCGATCGCGAATCTTACCGGAGTAATGAAACTCGATCCGGGATCAACGATCGAACGCCCCAGGGTCGCCCGTGAGTCGCTGAAGGCAATTTTGCCCGTGGCCATCGAAGTTGTTGTTGGTACCGCGCTTCTTGGATGGGCAATGCTTTCGCTGCCTTCCGTGCTCGAGAAAACCTTGCATTTAAGTGATGAGGGCAAAATCGCTGCAGTTCTCGGGCAGAGGAGTGAAGACATGTTGCGCTTCGTCGCGGAACAATTTGCCGCCGCGACGTTTTCGCCCGCCATCGGACAGATCTTTGGCTGGGTCGTCGGAATTGTTTTCTGCCTGCTGCTTTTAAGCGCGGCTAACACCGCGATCGTGGCGATGATCGGTTTGCTTTACATGATGTCGCGCGATCGCGAGATGCCGCGGCAATTTCGTCAGCTCAACCGGCACGGCGTTCCCATGTGGCCGTTGGTCATTGCTGTTGGTCTGCCCATCGTCGTGCTGCTTTTTGCCGCGAACTTCGCCGCGCTTGCCGGTCTATATGCGATTGGCGTAGTCGGCGCGATCACGGTGAACCTCGGCTCCTGCACATTCAATAGGAGCGTAGATTTCACCTGGTACGACCGCGTGCTCTTTGGCATCACGTTCGTGATTCTGGCTTTGGTCGAGCTGACGCTGGCTCATACGAAAGTCGATGCGCTTCAATTTGTGATCGCGATTTTGATCGGCGGACTCGCATTGCGCGCTTACACATTGAAGCGCCAGGGCCTCACCACTCTCACCGTCACGCGCGAAGTGGCCCGGATGGTCACGCCCGACCTGATCACCAGCATGCGGCCGCATTTGGAGGAAGGCCAAAAAATCATGGTCGCCGCACGCGGAATCACACCGGTGCTCAGCTTTGCCTTGGACGAAGCGCAGTTGCGAAAGGCCACACTATTTGTGCTCTACGTTAAAGAAGTCGCTGTTTATTACACCGCGGCCGGCACGCGGCTTGGCCGTTCCAACTGGGAGGATGACCCGGAAGCAAATGCGATCATGTGTTCGATGCGCAAGCTCGGGAGTGAGCGTGGCATTAACGTGGTCCCGCTTTACGCCGTAAGCCAGGACGCTGCAACAACAATTGTCGATCTCGCTGCAACGATGGGCATGGATTTTCTTATCATCGGTGCCTCGCAACGGCCGGCGATGGTCAAGCTGCTCCGCGGTAGCGTTGCTACAAACGTGGCGCAGCATCTTCCCGAATCGATTCGGCTGATTATTTCCGGATGACCTGTAGCCACCGGCCTGTGACCCGGTTTGCTCGCGACAGAAAAAGAAGTGAATGGCCCACAGGGCCGTGGCTACAGATGTCCCCCAGTTATTTCCTGATCCCGAAAAATGCTTCGAGCGCGCGGGTTCCCAGCGCTTTCCAAATCTTAATCACTTCATAGGTGATGACTGTGGTGAAAGTCACAGCAAACCAAACGAAAACCGCTTCGATCGGCAGACCGGACCACGCGCCGATGTGAAGACCCATCATGGTAGCCGGCCGGTATTCCCACCAACCGTAAGGCAGCGCGAGTGTCGCTTCCCAGATCAGGCTGATCAGCAGTAGCAAGAAAAATGTAAAACTGAATGCACGCCAATTAATGAATGGCCGGGCTGTGTGAAAGAAGCCAGCTGACGGAATCAGCGATGCGCACACGAGATAAAGGAAATACCAGGGGAAACCTTCTGGCGCGCCGGACAAAAACTTTCGATACAGAATCGCTGCGGCGATCAGCAAAATGCCGAGCACCACAGACGCAAAATGAAAACGGACGATTCGCGGAATGTTTTCGGTCGTCGCCGTATAATCGCGCACATTGTACGCCGCCAGCCAATATTCATCGCACCAAATATAAGTGAGTAGCACCAGCATGAACCCGGTGAGGTAAAACACGAATTCTTCAATCGGAATCCCTCCGCCCAATGCGGGTAATTCCCAACCGAGAGTCGCTGCTTTATTTGGGAAAACGAAGAAGGCGTTGCCAAACAGAAGATCGAGGAGGAAACCGAGCGGCGTTAACACCGCGATCGTCCTCCAAAACGCTTTTCTTGGAAACTGCAAATCGGGTCGACAGCCAAACCACCAACCTAGCGCGGCGATCGGAATGATGAACAATACCAGGCTCCATGTGTATCCGAGCGGCGTCGGATTATCCGAAGTGGCTTGCAGAATGACTGGATGAATGACCGTCCGCAGCGTGAGTGCAGCGGGAATGATTAGCGCGGCTGCGATGGCGAAAATGACATAGAATGCTCGTCGCTCTTGCATGCACCGAAGCCTAAACCCGCCGCCCCCCAGTTTTAAGATTTAAGTTTTAGATTTCAGGGCAGATTATTCTCCCTGTCTGAGCCCCAAAACTTCATAATCACGCAAGGCCCGCAGCTCGAATATGAGCACCAATGTCACTGACGGTCTCGAGTTGATGCGAAAGTTGATTGAGTATCGCCAGCAGAAAGCTTTGCATCATCAGCTCATGAAGGCGGCCGATTGTTCGATGCTCGGCATCGATGCGATTGTCATGCTTTACCACTGCGCCAAAGTCAGTGTGGGCGACATTCTCGAGGTTGGGGCATACACGGGCGGAGCCACGATCGCGATGGCCATGGGCGTCCGCGATTCAGGTGTCGAAAAGAAAATCATTAGCATTGAACCAGGCTGCCAGGTCGACCATCCCCGGATCGGCACAAAGGATAGTTTCAAGGATCTCCAGAAGAACTTGAAACGCTTTGGGTTTCTCGAGCAGGTTACTTTAATAAACGGCCGATCGTTCGACTCCGACGCGATGGCCATGGTGCGCCAGTTCTCGAGTCCGGGTTCGATCGGGCTGTTTGTTTTTGATGCCGATGATCATGTGCGTCGCGATATCGATTGCTACAGCGACCTATTTGCTGATCGCTGCTGGATCGTAATCGACGATTACCTTGGCGGAGCCGACAAGAGCGGGAAGCTGCACATGCAAGTGGACGAGCTGATTGCTGCGGGGCGACTGGAGCCGTTGGGATTTTATGGCTTTGGAACCTGGATCGGTCGTTGGTTAGGAGTTGCAGCCTCGACTTCGCTCGGAATGACGTCTACTGAGAGCTAGAGAAGATGATCCCACCGAAGGTCCTCATTGCCGATTCCATTTCCCAACGCGGAGTGGACGAACTTGCGCGCGAGAATGTGCTGCAGGTCACCATTAAAACCGGCTTGAACGAGCGCGAGCTCGTCGAATTGATTCCGGAATTCAGCGCGCTGGTGGTGCGCAGCCAAACCAAAGTTACTGCGGAGATTTTGAATGCCGGTAGCAAATTGCGTGTCGTAGGTCGCGCCGGGGTGGGAGTGGACAACGTCGACGTGGAAACAGCCACCCGGCGAGGCATTGTCGTATTGAACGCGCCGGGCGGAAACACCATCTCCACGGCTGAACACGCGTTTTCGTTATTACTTTCCGTGGCGCGCAAAATTCCGCAGGCTGACGCAAACGTTCGCGGCAAGGCTTGGGACAAAAAGAATTTCGAGGGCGTCGAACTGTACAACAAAACACTTGGCGTAATCGGAATGGGCCGAATCGGCAGTGAACTGAGTCGCCGGGCGATTGCGTTCGGAATGCGCGTCGTCGCTTACGATCCATATCTCTCCGCCACACGCGCCCGGAGTCTGCAGGTAGAATTGGTGGATGAACTCGACGATCTGTTTAGTTCTGCGGATTTCATCTCCCTGCACACGCCGCTCACTGCCGAGACACGCCACGTTCTTGATGGTGCGCGGTTAAGCAAAACAAAGCGCGGCGTCCGCATCATCAACTGCGCGAGGGGAGGTCTGATTGATGAAACGGCACTGGCGCAAGCATTGCGAGACGGGCAGGTCGCTGGTGCGGCGCTGGATGTTTTCGAAATTGAACCGCTGCCGCTGGATTCACCTCTGCGCGGTGTGCCGAACGCGGTTCTCACGCCGCATCTAGGCGCGTCGACGGCGGAAGCGCAGGAGAGCGTGGGTATTGAAATTGCCCAATCGATTCGCGCTGTGCTGCTCGAAGGCACGATCCGTAACGCAGTGAACATGCCGAACCTCGACGCGAAGACCCTCGCAATCATCGGACCGCATCTCCGGTTTGGCGAAAAGCTCGGTAAATTTCTCTCGCAGATCGCGCCGAAACGCGCGGAGTCGCTCAACATCAACTATAGCGGCAAGGTGAACGAAGTTGATACCACTGCGATCACGCGTGCGGCGCTGAAAGGTTTTCTTCAACTCGCCGGTGGCAGCGAAATTAACGAAGTGAACGCTCCAGCGTTTGCTGAAACGCTCGGCTTGAAGGTAAGCGAATCGCGGCTTAGCGCGCCCGGCGATTACACGGACATGCTCGAAGTCTCCGCCACTGGCGAAGGAAGAACCGTTTCAGTGGGAGGCGCATTCTTCGGGGCTACGCCGCGAATCGTGAGCATCAACAGCCGACCGGTCGAAGCCCGACCGCAGGGCGTGGTGCTCGTACTGGAAAACGCGGATCGTCCCGGAATGGTCGGACGGATCGGCACGTTGCTCGGTGAGCGCGGCGTCAACATTGCCACAATGTCGCTTAGTCGAAATCAAGCTGGCGGCACCGCGCTCACCGTGTTGAATCTCGACAATGTGCCAAGTGAACAGTTGTTGAACGAAATTCGCGCGAGCGAAGACATTCGTTCTGCGCAAGTGATTCAATTGTAGCCACGGCCCTATGGGCCGTTTTCTGGCTGCTGT
>Ga0310811_10013320_pt1 | contig 10709 bp, 15 predicted proteins | sample YCmetagenome_FD_207642 | JGI IMG/M metagenome (GOLD analysis project Ga0310811, IMG submission 207642) | Soil microbial communities from experimental microcosm in Duke University, North Carolina, United States - YC | ecosystem: Engineered > Artificial ecosystem > Soil microcosm > Unclassified ...
GAATGATGATACAGCCGTAGCCATGTTCAACCTCGCCTCGCTGATCATCGGCTTTATCGCGCTCATTTGCGCGCTCGTCGCCTTCATTCCCTTGCTCGGCTGGCTCAACTGGCTGATCATCCCCCTCGCGATCCTCGGCGCAGGTGTCGGCATGATCTCGCGCGGGACGGCGGGCCGTAACCTCAACCTGTTCGTCATTGTGATCGCGGTTTTCCGACTGATGCTCGGGGGAGGGATCTTTTGAGCCGCGAACCCATGATCGACGCCTATATCGCCAAGGCGCAGCCGTTCGCGCGTCCGATCCTCGAAAAGGTGCGCGAGCGCGTGCACGCCGCCATCCCCGAGGTCGAAGAGGCGATGAAGTGGAGCATGCCCGCTTACCTCGTCGGCGGGAAAATCGTCGTCATCACATCCTCGTTCAAAGCCCATGCGGCGCTGAACTTCTGGCGCGGGCAGGAAATCGGTGACGGCCAGCCCAAGGCCGGGGCGATGGGGCAGTTCGGGCGCCTCACATCGCTTGCCGACCTTCCGCCTGACTCAGAACTGGACCAGCTGATCCGCGAAGCGGCGGCGCTTGCCAAGACCGCCCCACTGCCGCGAAAACCGAAGCATGCGCCGAAGCCTGCCCCGGAGCTTCACCCGGATTTCGCTGCTGCGCTAAGCAAAGCGCCCAAGGCGAAGTCCGTGCTGGAGGGGTTCCCGCCGAGCGCGCAGCGCGACTATTTCGAATGGATTTCAGAGGCCAAGCAGGACGGGACCCGCCAGAAGCGAATTGCGACCGCAATCGAATGGCTGACCGAAGGCAAACGACGGCACTGGAAATACCAAAATTGCTGACAACCGCTATCTCGTCATCCTGAAGCCCGGACCAAAACGGGTCTGGACCTCGCCTTCGACACTAAATCCGCAATGTTCGTAGAAAGGGCGCGCCCGCGGGTTGGCAATCACCTTGAGCGCCAGGCCACGGTTGCGCGCTTCATGGGTCGCAGCGTCGACCAACGCCCGGCCAACTCCCCCTCCCCACATGTCAGGCTCGACGAAGAGCCCGTCGAGCTCCCCGCCGACCACTGCTGCGAAGCCGGCGATTTCGCCGTCGATTTCCGCGACGATGACCTGTCCATTGGCGATCTGGCTCGGCGGCAAATGGATCGCGTCGGGATTGGCGATCAACTGATCGCGATACTCGGGTAGCTCGAGCGACGCGCGGCGCTGCAGATCCTCGAGTTCGTCATGCTCCTCCGGCCGCGCGAGCCTGAGCGTCAGGCTGTCAGCGCGATTTGACATAGGAACCCGGCGCATCTTCGATCGCCGTGAGCTTGCCCTTGCCCGGAACGCGCGCGCCGCCAGCCTTTACCGTTTCGGGAGCTTGCGACTTGAGCCAAGCGAGCCAATCGGGCCACCAGCTGCCCTTATGCTCCTCCGCGGCCGCGACGAACGCGTCGAGCGTCTCCTGGTTCTTGGTGCTCGTCCAATATTGATATTTCTGCGCGGCGGGAGGGTTCACGACGCCGGCAATATGGCCCGAACCGGCCAGCACGAAGCGCTTGGGTCCGGTGAAATGGTCCATGATCATCCACACGCTTTCTGGCGGCGCGATATGGTCCTCGCGTCCCGCCTGGATGTAGGCAGGCGTCTTCACCTGATCGATGTCGATCGGCGTTCCAGCGACCTCGATCGCACCCGCAACGACGAGCTTGTTCCCCTTGTACAGGCTCTCGAGATAATCCCGGTGCCAGCCCGCCGGCAGGTTCGTCGTGTCCGAATTCCAGTGCAAGAGGTCGAAGGGCGCCGGCTCGTCACCCATCAGGTAATTGTTGACGACATAGCTCCAGATGAGGTCGCGGCCGCGCAGCAGGTTGAAGGTCGCCGCCATGTAACGGCCGTCGAGATAACCCTTCTCCTTGGTCAGCTGCTCGATCAGCGCCATCGACTCATCGCCAATGAAGAGCTTGAGATCGCCGGCCTTGCTGAAGTCCACCTGCGCGGTGAGGAAGGTCGCCGACTTGACCTTCTCGGCCTGCTTTTTGGCCGCTAGGTAGCCGAGTGTCGCAGCGAGCGTCGTCCCGGCAACGCAATAACCGATGACATGGGTGCTTTCGACGCCGAGCAGGTCGGTGATCGTCTCGATCGCATCGACCTGCCCCTTCAGGACATAATCGTCGAGTGTCGCGTCGGCGATGCTCTCGTCCGCCGACTTCCAGCTCACCATGAACAGGCTGATGCCGTGGTCGACGCACCATTTGACGAAGCTTTTCTCGGGCGTGAGGTCGAGGATGTAGAAGCGGTTGATCCACGGTGGGAAGATCACCAGCGGCGTCCGCAGCACTTCGTCCGTCGTCGGCGTGTACTGGATCAGCTGATAGAGCGGCGTCTGCTTGATCACCTTGCCGGGCGTCGTCGCGAGGTTGCGGCCGACCTCGAACACGCCCGCCTTGGTCTGGGTCAGCTGACCCGCGGCGATGTCCTTCAGCATGTTGGCAAGGCCCTTGAGCAGGTTCTCGCCGCGCGTCTCGAGGGTCCGCTTCAGAACCTGCGGGTTGGTCAGCGCGAAGTTGGACGGGCTCATCGCATCGACGAAGCTGCGGGTCGTGAAACGAAGCTTCTCCCGCGTCGCCTCATCCACGCCCTCGATCTCGTCGACCGTCCCGAGCAGCTGGTCGGAGATCTGGAGGTAAGTCTTTCGGATCGTGTCGAAGATCGGGTTCTCGCTCCATTCGGGCGCAGCGAAGCGGCGGTCCTTCCGTTCCGGTTCGCCGGTAGCACGCGGCGGTGCAGTCACGCCGCCGAGCATCTTGCCCCAGGTTTCCAGCCCCTTGGCCCATGCCTGAGCGCCGGCGCTCATCAAGGCCATCGGATCGGCCGCGGCGGCCTGCTCGCCAAAGCCGAACGCCGGCGTCCATTGGGGCATCGGCTGCCCCTTCTTCATCTGCTCGGCCCAGAACTCCATCAGCATCTGCTGGGCACGGCCCATCACCAGCGTCCAGTGCTGCCAGTCCTCTAGGGTGGGGATCGGACTGTCGGTCTTCTCGTCGTTCGTCATGGGCCGCCTTTACGCTCAGTTGCCAACCAAACGAAGCTCAGGCGATAGTGCTGTGATGAGCCGCGCGATTACCCTGCTGCTGTGCTTGATGGTTGCGGCCTGTGCGACGATGCCGCCCGAACGGCCGGCCAGCCGGGCGGAGGTTGGCGTTGCCTTTGACCGCAACGGGGAGATCGGCAGCTTCGCCGATGGCGTCGCCGATCCGAACACCGGCCGCCAGGTCACCATCGACGACCCGGTCCGCGTCGCCTCGATCAGCAAGATGGTGACGGCGATCGGCGTCATGCAGCTAGTTGACGCCGGCAAGCTCGACCTCACCAGCGACGTCTCGCGATGGCTCGGCTGGACGCTTCGCAATCCCAGCTATCCCGACCAGCCGATCAATCTCTCGATGCTCCTCTCCCACACCGCATCGGTACGCGAGCATGACGACGATTATGTGATCCCGCTTGGGCAATCGCTCCGGCAGGTCATGGCCGACCCGAGGAACTGGGACACGCAGCACGGCCCTGCCGACCATTACTTCAGCTACGTCAATCTCAACTATCCGATCGTCGGTACGATCATCGAGACGGTCACCGGCGAGCGCTTCGACCTGTGGATGCACGAGCATGTCCTTGCGCCGATGAAGCTCGACGCCTGCTACAATTGGCCGACGTGCAGCGATGTGGCGGTGGCCCGAGCGGTCGAGCTCGACGATCCCACCGGCAAGCCGCAAAAGGACGACCTCCACGGCCGACGGCCCGATTGTCCCGTCTTCGTGAAAGCAGGAACATCTTGCGACCTTTCGCTCTGGCGTCTTGGCGAGAACGGTTCGCTGTTTGCCCCGCAGGGTGGGCTGCGCATTTCAGCGCGGGGCCTCGCCCGCATCGGCCGAATGCTACTCAATGATGGAACGCTCGAAGGCGTCCGTATCCTTTCGCCAAATGCAGTACACGTGCTGCTGACGCAGGTCTGGGGCTTCGATGGCAGCAATGGGCAGACCGACGGCGGCTTCTTCTGCTCGGCCGGGAACGGCACGCACCAGCTCCCCAATCGCTTCCCCGGCTGCGCAGACGATCTAGGCGCCCGCGGCGCAACCCTCGTCGGTCATGCGGGGGACGCCTACGGCATGAAGAGCGGCCTCTGGATCGATCGCCAGCGAGGACGCGGAGTCGCTTATTTCGTCACCGGCGTTCCGGGGGACGCGGCCAAGGCGCCGGGAAGCGCCTATACCGCCGCCGAGGTCCACGCCTTCCGGCGCACCTACGCGCTGCTGCCGAACTAGCTCAGCAGGTCAGGACGTCGCCGCTGTACCACCGCCGGGTGCAATCCTGGTTGCGGCTCATCCAGCGCGGGAATGCGCGATCCGGACGGTCGTGCCACCAGTCGTTCCACTTTTCAGGATCGAAGCTGCGATTGGCGTCATAGTCGCCATAGTCGTTGTAGCCCGAGCTGTAATAGCCGCCAGCAAAGCCCCCGCCGTGGCCACGATGGACGTGAACTCCTGAAGCATCGGCGGGCACGCCGACAAAGGGCCTGGAACCCCAGCTCCCCTCGCTCGACCTAGTGAAGCTCTGCGCTGCGGCGGGACTCGCGAAGATCAACGTGGCCGCTGCTGCGGCGGCCGTAAGCAACAGACGGTGCATGTTGCTGCTCCTTTCAAGCGGACGATAGCCTATACGCCTTCCGGGCCCCGTTGTTGCGCCGGTAAGTTTACCCATTGGCTTTGGCTATTCACCTGAGGGAAATATCGCCGCGAGCAGGAGTGCGTTGATGCCCACTGGCTTGTCGATCGCGTTGGTGATGCTTGCCCAGGCGGCGAGCGGCGCCCCGCCAAGCTACGGCCCGGTCGCGGAGGCTCCGCCCCATCCCGCTACGCCGCCGGCGAAGCCCCCGGACCGCATCTGCACCGACGCCAACAAGGACCCGAACGCGAAGGTCATCGTCATCTGCGGGCCTCCGCCGCAGGGCTATCGGCTCAATCCCGACGTGCTCGAGGCGCGACGCGAGATGAAAAACGGCGGAAAGCCCAAGTCACAGCAGCAGCGGATGGAGCAAGGAACGAACTGCGCCGTCGGGCCCGCGGGCTGCCAATATGCCGGCATCAACCTCCTCGGAGCGGCGATCACCGCTGCGCAGATGGCGAAGCGCGTCGCCAGCGGGCAGGAAGTCGGAAGCATGTTCGTCACCGATCCGCACCCGACCGAATATCAGCTCTACCTCGAAGCCAAGAAGGAGCGGGAGGCGAAGGAGGCCGCCGCTGCTGCCAAGGCCGCACAGGCCAAGGCCGAAGCGCAAGCCAAGGCGAAGGCGAGCGGAGCCTCCGCCAACTGACCATCGGAACTGGCTAACCTCGCGGTAATCATCGGCCGCTATGATGGACCAATGCCGCGCGACACGATCGTTCGATACCTGAACCCCTGGAAGCTCCGCCGCCTGCAGGAGGAAGAGCAACGCGTCGCTGACCTTCGGAGGCGCGATGGCGACGATTGCCGCCGTTGCCGCCGGCCGATGCGCTTCGATTTGCCCGAGGGGCATGATTCCGGCCCGAAGATTGAGCCGATCGCCCCGGCCGAGCCCGGCAGTGAGCCAGCCCTCGACAATCTCGTCCTCTGCCACCGCCGCTGCACCGCCGAAGCCGCCGACGCGACGCGCGAAGTCACCGAGCGGGTACGGCGCAAGAACGAAGCCGAGCTGTTCGCAACGTCGCGGCGCCGCAAGCGCGCCTAGGCACCTATTTCCAGAGCTGGAGCGAGCGGATCGCCTTTGGCACTTCCGGCCGTTCATCGATGCTCGACAGGATCCGTTGAACGAGCTTCCAGCCGCGCCGGACCCGCCCCTTCCGCCAGATGTCGGCGACAAAGACAGTCCCCGACCAGTCGCGGCCGTCCATCGTCGCCTTGAGCTCCACCGGAGCGGAGAACAGCGCCGCGCCGCCGAGATCGCGGACCATCACGTCGCCGAAGCGGTAGGACGAGCAGTGGTAGCGCTTGGACGCCGCCTCGAGCCAGCTCGGCCGGTCGAGGATCGCCGGCGGCTTGGTTCCCGTCAGAAGGATGAAGTTCTTCGCGGTGATCGCCTTCAGCGCCTTCACGTCGCCGCTTACCCAGGCGCGCATCCAGCGGTGCTCCAGCGTTTCGATCGTGGCAGTGAGATCGGACATGCCGAGCGCCTAGCCGAGACTTGGACCGCCCGGAAGCGGCAAGAAACTAGGTAACTCCCTCGTAACCACGTCGGCGTAGAACCGAATCGTGATCAAGCAGTCGAAAATCCGCCGCAAGAACGTCGGGCTTCACCAGCAGGCGCGCCCGTCGCGCATCCGGCGCGAGCACGTGGCCCCCATCGAGCAGCCCAAACGCCGCGGCTGGCTGGCGAATGTCGACTTCCACTCGCGCGAGTGGGAAATCGGAATGGCGATCGCCGGAATCGTCTTCTTCGCGCTGGCGATCAACGCTTTCGTATTCGACTTCGGCGAGTTCCTTCTGAACTAGGCCGCAGGCTTGGCGGCCGGCGTGTCGCTTCCGATCGAGCGCCACAGCTTGAGCTTGCCGTCATCTCCGCGCCTGAAGATCGCCACCCAGTTGCCGCTCTCCTTCGAGACGGCGCCCTCAGGCGTGGTGATCGTGAAATTGTAGGGCGCTTCGAATATCCCGATGTCGCCCGCCTTGGAGACGGTCACCTTCGGCTCGCCGATCTGCCAGTAAACCTTGGCTGCGGCCATCGCCGCCTTCATGCCGGCAAGGTCGGCGGCGGGACCGACGGTGTTCGCCGCGCCGTGATAGATTCCGACATAGTCCGGCGCGTCCCACGCCGCGGCGGCGGCAGCATTCTGCGCATTGTAGTCGGCGACCAGCTCCAGCGCGTCCTTGCGCACTTCGGCGGCGACGGCGCTGCGATCACTGCCGGCCTGGCGCATGCAGGCGCTGAGCAACGTTCCAGCAGAAAGAGCGATCAGCAGCGAGACGCGAGCACGATCGATCATGAGCTTACCCCCCTGATTACGCAGCCGTTCTGCTGCTTAAGTTCACTAAAGTCACGGAAGCAGCGCTTTTACTGTGAACTTAAGAGCCGGCGAACGCTGCGCGGAAAGCAAAGAGAGGGACCCCAGGCATCGCCGAGCCTAACCACAATTCGGCTCGTGTAGGACAGGATTTTCCGATCAACGCCGGATCGGCTCGCAGGCGATCCCGTCGCCATCGCCGTCGAGACCGGTGCGATAGCCGGGCTGGCCTGCCTCGATCGGCGCCTTGCCGGCCGCCCAGGCGTCCTTGCAGCTGCGATAATAGACGCTCTGCTCGACGGCAGTCGGATCGGGCGAAGACTGTTCGAGCGGCGGGGTCACCTGCTGGTCGGACCGCGCGTCCCACTCCTTGTCGGAAGGGGTTTCCGGCGGATCGACTTCCTTCGCCTCGACGACCGGCGGCACGGCCGCCCGGGGCGCAGGATGCGTCCAGGCTGACCAGTTCGACCAGCCATAGCCCGCCCCAAGGCCGAGCGGCACCGCGGCGACGAGGATATAGCCCAGGCGCATCCGTAAAGTGTCGCACGGGAGAAGTTGAAGAAGCGTAACGGCGCCAACGCCGCGGCTACGGGCATTAACGTATGTTTGGATCAGTCGATCTCCTCCATTCCGGCATCCACCCAAACAGGGAGAAGCTGGCCATGGTCTCGAAACTTCAGCTCGCATCGATGGCGATGTTCATCATCGTTTCCATGCCCGCGCCCGCCGCCGCCCAGCCCGCGGCGACCGCTGCACAAGAGGCGCCAATCGTCATCACCCGCCGTCTTCCGCCTTCGCCGGACCTGCTCGTCCGGACAGTATTCATCGGCGATCTCGATCTCACCTCGGCGACCGGCCAGAAGGAGATGGAGGTGCGGGTGACCAAGGCTGTCGACGATATGTGCATCGTCCCCGCGCCGCTTCCGTCCCACAAGGGCGTGATGGAGAAGCCGTGCCGCGACGAAGCCTGGGAAAGCGCCCGCTGGCAGATGCGCGACGCGATGCAGCGCGCCCACCAGGGCTCATAAGAGCAGGATCGTCCGCGGGTACGCAGGGGCAAGCTTGCCGCGGATGACGACCGGAGCGGGCAGCGGCCCGCTCCGGCCAGGACCGATCAGGCGGCCAGCGCCGTGCGGCCGGCGCTCACCCGGCCCATCAATGTTCCGAGAACGGCAGCGATGATCAGCAGCGCCGGCACATCGCCGACGAGATGGCCAGTCATATTGGGCGTGCGGAAGGACTCCCACGCCATCACCAACGCGTGGGCGACGCTCGACCAGACCACGAACCAGATCAGCGAAGCGTTCTCCGCCGGGTCCTTGGCGGCGCGGATCATGAACACGCCGAGCGTGAAATAGACCGCGACGATCATCAGGAAATAGTCGTTCGCCATCGGCCCGCCGGAGTGCCAGGCCCAGCCTGACGCCCAGAAGATCGACAGCGGATAGATGAGCAGGAACGCGGCGCCGAAGACGACCAGCGCTGCGGACAAAAGCGGATTCTTGGAGGACATTGGATCGTACCTTTTCAGTTGGAAGCAGATCGGCCGGCACGCGCTCAGGGCAGTGAGCATCCGGCGTGAACAGGACGGCTTACATGAACCCGCGTGCTACGCGCGGCGTCCAACTGGCCGCACTCCAACCTTGGATGCGGCATCGTTACGTCAATTAAATGATACGCGCCGCTCGCGACCAATCAAATGGCCGCCGCAGAGCGATAAGCGTGGCTTATGCGCAGCAGGACCCGCGCTTTGGTAGCAACGCGTGTCGCCTTGCCGACTTTTGTAAGGGGACAGTCCCCCTCGACCATGCTATCGCATCGGAGGGGAAATTGGGGGAGCAGATCATGCCCTATCCACGCGCGCCTTATTACATGCTGGGCGTCATCGGCATCATCCTGATCGGGTTCTGGCCAAGCTATTTCACGGTCGCGCGGACGGTCCCGTGGCAGTTCCACGCGCATGGAATGGCGGCGAGCTGCTGGGTGCTGATGGTGACGGCGCAGAGTTGGACCGCGCAGCACAAGAACCAGCTTCAGCTTCACCGCGCGGTCGGCAAGGCGAGCCTGTTCCTGTTCCCGTTCCTCACCGGAGGACTCGCGGCGATCATCAGCCGCCAGGGCCAGGATTTCGTCGCGAACGATCCCGTCAACCTGCTCTATGGACCCGGCTTCATGATCGGGACGATGGTCGCGATCGCGGCTTATGTGACCGTCTATTACCGCGCGCTCAAATACCGGCGGAAGGTATGGGTCCACGCGGGCTACATGCTGTCGACGCCGCTGATCCTGTTCGAATCGCCGTTCAGCCGGATCATGGGCCTCTACATCCCCGCCTTCGGGGTGAAGGGGCCGGCTGACTTTCCGCACATCATGCAGACGATCGTGTGGTCGTGCGTCATCGAGCTCGCGGTCATCGCCTTCATCTGGTGGCGGGTGCGCGACCGCGCGAAGCCCTTCCTTGTCACCGGCTGCCTGATCATCGTCGAAGTACTGGCATTGGTCCTGGCGAACGACTTCCCGGTGCTGAAGCAGTTCGACACCTTCATCGGCCATACGCCCGGCCCTCCGATCTGGCTGATCGGCTTCACCATCGGCGCGCTGACGAGCTGGGCTGGATGGAATGCGGGCAAGCGGCCTCAGGTCGTGGTTACTGCGGCGATGCAGCCGGCTTAAGGGCCGCTAACGCGACGGTAAGCCGGCGCGCGTAGCTTCGCGCGTATGAGCAGGCACGAAGTCTTCGTCGGGCCATGGGAAAAGCCCGGCGCTTATCGGCCTCGCAGGGGCGGAGGCGGATTGGGAAGCGTCCTTGCCGTCATCGTCTTTGCAATCATCGTCGGCCTGGGGATCGGCTGGATGCTCCAGCCGAAGGTCGACGATTCCTCGGGCAAGCCTGCGGCACCGATCGAATGGAATGCGGTGCAGGCGGTCCCGACGAGCGCTCCGGATGCCGAGGACGTCGAGTGGGAGAAAAGGGCGGCGGAGCCGCTCGCCGCTCCCGTCGTCTCGACACCTGCCGAAGCCGCGGGTCAGGCAAGCTCCAGGACTGTGACAGGCAGACTCTACGTCATCGACGGCGACACGTTCGGGATCGGCGGCCGTCACATCCGCATCCTCGGCATGGACGCGCCGGAGACCCATCCGTCGCGCTGCGCGCAGGAGGCCCAGCTCGGCAATGCGGCGACGGCGAAGCTCAGCGCGCTGCTCGCCAGCGGAACGGTGACGATGAGCGGCTCAGGCGTCGACCGCTACGGCCGCGACCTACGGCAGGTGTTCGTCAACGGCGTGGACGTCGCCGGCGTGATGATCGCCGCCGGCCTGGCGCGGAGCTACGACGGCGGGAAGAAGCAGGGGTGGTGCTAGGCTGAAGCACCGAGCGCAGGCGAGCGATTGCGGAGCAATCGGGAGCCAGCGCGAAGAGATGCGGAAGCCCGGCCGGCGGGTGAGCGAAGCTCAACCCGTTCGACGTCACGGATTTATTCCGTGACGGCTTCACATCGGCGATATTCCTTGGCAGTCCTTGAGTATGTAGTATGCGCCGGGAAGCTTTTCGAAGAATTTCGGGTGGCATGGCACTGGTCTTCGAAAACTTCATAGCGCGATTCGAGCTGGTTTTGGCCGTCAGCTGCTTCCTGTGCGACGGCAAGATTGGCGTGATCGCTCCGGGATCGCAGACAAGAACATCGACTT
>Ga0310811_10013321_pt1 | contig 10708 bp, 3 predicted proteins | sample YCmetagenome_FD_207642 | JGI IMG/M metagenome (GOLD analysis project Ga0310811, IMG submission 207642) | Soil microbial communities from experimental microcosm in Duke University, North Carolina, United States - YC | ecosystem: Engineered > Artificial ecosystem > Soil microcosm > Unclassified ...
AACCAGACGTCGAATTTCAAAGGCGTCAATTCTTACAAATACGGATTGCGGGCGACTATCGATGCCAAGCCGGCCAAGGGGCTGGATGTCATGCTTTCGCTGAGCGACGATATCTATAACAGTCAGAGCTACTGGTACAAGATAAACGGTACGCAGGAGTCTCTTGACAATGACGTCTCCTCGCTGGAGACGGTACAGCCCTGGCAGGAATATTTCATCAACGGATTGCCAGTCATTACCGGGTCGAGCAATACGGGCGGATATGATAATGTCAACCTGTTCCAGGTGCAGAATTCGAATAACTTCACGAGTGCGAGCACGACGACGACGAATATCCTGGGTAAGATCACGTATGAGATACCGGGTGTGAAAGGGTTGTCTGGAACGTTCTCGATCAACAAGAATATCAACAGCGCCAATGGCAAGCAGTTCGGTACATCTTTTGTCTATGGCAAGTACAGTGGTCAGGGGGAGAACAATCATATTCCGGGCGGTACGCTGCTGAATACCTATCCGATCAGCAACGGCAGCAGGGTTCGTCTGAATCCTATGTTCTCGAATTCCTATCAGATGGATGCGGGTCTGACCTATACCCATAGTTTTGGCAAGCATACGATATCTGCGATCGCATTGTACGAGCAGCGCGAGCAGAATACCGAGGGTGTTGCGGCTGAAGCGGACGGCGTGGTCAACGGGGCGTTGCCTTACCAGACCTTTACGACGGGTGCGCAGTCTTCGGGTCAGAGCGGATTTGTCAGTCAGTTCGGGTTTGAAGCATTCATTTCGAGGTTGAACTATAGCTATGCGGGTAAGTACCTGTTGCAACTGGTCTATCGTGCGGACGGCAGCAGCCGGTTTGCCACGGGTCATAACTGGGGTGGTTTTCCCGCGGCTTCGGTGGGCTGGGTTTTGTCGGAAGAGTCTTTTATCAGGGACAATTATCCGTGGATCAATCAGCTGAAGATAAGGGCTTCCGCGGGTCTGACGGGTACGGACAATACGAAGCCTTACCAGTACCGGGCGACTTATAATCTTGGTACGGGCAATAATGGCGGCGCTGTATTCAATGAGGGTGCGAGGAGCATCGGTGTAAAGCCGAATATCGCTATTCCGAACGTGAATGTCACCTGGGACCACGTGATGAAGCTTGACTATGGTCTGGATATGGCCGTACTGAACAATCATCTGAATTTATCGGCCGACTATTTCTGGAGTCATGGCTACGATCTGCTGACGACGTTGTCTTCTTCCGTGCCTGCCACGATCGGAGCCAGTGCACCGACGGAGAATTTTTCCAAGGTCAATATGTTCGGTTATGAGATCTCCGCGGGATGGAGGGACAATGTCGGACCGAAGTTCAGCTATAGTTTCACACCGTTCTTTACCTGGTCCGATAACAAGAATATCCTGATCGATGTGGCTTCCGGCAATAAGGGTGGTCCTCTGGACCTGACGGGTAAGTCGAGCGATGCGGGAACGTATGGCTGGAAGTCTCTTGGTATCATCCGGACGCAGGATCAGGCTACGGCGATCATCAACCAGCGTGCGCAGGCGGCGGGTGGGGTCAATAAGGTCCTTATCTTCAATACTCCTGTGCAGCCGGGCATGATCAACTATCAGGATGTGAACGGGGACGGTGTTATCGACAACAACGATCAGCAGTATCTGAATAAGAAGCAGAGCAATCACTACAGCATGGGTCTTAACTGGAGCGTGAGCTATGCGGGGCTGAGCCTGAACGTGATCATGGGCATGTCCTGGGGTGGTGTAGCGACGGTGGACGGTCTGGTACCGGGCAACAACAACGCTTCCTCGGGCTATTCGATCACGGATAACCGTCCGATCTACTGGAAGGATCACTGGACGCCGTCGAATCTGGGTGCGAATTATCCGAATCCTTATTTCGTGAGCGACTACAAGGTGACTACCGACTTCTGGCTGGTTAGCGGAAAGACTTTCAATATCACCAATGCGACGCTGAGCTATACGCTGCCTACGGGGTGGACGAAGAAAGCGGGTATCAGCAGCACGCGGTTCTATGTAGTAGCGACGAACCCTGTGCAGTTCATCAATCCTTTCCCTAATCACTACCGGGATTTCTCGACGGGTCTGTATACCTATCCGACCCTCAGGACCATCACGGCTGGTTTAAATGTTGGTTTCTAAATCAAACAAAACATGAAAAAGACTTCTTCGATCATAATGATAGCGGCAATCGGCGCACTTGTTGGCACCGGCTGCAAAAAAGTGCTGGAAAAGCAGGATCTGACCAATTTTACGCCCGATCAGGTCTTCAATGATTCGACCGTGGCGAAACTGGATATCGACTATATCTATAGCCAGAATCAGCCTGGATGGTTCGGAAACTCGGGTGGAACGCTTGGTTCCTCCTATTCTGTCATCACCGATGAGCAGGCGGGGGACAATGCCTATGTCAAGGGTACGGTCACCAGCGACCTGGTGACGGATATTGGAAACCAGGCCAGTAGCGGCAACTATTTCAAGATCCGTACGATCAATATGTTCATCCAGAACATGAATGCCGGTTCGCTGGATCTGAGCGTGAAGAAACATTTTAACGGGCAGGCGTATTTCTGGCGCGCGTACCGGTATTTCGAGCTGGTAAAATTATATGGCGGGGTGCCGCTGGTAACGACGCCGCTGCCTGCTGTAGGGCCGTCGGCCAAGGCGGCTGCGAATCTGCCGAGGAACACTACGACGGAAACGTTCACCCAGATAGTGAAGGACCTGGACAGCGCGATTGCGTATCTGCCGACGTGGTGGGGCAATAATGCCGACTATGGCCGTATCACGGTGGGGGCTGCGCAGGCTTTCAAGGGGCGTGTACTGCTGACGTGGGCCAGTCCGCAGTTCAACCCTGCGAATGACCAGACCAGGTGGCAGGCGGCGTATGACGCCAGTACGGCGGCTATCGCGACGCTTTCGGCCAATGGGTTTGGTCTTTACAAGAAATGGGATTATACCATGTGGACGACTGAAGGCAGTGCGGGTGGCAGCACTCCGCGGAATTCCGAGGCGGTGTGGGTGACCGAGTACAATACATCGAATGTGGACAATGACCTGAACAATGAGAGCTATGATGCGGGCTGTCGTCCGAAGTACCTGTCGATAAGCGGTGGATCGAATACCCCGGCGTGGGAGCTGGCTGCGGCATTCCCGATGAAGGACGGAAAGGATACGCTGCACTCGGGCTATGCGTACAGTCTGCAGACCTTTTATAAGAACAGGGACCCCAGGTTCTACGAGACTGTTGCGTATAATGGCTGCAACTGGGGGCTGAATGGTAACTCGACCTATCGTCTGTGGACCTATTTCTACCCCAACACCAAGAGCAGTCCTACCAAGACGGCGAGCACCGAGACTTCGGCGAGTTCGTCGGGGTTCTATCTGCGCAAGGGTGTGGACCCGACGCTGACGCTGGCGTCGATGCAGAATGCGGGTACCGACTGGATCGAGATGCGGTATGCGGAGGTTTTGCTGAACCAGGCCGAGGCTGCTGCGGAAATAGGTAATCTTGGACAGTCGCAGGAGGCTTATCTGAATCTGATCGCTATCCGCAAGCGGGCGGGTATCGATGCGGGTGCGGATGGTCTTTACGGGCTGACTGCGGGAATGACGCATGACCAGATGATCAGTGCGATTATGTTCGAGCGCAGGATCGAGCTGGCGTTCGAAGGCAAGCGCTACTGGGACCTGCGTCGCCGCAAGCTGCTGGAGAGCACGCTGAACGGGACTATGCGAAACAAGATGGTGGTTACGCTGAATGATAATAAGTCTTATACCGACTATATCCTGACCACCAGGGACAATAGCGCGAATACGAACCTGGACAATCTGTACACGACGAGTTTTACGGTGTCGATACAGACGGCGGATACGTATAAGCTGAATGTGCAGAGTGCGGATTATTTCTTTGGGATCCCGCTGACCTCGCTGCAGAATAATGCGAATCTGCAGCAAAATAACACGTGGGGCGGACCGTTCGATCCGTTGAAGTAGGGGCCGCCCCCTGGGGCGCCAGTGTAGAGGATTTTATTTAAATTACAGATACTCATGAAGAAGAACCGTTTTTTGATCGCTGCCTTTACCGCCTCGCTGGGGATATGTCATCCGGCGCTGGCACAGTATCCGGATATTCCTTCCGATGTGAAGGCGGAGGCTGATGCCATGCTGAAGGAGACTTACCGGAGGAGTGATTCTGCCTGGCAGGTAGCATTTCCGATTGTCGACAATGACGCCAAACACGGGAAGCCGTATGTTCCCTGGGCGGCGCGGCCGACGGATCTGCCTCAGTCTTCGCTGCTGGCATTTCCTGGTGCGGAGGGCGGCGGCGCCTATAGTTTTGGCGGGCATGGCGGAAAGGTCTATGTGGTGACGTCGCTGGCGGACTCGGGTCCCGGGACGCTGCGTTGGGCTTGTGAGCAAGGTGGGGCGCGGATCATCGTTTTTAACGTAGCGGGTATCATCCATATCAAGAGCCCGATCATCGTTCGGGCTCCTTATGTTACCATCGAGGGACAGTCGGCTCCCGGCGACGGGATTTGTGTGGCGGGAGAGTCGTTCTGGATCAACACGCATGATGTAGTCATCCGGTATATGCGGTTCCGTCGCGGCGAGACGAATGTCGGACGCCGGGATGATGCGCTGGGCGGGAATCCTGTAGGGAATATCGTTCTGGACCATGTGTCCACGAGCTGGGGGCTGGATGAGAATATGTCGTTGTACCGGCATATGTACGACCCGATGGATGGTTCGAAGGAGGAGAAGCATGGGACGGTGAATATCACGATCCAGAACTGTATATCGGCAGAGTCGCTGGATACCTGGAACCATGCTTTCGGCACGACGATGGGTGGTGAGAACTGTATGCTGGTCCGCAATCTGTGGGCTGATAATACGGGCCGCAATCCTTCTGTGGGCTGGAACGGTGTATTCAATTTTGTGAACAATGTGGTGTTCAACTGGCATCACCGGTCGATGGACGGGGGAGACTATACCAGTCTGTTCAATATCGTCAACAACTATTTCAAGCCGGGACCTGTTACGCCGAAGGATGAGGCGGTGGGGCACCGGATCCTGAAGCCGGAGAGCGGCAGGAGCAAGCTGAAGGCGAAGTATTTCGGCCGTTGTTATGTGAACGGGAATATCATGGACGGTTATCCGGAGATCACGAAGGACAACTGGGCCGGGGGGGTACAGGTGGAAGAGTTGAAGGATGCTGGTCCGTATAAGGACTATATGAAGGTGGACAAGCCTTTCCCGATGGCGGCGGTGAAGATATTGCCGGCACAGGAGGCATTTAATTTTGTATTGACGAATGTAGGCGCTACATTGCCCAGGAGGGATGCGGTAGACGCGCGGGTAGTGGAACAGGTCCGTACGGGTAAAATAACTTATAAGGACGTGAATACGGACACCCTGCCTCAATTTCATGTTCGTAAATTGCCAAAGGATTCCTATAAGCTGGGGATTGTGACGGAGGTCTTCGAGGTGGGCGGTTATCCCAACTATCAGGGGACGCCATACAAGGATTCCGACAATGACGGATTGCCTGATGAGTACGAGGTCAAGCATGGTCTGAATCCTAAGGATCCGCTGGATTCCGCAAAGCCTGCTGTTAACGGCGGGGGTTATTCGAACATAGAAGTCTATCTCAACACACTGGCTTTGAGAGGTGAAAAGCCTATAAAGTAATGAAATTCATATATGCATTTGTCGCAGGTGCTTTCTTATTCGGACCCGTGACAGCTCAAAAGAAGCCCAGGCCTTCTGAGCCGCCTTCTCCTGTTGCGGTAAAGGGTGGTCACCTGGTGTATACCCCTGATGACAGGGGGAATCAAATTCCTGACTTTTCTTTTAGTGGATACAAGGGGGGAGACTCCGTGATACCCACGGCCAGAGTTCGCGTCGTGATCCAGCGTATGGATGGCGACGCGACTTTTGCTATTCAGCAGGCGCTGGATTATGTGGCCGGTTTGCCGATGGATGAGCATGGGCTGCGGGGGGCTGTGCTGCTGGGGCGGGGGCTGTTCTCCGTCTCGGGCGGGCTTGTGATGCGTGCGTCCGGCGTGGTGCTTCGGGGTAGTGGGATGGGTGAAGGCGGGACGGTGTTGGTTGCAGCGGGTGAGGACCGGAGGACGCTGATCCGGGTGGCCGGGGGCGGGGGCCGCGAGGTGGAGAAGGAGGTGGACGTGACGGACGGGTATGTTCCGGTGGGTTCGAGGGTGTTGCATGTTGCCGGCGGGTTGCGTATGGGCAGTTCGGTTCTTGTACACCGGCCGTCCACGGAGGATTGGATCAAATTATTGGGGATGGAGAGTTTTGGCGGTGGTATTTCGGCGCTGGGCTGGAAGGCCGGTCAGCGGGATATTTACTGGGATCGCCGGGTCGTGGCGGTGAATGGGGATGCGGTGATGCTGGATGCGCCGATAACGACGGCGCTGGATACGGCGTATGGCGGAGGTAAAGTAGCGGTTTATCGCTGGGATAAGCGAATAACGAATGTGGGCGTGGAGAATCTGCGTCTGCGGTCGGAATACGATAGGAACAATCCGAAGGACGAGGCGCATAGTTGGATGGCGGTCACGCTGGAGAACGTGAGTGATGCGTGGGTCCGGCAGGTTGTCGCCGAGCATTTTTCGGGTTCGGCGGTGGATGTACTGGAGACGGCGAACAGGGTGACGGTAGAAGACTGTAAGTATCTGGCGCCGGTATCCGAGATTGGCGGGCAGCGTCGGAATGCTTTTATAACGTCGGGGGGGCAGACGCTGATGCAGCGGCTGTATTCCGAGCGGGCTTTTCATGATTTTTCTGTTGGGTATTGCGCGCCGGGTCCCAATGCGTTTGTGCAGTGTCAGTCCTTTTATCCTTATGGGATGAGCGGGGCTATCGACAGCTGGGCGTCGGGGGTGTTGTTCGATGTGGTGAATGTGGACGCGCAGGTGCTGGGATTTGAGAACAGGGAGCAGGATGGGCAGGGCGCGGGATGGTGTGCGGCCAACAGTCTGTTCTGGAATTGTACGGCGGCGCGGATCAACTGTTATCGTCCGCCGGGTGCGCAGAACTGGTCTTATGGTTCGTGGGCGCAGTTTGGCGGTGATGGATACTGGAATGAATCGAATGCGGTGATACAGCCGAGGAGTTTTTATTACGCGCAGTTGGGAGAGCGGCTTGGGGCGGCGGCTTCGGGGAGGAGCCAGCTATTGCCGATGGAGACCGAGGCGTCGAGCAGTCCTACTGTGGCGCAGGCGGCGGCGCTGATCGCGTTGTCGAAGAAGCCGAGGGTGCAGATGACGGAATGGATCGATCAGGCGGCGCAGCGGAATCCTATACCGGTGGATGGTGGTGCGGGTGTCGTAACTGACGTGCCGCGTCATACGGAGAAGATGGTCTTAAGCGCGGCGGCGATGAAGGTGGTGAATGGCTGGCTGACGCGGGGTGCGGTGTTGGTGGGGCGCCGTTATAATGAGCCGTGGTGGATGGGGAATGTGCGTCCCTATGGGATTGCGGAGGCAAAGCCGGCGGTTACGCGCTGGGTGCCGGGAAGGACGGGGACGGGGTTGACGGATGATCTGGCTGCGGCTACGGATGAGATGCGGGAGAAGCATGTTGTCGCGCTGGACCATAACTATGGGTTGTGGTATGACCGACGGCGGGATGATCATGAGCGGATCAGGAGGATCGACGGGGATGTGTGGCCGCCTTATTACGAGCTGCCTTTTGCGCGGAGCGGGAAGGATACGGCGTGGGACGGGCTTAGCAGGTATGATCTGACGAAGTACAATCCCTGGTACTGGTCGAGGCTGCGGAAGTTTGCGGACTTTGCCGATCTGAAGGGGTTGGTCCTGATACATCAGAACTATTTTCAGCATAATATTATCGAGGCGGGTGCGCACTACGCGGATTTTCCGTGGCGGCCGGCGAACAATATCAACAATACGGGATTCCCGGAGCCGCCGCCATTTGCGGGGGACAAGCGGATCTTCATGGCCGAGCAGTTCTATGATACCTCGGATGCGGTGAGAAAAAAGATCCATAGGGCGTTTATCCGGCAGTGTCTTGCAAATTTCGAGGGGAATAGCGGGGTGATCCAGGAGTTGGCGGCGGAGTTCACCGGGCCGTTGCATTTTGTGGATTTTTGGCTGGACAATATCCGGGTCTGGGAGCGGGAGAAGGGTGTAAGGGAGATTATCGGTCTTGCTACGACGAAGGACGTGCAGGATGCGGTGTTGAAGGACCCTGCCAGGGCTGCGGTGGTGGATGTGATCGATATCCGGTACTGGTATTATCAGGAAGATGGGAATGCCTATGCGCCGCTGGGAGGCCAGAGTCTGGCGCCGCGGCAGCATGAGCGGCTACTGAAGCCGAAGCGTCCGTCTTTTGAGCAGGTATACAGGGCTGTTAGCGAGTATCGTCGTGCGTATCCTTCGAAGGCGGTGATGTATTCGGCGGAGGGGGGAGATAATTTCGGATGGGCGGTGTTTATGGGTGGGGGTTCGCTGGCGAATATCTCTGTGACCGATGCGGCGTTTTTGACGGCTGCGGCGCGGATGGCGCCGGTCGATCTGCCGGGGAGCGCGAAGGGCGTATATGCGTTGGGAGACGGGAAGGGGGATTATATAGTTTATACGGCTGAAGGAGCGGAAGAGCCGAAGTTGGAGGGGAGTAGGGTACACCGCATCGATGCGAGGGTATTGTGGATTGAAAAATGATCGACATGAGAAAAAGAGTATTGTTTTTACTGATATTTTGTTTGGCGGCGGGGGTGGTGACGCCTGAGGGTTTGCCTGTTGCCACTGGTCCGTCGGGTGAGGCGGCTCTGCCGGCTCTAAGGGTGTCCGCCAATAAGCGGTTTTTTGTGACGGCGGACGGCAAGCCTTTCTTTTGGCTGGGGGATACGGGGTGGTTGTTGCTGAGCAGGCTTGGGCGGGAGGATGCGGACAGGTATCTGGAGGACCGGAGGAAGAAGGGGTTCAATGTAATCCAGGTGATGGTGGTGCATGGACTGGGGGATGTGGATGCGAATGGGGATAGTGCGTTGGTGGCTCACAGTCTGGCAAAACCAAAAGATGTTCCCGGCGGGTACTGGGATAATCTGGAATATGTGATCGACAAGGCCGGGGAGAAGGGGATCTATATAGCGCTGGTGCCGGTGTGGGGCGGGGTGGTGAAGCAGGGGAAGATCGGAGCGGCTGTCGGAAAGGCATATGCGCAGTTCCTTGCGGCGCGTTATCGCCGGAAATCGAATATCGTCTGGATGAATGGCGGGGATATCAAGGGTTCGGACTATCGGGATACGTGGAATGCGATCGGGGCGACTCTCCGGGCACAGGACCCGGGGCATCTGATCACCTATCACCCGTTCGGTCGGACCTCTTCGTCCGAGTGGTTTCATCAGCAGGCGTGGCTGGATTTCAACAGCGTGCAGTCGGGGCATCGCAGCTATGAGCAGGATACGGCGGCGGGGGAGCATAATTATGGGGAAGACAACTGGAGGTATATACAGGCGGACTATGGGCGCAGGCTGGTGAAGCCGGTGCTGGATGCGGAGCCTTCGTACGAAGGGATACCGCACGGGCTGCACGATACAATGCAGGAGCGCTGGGGTGCGGATGACGTTCGTCGTTATGCGTACTGGTCGGTGTTTGCGGGCGCGTGTGGGTTTACCTATGGCGACAATTCCGTGATGCAGATGCTGCGTCCGACGGACAAGGGCAGTGCGTATGGGGCGAAGGAATTTTGGTTTGACGCCATCAATGACGCGGGGGCGGGGCAGATGGGGTTTCTGAAGCGGCTGGTGTTGTCGAAGCCTTATTTCGAGCGGCGGCCGGATCAGTCGCTGGTTGTCAATCAGGGATCGAAGTATGACTATGCTGCCGGCACGAGGGGTGCGCAGTACGCATTTGTGTATACATATACCGGTCGCCGGCTGGTGATCAATCCTTCGGGACTGGGGCTGGCGCAGGTGGAGGCCTCGTGGTTTAGTCCGAGAGATGGGAGTTATCATCTGATCGGGCTGTTTCCGGGGAAGAAGGAATTTACGGTCGACCCGCCGGGTCATCCTGCGCCGGGGAATGACTGGGTGCTGGTATTGGAGAAGCCGGGGCAGAGCGCTTATCTGTTCACGTCCTTCCGCGAGCCGGCGGTGGACGGGCTTTATTTTCTGGCGAGCGGCGACGGGAAGCACTGGACGGATCTTGGCGGGTCGTGGCTGAAGCCGGCGATCGGCGAGAAGAAGCTGATGCGTGATCCTTCGATGGCGAAGGGGCCGGACGGGGTCTGGCATCTGGTGTGGACGAGCGGATGGAATGGGGATAAGGGATTTGGATATGCCGACTCGAAGGACCTGATACACTGGAGCGAGCAGCGGTATATACCGGTGATGGAGGGGGAGAAGGATGCGTTTAACGTTTGGGCGCCGGAGATCTTTTATGAGAAGGACAGTGCGCAATTCATTATCGTTTGGGCCACGACGATACCGTACCGGTTTCCGAAGGGGCTGGAGGACGAGAAGAACAATCACCGGCTTTATTGCACGACGACAAAGGATTTCAAGGCGTTTTCGCAGACCAGGCTGTTCTTTGATCCGGGGTATAGTGTGATCGATGCGATGATCGTGCAGCGGGGGGATCATGATTTTGTGCTGGTGTTCAAGGATAATACGAGGCTGCAGCGGAATGTGAAGGTG
>Ga0310811_10013322_pt1 | contig 10708 bp, 15 predicted proteins | sample YCmetagenome_FD_207642 | JGI IMG/M metagenome (GOLD analysis project Ga0310811, IMG submission 207642) | Soil microbial communities from experimental microcosm in Duke University, North Carolina, United States - YC | ecosystem: Engineered > Artificial ecosystem > Soil microcosm > Unclassified ...
GTGGACGCGTCTGGCCGGCTCAAGACCAAACAGCCTACTGAGCGCGTGGTCAAGTTTTATTTGAATCAGTTTCGTCATGACAAGCTAATCATCCAGAGCACCAAGCCGTTTAACGCGGAAACTAAAAAGACGAAGGGAGGAGAAAAGTGAGACTGGCCCGGAGCGCTTAACAGGCGCTCCGGGCTTTTTTCATTTTAACGATCATGAATCAAGAACAACCAACGAGGTCAGGAAAGCAACGCGAGGCGCGGCGGTTTGACCGCACGAGCCTTCACTCAAACGTCCACGGATACTACGTCCATCGCGACTACGCGGCGCACTTCTTCAGGTGGGGCTGGGTCAGGCGCGCGCTCGCACGCCAGCGGTACGAGGGCGGCCGCGTCCTCGACGTTGGCTGCGGCCAGGAGATCCCGCTCGCGCGTGTGTTTCAGATCTACCCGGCGTCGATCCCAAAGCTCTACTGCGGCGTTGACTTGAACCGGGTCAAGAGCCCGCTCGCGGGTTGCAAGTGGGTCAAGCTCTACGAGGAGTTTGACTTTGTGACAGAGCGCTACAAGATCCTCGAGGAGCAGGGCCGCGTATTCACCACGGCCGTCTGCTTCGAGGTTATCGAGCACATGGGAACACGCGACGGGCTCGCGCTTCTTCAGGGCATCCACGAGCTGCTAAAGGACAACGGCCAGCTTTTCCTAAGCACGCCCGTGTTCGATGGTTTTAAGGCGGTAAACCACATTCACGAGTGGACCATTCCAGAGCTCGCGGCAATCGTCGGCAAGGCGGGATTCAAGGTCGAGAAGCGCTACGGCACGTTCATCAACTCGCGCGACCTCAAGAAGGTTGCCAAGCCCGACGAGCTCGCTGTCTACAAGCGGATCAGCGAGTACTATGGCACGGACGTGACCGCGACGTTCCTCGCGCCGCTCTACCCTGACCAGGCGCGCAACAACCTTTGGGTTCTGAGGAGGGTGAGGTGAGAAAAAACTGGCCTGACGTATTGTGCATCAACAGTTACGCTGGCTCACTGGTGATCGCGGCCAAGTCAATCGGCGCGCGCGTGGTTGGCTCGTACGAGGACAAGCAATATGGCATTGAGATCCAGATGGCTAACTTCCCGAAGCTCGACTACTGCGAGTTCAGGCCCGAGTGGCCTGAGAAGTCGCTGCGCGACACGGTCGTGATCGCGCACCCGCCGTGCTCCGCGTTCAGCAAGAACAACTTCGCCAATAACGCGCGAGGCGTCAAGTGCATGGGCGTGGCGGCTGACGCGTTCAAGTGCACGGTCAACGTGGCAGACTACGCGCTCGGCCTTGGCACGCCCGCGCTCCTGATCGAGAGCGTGCCTGACGCGATGAAGGGAGCTTGGGAAGTTCACGAGGAGCTGGCCAAGAAGTACAGGTACACGGTCTACCGCGTGCTCCAGAACGCGTGTTGCTTTGGGACCGCGCAGTGGCGGCCGCGCTTCTGGGTCATCTTCACGCGCAAGCGTTGGTCAACGCTCCAGTTCAATTATCAGCCAATGATCAAGACCGTGAGTGAGGTCGTCGACCCGATCAAGCCTGAGCACGTCGAGCAGGGAGTTAAAGACAGCGTCGACCTCCAGTTTGAGATTCTCCGCCAGAAGGGAATGAGCGCGCGCCAAATCAAAGAGCTCATCAGCAACGACGACTACGGCTACTTGGCCCCAATGATCAAGCGGTATCTCAAGCTCGAGCAGAGCTCATACGACGTTCATCGCCACTACTTTGGCGGCTGGTATGAGAACAATACGATTCGCAAGCTGCCGCCAAACGGGTTCACGAGCACGCTCCTGGGAGGCCAGGTCTGGTTCTACCTGGGTGAGCCGCTCGCCATCAACCGCTGGAAGGCGCTCATGGGCTTTCCGCCTGACTACATATTTCCGGGAAAGTACGAACGTGAGTTCCGAACGTACCTCTCAAAGGGCGTCTGCCCGCCAGTGGCCGCGTGGTTGCTCAAAAACGTCCTCGACCAGCTGGCTGGCTTGGATCACTACCCTGACGTGGCGTGTAAGCCTGGCCAGGTCCTTGACCTGAACGTCAAGCGGTCAGAGGTCGAGCCCTGTCGGCAAAAGACCGCGATTGCCAAACCGATCGCGGTCAGGAAGGCGCAAAAACGCCCGCGCCGGTCGCGCCAGGTCAAGCCAGGTTCGCCTCGAGGCGTCAAGAGATACCGGTTAACCACGACCGCGGACCACAGCGCCTGGAAGTCAAGGACGACGCACAACGCGTTTATCGTCCGGGCGCTCTACGACGGGCCGCTGACGTTTGTCGACCTCATCAAGGAGCTCAAGCTGCTCGGCTGGAAGACCAGCTCGCCAAACCCGGTGAACATCGTGCGCTGGCACGTTCAAGATCTTAAAAATAAGTTCGTCATCATTGAGGAGGTGAACTGATGGGACGCGTGATTATCTTGGAGGGCCCGGACGGCTCGGGAAAAACCACGCTCGCGCGCGAGCTCGAGAAGGGTGGTTTTAAGTACGAGCACGAGGGCCCAACGCCTGACAACGTCAACGCCTTCAAGTATTATCTGAGGACGCTCTTAATAGCACTTGACCAAGAGCAACCGGTAGTTTTTGACCGGTTTCATCTCGGAGCCTGGGTCTACGGACCTTTGCTGAGAAACCGAGTTGAGCTGACTGACGATGAGCTGACGCTGCTCGACCGCCTGATGTTGTCGCGAGACGTTCGGTTGATCTTGTGCCTTCCGGGGCTCGACCGCGCGCGCCGAAACTGGGCGTTCAATCGTAAAAATGAGCTGTTCAGCGACGCCGAGATTTTTAAGAAGTCATATCAAAAATTCGCATCGTTAAAACGGCGGTACATCAATAAAAAACCGCGCGTGGTTCCCTGGAGCTGGCACGTGATCCACGCTTTTAGATTTGCGAATAATCTCTTAACCGAGTTCCAGGAGCTTCCAGCGTTGCCAGCGGGCGTGGTCGGCTCGCTCAAGGGCCGCTACCTGTTTATCGGCGAGCAGGCCATGACCGGCTACCCCGACTTGCCGTTCATGACGCCTGAAAACTCAAGTGGATTTTTGAACCGGGCGCTGCGCGAGGCGGGCTTTAACGAGCGAGATCTCATTCTTGCCAACGCGCTCAACGCTGAGGGCGACTCAAACCGCGAGCTCATCTATCATCTCGTAAGTTCGCTCAGGCCACTAAAGGTCATCGCGTTGGGCAAGGTCGCCTACGACCTCGTGCGCGACGTGGCCCCGATGAGGCTCGTCCGTCACGTGCCCCACCCGCAGTACATGAAGCGCTTTGGCGGAACTTCTGGTTTCATCAACTACGTTAAATTTTTGAAGGAGGCAAGAGGATGATCATTGAGGGAGACACGGTAGGAGAAATTTATCTCATGTTGATCGATGAGTTGCTGACCGCGCCCTGCGCGAGCCCGCGCGGCCAGCAAACCAGAGAGCTCCTGGGCGTCCAGCTCAGGCTCCACGACGCGTTGGCCAACGTACTGGTAAACTCCGTCAGAAACCCAAACTATCGTTTCATGGTGACTGAGTGGCTCTGGACGCTGACGGGCTCTGACCACGTCGAGCCGCTCGCGCGCGTCAACAAGAAGATGCTCGACTACTCTGACGACGGCAAGCACCTGTCAGGGTCGTATGGACCGCGCTGGCACGCGCAGATCGGCTCCGCGCTCCGGAGGCTCTATGAGGACCCCAACACGCGCCGCGCGGTGATCAGCTTCTGGCGGCACGACTACGACTCAAAGGTCGACTCTAAGGACGTGCCGTGCACGCTGACCATGCAGCTGATCTTGCGCGACCAGAAGCTGAGCGCAGTTGTCAACATGAGGTCGAGCGACGCGTGGCTTGGGATTCCTTATGACGTGTTCAACTTCACGATGCTCTTAAACTACGCGGCAAGCCAGCTCGAGGTCGGCGTTGGCAAGCTCGTCCTGAACCTGGGCTCGAGCCACCTCTACCAGGTCAACTTCAGTGAGGCGCTGCAGATGCTCTCGCCTGACCAGCCCGTCAGCACGCTCCGCTCCGCGCCGCTCACGAGCCTGACCGGGTTCCAGTTCATTGGGATCGCAGACGCGGTTGAGAGGGGCCGGCTCTTTGACCTTCTTCACGAACCTTGGTCAGCTTACCTGGACGCGGCGCTTTGCGTCACACGGGCGCGCGCGTTCGAGATCTTGAAGGAGGTCCATGAGCAACAACAGAATGTCAATCGATGAGGTAATGCTCGCGGTCGCCGCGGTCATGGCGTCGCGCTCAACGTGCGCGCGGCGCGCGGTCGGGTGCGTCTTGACGGACGCTCGCGGCCGGATCCTGGCGACTGGCTATAACGGCGTGTCTCGCGGCGTCGCGCACTGCCTGTCCGAACAGCCCTGCTCGAGCGTAGGCGCGGCCTCGGGCACGAACCTTGACGATTGCGCCGCGGTCCACGCTGAGCAGAACGCGATCTTGATGCTCGCGGATCCTGACCGGGTCGAGACGTGCTACGTTACGGCCAGCCCGTGCACGAGCTGCGTGAAGCTGCTCCTGAACACCACGACCAAGCGGATAGTTTTCCTAAACGAGTACGGTGACCAGAAGGGAGCCGCGCTCTGGCGAGAGACGCAACGAACGTGGCACCACCACAAGATCAGGAGACCGCTCGTCATCTTTGACTACGTGCTCCGCGCGTTGAACGACCGAGGGGTAATATGAGCCAGCTGACCATGTTCAAACCGTCAGGTTCAAGCCTTGGCGGCTGGCGGCCGCCCTCAGAGCTTCCCGAGATCGCCGGTAAGTATGACGACGTTATCCTTGACTGTGAAACGACAGGGTTAGATATTTGGGGAAAAGATAAACTGGCCGGGATCGGCGTCATGGCGCGCGAGGACAAGCGGCGCTGGTATCTGCCATTCGGCCACGAGGGCGGCGGCAACCTTGATGAGGAGCTCGTCAGGAGGTGGGCGCGCGCGGAGCTGCGCGACGTTCATATAACAAACCTGAACATCAAGTTTGACGGTCACATGATGATGAAATTTGGCGTGGACCTTGAGGCTCAGGGCTGCACGTTTCATGAGCTTCAGCACATGGCCGCGCTTACGGACGAGCATCGTCGCTCGTTCAAGTTAGACGCGCTCAGCCAGGACAACCTGAAGCGTAGGAAGAAAGAACTTCCAAAGGGCGCACTCCCTCACCAGCTCTCGAGTTACGACGTTGGCGAGTACAACGAGATTGACCTCGAGCTCGTTGACGAGCTCATCGACTTCTACAACCCGCTGATCCAGGCTGACGACCTCGAGCGCGTGCTCAAGCTCGAAGATGATCTGCTCTTCTGCGTCATGGCCATGGAGCGGACGGGCGCGCGACTGAACGTTGAGAAGTTGAGGCGCTGGGTCGACGAGATTCAGCTCGCCTATCAGGACCTCATCCTCTACATCTGGCGCGAGACGTATCTGCGCGTAAACCCTGACTCTCCCCAGGACATGAGGAAGCTGTACGACCACCTTCACCTCAAGTACGGCCTGACCGAGGCTGGAAACCCGTCGTTCAGCAAGGAGGCGCTCGCGGCCAATGAGCACCCGCTGATCCAGGCCGCGTTCCAGGCGCGCCAGCTCGCGAGTCTCAACAATAAATTCCTGAGGAAGTATCTTAAAGCTCAGCGCAACGGCACTTTGCGCTACAACCTCCACCAGCTGCGCGGCGACGAGTACGGCACGATCACGGGTCGTTTCAGCGCGAGCAATGTCAACGTCCAACAGGTCATGAAACCGTCGAAGCAGCCGATGGTGACCTGGCGCTGGATCCTGCGTGAGTTATTTGAGCCTGAGCCTGGCTGCCGCTGGCTCAGCGCGGACGCGTCACAGATTGAGTTCAGGCTCTTCGCGCACTACGCAAACAGCCAGCGCCTCGTCCGCGCGTATAACGAAAACCCGTGGGTTGACTTCCACCAGATGGTCACGGAGATGATCAGGCGCGTCAAGCCGGGATACCAGCGCGTTTATGCCAAGAACTTTAACTTCATGAAGATCTACGGCGGCGGCCGCGACCGTGCGTGCGCGATGCTTGGACTGCCGCGCGCCGAGATCGACCCGCTGATTGACGCGTACGACGCGGAGTTCCCGGAGGCTGGCCGGCTGCTCCGCCTGGCGAGCCGGCTCGCTGAGAAGCGCCGATACGTCAGAACGCACCTGGGCAGGCGACGGCGCTACCGCGAGCTTCATGACAACCGTTTTTATTCCGCGCTCAATGCCGTGATCCAGGGGACAGCAGCTGACGTGATGAAGCAAAAGCTCATCGAGGTCTATCGGGAGCGCAAGACGCTCGGGATCGCAAGGCTGCGCTTTCCTGTCCACGATGAGATCTGCGCAGACGTTGATTCACCGGAGCGCGAGAACCAGATAAAAGACTTCTTAAACATGCAGTCGTTCAAGTTCCGAGTTCCGATCATGTGGGACGTAAAGCTCAAAGACAACTGGCGCTGCGGCTGGGAGCCAGAGGAGGAAGATTAACAATGAACGAGGCCTACGTTTGCCAACGCCTTCGCCAGGCGATCATCAATGAGGGCGCCGGCTACCCCATGAGGCACAATGGCCTGACACTGACCGGTTGCCCTGATCTCTCAGTGACGGGCGTTCACACGTGGTGGCTTGAGGTAAAGCTCTGCCGCGTTGGTGAGACGATTGACGCGCTCGCCAGTCGTCTCATTAAGCGCCAGGGCCAGCAGCTCGCGGTGGCCGAGCTCCTTGACCAGTGGGGAGACCGCTGCCGCTACATGATTGCGGTTCAAAAAGGTTCAAAGATCGCTGGCGTCATCGTCTGCCGACCGCGTCAGCTTAGGAAGTTTACAGGTGGCCGGTCTTACAACTCGTTGCGCGACGTAGCTCTCGCGATCAAAGAGGACGCACTATGAGAGAAAAGCGAAACGAGCATCTGATGGTCCACGTGACGCCCGCGATGAAGGCGCGCGTCCTGAGCCAAGCCAGCGCGCGCGGCCTGACCCTGAGCGCGCTCTTGAACCTCATCCTGTCAGAGAACCTGGCCAAGTATGAAAAAAGCGTGGTCAGCGAGTCAGCTGGCACTACTGGCCGCGACGCCTCGCCAGCCAAGGTTGAGTCGCCAGGCCATGGTAAGTACTAAGTCATGGCCAATTGAGCCTTGGTCATTCTAGGCGAAAGAGAGCGTGTTTTTATTGAGATGCCGTTAAATTTTTTAGCTAAGTAACTTAAAATAAAGGAGTTAACTTATGTTTGAGGATATGATTCGAGACTTCCAACGCCGCCAAGGCGTTCAAATCGGCAGCCAGGGCCCGTTCCGCACGCTCGTCGGAGCTGACGAGAAATTATTAAGGTTGCGCCTGATCGCTTCAGAGCTCGGCGAGCTGGCCGACGCGATGGGGATTGACGACCGCGTGGAGATCGCGGACGCGCTCGCTGACCTGCTCTACGTCATTATCGGCACTGGCGTCATGTACAACATCCCCGTCCTCGAGTGCCTGGCCGAGGTCCACTCGTCGAACATGACAAAAGACGCGCTCGCTGAGCGCGCGCCTGGCCAGAAGGGCGGCATCAAGGGCGCCTCCTACCGGCCGCCAAACCTGAAAAAAATACTTGACCGTTGCCAGGAGCTCTACGACCAGCGTCACGCCCAGTCAAGCGCGCGCGCCAGCCAGGATTGAAAGTAGCGGTGCTCGTCGGGAAGCGACCAGTAGAAGAGCACGCGCCGGCGCGTGAGCCTGAGCACCAGCGAGAGGTCAGGAAGCGCGTTAGCGCACGCGAGCGTGGCGGGGCCGACGAGCCCGTCGGCCTTGGCCATGCCGGCGGCCAGCTGGAGCTCGGCCACGGCGTGCTTGACGCCGCTCGTCACGGCGTAGTCAACCAGCGCGTTCAAGACGTATTGGCTGTTGAGCTGAGTAAACAACGGGGTCGCGTAGTCGCGCGCGTAAATCAGTCGCGCGTCGGCCTCCGTGAGGCTCTTGATGTCAAGCGTGGGATACGCGGCCGCGCTGATGCCGAAGTTCGTTCCCCGGAGCTCGCCAGCGCCGCGCGCGCCGCCCGTCCAGTTGCCAGGATCAGCGGGGTCCAGGCTCAACCCGCCCTCGTGCTTGATCACCTTGTCAATCGCCAGCGTCAGGTCACTCAATGGGGTCGTCCTTTTGTCCGGGTCTGGGGCGGTACTTGATGATCGGCGGCGGGTTGTTGGGCCCGTAGGGCGGCAGTCCCAGGCTCTTGGTGATCTTGCCCTCAATCCTGCTGACGCGGCTGTTCAGCTCGTCGTGATAGTCGTCCTGCTGCTGGATCGCCGCGTCGACCTTTCCTGAGAGCTTAGAAACCTGAGAGTTCAAAGTTCTGATGGCATTATAATTTTGGACCTGCTTTTGCTCGAGCGTTCCCTTCCAGTCTCCGACTTTGATCAGTAAGACAATCAGCGTGATGAGAATCCCCAGGTCCGTTAGCCGAACTCGTTTGTCAAATGACATTGCTTGCCCCCTTTTATCGTAATTATTGCAATGCCTCAAGGTCTGACTCGAGCTCCGCATATTTGAACCCCGTCGGCTGATCCCAGTCGGTGTCAGACAGCAGCACGTGCGCCTCGTCACAGTAGGCGTCGATAAACTCCCACGTAGCTACCTGATTTTTACCCCAGGTCTGGATCACGACCTCCTTGCTGTCATACGCGGCAATTGACACCGCGTGACGGCCCCACGAGCCCGGATAGCCAGCCCAGCTCGAGTCAGCATCCCACGTTTCTTGCCGTTGCGCTGACACGGGCAGCGCGAGCCCAATATACGGTGCTCCGAACAAATAAATGCCGAGCTTCAGATGATCGCGGTTGCGCGGCGCGGGATTCACGAACGCGCGAAGGTTGTGGCCCACGCCGTTGATCGTAAACGTACTCGCGCGCCAGAGCTTGAGCACCGCGAGCTCCTGGAAACCTACGTCCGTCGCGGCATTCCCCGGCACGTAGCCCGCCCAACGCGAGTAATAGCCCTCCACGACCTCGTTTGGCACGTTGAGTAATGGCTCTCCGAGCGAGAGCCTCCATACCTGGATGATGTGCGCGGGCGCGGCGATCGTGCAGCACCCGAGCACGTCGTTTAGCAACATTCCCCAGTCCTTGATGCCGTGCGTGTTGTCCCACGTAGCGGGCGGCGTCAGGCCAGCGGGCACGTAGTTCGCCATGGCAAGCGCGCGCGGGTCAACTACGGGCGCGCGCTTGCCTAGCTTGACCGTCGTCAGATCAAGGTCCACGTGGAGCCTCCTACTTGAGCTGCGTAATTCGATACTTGTCCGGATTTTTGACCGCAAACTCCCAAACGTCAGCGGGCGTGAGCGACGCGTCCTCAAACCCAAACGTCAGCCCAACCTGCTCGTACGCGCGCGCCACGACAAAGCTGCAGATAGGCCAACGGTTCAAGAACCGCGAGGCCAGCCGGTCAGTGAACCAGCGCGTCCGAAACGCCGCGTCTGCCAGCTGGAGCGCCAGGTCCAAATAACCATAGTCGTCTGCCGAGAACGTCGACGCCGTGAGTAGGATCTCGTCGCGTTGCGCCTGCGTCAGGTTCAGCGCGGATAGGACCCACGCACGTTCCGCGCCAAAAATCGCGTCGCCCAGCGAGCGCGACCTCACGCGCGACAGCGCCTCAATCGTGAGCGAGCTCGTCAGCGGGCTCGCGACCGTCATGAGCAGGCCAACGTGACTGACCGTATTTCCGGTTGCCCTCAGGATGCCGTTGGACAAGAAGCCTCTCCCGCGCACGGCCAGGATGTCGCCAGGTTCGATCGTCATTGGTCACCTCGTTGCCGGAATAAATTGGTGAAACTTGTCTTGCAGCTCCTTGACGCTCGGGAGCTTGACCTGATTAGACACCTTGACCGCGCGCGCCGTGGCCTGAGTCGGGAAGATCAGGCTGACCTGCCTGACGTTGTTGATGAGCAACGTGATCGCGCCGGCCAGGAGCTCGCGCTTCTGAAGGTTGAGGACTCGCGCGGCCTGGAGCAAGGTGGCTAAGTTAGCTTGCGCGTCCGCGAGCGCCGCCTGAATTTTTTGAGCGGTCGTGATCGTGGGCGTAGTCTGATAATCCTGGATCAACGTCTCCGCAAGTGCCAGGTCGGCCTCAGCCTGGCCGGCCACGGCCTGGTCCTTGCTCAGCTCAGGCTCGGCGAGCACGCCCGCGCCGGCCAATATCTGCAATATCGGCGGAACGTCCTCTAAGATTACCTGCGTCAGGCTCTCCGCCTGCTTGATCTGACTTTGCGTGCAGGCCACGAGCGGAATGGCCAGCGCCGCCAAGACAATCGCGATATTTTTCAGCTTCATTTTTTTTTCTCCTTTTAATTACTTCTCAACAACCTTGTTAGAGTCTGGCGTTCTTAAGAACGCTATCCCCGTCGCGAGCCCGCCAGTCAACACGGTCGGGTCGACGTGGCCCGTTTGAAGGTATGAGATCCCGGCGTGCGCGAGCGTAGCCAGGATCGTCAAGATTCCAAGTGCGGTCGTTTGCCAGTGCTTCTTCATTTTCAGCCTCCTCAATCAAAATTTATTAGGCAACTTCCTTCTCTCCAAATCTTGCCGCGTTGATGCCCGCCGCGGTCCACTGCGCGCTCGTATTCGGGTCAGTTTCAAAAATGGCCTGGAACGCCTGATAACTATTTTGAGTTAACGGGAGATCCGCCCCGTTGTCAACGGTCGTGACGCCGCTCTTCGCGAGCAACCGGATAGATCTCGTGCCCGCGTCGTCCTT
>Ga0310811_10013323_pt1 | contig 10708 bp, 8 predicted proteins | sample YCmetagenome_FD_207642 | JGI IMG/M metagenome (GOLD analysis project Ga0310811, IMG submission 207642) | Soil microbial communities from experimental microcosm in Duke University, North Carolina, United States - YC | ecosystem: Engineered > Artificial ecosystem > Soil microcosm > Unclassified ...
GGCCTGATCCCGACCGACTGGTACCCGAACCAGGTGCAGTTCGACGCGAAGACCGGCCAGGTCATCGTGAGCAACCAGCAGGGCATCGGCACCAACGGCTACCAGCAGACCTACAAGTACCAGGGCACGGTCACCTCTTTCACCGCGCCCGACCACGCCACCCTCGGCACGCTGACCGGCCAGGTCTTCAACGACAACGGCTGGAACGTGACGCACGCCCCGGCGTCGCCCGACCTGCCCGCCGGCGCTAAGCCGGCGATCCCGGCGCAGCTCGGCCAGCCCTCGGCGATCAAGCACGTGTTTCTGATCGTCCGGGAGAACCGCACCTACGACCAACTGCTCGGCGACATCGGCAAGGGCAACAGCGACCCGGCGTACGCCAACCTCGGCGGGCAGTACACCCCGAACGAGCACAGCCTCGCGAACACCTTCACCCTCTTCGACAACTTCTACGACAGCGGCATGCTGTCGGCGGACGGCCACCAGTGGCTCATGCAGGCCGATCCCAACGACTACGTCGAGCAGGACGCGGCCAGCGCGTGGACGCGCAGCTATCCGTACCCCGGCGGGGACTCGCTCGTCTACCAGCGCGACGGCTTCCTGTGGAATGCCGCCGAGGCGGCGGGCAAGACCGTGAAGGACTACGGCGAGTACGAGTCCATGACGAACGGCAACCAGGGCAGTTGGCAGCAGTACTACGCGGACTCGCAGATCCTCGAGGGCAAGGCCTCCGGCCCGCTCCCGGTTGCGGAGAACGCGGCGTCGTACTCCTCCGACGTGCCGTCGCTGAACGCGATCAGCAACCACGAGTACCCGGACTTCCAGCTGAACGTCCCGGACCAGTACCGGGTCGACCTCTGGGAGCAGGACTTCAAGCAGGCCGAGCAGACCGGCGACCTGCCCAGCCTGACGATCATGTGGCTGCCTGACGACCACACCGGCGGCACCCCCACGGCCGCCGCCGAGGTCGCCGACAACGACCTCGCCACCGGCCGCGTCGTCTCCGACATCTCGCACAGCAAGTTCTGGAACAGCTCCGCCGTGTTCGTCACGGAGGACGACACCCAGGCGGGCAACGACCACGTCGACGGCCACCGCGCACCGCTGATGATCGCCAGCCCGTACGCCAACCGCGGCGCGATCAACGATCAGTACTACACACAGGTCAACGCGATCAAGACGATCGAGCAGATCCTCGGCATCCAGCCGATGAACCAGATGGACCAGGCCGCGGTCCCGATGTATGACGCCTTCACCAACACGCCGAACGACACCCCCTACAACGCGGTGCCGAACCAGATCCCGCTCACCCAGGGCGTGACCGGCCTCATCACGCTGCCCCCGCCCGCGACCCCGGCCGCAACCCCGACCGCGGCCACGGCTACGGCCGCCGCCAAGGCCGCCGCGGTCCCGGCCGCCGAGCAGGCGGTTGCGTCCGCCTGGGCAACCTGGTACCGCACCGAGGCCGAGCCCACCCTGACCGGCCCGCACGCCGCACCCGACTCGGTCAACCCGGCGCAGCTCAACCGCTACGACTGGTACACCACCACCGGTTGGACCAAGCCGTACCCGGGCGACAAGGCGATCCTCGCGCCCAACCAGGTCCCAGGCCGCAACCTGCCGAGTGACCTGCTCGGCGACTAGTCGCCTTGCGCAAGCAGTCAGCACGACCGGTGCCGGCCGGGGCCTTGCTGCCCGGCCGGCACCACCCCGTGACCGCAATGCCGATCTGGCGCCCGGCATCCGGCATCGCCCGCTGAGTGCCCACGTACGCACGCCCCGCGAAAGGAACCGCGACAACGTGCCAGAAAACCCCGATGACGCAGTGCTCGACGCCCGTGCGCTCACCAAACGCTTCGGTGACCGGCTCGCTGTCGACCGTGTCGACCTGCACGTCGAGGAGGGCACCGTCTACGGGCTCCTCGGCCGCAACGGCGCCGGCAAGACCACGCTGCTGCGCGTGATCCTCGGCCTGCTGACGCCGGACTCCGGCACGGTCCGCCTGCTCGGCCGCGAGGCGGCCGCCGGCAACGTCGGCGCGCGCGCGGCGGTCGCCGGCTTCGTCGAGGAGCCGCGCTTCTATCCCTACCTCTCCGCCCGGCGGAACCTGGAGTTGCTCGCCCGGCTCGACGGTCCCCGGCTCGACGGCCTTGGGGCGGCCCTGACCCCGGACGAGGCGTTGGAGGTCGTCGACCTGGCCGGCCGGGGCCGGGAGAAGGTCGGCAACTTCTCCACCGGAATGCGGCAGCGCCTCGGCCTGGCCTCTGCCCTGCTCCGCTCACCGAGGCTGCTGGTGCTCGACGAGCCGACGATCGGCCTGGACCCGGCGAACGCGCTGGCCGTGCGCGGGCACCTGCGCGAGATGGCCGCCCGGGGCATGGCCGTGCTGGTCAGCAGCCACAATATGGCCGAGGTCGCCGAGATCTGCGACCGGGTCCTGATCATTCACGAGGGCGGCACGGTGTGGGAGGGGACCCAGGCCGGGCTGCACGCGGCAGCCCCCGCGCCGGCCTACCGGGTGTGGACCAGCGATGACACCCGCGCCATCGCTCTCGCCCCGGGCCTGCCGGTACACGTCCGGGCCGGCGGCAGGCACGCCGGCGGCGCGCCGCTCGTGGTCCACGGCGACGACGCCGGACGCGACGCCTTCGTCACCGGGCTTGCCGGGTCGGGCGTGGCCGTTCGGCGGATGGAGCCGGACGTGCCGCCACTGGAAGCCCTGTTCACCGCCCTGACGGGCGCAGTCGTGAAGGAGGCAGCGTGAGCACCGTCCCACTGACCGGAAAGCCGGCCGTCCAAGCTTGCGCCGCCCGCCCTGGCACCGGCCTCGGCGCGGCGGTCAAGGTCGAGCTGGCCAAGCTGACCTCCCAAGTGCAGTGGCGGGTCATTCTCGCCGGGTGCGTGCTCGTGCCCATCGCGTACGCGGTGGCCATGCGGCTGACGGCCACCCGCCCCACCGACACCCTTTTCGGCCGTTGGTCCGGCACCAGCGGGTTCGCCGCCTCCCTGTTCATCCTCGACTGGGCCACCGCCTGGGGCGTGCCGCTGATGGCCGGCCTGCTCGCCGGCGACATCTTCGCCAGCGAGGACCGGCACGGCACCTGGAAGACCCTGCTGACCCGCTCGGCCACCCGCACCCAACTGTTCCTCGGCAAATCCATCGCCGCGACCCTGAGCGTGCTGGTCGGCTTCGCGGTAGTCGGGGCGGTCAGCATCGCCGCCGGCCTGGCGGTCGTCGGGTCGGCGCCGCTCGTCGGCCTGTCCGGGCAGCTCATCCCCTCCGGCCACGCTTTCACCCTGGTTCTGGCTGCCTGGGCCCTGTCACTGCTGCCGACGATCGCGTTCGCCGCGCTCGGCCTGCTGTTCTCCATCGCCAGCCGCAGCGGCGTCATCGGCGTCCTAGGCCCGCTGGTGGTCGCGATCGTGCTGCAGGCGCTCGAGACCATCGCGGGCGGGCGGATCGTGCGCAGCGTGCTGCTGTCGACCCCGTACGACGCCTGGCACGCGCTGTTCACCAGTCCTTCCGGCGCAGAGCCGGTCGTGCAGGCTGTCATCACCAGCATCCTGTACACCATCGTGTTCGCCGCGTTCGCGTGGTACCTGCTGCGGCGCCGCGAGTTCGCAGGCGTGGACGCGGCCCCTGCGGGACGCCGCCGCGTCTCGGTGCGGATCGGAACCGCCGTGGTCGCCGTCAGCGCCGTCCTCGCCGGGCTGAGCGGCGTCGGCCCGACGGCCCTTACCGCAGGCCGGCTCGACGCCTCCGTCGCCACAGCCTTCGGCAACCTCGCCGAGGTGCGTTACCAATGGCAGACCGGCGCCAAGGCCGACACCACCATCCCCTGGCAAGCGACCTGCGACCGGGGCGGCGTGGCCGGAGCCGCCAACGGCACCCCGGCCAGCGTCGGCAGCGCCAACAGCAAGGGGGCGGGCGACGACTGGGAGTGCATCGTGATCGATACGCGCGCCTCCGACGGCGCCGGGCCCACTACGCTCGACGTGACTCTTAAAGCGAACGGCTGCTACGAGGCGCAGTCTCCGCCCGGAGCCGTCGGTGCCCTCCACATCGACGACGAGCGCGGCAAATCCTTCATCAACCCCCTCTACGCCTTCGACGGATGCTTCGGCACGCCTTAGCTTGAGATCTGAGGCCTATCAAGTTCGTTGTTGGGGTGATTCGAAAATGCCGCGTCATGATCACAGTCTCACCGCATGTAATCTCCGCGGCTGAGCTGCGCCAACAATACGAACCAGGACAAGACAGTCATGGAGAACCGGTAGATCAGGCTGAGGCGCATGAGCCGTGACGCGGATTCCGCGCGGGCGGCGGTGATCGCCGCGCAGGTGCCGGCGATGCCGCCGACGACGATCACGGGATCCGCGTCGACGCGCTCGGTGCGGAAGTCCCGGCGCTTGCGGGCCGGATCCTGGAAGAGGAGTTCGCGGGGAGCGTTCACGGTGCTCTGGTCAGTGCGTTCAGACGGTTAGGAGGGCGGACGGGTCGGCCCAGAGCCGGACGGCGCGGGACGACGGCGTATGGCAGGGCCATGACGCACCGGGGTCGAGGTCCGCGACGAAGCGAACCCAGGCGCCGTGCATCTCGTCGGCGAGCGCCTGCGGCGGGCGCGCGCCCAGGGCCTCGGGCACGCCGGGGGCGGCCAGCAGGTCGAAGGCGAAAGGGAGGTCGGCGCAGTGGTGCGCCAGGCCGCGGAACCGGTCGGCGGTGGCGGGCCATCCGAATTCGTAGAGCCAGGTGGGGCATCCGGCCTGCGCGCGCCCCTGCGCGAGAGCGAGGGCAGGCGAGCGGAAGATCTGTTCGACGTCGCCGAACTCGTGGGTCGTGTAACCGAGCATCAGCGGTTTGCGGGTGCCCGGCGCACCGGCCAGGAGCGCGTCGCGCACGGGATCGGGGATGAGCTCGCCGTCCGGGAAGGGCCCGAACGGGCGGAGCCGGTCCTCGAGCGCCAGCAGCTGTTCGATGCTCGCGTTCTGCAGCGACGCGGCGGTGAGGCCAGCGGATGCGGCGTACGCGGTCTCGCGGTCCAGATGGCCTGTCGTCGAAGCGGATGCGCAGATGGCGGCGCGGAAGAGACCTTCGGCCGCCGGGGTCGCCAGCAGGGTCTGCACCGCCGTGCCGCCCGCTGACTGGCCGGCGATCGTCACCCGGTCCGGGTCCCCGCCGAACGCGGCGATGTTCTCGCGCACCCAGCCGAGGGCGGCGAGCCAGTCGCGGACGGCGCGGTTGTCCGGCGCGTCGGGCAGGTGCAGGAAGCCCTCCACGCCGAGCCGGTATCCGATCGAGACGAGCACCACACCGTCCCGGTTGAAGGCCGCGCCGTCGTACCAGGGGCTCGCGGCCGATCCGGCGACGAAGCCCCCGCCGTGGATCCAGACCAGCACCGGGAGCGCCGCGGCGCGGTCGGCGGCCGGGGTGAAGACGTTCAGGTTGAGCACGCCGTCGCCCGGGATCGACGGCTCCGGGACGGTGGTGACGGCCGCGAACGGACGGCGCTGCGCCGTCGGCCCGTAGCCGGTCGCGTCCCGGGGCTCCGTCCAGGGCCGCGGCGGCACGGGGGCGGCGAAGCGCAGCGGGCCGATCGGCGGGCGCGCGTAGGGGATGCCGAGGAATCGGAGCGTGCCGTCGGCGCGGCGCTGCCCGCGCACCGGGCCGAGACTCGTGCGCACTGGGGCGGTGGACATCTCGAAGGCCTCTCTGGTTCCCGGCGTGTGCGATCGGCGCCCGCCGGGCGGGGCGGGCGCCGATCACGTTCATCCGGCGTCGGCGCCGATGTTCGGCGTGCTCGGAATGCTGCTCTGGTAGTAGTCCACCCCGCCGTTGCCGCTCACCGCGACCCCCGCGGCGGACGCCGGGGAGCCGGAGGCGAGGGTGTAGGCCTGCGGGCACGGGGCGGGACCGGCCCCGCTGGAGGGCGTCCAGGTGCAGGTGCCGCCGCTGCCCGCCGCGGTCAGCAGCGGGTCGCCCCACAACGGGTCCGTCTCGATGGCTGCCGCCTGCCAGGCCGCGTAGCTGCTGTACGTGGTGGCGCCCCAGCGCCAGCCGGAGGTGCTCGCGCCGTAGTAGAGGTTGTGCGAGAGCGTCATGCCGGTCTGGCCTTTGGGGTTGTTGTAGAACTGACCGGTGTTGCCGTACTCGTCCTTGTTGGCCATGTCGCAGATGTTGTCCTCGATCTCCGACCCGCTGTTCCACGTTCCTGCGGTGTAGCCGAGGAGAAAGCACGCGGACCCGGCGGAGTCGGACGTCTGGGCGTTGCCGTCGTAGAAGGTGTTGCCGTAGATGGATAGCGCGTTCGCCGGGGCGCTCGGCACGATGTCCATCAGGCCGCCCTGCGCCTTGATCGAGTCGTCGTCCTCGGAGATGTTGTACCGGTAGGTGTTCGGCCCCCAGGTCTTGCCCGCGGCGGTGGAGGTGTAGGCGAGCAGGCCGCTGCCTGCGTTGTGATGGGTGTAGTTGTACTGGACGACGGAGTTCTGCGTGCCGCCGTCCAGGTCTATGCCGTCCCAGTCGCAGCCTGCCGTGTAGGTGGACGGCTGCACGTTGTAGACCTCGTTGAAACTCACATCGACGTTGCTCGAGGTGTACGCCTCGATGCCGGCCGCCCCGCCGCAGGAGGTGACGTTCGCGCCGATGTCGTGGATCAGGTTGTGCGAGATCACCGCGTTCGTCCAGCCGTCGGCGGTGATGGCGGCGCCCGACTCCGTCGCGGGCATGCCGAGGTCGTAGACCGTGTTGCCCGCGACGGTCACGTTGCTGATGTTCTCGGCGGCGCCCCAGCCGGCGATGCCCGGGCCCGCGCTGGAAGTGACGCCGGAGCCGTGCAGCGTGTTGTCGAGGATCCGCACGTCGTCCAGCGGCCCGTGGTTGGCGTTGACCGCATAGCCGAGCACCATGATCTGTCCGCCGAAGGTGCTCGTGCTGCCACTGGGCGTGGCGAAGCCGGAGATGTCCGAGTTCTCCACGGTCATACCCTCGGCCGCCGTCGTCGAGGTCTGGTTCTCCAGAAGCACCCCCGCCGCCGTGGTGGAACCCTCGGCGAGCACGAGGTTGCTCAGCGTGAAGCCGCTGACGTCGTCCGCGGTGATCGCGGCCGAGTAGTCGCCGGTGCAGTTCGACTCGATGGTGGCCTGGCCGGTGCCGTACGAGGTGACCGTGAACGGCGCCGACGCAGAGGACGCGGGGACGTTGGCCTCGTCGAAGACAAGGCAGCCGCTGAAGGACTGCCCGCCCTCGAACGCGACGGTGCTGCCCTCCGCGAGGGTCGCCGCGTTCACCTTCGCAATGCTCTGCCAGGGCGAGGCGGACGAGGTGCCGCTGTTGGCGTCGCTGCCGCTCGGCGAGACGTAGTACGTCGTCGTGCTCGCGGCATGGGCCGAGGCGGCCCCGAGGGGCAGCATTCCGAGGGCCGCCGGGATGAGTGCGAATGCGAGCCTCTTTGCTCTCACTGCTTCTCCAATCGAGAGGGGGTGAAGGAACGCTGGGAACGGGTGCGGGCATCCGTTCCTGCGATCTCCGGCCAGGTGACCTCGAGGGTCTGCCGGGCCCGAGTCTGTGAGCTGGTGCCGATGTGGATGTGGATCCCGCCCGTCTCCACCGTGAAGACACCGGCCGGTAGCTTCTCCTCGGTGCTCATCCGGCCGATGAGCTCCTTGATGCGCATTCCGTGGTCGTGGCCGCCCATGGCGGATCCTCTCCTGCCCGTCCGGCTCGTCAGTAGTGGTAGGCCCGGGTGCGGATCTCCTCGGGCCAGGCGAGGCTGATGCCGAGGCCCTGGCCGAGCAGCTGCTGGTAGTCCGCCAGCAGCGCCTGGTCGGAGCGGACCTTGCGCGGCGGCAACGCGCGCTCGAGGCAGAAGCCGGCCAGCGCCCCCACGGCCTCGCCGATTGCCCACTCCACCGGATGCAGGCGGTAGCAGCCGTTGGTGATGTGCGTGGTGCCGATGTTCTTGTTGGCTGGCAGCAGGTTCTCCACGCGCACCGGGATCAGCGCGCCCAGCGGGATCTGGAAGGGATACGCATCGATGTCGACATACGTGCGGCCCGCGGTGCTCGGGTGCAGGTCGATGCGGTAGCTGCCGATGCCGACGCTGTCCGGGTAGACCTCGCTGCCCGAGCCCGGCTCGCGGGCCTCGACGCCCACGTGCTGTTCGACGACGGTGAACTCGGCCAGGATGCGGCGCGACTCGCGGATGTACGGCGTCATCGCCAGCCCGTCCGCAGTACCGGTGGCGTCGGGGCGCGGCCGAAGTCCCGGCCAGCCGCTGCCGCCGTCGGGTCGCGGCGCCTCGGTCTGCAGCCAGTGCAGGAAGGAGAGCGAGAGCTCGCGGCTGCCCTCCAGGGCCTCGTGCCGTGCCGCGGCGTCGACGCCGAGCAGGGGCCGTTCCCAGTAGTCGATCTGCGGCCAGTTGACGACGGTCAGGTCGGAGGCGAAGGCCCCGGCGGCGAACTGCTCGCGGGCCAGGATGCGGCGGAACTGCCAGAGGCCGAAGTGGCCGGACTCGTCCTCCGCGCCCATCAGCGTCCAGGTGCGCCGCCCGAGAGTGATGGGGATGATGTCGGTGAAGGAGAGCTGCGGGCCGGGCCAGAACGGGGCGACGGCGTCGCGCCAGTGCCCGTAGGAGGCGGGCCGGTCGATCACGTGCTCCTCGCCGGGCCGGTGCTCCAGGGCGAAGCACCAGGACACGGCCTGCTGGTCCAGCGGATCGGCGGTGTCCGGCGCGTGCGGCTCGCCGGTCTGGTCGCGGCCCTCCGCGCCGATGACGTGCTCGACCCCGGCGAGCTCGAGCAGGTCGCCGAGCTCGGTGGCGTCGGCGACGTAGGCGGCGTGCACCGTGACCTCGCGTCCATCGCGCCGGTTGACGAGCGTGACCGCGTCGATCCGATCGCCGTCGGTACACGCGGCGACGGGCTCGAACCCCATCAGTACATTGATCATGCCGGCGGCCCGCCACGGGGCGAGCATCTCGTCGATGACCGCCGCGGCCACCCGCGGTTCGTGGCATATGCGGCTGACGACGCCGAGGCCCGGATTCAGCAGCGGGTCCGCCGCCGCGTCGGGCCGCAGCGGGTAGTTGCGCCGATAGTAGTCGCGTACCCGGCGGCGCAGGTCGGCGTAGCCGGGCGGGCAGGCCTGGCCCTCGATCCAGGGATGTTCGTCGGGGGGCACGGACTGTGCGGTGAGCTGTCCGCCGAGCCAGTCGGCCGCCTCGGTGAGCACCACCGTCCGGCCGAGCCTGGCCGCGGTGAGCGCCGCGGCCACACCGCCGAGGCCTCCTCCGACGATGAGGATCTCGGTTCGCATCTCTGACATGGCTTCAGGGGTTCCTTCCGGGTGGGGGCAGGCGCCATCGGCGGACGGCGCCGCGTGCCGGGCCGGCGCGTCCGGGATGACCTGGAGAGTCGCTATCTCGGTGCTGTGATGGTGGTGCCCTCGACCAACGGGCAGGGCACCAGCAGGCTCTCGGTCCGCTTCTTCGGGTCCTCGAGCATGGCGTGCAGCCAGTCGACGGCGGTGCGGCCGATCTGGATGCGTGGGATGACCAGGGAGTCCCATTGCCCGTCGAAATCGGCGGGCACCGTGTCGAGCAGGGCGACCGACACGTCCTCGGGGATCTTGCGGTGGCGCGCGGCCAGCTCCACCCGCAGTTGCTGCGCGTGCCGGGCGCTCTCGACGACGATCGCCGTCACAGCACCGCGCGCCACCTCGTCGAGCCATTCCTCGTCGAGGCCCAGTGCACCGCGACGGCCCGGCGAGTTGTCGGTCAGCCCGAACCGCTCGAGCGCCCGCGCATAGCCGATGCGCCGATCCTCGTAGGGCTCCATCTCGGTCCATTCGCGCACGTAGCCGAGCCGGCGATGACCGAGCTGCGCGAGGCGTTCGACGATCTGTTCGCTCGCCGTGCGGTAGTCCGGGATGATCTGCGGGATCTCGGCGCCCGGCACTTCGCGGCGGCCGATGTGCACGAAGGGATAGCCCTCGTACCACAGGCGGGCCAGCTCGCCGCGGTCGGTGGACAGGCCGAGCAGGATGCTGCCGTCGGCGAGGTTGAGCCGGTTGGTGCCGTTGAGGTAGATCTTCCGCTCTCCGTCCGCGCCCGCGCGGGTCGAGGTGAACAGGACCAGATCGAAGCCGATCTCCTCGGCGCGCTCCTCGATGCCGAGGAGGAACTCGAAGTAGAAGTCCTCGCGCGCGTGCGGGAAGACGCGCTCGAAGGTGTGCACGCCCAGCAGGTTGTTGCGCTGCTTGCGCATCGCACGGGCCGCCGGGTTGGCGACGTAGCCCAGCTCGCGCACCGCGTCGAACACCCGCCGGCGGGTCTCCTCCGGGATGCGCGCGGTGGCCGCGTCCCCGCTGACGACGCGTGAGACGGCAGACTGGGAGACTCCGGCGAGCCGCGCCACGTCCGCCTGGTTGGGCGCCTTCGCGCGCCGGGGTACTGTCATGATCGCCCCTCGGGCTCGCTGCACCGGGCCGCGGCGGCCATGGCGTAGGTTCTCTCAGCGAGCTCATCCGCCCGGCCCTGCTCGTGCAGCCGGCACCGTGCCCAGTGACCGCCGCCCAGCTCGACGCGGGGCGGGGCGGACCCGGTGGTGCACTCCGGCGTCGCGAAGGGGCAGCGCGGGTGGAAGCGGCAGCCGCTCGGCGGGTCGATCAGGCTGGGCGGCTCGCCAAGCTCGTCGGCGCCGGCGAACAGCT
>Ga0310811_10013324_pt1 | contig 10708 bp, 11 predicted proteins | sample YCmetagenome_FD_207642 | JGI IMG/M metagenome (GOLD analysis project Ga0310811, IMG submission 207642) | Soil microbial communities from experimental microcosm in Duke University, North Carolina, United States - YC | ecosystem: Engineered > Artificial ecosystem > Soil microcosm > Unclassified ...
CATTACGTCTATTGGGTGGACAAGGAAAAGGGTCTCGGCTTTCGCAAGACCGAGAACCTGGTCGAAGAACAATTGCTCGCGCAGAACCGGGAGAGCTTGAACGACTCCTATGGCAAGCGGTTCAGCAATGATGCGATCGGCACGAAAATGGCCAGCATCCCCTTGAACATCTTCTATCGAGACTTCGCTGCTCGTCTGAAGGACGGCGATACCGACTTCATCAAGGACTGGCTCAATCGGGATGAAAACCGGCCATACCGCACATTCCGGGGGCGCGTCTAAGTGTCGATCTCCAACTATGTCGAATTGCAGGCCGCGGTCGCGAACTGGCTTGCCCGAGATGACCTGAGCGGCCGCATTCCCGAGTTCATCACGCTCTGCGAGGCCAAGCTAAACCGCGTTCTGTTCGTCCCGCAGATGGAAACGCGATCGACGGCCTTGATTGACCTTAACTCGGCCGAGCCTGAGTTCATCACACTACCTGACGACTTCCAGACCATGCGGCGTATTCGTCTTTCGAGTGTGACTGGCAAGCCGCCGCTGGAGTTCCTGAGCGGCACGCAGATGGATGAAGTTCGCTACTCGCGCGACAATGTGACGGGCCAGCCCGCGTATTTCTCCATTGTGGGTACTGAGATCGAGCTGCTTCCGACGCCAAAGGAAGCCTACACGCTCGAGATGACCTATCGGGCGCTCATTCCGCCGCTGGCCAGCAACACGACCAATTGGCTGCTGACGCTGGCGCCGGACATCTACCTTTACGGAGCGCTGTTGGAAGCCGCCCCGTACACCAAGGAAGACGAACGCATTGCCGTCTGGGCGACCGGCTTCTCGACGGTGCTGGACGGCCTCAACGACCTCGGCAACAGGCAGTCCTTCGATCCTGGGCCGTCAACGATCACGTTGCCAGGCATCACACCATAACAGGGGAATAACGAATGATCGGAGCGGACGGCGAGACGCTTGCCGGCGATGTGAAGGCGTACACGACCAGCGGTCGGGGCTTGAACGTTGATGAACTGTCCGAAATGGCGCTTCGGAAACTAATCCATGTTGCTGATACCGCAGCGCCAGCCCTGCAGGAGCAGGCTCGTATCTTCCGCGAGCAAATCAAGGTGGTTCTGATGCGATACATGCATCAGGCGATCAAGTCCGACCGAACGACGCTCTACAACCAGTTGAAGCCCGCCCATCCGGACGTGGCGGAAATCATCCTGAGGATCTAATCAATGGCAATCTCGACTGCGATGGCGGGCAGCTTCAAACAGGAGCTGTTCCGGGGTCAACACTGCATGACCACGACTGGCTTCACGATCACGGGCTCGTCCTCGTCGTCTGTGAACTACACCTCGGTTTCGAGCGTGGCGAACCTGTCGCTGGGTATGTCCTTTACGGGCACGAACGTCGGCGCCAGCTCGATCATCACGGTTATCGGTTCGTCTACGACGTTCACGTCGTCGGTTGCTGCATCGGGCTCGATCTCGGGCGGCACGCTGACGGTTACGAACCCGATGGCGTCAAGCTACAAATTGGCGCTGTTTACGTCCTCGGCGACGCTGGACGGCACGACCGCGACCTATTCGACCTCGAACGAGGCGAGCGGCACGGGCTATTCCGCGGGCGGGTCTGCACTGACGATCTCGGCCTCGATGCCATCGCTGACCTCTACCACGGCGTTCATGGATTTTGCGGATCTGGTGTTCTCGACGGCGACGATCACGGCGCGCGGCTGCCAGATTTACAACAGCTATGCTGGCTTGAACCGCAGCGTTTCTACGCATGACTTTGGTGCGGACAAGTCGGCGAGCGCGGGCGATTTCACTGTGATATTTCCGACTGCCGACTCCTCGAACGCGATCCTTCGCCTAGCTTAGCTCTTCTCTGGTTGTTCCGCTGGACCTCGGCGTTGGCCCATCGGCAATTGGATGGCTTGTAGTCTCCATCGTTATCTTTCCGGTCAAGAGATAATCCTTCTGGCGGTTCTCCCATATCGGCGAGGAAGTTTTCGTACTTGTGCCATCTCTTGCAAACCCTAATCCCACGCCCACCCCATCTGGGGTACTTGGCATCTGCCTTATTTTTGCATCGGTTGAGCATGTTAGCCCAAGCGGAGTAGGCGCGGGTTCGCTTCTCTCTGCTTGATTGTCCATGGGTCGTCCGTGCGCGAACCATAGCATCGCGTTGCTCGCATCCGCACGATTTTGAGTTGCCGCTATTGAGGTTGCCGGTGGTTGCGATGCTCTTACCGCCGCAGTCGCAAACGCAGTGCCAAGTCTTCTTCCTGTTCTGTGATCCCGCGCGAGCAGTGACCACAAGCATTCCGAACCGATTGCCAATCATGAGGGCCTCCAATGCGAAGCAGCATACATGAGAACGACCGTAAAGTCACCAACTTTGCGGATTCGTCCAACGCCATTTTGCGGCTGGCCTAAGCTCCTTTCTTTGTGAGCCAGACCTTTGAGGTGAGGGTCTAATGGCGGTTACGTCGGCGCTTGTTGATAGCACTCAAAGGACGGGTTCGACCGGAACGACATCGACGATAACTGGCGTTCCGTTTGGGACTGCGGCGGCAGATCGCGTCGTCGTCATAATGTTTGCAACCTTCAACGCCGCGCCGGTTTCAGCAACTATTGGTGGCGTTTCTGCGTCCGTTGTTGGGACCGCTGCAAATGGAACCTTACTGGCTTCCGCTGTCGTCCCAACCGGCACAAGTGGAAACTTCGCCTGCACGTTCTCGTCTTCCGACCAGATATTCTCCTCCGGCGCGGTTCGCCTCGTAGGTGCGGCGAGTGCTACTCCATCTGATACGCTCAGTGTTGCGTCTACCGGCGGCCAGATTGACGTGGGGGCCGGAGGTTGCATTGTTGCCTATGACATTACAGATGGCTCAGCTGGTACGTGGACCGGCGCAACGTCGCTTTTTTTTGATGCTGGCGCGGCTGTGGGCGGCGCTAGCTTCGATAACAGCGGAGGCGCCCTCACCAACCGCACGGTAAGCAATTCGGCTGCCGTTTTCCTCGTCGCCGCCGCCTTCGATGCATCGGGCGGGGGTGGGGGAGTAAGCGCCAACCCGACAACGGCTGCCTCTACCAGCGCCGCTGGAACGGCAACGGTCTCAGGCAAGGCTAATGTCAGCCTAACCGGAGCCTCGTCCGCCAGTGCCGCCGGCACAGTCACAGTTCGGGTTCCGGCTAACGTAAGCGTCACAGGCGTAGCCTCTACCAGTGCGGCGAATACGCCAACGGTCACTGGCAAAGCCAACGTAACGCAGACCGGCGCTCAGTCAGCAGGTAATGCCGGCGCACCAGCCGTCACAGGGCTGGCAAATGTCAGCGTGACAGGCGTTCAGGCGGCTAGCAGCGTGGGAGCGCTCACGGCTGCTGCAACAGCCAGCGTTTCGATTACGGGCGTGCAGTCGGCCTCTGCGGGCGGCACACCAACGATTGCAGGCAAGGCGAACGTCTCCTTGACGGGCGCACAAGCCGCTAATCAAGTCGGAACCCTCACTGTAAGCGCGAGCGGCGCGGTCAGTGTTGCGGTCAGCGGCGTTGCTTCTTCATCGGCCGCCGGAACGCCGTCACTTACCGGCTTTGCAAATGTCAGCCTGGCTGGTGTTCAGTCGTCCGCTTCGATCGGCTCAATCACGATCAGCGGCAAGGTAACAGCGACGCTCGGCGGTGTTTCGTCTTCGGCCGCAGTCGGGACGCTGACGGTCAGTTCCAGCGGCGCGGTCAGCGTTAACCTGATCGGCGTCGAAGGCGCCGGCACAGTCGGCATTCTGGTCGGCTCGGTGCCGATCTCGGTCTCGGTCGTCATTGATGGTGTCTCATCGGCGGGCTCGATTGGCTTGATGGACGTAACCGCGCGGCTTGTCGGCTGGATACCTGTAACGCGACAGAACGAAACCTGGACCCGAAAGAGCGAGCCATCCTCGACATGGACCGAAGTGACCAAGACTGACGAGACCTGGACGAGGATTAATTAATGCCACTCTTGCAGTTCAGTGAGTGGCGTCCGGACGTTGCGGATTATCAGGGGGCGGCGACCAAGAACATTCAGAACGTCCTGCCTCGGGGCGATGGCTATGGTCCATTCCCTGATTTCGCGATCCTGTCGCAGTCCTTGCCTTCCGCTTGTCGGGGCAGCTTCTACGCGCTGAACTCGGACGGATCGGTCACGATCTTCGCCGGCACGGTCAACGCGCTCTACAAGGCCAACAACACTGACTATTCGTGGGTGCCGGTCGGTAAAGTTGCGACGGTCACGATCTCGTCTGCAAGTCCCGGCGTCGTCTCATTGGCCTCGCATGGCTTCGCAGCGAATGAACCGGTTGTGTTCTCCAACTCTGGTGGAGCATTGCCTGCGGCGATCACGGCGGGCACGGTCTACTACGTCAAAACGGTCCTCGGCTCCGGAACGTTCACCATTTCGGCCACGCCGGGCGGGACCGCAATCAATACCGCTTCGACGGGCACAGGCACACATTCGGTAACTGCGCACTATTCCGATCTTTCTTCCGATGCTCAATGGCAGTTCGCTCAGTTCGGCAACCTTGTAAAAGCAACGCAGAAGAACGCTGTCCTCCAAACCTACACGCTCGGGGTATCCTCGGCCTTTGCTGACAATGCGGGCTCTCCACCTCAAGCCTCGTATATCTCAGTCGTCGGCCGCTTCCTCGTTCTCTCTGGCCTGCTCTCCAATCCCTTCCGCATCCAATGGTCGGCGCTCAATGACACGACGGGCTGGACGAGCGGCGTAAGCTCCTCAGACTTTCAGGACTTCCCTGACGGGGGCGTTGTTCGTGGTGTGGCGGGCGGCGAGTTCGGAACGGTGTTTCAGGACCAAGCCATCCGGCGGATGTCCTACATTCCAGGCTCTGCGCTGATCTTCCAGATCGAACGTATCGCGCAGGATCTGGGCCTCTTCGCACCTTATAGCATAGTTCGCGCCGGCTCGCTGATCTTCTTTCATTCAGCGCAGGGCTTTTACAAGATCGCGCCCGGAGGGATTCCGGAGCAGATCGGAAGAGAGCGGGTTGACCGGACGTTCTTCGATGATCTCGACAAGACCGAATTGCGGATGTTCATCGGGGCGTCCGATCCGCGGTCTACCCGTGCGTTCTGGGCCTACAAATCAACGTCGGGCGTCACGACGCGTTACGACAAGATCATCGGGTACGACTACGCGCTGGATCGCTGGTTCACGATATCGATGAGCGGCGAATATCTGCTTGGCATGTCTCAGCCAGGCATTACGCTCGAAGGTCTGGATACGCTGTCGTCATCGATCGATGCGCTTGCCGCCACACTGGACAGCTTCGCGGTTTCTACCCAGCCCTTGATTGCGCAGTACGACAGCTCGCACAGGCTTGGCTTCTTCTCCGGCGCCAATCTCGAAGCGACGATGGAGACGGCAGAGCAGGGCACTGACGGGCGGCGTATTCGCGTCAATGGCTTCAGGCCGGTAACGGATGCAGCGTCGGTCTTTGGCTCGGCCTCCTATCGTGAGCTGGTCTCGGAAACCCCGACATCGCTCCCGGAAGCGGCGATGAACTCGCGGACGGGCAAGGTCGATCTGATCAGATCAACGCGGTATTCCCGCATGAAGATCAGAATCCCTGCCTCGACGCAGTGGACTTACGGGGCGGGCGTCGAGCCTGACATCAAGCAGGAGGGCTTGGTGTGACGACGGTTTTCGCGCCCGGCTCTCTGGAGACAGACCCGAAGAAGCAGAACATGGCCCTGCAGGATCATGCCGGGCGTCTCGCGGCCAATGCCGATGATATCGCTACGAACACGTCGGATATTGCTGCGCTTCAAGCAGCGGGATCAACTTACCTCACCAAATCCGGCAATCTTTCTGGTTTGGCGAATACGGGGACCGCGCAGACGAATCTGGGCGCAACGACGGTCGGCGCCGCGGTGTTCACTGCTTCTAGCGCGGGCGCGGCTCGTTTCGTCCTGGGCGTCGGCGTGCCTGACGTAATCATCGAAGATCAGAAGGCGTCTGGGACGGCTGGTGGCGGGTTGACTGCCGGCGTCAATACACGAACCTTGAACACGCTGGTCCGTAATGCGTCTGGTACAGGCGCCAACTCGCTAACTAGCAATCAATTTGAGCTAAACGCTGGGACTTACTACATGCAATGGTCTGCTCCGAGCTGGAGATGTGACCAACATCAGACGCTGTTGCGAAATGTGACCGATGGCACCTATCCAGCGTTTGGCACCAGCGAATATTCCGCATCTGCAACTGATAACGCGCAATCGAGGTCAACCGGCTCGACCGTCGTGACAATCGCGAGCACGAAATCGTTCGCGATGCATCATCTCGTCTTGACCACCAGGGCGACAAACGGTGCTGGTCTTGCGGCAAGCAGCGGCGGCATCGAAGTTTATACGCGCGTCGAGATCTGGCGGCTGGCTTGAGCGTAGACCTTCTTTGTGTCGATCCCAAAGAGGTTGACCAGATCTGGCCCTACGCGGGCGGCATGATCCGGGCGGCGATCGAGCGGACTAACCTGAGCGACTTTGCCGATATCGAGAAGCAGGTTCTGGCCGGCGAGCAACTGCTCTGGTTGGCAGTGAGCGACCACATCGAGGCGGCGGCAACAACGCATCTGAGCCGAAACGTTTGTACGTTGACGGCATGCAGCGGGCATCAGCGGGAACGCTGGCTGCCTCTCTTTAAAAAGATCGAACAATACGCAGCCGCTGAAGGCTGCAAAACGATGCGCATCTACGGCCGAAAAGGCTGGGAGCGCGTCTTGGACGGCTATAGGGCCGAGTACGTAATTTTGGAGAAACAACTTGGGCGGCACTAGCGAGCAAAAACAGACGCAGAGCAGCACCACGGCTCCGTGGGAAGTTGCGCAGCCTCAACTTCAGGGCATCCTGAGCCAGTTGTCGAGCAACCTCAACAACACTGGCGTTACCGGTGCTGAGAGTAACGCGCTGACCTCGATGGTCAACAACGCCAACAACGCGTCGGCAACCTACGCGCCCCAGATCGCGGACTATGCCAAGTCGCTGTTGAGCGGCGGCGGGGCGACCGATCAGGCGGGCAACGTCAACGCCAATTATCAGCGTTATGTTGACCAGACGAATCCGCTCGCGAGCAATACGAACTACGATCCGTATTCGACGCCGGGTCTGAAGGACTACCTCTCCACGTTGACGGGAGATATCACGCAGGGCGTCAATGGGCAGTTTGCGGCTGCAGGCCGAGACTTCAGCGGCGCGAACTCGCAGGCGCTCGGGCGCGGCCTCACGCAGGGCTTAGCGCCCGTGTTGATGAACCAGTACAATCAGAACGTCCAGAACCAGCAGGGCGCGGCGAGTAACCTCTACAACGCCGGCAACACCAATGCAGGCATCCTTGCGGGGTTGCAGCAGCAGAAGCTGACAAACCAGGGGCTAGGTGTTGACGCGTCCAGTCAGGCGACCGACGCGGCCAACGCCGGGAACAATGCGACCCTGCAGGCCGAAGCGGCGCGGCGCGGCATCCCCGTACAAGCTCTCGGCTTGCTGGCGCAGATCGGCATCCCGATTGCCGGCCTTGGTGGACAGTCCACAGGCACTTCCACGGGTACGAACACGATGAGCGGCGCGCAGCAGTTCGCCACCATCATGGGCGGCATCGGCTCACTCGGCAATCTGTGGGGCAAGAAGTAAATGGGGCTGCTGGACTCTCTTTTCCAATCTGGTGGCTCTGGCGGTGGATTGCTGGACTTCTTGCGCAACAACGCGATGAACCAGCAGTTCGGCGGCGGCCTGCAGTCTGATCAGGCGCAGTATGGATCGCCGATGGGCTCTATGGCGCAGATGCCGGTCACTTCAGCACCAAGCGCTCCTATTATGGCTCAGCCACCGGCTCCGCAATCAGCACCGCAGCCGATGCAGGCGCCTACGATGCCGCAGGGGCCGGGCTTGGGCGACCGCCTAGGCGCGGGTGCTTATAACTTCGTGCACGCTGGCGGGCTTCTCCCGGCACTCTTTAACGGCGTCAGCGGCCTTGTTAGTGGGCAGATTGATAACCCCGCCGCCCAAGCAGCCAATCAGACCGCGGCCTACCTCAAAAAGATCGGCGTTCCTGACGAGGCTATTGTCGCCGCTGTTGGCAACGGACGCGCGCCGGGCAATCCGGAAGTGCTGAAGACCCTGCTTACCAAATACGCCAACCAAGAGAAGGTTCGTCCGGCCACGGCAGAAGAGCGCAAGCAGTACGGTGCGCCCGAGAACCTGCCCATGTCGATCGACACCACGACGGGCAAGCCGAGCTATGGCCCCGCCAATACCAGCATCAACAACGTCATCAATGGCGAGAAGGAGCAGGACAAGGTAATCGGCAAGGGCTACGGCGAGCGCTTCAACGATATCCAAAAGGCCGGCATGCAGGCTCCTGCTGCCATCGGCACGCTCAACCTGATGGAAAAGCTGATCAGCGACCCGAATTTCTACTCGGGCACGGGTGGTCAGGCGGCGACGACCCTCAAGAGGCTGGCTGTGTCGGCCGGGATCGCAGGTGCTGATACGGCATCGCCAAATGAATTGTTCCAGAAGCTGTCGCAGAAGTCCGTGCTCGACGCCGCGGGCGGCTCGCTCGGAACCGGCTTTTCGAACGCCGACCGCGATTACCTCAACGGCACGGTCGCCAATCTCAGCAACACGCCAGAGGGCAACAAGCAGATCATCGCGATCGGAAAGCAGGTCCAGCAGCGCAATGTCGAGATTGCGAAGCAGGCCCGCGAGTACGCCAAGGCCCATAACGGCCGGCTGGACTCCGGCTTTGAGGACCAGATTGCCGAATACGCGGAGAAAAACCCGCTGTTCGCAAAGGCAGCGCCGCCGGCTGCTCCTGCTACCGCGAAGCCGTCCGCGGCCCCGGCTATGCCGAAGGCCGGCGATATTCAGGGCGGTTATCGCTTCAAGGGTGGGAACCCGGCTGACAAGAATAGTTGGGAGCAAATCAGCTAATGGCTGGTCCTTGGGAGGCTTACGCCGCGGCCCCGGAATCTGAAGGGCCGTGGACGCAGTATGCCCCGACCCCGGAGCGGGGCGTTATCGATAGGCTGACTGGGCAAACGGGCGAGCGCCTGCAACTGTGGCCGGAGAGACTTGCTCGCAACATCGCATCTAGTGCGGCGTCAGCGTTCACCCTTCCGCACGATGTAATGACGGGACAGGCTCACGTTCCTGGCAGCCCTGACGCGCAGGCTATCCCTGGCGCCGTGCCGTTTGGCTCGGGCTCTGGCGAGCGGATTGCGGATCTGGCAACGCTTGGGTCTCCGATGGCCCCTAGAGTGCTGCCCGGATTGGCTACAAAGGCGGGTCTTCCGACTGCGGAAGAGTTGAAGGCGGCGGCTAGTTCAGGCTATGATGCTGCACGCGGGCTGGGCGTAGATATCAGCTCCGATGCGGTCTCACGATCCTTTCAAACGCTGGCGCAGACCCTTGAAAAAGACGGAATTAATTCAAAGCTCGCACCCAAAACTTTTGGAATTATCAGCGAGCTATCCGCCCCTCCAACGGGCTCCGTCGCCACAATCTCCAACCTCGAGACCGCCAGACGCTCCCTCGGCCACGCCGCGCAGGACTTTCTCAATCCTACGGAAAAGATGGCAGCAAGCCGAGCCATCAAGCATCTTGACGATTATCTTGGCAATATTCCTGCGTCCGATGTCTTGGCTGGCGACGCCGCGCAAGCGAGTAAAATACTATCGGAAGCGCGGGCTAACTACGCCGCCGGCAAGCGCTCGGCTCAAATCAACGGCGAACTTGAAATCGCTGAAGGGAATGCCGCGGCGGCAAATTCCGGGCAAAACCTAGGTAACAGCACTCGCCAGCGCTTCAATTCGATCCTCAAGAGCGACAAGAAATCCTCTGGCTACACGGACGCGGAGCTTGCTCAGATGGAGCGAGTTCGCGACGGTACGCTTACGGGCAATGTTACTAGGCTGGCCGGCAATCTGCTGGGTGGCGGGGGTGGGCTTGGTTCCGTGGCGTCTGCGGCAGTTGGTGCGGGCGCTCTCGGCCCGGCCGGAGCTGCCGCGCCAGCATTTGGCTATCTGCTCAAGAAAATCAGTGACGCCTCAGTCAATCGGCAGGTTCGCCTACTTGACGAAATGACGCGCGCCAGATCGCCTCTTGCTGAGGCTTCCGCATCCTTTGCGGCACCTGATCCCATCAAGCAGCAACTGCTTTTGCGCGCATTCTTGGCTTCCGAGGCGCAAAGGAACAGGTAATGGGATTATTGGATTCCTTGCTGGGCGGCGGTGATCAATCCGCTTCGTCCCCGCAACCAGCCCCACAAGACAACGCTCAAATCGCCTTCAACTACTTTGTCAGCCAAGGGCTGTCTCCGGTTCAGGCCGCAGGTATCGTCGGCAATCTACAGGGCGAGTCCGGCCGAGGGCTGAACACCAATACCAGAAACCTTGGTGACGGGCGAGACGGCAGCGACAGCATCGGCATTGCGCAGTGGAATAGTACGCGGGCGCAGGCACTGAAGGATTACGCGGCCTCGAAGGGCGTCCCGTACACCGATCTTAACACGCAGCTTGAGTTTCTTCATTCGGAATTGAAGGGACCGGAAAAGGCGGCTTACGACAAGCTGTTGGCGGCCCAAAACCCGGAGGAGGCTACAAGGGCCATGCTGGCCTTTGAGCGGCCCAAGGACTGGAATGTGCCGGGAAGCCATCCACAGCGCA
>Ga0310811_10013326_pt1 | contig 10707 bp, 8 predicted proteins | sample YCmetagenome_FD_207642 | JGI IMG/M metagenome (GOLD analysis project Ga0310811, IMG submission 207642) | Soil microbial communities from experimental microcosm in Duke University, North Carolina, United States - YC | ecosystem: Engineered > Artificial ecosystem > Soil microcosm > Unclassified ...
ACGCTCGGCCCGCGCGTCGCCAATGGCGACGTGCTCGGCGGCACCGCGCTGTCGAACCCGATGAAGTGCTTCTTCGGCATCGAAGGCATGCGGCTCAAAGGCCGCCGCGTCGATGGCGGCTACGCCGTGCGCGGCCTGTTGCCCTTCGTCTCCAACCTCGGCGACGACCATTATTTCGGCGCGGTATTCGAGGTCGAGGAGGGCAGCACGACGCGGGCCGTCATGGCGGTGGTGCCCTGCGCATCGGAAGGCCTCACGCTCGCCGAGAATACGAAATTCGTCGCGCTCGACGGCACCCGCACCTTCGCCGTGCAGATGCGCGACGTGATGGTCCCCGACGCGATGATCCTCGCCGATCCGTGCGACGCCTTTGTCAAGCACATGCGTGCCGGTTTCATTCTATTGCAGGCCGGCATGGCCTTCGGCCTCATACGCGACTGCATCGATCTGATGCAGCAGGTGAAGGGCTCGCTCGGCCACGTCAACAAATACCTCGACGTGCAGCCGGAAGAGGTCGCCGCGCAATTGCAGGCGATGGAGCGCGAGACCGCCACGCTCGCGGCGACGCCGTTCGAAACCGACCCGGGTTATTGGCGCGCGGTGATCGAATCGCGTCTCGCGGCGAGCGAGCTTTCGCTCACCGCCGCGCATGGCGCGATGCTCCATTGCGGCGCGCGCGGTTACGTCACCACCGCGGCGGCGCAGCGGCGCCTGCGCGAGGCTTACTTCGTCGCCATCGTCACGCCCGCCACCAAGCAGCTCAAGAAGATGCTCGCGGATATGGCGCACTGAATTCGACAGACGGAGGAAAGGACATAACTATCGGCCCGAACGCAAGGCTGGCCACCTGCCGCCATCATGCCGGGGCGCGTTGAACATCAGTCAGGAGCGACCCATGACCGAGAAAGTCCTCGTTACGCCTGCCGAACTGTCCGCCATGCTGCCTGCGGAGGACATTGTCCTCATCGACACGCGCGATCCGGCGACTTATGCCGCCGGCCACCTTCCCGGTGCCGTCAATATCCACGACATCTTCACCTATCTCGCCACCTCGACGCCCGATGGCGTCGCCGCCATGCGCGAGAAATTCGCCACCGCCTTCGGCGCCGCCGGCCTCTCGGGCAAGGAAACCGCGGTGGTCTACGAGCAATCGATGGCCTCGGGCTTCGGCCAGTCCTGCCGCGGCTATGTGCTGCTCACCTATCTCGGCTATCCGAAAATCCAGATTCTGCACGGCGGTTATGCTGCCTGGGCGGCGGCCGATATGCCGACCACCACCGAGGTGCCGGCGCCGAAAGCAGGGAGCTTTGCCGTCGATCCCAAGGCGGCGTCGATTCTGGTCGATCTGCAAGGCATGAAGGCGGCCGTCGCCGATCCCAACATCGTCAAGCTCGACACGCGCGACGTCGACGAATGGATCGCCGATTCCTCGTCGCCCTACGGCAAAGACTTCTGCCCGCGCAAAGGCCGCATCCCGGGCGCGGTGTGGATCGAGTGGTATCGCATGATGAAGCCGACGACAAACGGTCCGATGTTCAAGTCGGCGCCGGAAATCCTCGCCGAATGCGCCAGCGTCGGCGTCACGCCGGATACGCCGGTGGTGCTCTATTGCTTCAAGGGCGCGCGCGCATCGAACACGCTGGTGGCGCTGAAGGAGGCGGGCATCAAGAACGTCAGCCTCTATTTCGGCTCCTGGAATGAATGGTCGCGCGATCCGTCGCTGCCGATCGAGGAGGGGTTGCCTTACTCGACGAAGTCTTCGGCGGTGGCGGCGGCTTGAGCGCCTGACAAACATGCGGACGCCGGGATTTCTTCTGGCGTCCGCATCCCGCGAAACGGTGACGCAGCCCAAAAATCCGGCACGAGAAATGCAAGTCAGGAGCGGAATCGTGAGGCTGAAGAGGGCCGCACGAACAGGGGTGACAAGAGGTCATAAACGATGAGCATTTTTGATAATCCATTCGATCCGAAAAGGGTGTCGACAGGTTGCGCTTGCGGCCGCCACGCCGACCAGGCGCAGCACGACCGCGAGGCGCAGCTTCAGCTCCAGCAGACGCTCGTCAGCGACGACAAACGCTACGAGAACGTCGTCGCCTCCGCCGTGCTGCGCGCCGTCATACCCGATGCGCCGACCCGGCGCACCTTCCTGCACACGCTCGGCGGCGCCACCGCGCTGGCCGCGCTCTCGCAATTTTTCCCGCTGAAGACCGCGACCGAAGCTTTCGCCGAAGGCGGCCCGCTGGAGAAGAAAGACCTCAAGGTTGGCTTCATCCCGATCAGTTGCGCGACGCCGATCATCATGGCGAAGCCGATGGGCTTCTACGAGAAGCAGGGGCTCAACGTCGAAGTCGTGAAGACCGCCGGCTGGGCCGTCATCCGCGACAAGACGCTGAACAAGGAATACGACGCCTCGCACATGCTCTCGCCGATGCCGGTGGCGATCTCGCTCGGCTTGGGCGCGACGCCGACGCCCTTCGTCGTGCCGGCGATCGAGAACATCAACGGCCAGGGCATCACGCTGGCGATGAAGCACAAGGACAAGCGCGACCCGAAGGACTGGAAAGGCATGAAGTTCGCCATCCCCTTCGACTACTCGATGCACAATTATTTGCTGCGCTATTATCTCGCCGAGCATGGGCTCGACCCGGACACCGACGTGCAGCTTCGCTCGGTGCCGCCGCCGGAGATGGTGGCGAACTTGCGCGCCGACAACATCGACGGCTTCCTCGCGCCCGACAACATCTGTCAGCGTGCGATCTATGACGGCGTCGGCTTCCTGCACATGCTGTCGAAGGAAATCTGGGACGGGCATCCCTGCTGCGCCTTCGCTGCGTCGAAGGAGTTCATCGCCACCTCGCCGAACACCTTCGCCGCGCTCTCGCGCGCCATCGTCGACGCGACCGCTTACAGTTCGAAGGCCGAGAACCGCAAGGAGATCGCCGACGCCATCGCGCCGGCCAATTATCTCAACGCGCCGCCGATCGTGCTCGAGCAAGTCTTGACCGGCACCTATGCCGACGGTCTCGGCGGGATCAAGAAGGATCCCAAGCGCGTCGACTTCGATCCCTTCCCGTGGACTTCGTTCGCGGTGTGGATGCTGACGCAGATGAAGCGCTGGGGCCAGATCAAGGGCGACGTCGATTACAAGGGCGTGGCCGAGCAGGTGTTCCTCGCGACCGACATGACCAAGCTGATGAAGGAGATGGGCCTCACCCCGCCGGCCGCGACGTCGAAGACCTTCGTCGTCATGGGCAAGACCTTCGACCCCGCGAAGCCGGAGGAATACGTCGCCGGCTTCAAGATCAAGAAGGCGGCGTGAGAAAGATGATACGCGCGCAGTCTACCCTCCCCTGGAGGGGGAGGGTCGGCGAGCATCATAGATGCGAGCCGGGGTGGGGTGATCTTCTTCAAGTGGTCACCCCCTCCCGCCGCGCTTCGCGCGTCGGCCTCCCCCCTCCAGGGAGAGGTGAAGCGAGTACGCGGCAATGAATTCATCCCTCCCATGGCGGGCGGCGATGGTGTCCATCGCCATCTTCGCCGCATTCCTCCTCGCCTGGCATTTCGCCACCAGCGGCCGCGGCAACGTGGCCGCGATGGATCCCGAATACGCCAAGCTGATGGGCGCCTCAGCCACGCAAGGCACCTCGGCGATGCCGGGCCCGCTCGCCGTCGGCGAGAAGCTGTGGTCGCAGCTTCGCCATCCGTTCTACGACAACGGGCCTAACGACAAAGGCCTCGGCATCCAGCTCGGCTATTCCATCGCGCGCGTGATGGCCGGCTACCTGCTCGCCGTGCTGGTCGCGATTCCCGCTGGCTTCCTGATCGGCATGTCGCCTTTGATGAGCCGCGCGCTCGATCCGTTCATCCAGATCCTCAAGCCGATCTCGCCGCTCGCCTGGATGCCGCTTGCGCTCTACACGATCAAGGATTCGAGCCTGTCGGCGATCTTCGTTATCTTCATCTGTTCGCTGTGGCCGACATTGATCAATACCGCCTTTGGCGTCGCCGCCGTGCGCAAGGAGTGGCTGAACGTCGCGAAGACGCTTGAAGTAGGAACGCTACGCCGCGCCTTCACCATCATCCTGCCGGCGGCTGCGCCCACGATCCTCACCGGCATGCGCATTTCCATCGGAATCGCCTGGCTGGTGATCGTCGCCGCCGAGATGTTGGTCGGCGGGACCGGCATCGGTTACTTCGTCTGGAACGAATGGAACAATTTGTCGATTAGTTCGGTGATCACGGCGATCGTGCTGATCGGCGTTGTCGGCATGCTGCTCGATCTCATTTTGGCGCGGCTCACGCGGCTCGTCACGTTTCCGGAGTGAGCATGACCAATTTCATCTCCATCGAAGGCATCGCGCGGCGGTACCCGAAGCCCGGCGGCGCCACCACGATCTTCGAGAACCTGTGGCTGTCGATGGCGCGCGGCGAGTTCGTCTGCGTCATCGGCCATTCCGGCTGCGGCAAGACCACGGTGCTCAACATCCTCGCCGGCCTCGATGCGCCGTCCGAGGGCACCGTCATCGTCGACGGCCGCGCCATCGAAGGCCCGAGCCTCGACCGCGCCGTGATCTTCCAGAGCCACGCGCTGCTGCCCTGGCGCACGGTGATCGGCAACGTCGCCTACGCCGTCTCCTCGAAGCACCGCAGCTGGAGTTCCGCGCAGGTCAACACGCACGCGCAGACCTTCATCGACGTGGTGGGCTTGACCGGCGCCGAGCACAAGCGGCCCTCCGAGCTCTCCGGCGGCATGAAGCAGCGCGTCGGCATCGCCCGCGCGCTGTCGATCGAGCCGAAGATCATGCTGATGGACGAGCCCTTCTCCGCGCTCGACGCGCTCACGCGCGGCACCTTGCAGGACGAGGTGCGCCGCATCTGCCTGGAGACGGGACAGACCGTGTTCATGATCACGCACGACGTCGACGAGGCGATCTACCTCGCCGACAAGGTCGTGCTGATGACCAACGGCCCCGGCGCGGTGATCGCCGAGATCGTCGAGAACCCGCTGCCGAAGCAGCGCGCGCGCAACGACGTGCACAAGCATCCGCTCTATTACGCGGTGCGCAACCACATCATCGATTTCCTGGTGACGCGCAGCCGCGGCTTCGACAAGGGCGCAGCTTACGATCCGCGCCACGTGCCGCTGGTGCGGCCCGGCGTGCCCGAGCCGGTGATCGCCGCCAGCGATGGAGCCCCGGCGTCATTGCCGGGCTTGACCCGGCAATCCATCGGCAAGGCATGACTCGTTTTGGATGGGTGCGCGGGGCAAGCCCGCGCACGACAAACATATTGAACCGAAGGAGAAAACCATGACACGCGCCGGCCTCACCGAAAAGCTTCTCGACATCAAGCGCGAGAAGGGGTGGACGTGGAAATACATCTGCGAGGAGATCGGCGGCATGTCGCCGGTGCTGATCACCGGCGCGATCCTCGGCCAGCACAAGATGACCAAGCCGATGGCCGCCAACGCCGCCAAGCTGTTCGGCCTGTCGAAGTCGGAGCAGACGATGCTCAACGAGGTGCCGATGCGTGGCACCGCGACGCCGATGCCGCCGACCGATCCGCTGATCTATCGCCTGTACGAGCTGGTGCTGGTCAACGGCCCGGCGATGAAGGTGCTGATCGAGGAGGAGTTCGGCGACGGCATCATGTCGGCGATCGACTTCGACATGACCATCGACCGCCAGGCCGATCCGAAGGGCGACCGCGTGAAGCTGTCGATGACCGGCAAATTCCTGCCGTTCAAGTATTACGGCGCCGGGGGCAACGAGCAGGCCTATGGGTATAAGGAGGAGTGACCGGCTCGTATCGCCAAGGTATTTGATTCAACACGTGCCGAAACATGCGCCGCGTCAAAAATGCCGACGCGGCGGTTTTGACATAGCACGGCCATAGACCGCGTCGTCGTCCGGTACTAGCATCCTCCCAAAATATCGTTCCGTCTGCGAACTGCTGACGGAACGGGCGCGACCGGTGACAACCGGCGTGTGCATGAGGGAGAGAACCTATGGCGGACGAGACGATTCCGCGTCGCCGATTCTTGCTCGGCGCCGGTCTGGCAGGTACGGCCGTCGCGGCCGGCCTTGCAGGCGAACTATCCCCTCCTGCACAGGCTGAAACGTCGCCGGCGCCCGCGCCGGCCCCGGCTGCTCCAGCCAGCGCTGAGCCCGATACGCTGCTTCTGCTGACGGCCACGGAAGCGGCCTTCGTGTCGGCGGCGGTCGACACATTCATTCCGGCCGATGAGCTTTCGCCCTCCGGCACCGACTGCGGGCTGGTGGTCTTCATCGACCGGCAGCTTGCCAGCGAATGGGGCGGCGGTGCGAAGATGTACCGCAGCGGCCCATTCCACAAAGGCAAGCCGGAGCAGGGCTATCAGCTCGCGCTCACGCCGCGCCAGTTCTTCCAGACCGGCATCGCCGAAGCCAACGCCTGGTCGCACAAGACCTACGGCAAGGAGTTCGATCGCCTCGCGCCGGCTGACCGGATTGCCGCGCTCAAGACGATGGAGGAGGGCAAGGCGGCGTTCGGCGGCGTCCCCTCGCGCATGTTCTTCAACATGCTGCTGAGCATGGCGATGGACGGTTTCTTCGCCGATCCCGCCTATGGCGGCAACCGCAATGCCGCCGCGTGGAAGATGCTCGGCTTCCCGGGCCTGCCCGCCACCTACGCCGACAAGTTCGAAGAGTATCGCAACAAGCGTTACGTCGCGCCGCCGCGCTCGATGGCGGATTTCTCGTAAGCGGAGGCGGACATGGCAACGCGATTGAAAGACGTCGATGCGGTGATGGTCGGCATGGGCTGGACCGGCGCGATCATGGCGCGCGAGCTGACCAAGGCCGGCCTCAGCGTGGTCGGGATCGAGCGCGGTCCCGATCGCGTGCCGGGCGAGAACTTCATCCTGCCGGCGATCCGCGACGAGCTGCGCTACGTGCAGCGGCTCGAGCTGATGCAGGACAATTCCACCGACACGATCACGTTTCGCAACGCCGCGCCCGAGCAGGCGCTGCCCATCCGCCGCTTCGGCGCGTTCCTGCCGGGTGAAGGCGTCGGCGGCTCCGGCCTGCACTGGGGTGCCTTGCACTGGCGGTTCCTGCCGTCGGATTTCCGCATCAAGAGTCATCTGCGCGAGCGCTACGGCGCCAAGGCGGTCCCCGACGACATGACCATTCAGGACTGGCCGGTGAGCTACGACGAGCTCGAGCCGTATTACGACAAGTTCGACAAGATCTGCGGCGCGTCCGGCCAGGCCGGCAATCTCAAAGGCAAAACCGTCGCCGGCGGCAACCCGTTCGAGGGACCGCGCAGCAATCCCTATCCGAACAAGCCGATCCTGTCGGCAGCGGCCAGCACGATGTACGCCGACGCGGCAAAGAGCCTGGGCTATCACCCGTTTCCGGCGCCGGTCGCCATCACCAGCGCCCCCTACACGAATCCCGAGGGCGTCGCGCTCGGCGAATGCCAATACTGCGGCTATTGCAATCGCATGGCCTGCGAAGCCAACGCCAAAGCCTCGGCCAACAGCACGATCCTGCCGAAGCTGCGCGACGAACCGAAATTCGAGCTGCGCACGCGCGCCTACGTGACCAAGCTCATCTACGACAGACCGGGCAAGAAGGTCACGGGCGTCATCTACACCGACATGCGGACCGGTGAGGAATACGAGCAGCCGGCTAACATCGTCGTGCTCTCATCTTTCGTGTTCGGCAACACGCAGGCGATGCTGCTAGCCGGTATCGGCGAGCCCTACGACCGCGCCAGCGGTAAAGGTGTCGTCGGCAAGAATTATTGCTACCAGTTCGAGGCGGGCGCCGCGGCCTTCTTCGAGGACAAGGAGTGGAACCCGTATATGGGCTCTGCCGGCGTCGGCGTCTGCATCGACGACTTCAATGGCGAGAACTTCGACCATTCCGGGCTCGGCTTCTTCGGCGGTGGCTACATCGCCGGCGGTCCGGCCGCCGCGCCGCCGATCGCCGGCCGCAACGTGCCGCACGGCACGCCGGGCTGGGGCTCGGAATGGAAACGCGCGACGGTGAAATGGTACAATCGCGCTGTGCGTTTCAATACGCAGGGCTCGGTCTATGCGAATCGCGAAAATTTCATGGACCTCGATCCGACCTACAAGGATGCCTTTGGCCGGCCGTTGCTGCGTTTGACCTACAACGGCACCGAGAACGACCATAAGATGTCGCGCTACCTCCTCGCCAAGCTCGAGGAGGTGATTAAGGCGATGAATCCCACGCACTACGAGATGCATCCGCGGCCGCGGAATTTCAGCATCGTGCCGTATCAGTCGACGCACAACACCGGCGGCACCATGATGGGCGCTGATCCGAAGTCGAGCGCCGTCAATCGCTATCTGCAAGCATGGGACGCGCACAATCTCTTCGTCATGGGCGCTTCGGTGTTTCCGCAACAGCACGGCTACAACCCGACCGGTACGGTGGGCGCGCTCGCCTATTGGGCCGCCAATGCCATTACCGGCCAGTATCTCAAGAGCCCGGGGCCTCTCGTCCATGCGTGAATCAAGAGTCGAGACGAAATGCCGGTCGAGTCTGATGTGCTTGAGCGCCGCGGCGCTGATGGCGATCTTTGCGACGGCGGCGTCGGCGGCTGACGTCGCCCATGGCAAGCAGGTGTTTGCGTCTTGCGCCGCCTGTCACTCCGAGCGTGCCGACGCGATCGGGCCGGACCTGAAGGGCATCGTCGGCCGCAAGTCCGCCGCGCTCGAAGGCTATCGCTACTCGGGCCCGATGCGCCGCGCCAACCTCGTATGGGACGAGGGCAATCTCAAGCAGTACATTTCCGATCCGCAGACGAAGGTGCCGGGCAATCGGATGCCGTTCAGCGGGCTGCATGACCCGCACGACGTCGACGACGTCGTTGCGTATCTCAAGACGCTAAACTAGTGTTCCGATCTTAGGGATAGGACCGGCTGGCAATCGGACGGTCCGAACGCCCCTTTGCAGTGAGGAACGGCCCTTAGGGGCGCGGGCTGCGTAAGTCCGTTTCGGGCCATAATCGGACCAAGCCGACATCAAACGCCCGTGGCCAGAAGCTCCGGCTACCACGTGTATCTGACCGTGCCCTTGCCGGCGTAGCTCTGCGTCGTGTCCGAGAACTCGCCTTCGAACGTGCCGGCGAGCGAGAAGCCGTTGTGCCATGTCATCTCGGCGCCGGCGGTGACGAGCGCCGAGTCCGCCGACGGCTGCGCACCGTTCACGGTGAAGCTCGCACCCGGCAGCGTCTGGAACGTTGCGTTGATCGCACGGTCGGTGTTGCTGTCGTGCGCCCAGGCCAAACGCCCGCGCAATGTGAACAGACCGTCGCGCACGAGGAACGACTTGTCGGCACGCGCGCCGAGCTCGGTGCGCACGTCGGTGACGGTCTGCGACGCATAAGACAGCGCGAACTGGTTGCTGCCGCTGGTCGCGGTTTCAGTGTAGCCGGGCAGTATGAAAGTGGTCGACTGAACCGCGGCGTAGGGCGTGAGACCGCCGAAGCCGCTGGCGAAGCGATAGCCGGCTTCGCCGCGCGCGGCGAAGGTGTTGGCGTTGAACTCGGCGTGCAATGTGTCCGTGCCGGCCATGGTGACGGTGCGGTCGGTGGTCACGTCCTGCCAGCCATAGGCAAGCGCCGCGGAGACGTAAGCCGGGCCGATGGTATGGCGGACGAAGGCGCCCGCCTGGAACAAGTCGGCACGCCCACCGCCGAGACCGCCGTCGAGACCGAAGTTGAAGCCGGCGCCGCCGAGCGCGAAGCCGAGAAGCGTGTCCGGCGACAAGCGATAGTCGGCACCGACGGCGGTGCCGTAGATGCGGCTGGTGGTCGAATGCGAGCCGGTCGCTGCATCGCCGCTCACGGTGCTGGAGCCGCCGTAGCCGGACGCCCACACACTCCAGCGTGCGGCGAAGCGATCGGCGCGACGGTCGCGCCGTGTCACCGCAGCGTAAGCGTCATTGGCTTTGCGATCGCGCTTCTGCGCGGAGGCATAGCCGAGCGCCTGATCTTCGTCCGCAAACCCGCTCGCGCCGCCGCCTTCGCCGTCATTGCGGCTGCCGTTGAACGGATCGAGCAGGATGTTCATGAACTGATTGCTGGCATCGAACGCCGCCTGCGTGGTCGATGCGCCGCTCTCGCCGGAGGCCTGCGTCAGGCCGTTGCCATCGAGGCTGGCGAACGCGCCCGGAATACCGCCGCTGGTGTTGAAGAACGTGGTCAGAGCGTTGGCCACGTTCTGCTGATTGCGGGAGAGTCCCGTCGGGGTCGTGAAGCCCAATGCGAGATCGAGGTAAACGATATTGTTGACGAGATCGTAGCTCAGACTGTCTTGCATGTTCGCTGGCAAACCGACGTTCTGCACCGTCGAATCGAATGTGCCGGAAATCGCGTTGGCGGTGAGGATCGCAAACTGCTTGGGAATATAGCCGCCGCCGGGCGCAAATGTCGCCTGCACGGTCCCGCCGGTCAGCGTCGCGGTGCCGTTGACGGTCGAGGATGACGCGGCCGTCGGATTGACGAAGACGCTATAGGTGCCGCCGCCGCTGAAATCGAGCGCGCCATTGACCGTCATCGAACTGCCGGGCGTGTTGGACCCGGGCGCGAAAACGCCGCCGTTCATCGTGACGGCGCCGACGCTGCCCATGCCGGACAACATGCCGCCTCTCAACACGGTGCTCGCCGATACGATCGAGCCGTCCACCTGCA
>Ga0310811_10013327_pt1 | contig 10707 bp, 11 predicted proteins | sample YCmetagenome_FD_207642 | JGI IMG/M metagenome (GOLD analysis project Ga0310811, IMG submission 207642) | Soil microbial communities from experimental microcosm in Duke University, North Carolina, United States - YC | ecosystem: Engineered > Artificial ecosystem > Soil microcosm > Unclassified ...
CTGATCCGGGAAGTCCGCGGCGTCTCAGACTCAGGCCCGCGCGGGAGCGGTCAATCGCTTAGCGCGCCAATGGCCTCCGTGACCTTCGCCCATTTGGCGACTTCGTTCGCGTAGAACCTGCGAAAATCGTCCGGCCCGAGGAATTTTGCGGTGTAGCCCTGTGCCTCGAGCGCTTTCTGCGTCTCCGGATCGCCCAGCGCCTGATGCGCGGCATCGACGAGCTTGTCGATGATCGGACGCGGCGTACCCTTGGGTGCGGACAGCCCGGACCAGAGCAACACATTGTATCCTGGCACCCCCGCCGCAGCGAGTGTCGGCAGCTCGGGCAGCACCTTGTCCGGGTCGAGACCGGTGGTGGCTATTCCGCGCAGCCGACCGTCCTTCACGAAAGCGAGCACCGGCGGAATGGTCGAGAACATGACCTTGACCTGCCCGGACAGCAGATCCCGGATGGTGTCGCCGCCGCCGCGATAGTGCACCGGTGTCATCTTGATGCCGGCGGCGGCGTTGAAAAGCTCGGCAGCTAGATGGGTCGCAGTGCCCTTGCCGGCGGTCGCATAGAGGATCTCGCCGGGTTTCGCCTTGGCCAACGCGACCAGCTCCTGCACGTTCTTCACGTCGAGCGAGGGATGCACCAGAAGCACCAGGCCGGTCTCGACCATCGATGCGATGGGCTCAAAGCTGTCGGCCGCCTTGTATTTGAAGTTCTTGAACAGCGTCTCGTTGACCGGACCCGTGAACGTGGCCAACAGCAGCGTATGACCATCCGGTTCGGAACGCGCGACCAGCTCGGTTGCGAGGTTGCCCGAAGCGCCGGTGCGATTCTCCACATAGACCTGCTCGCCAAGCGTCTTGCTCATGGCCGCGCCCGCGACGCGGGCCAGGATGTCGCTCGGGCCGCCGGCGGCGAACCCCACCACGATCCGGATCGGCTTGGTCGGATAGGCGGGCTGGCCCTGCGCGGCGCCGATCATCGCGACGCTCGCCGCAGCTGCCGCCAATGCGAAACGGATGCGAAGGCGCCTTGAGGTACGATGCAGCCGATTGAGAACCATTTTTTTCCTCCCGGTATTCCAGCTCGGCCAGTCGCGACTAGGCCGTCGAGCCGCTCGTTGCGGCGTAGGCGGCGTTGAGCTTGGCCTGCACCACGCCGCGGTCGATCTTGCCGGCGCCGTTCAATGGCAGCGCCGCGACGACATCGATGAAGCGGGGATGCGAATAGGCCGGTCCCTTGTCCAGGCAATAGGCCTTGAGCTTCTCCGCCGTAACCGTTGCGCCGTCGCGCGCGATCACCATGGCGGCCGGCACGAAGCCCTTGACCGGATGCGGCACCGGCGCCACCACGGCATTGACCACATCGGGATGGGCGAACAGCAGGTTCTCGACCTCCTTCGGATAAACGTTCTCGCCGCCGCAGCTGAACATGTCGTCGACGCGGCTGCGGAAATAAAAAAACCCGTCCTTGTCCTTGCAGAAGATGTCGCCGGTGTGCAGCCATCCATCGGTGAGCTTGGCGCGCGTGATCTCCGGCTCGTGGTAATAGCCGAGGCAGACATAGGGGCAGCGGATCAGCAGCTCTCCTTCCTCGGCGTCGCGGCCCTGGGCGTCGACCAGCCTGAGCTCGATGTCGGGCGCCGGAACTCCCGGGCTGCCGCGCGGGACCGGGCGGCCGTCGATCGGCGCGCGCAGCGGGCTGCCGCCTTCGGTCAACCCGTAGCTTTCCGAGACCTTGACGTGCGGAAGCGCGCGCTCGACCGCATCGAGAAGCTCGGGGGTCACCACCGCCGATCCGATGGTCATGCCGCGCAGTGCGCTCAGATCAAGGGTGCGCAGATAGTCGCGATGCTGGAGAAACATCGTGAACACCGCCGCGACCCCGCGCGAATAGGTGCACTTGTACTTGGCGAGCGCCTCAAGATAGCCGCGCGGTTCGTAAGCCGGCATCAGCACAAAGGAGCCGCCGGCATAGAGCATCGGCTTCACCGTGCCGCGCAGGGCGTTCTTGTGAAAGAGCGGCAGTGCGACGAGCCCGCGATCGCTCGCGGAGGAGGGCCAGTAGCGTTGGTTGTAGGCGACATACCAGAGCATGCCGTGATGCGTCATGATCGCGCCCTTGGGCCGGCCGGTCGACCCTGACGTATAGGGCTGGAAGGCCTGGGCGTCGTCCGCGATCGGAGGCGGGTCGACCGGCGGCCAAGGCTTTGCCATCTCCTCTTCGAACGCGAGAAAGCCTTGCGCGCGCTGGTCGAGCAGCAGCCGGTGCCGCAACGGCAGGCGCGCGGCGATCGCAACGGCGTCGCGGTGACTCGAAGGGTCGACGATCGCCAGCACGCAGGCGGCATCGGCGATGATGTGCTCGAGCGTGCCGGCGGCAAGCCGCGTGTTGAGCGGAAGCGGGATCGCGCCGACGCGCATCGATCCGAAGAAGAATTCGATGAACTCGGTGCGGTTCCCCACCAGCATGGCCACGCGCTCGCCCGCACGCACGCCGAGCCGTGCCAGCATGCGTGCCACGGCATCCATCCGCTCATCGAGCTGCCGGTAGGTCGCGCGGCGCTCCTGGCCGCCGAACAGATCGATGATCGCAACCTTGTCCGGCGCGCGCGCAATGGCCTGGTCGAAGAAGAAGCCGAGATTGCGCCGACGATTCAGATTGTCCATGCCGTCCATGCTCGTTTGGCTGCGTCCCCGCGGGGATTGCTTCCCGAGCGAGCCCGCGCCGGCGCAAACTAACAGGATCGCGACGGACTCGCCTCCCCTCCCATGGGTTGCAGCTCCGGTCTCCGGCGCGCGGCTGTGACGAAAAGGCCACACACGCCGCAAATGTCCCGCCGAAACCTGATTTCCGATTGGCAGGGGGGACAAAACAGGTCACCTTGTCATCGCCTAATCATGGGCGTTTCCTCCTTCACTAAGCCCCGCTTGTCGGGGCTATTTTTTTGCTTCCCGGGCAGCCTCCCATCCGCGCGCGCGGCTTCCAATCCATCCCCAAATGCGCTTCTACACGCGTGAACCGGCCAGAGCGTGCCGGCGACGGAGACTTCGATGCGCATATACGTCGATGCGGATGCCTGTCCGGTGAAGGACGAGGTCTACCGCGTCGCCGCGCGCCATCGGCTTCCCGTCACGGTCGTGGCCGTCGGCTTCATCCGCGTCCCGCAGGACCCGCTGGTCGAGCGGATCGCCGCCGGCGCCGGCATGGACGCCGCCGACAATTGGATTGCCGAACGCGCCGTGCGGGGCGACATCGTGATCACCGCTGACATCCCGCTGGCCAGCCGCTGCGTGAAGGCGGGCGCCGAGGTCATCGCCCCCAACGGCCGCGCTTTCACGGAAGAGAGCATCGGAATGACGCTTGCGGTCCGCAACCTGATGCACGACTTGAGGTCGGCGGGAGAGGTGACGCGCGGACCGCCTCCATTCTCGCCACGAGACCGCTCCACCTTCCTCTCCACGCTCGATGCGGCGATCCGCCGGCTGCAGCGCGTGCCGCCGCAACAGTGAGACCAGGCCGCGAATGGCGCCTCCCCTCATTCAGCTCAGAGATATCGCGCTGACCTTCGGCGGCACCCCGCTGCTCGCCGGCGCCGAGCTGACCGTCTCGGCCGGCGAGCGCGTCTGCCTGGTGGGTCGCAACGGATCGGGCAAATCGACCCTGCTGCGAATCGCGGCCGGGTTGATCGAGCCCGACAGCGGCACGCGCTTCCTGCAGCCGGGAGCCACGCTGCGCTATCTGCCGCAGGAACCCGATCTCGCCGGCGCGGCAACCACGCTGGCCTATGTGGAAGCCGGCCTCGGCCCCGGCGACGACCGCCACCAGGCGCGCTACCTCCTGGAGCAGCTCGGTCTCGACGGCAGCGAAGACCCCGCGCGCCTCTCCGGCGGCGAGGCGCGGCGGGCGGCGCTCGCGCGCGCGCTGGCGCCGGCCCCCGACATCCTGCTGCTCGACGAGCCCACCAACCATCTCGATCTCACCACCATCGAATGGCTCGAGCGCGAGTTGCTGGCGCGCCGCAGCGCGCTGGTCACGATCAGCCACGACCGCCGGTTCCTCGCCAACCTGTCGCAGAGCACCATCTGGCTCGATCGCGGCAAGACGCGCCGCATCGAGCGCGGCTTTGCCTCCTTCGAAGCCTGGCGGGACGAGGTGCTGGCGGAGGAAGAGCGCGAGCAGCACAAGCTCGGGCGCGAGATCGTGGCCGAGGAGCATTGGCTGCGTTACGGCGTGACGGGGCGGCGCAAGCGCAACATTCGCCGGCTCGGCAGGTTGCAGGCCCTGCGCGAGGCGCGCCGCACCCATCGTGGGGCGGCCGGGAAGGCCACGCTCGCCGCCGCGGCAGCGGACCGGTCGAGCACGCTGGTGGTCGACGCTGATCGGATCAGCAAGTCCTATGACGGGCGGCCGATCGTGGCCGACTTCTCCATCCGCATCCATCGCGGCGACCGCATCGGCATCATCGGCCCGAACGGCAGCGGCAAGACGACGCTGATCAATCTGCTCACCGGCGCGCTGGCGCCGGATGCGGGCAGCGTGCGCCTCGGCACCAATCTCGCGATGACGAGGTTCGATCAACATCGCGAGAGCCTCGATCCGAACGCGACGGTGGCTGAAGCGATCAGTCACGGACGCGGCGACACCATCGTGGTCGGCAGCCAGACCAAGCATGTGATCGGCTACATGAAGGACTTCCTGTTCGCCCCCGAGCAGGCGCGCACCCCGCTCAGCGTGCTGTCCGGCGGCGAGCGCGGCCGGCTCATGCTGGCACGCGCTTTGGCAAGGCCCTCGAACGTGCTGGTGCTCGACGAGCCGACCAATGACCTCGACCTCGAGACCCTCGACGTGCTCGAGGAGATGCTCGGCGATTACGAGGGCACCATCATTCTCATCAGCCACGACCGCGATTTCCTCGACCGCGTGGTCGGCTCGGTGATCGCTCCCGAGGGCGGCGGACGCTGGACGGAATATGCCGGCGGCTACACCGACATGCTGGCGCAGCGCGGGGAGGACCTGACGCGCGCGGCGATGAAACCGGCGACACCGAAGGCGGTGAACGAGGCAAAGGAGGCGCCGCCGCGCGAAAGCAAGCCGGGAAAGCGCAAGTTGAGCTTTCACGAGAAGCACGCCCTCGAGACGTTGCCAAAGACGATTCTCGCGCTCAGCGCGGAAGTGCGCGCCCTGCACGGACGGCTGGACGATCCCGGCCTCTATGCGCGCGACCGCAAGTCCTTCGAGGAAGCCTCCGCCGCGCTTGCCGCCACGCAGAGCGAACTGGCGGCCGCGGAGGCGAAGTGGCTGGAGCTGGAAATACTGCGCGAGGAGATCGAGGGCGGATAAGCAATCTCACCCTTACGCGCCGCCACCGGGCTCGGTTTTATTTGCTTTCGTGCGGTTGCCGTGGAGCACCGATGCGTTCATCATGCGGGCTCGGTCATCGAAGGAGATTGCATGAGCGATGTTCGCATTGCAGCGGCGTTCGATGCCAACTTGCCCAATCTCGACAGGACAGTTCGCATAAGCTCGTTCTACGACGCGCAAGTGTTCGTGCGCAGGTGGGCAATCAGGGACAAGGACCGTGTCATTCGTGCGCTGCTCCGCCGGATGGAACGGGCCAACAGCTCGGAGTCGGCGAACAGCGCCATCGAGGACTTGAAGCGGGAACTGGCTGCGAGAGGCCTGTTGCCGGACTCGGCAGCCCCGCTGCATTGAACGGGCCGCCGCCTGCGAATGTGATGATCAGCGCGACCGGCGCGTCGGGCCGTTGGGGGATTCCGACTTATCCTGCCGTGTTGCCGGTCGAGCGCATTCCCTTCACGAGAATACCGTCGCCGGCTTGGTCGACAGCTCGAGCTGGCTTTCCGGCACCACGCGCTCATGCGGTTCGGCCGCACTCTTGACCCGGTACTGAGGATCATCCTCGTTGTCCGGAATGAGACGGATGATCTCGTAAGTGCCCTTGGCGGCGCGACGAACAATGCTGGGAATGAGATCGACGGACTGTCCAACCTGAAACTTGTGCATGCCAAATCCTCTTATTGAGCCCGCACATCTCGACATGGATGCGATCGAGCCTCTGCATGGGCAACCGGCGCGGCGAAAATAGCGGGGCGCGCGATGTGTTGCCGATAATGCCCGCGAGCGAGCCGACTGATGGTGAGCGGCGATGGCTGGCGTCAGCTGTCCGGCTTCAAGCGCCAGAGTTGAAAACCGGTCAGTTTGATCGCCTCTTCAATGCGGGCCCGAGAAAACCGGTGCGGGGGATGCTGATCGGACCGGAGCGAGCCTTCCGCGCCCCACGGGCCGTGGTTCTTCGGCAATTTGCTGCCGGTCGGATCTCCGGCGAATGCGTGCAAGTTCGAGGTTTCCGATACGAACATATAGATCTGCATTGAAGTCTTCCTTTCGTGGGCCAGTCATGAACAGTCGGCGCGCTCCGGTCTCGCGACGCCGTACCCGCCACGTGCCCCTTATGAATTTGCTGCCCCCCGCAAGATTGGGGGGTACCAGCATCCGTAATCGCCTAGTGCGACCCGGGAGGGCGCTTCCGCACCCGTCCAAACTCGGGGTTTCGGCTAGCAAAGTCTACTTCACCCAGCCACAGCCGTCGATAGATATTGCTAGCAAGGACGCCCAAATGGGAAATATTTCCATGAAAAGGCTGGCTTTTCCGAGCAATTGATCTTATGTCCTCTATGTCGTTTGGGGACGAGTGCTCAGGCTAACGTCTGGTATTAGTTGAGATTGACACGCCCAGCGCAGTTCGCGATGCGATCTCGCCCGTATCACTCGCCGCTCATCCCTTCATGCGGGGCGTTTAAGGACATCCCAAGGGCCACAGGCGTTCGCGGCCCTTTTGCCTCCACCGCTTGACCATCACGGATCGCATCCCATCGATCATGCTCGCTGAAAAGCGTGCAGACCGTTCGCCAACCCGAGGAGACTGAAGAATGGCACCACGCCAAAAGACGATAACCATGGTACCCGACGCGGACCAACCGGCGCAGGAGGTCGTGGGTCAGGGCAAGAAGCCCGACAAAGGCCAATTCCGCCTGCAGGTCGATCGGCAGACCAAGGCGACGTACGGCACCTACGAGGCCGCGGAAAAAGCCGGTCTCGCGATCAAGCAGGGCCGCCCCATTCTGCAGGTTGCGGTCTACGACACGATCGGCGGCATCAACAAGATTATCGAAGTGCCGAAGACTTGACCTGGACCGTGTTCTATTATCGCGTCAGTTGCTGACGCCAATTCTTATCCGGACGGACATGGCGTCATAGCTTGAAGCGACGGCGGGCCATTGCGCAGGCGTCGTCTCCCGGAACGCACGCCCTGCAGACGTCGGGTCTCACCGCATAGACCGCGCACGACGTCGCGATACCGACGTCTCCCACCAGCGCCGCGCAGCGATCCCCCTCGCAGCGCATCCGGCCCAAGCTGTCATCGACAAAGGCGCGCGGGATGCGATCGAGCGCGGCGTCGTCCTCCAGCGAGAACCGTGGCCACTCCGCCGAGAACGAGCAGCACGCTCCACAAGCCTGGCACATGGCCTGCGCATCCTCGCCCGGTGCCGGAAGTCCGCTCATGGCGTAGGTTTCACCCGCGATAATCGCCGCTCATTCGCCTTGACGTGCGTGCGGTAACGGCGAACGACCGTCCGCGGCGAGCCGCCGGTCGCCAGCGTGATCGCCGCTTCAGCCAGCGCCGTCGTTTTCTCCATGACCATACGATGTGCCTCGACCTGCGCCGCCGGTCCCCCGGCGGCGATTTTCGCCAGCCTCAGGCCGATCACCCGCTGGGTCTCGAAACCCAGCAGCACCGCGTCCAGCGTCAGACCAAACCAACTCTTGAACATTCACTTCTCCGGTTGATGGACCCGCAAGCAGGGCGCCCTGTCGCTGGCGCCGTGCTCCGCGAACAGCCGCGCTCGGCGGATCGCAGTCGCATCGGCGCTGCGATGCGCGGCCTTCGCCTGTGCGTCGGTGCAACGGGACCATGGGCACGTCATGGACCCGGATGCGCGTGCAAGCAAGCTTGCAGACGGCGTGCTCATAACGCGCACCTTGCGCCCGTCGAGCCCGGGAGATCAGCGGGGAGCCTTTTTGCCCACGCCGGTTGCGAGGGCCGGCGTTCAACGCAGCAACCGGTCAGCCAACGGGCCAACGCGATAGCGCCGCCGTGCCCGCCGGGGTGAGGCCATACACGCCGCGCTCGACGCGGAAGAACCAGCCATAGACGTTGTGCAGCAGTATTTTCGCGGCATCCGGAACGGCGGCCCTGACCTCGGATGTCCGCCGCGGACCGTTGGCGAGCGAAGCGGCGCAGGCCAGCGCCCGCTGGCGGTAGGCGGTCATGATCGGCGACTTCGACGATCCGCCGAGCACCGGATCGCCGAGACGCCGCCGATGTTCATTGACGAGGCGCGAGCGACGTTTCGGATCGCGGCGCGGACGCCAGGGCCCCGGCTCGACCAGCACCTCGACGCGGCCGGTCGCGGACACGCCGAGAAGTCCGAAACCCAGGAACCGGCACAGCTTGCGCACGCGCGGATCGCGTTCGCGGCCGGCGCGCGCCGACGCGCGCACCGCAAGCCAGATCTCGTCGCAGGCCGAGCTGCGGTTGATTCCCTGCAGCACGAGTTCGAGGTTGAAGCCGAGCTTCAGCTCGCCGACCACGACGATGGGCGGCTCGTCCGCCCGCAACGCGACCAGATCACAGCCGCAGATTTCGCCCTTCACGTCGAATCCGAGGCCTTCGAGAAAGCGTTTCACGGGGGCGTAGAGCGCCGTTTCCCGCATGCGGGCTATCGGTTCTAAGGCTGGCTGGTGCAGCATGGCTGAATACCGGCGTGAGGGACTGGCTAGTGGAGTGGATTTGACATTCGCTCCCCACCTCGCCGCAAGTCCGCGAAGCGAATGTCAAATCCAAAACTCCACTAGCACCTTATATTTGCTAGTGGTCCTTTGATTCTAACATTCGCAAGATGAGCCCGCCGAAACGGATGCGAATGTTAGAATCGGACCACTAGCGCCGCCCGTCGGGACGCCGCGAAACCATGTCGCCCCGTGGTAAATGCATCGTTAACACGTCGCGCCGGTGCGATGCCGCGATGTCCGCTTACACCTCGTCCTGCGGCTGCCGGTAGACGTCGGCCGCCGCCTGCCGGCTCACATAGCCGTTGCGCACGTCCTCGCGCACGGCCTCAGGCGCACGCTCCGCCGGCGGGCCGAAGCCGGCGCCGCCGCTGCGCTCGAAGCGGATCACGTCGCCCGCTTTGAGATGCCGGGTCTCGATCGCACTCAGCTCCTCGCGGTCGGGCCGGTCCGGGTTGAGGATCACCCGGGACGGTGGCGGGCTTCCCCCTCCGCCGTGACCTTGCGCGGCGAACATGTGATTCGACGAGCGCACCGTCAGCACGCTGTCCTCCAGCACCTCGAACTCGCGGGCGTAGCCCAGGCCGCCGCGGTAGCGGCCGGCGCCGGCGGAATCGCAGGTGAGCTCGAACGCGCGCACGCGCAGCGGATACTCGCTTTCGAAGATCTCGACCGGGGCGCCGGGGGTGAAGTGGTTCATCGCCATGACCGCGGCGGCGCCATCGTTGCGGTTGGTCCCGCCCAGCGAGGTGTTGAGGAGCTCGTAGAGCACGGCGGGCTTGCCGCTGCGCGATTTGCGGTAGCCGATGGTGACCGCGCCCGAGCCCAGCCCGGACGGCGCGACGGCGCGCGCCGGATTGAGCTGCCCGAGCGCCGAGAGCACGGTGTTGTAGACGAGATGCGCGGTCGGAAAATACAGATTGACGGTCGCGGGATGCCGCGCGTTCACCACCGTTCCTTCGGGCAGCACGAAGTCGACCGCTTCGCGCAGCCCGAAATTGACCGGGATGGTCGGGTCGCAGATCGCGATCACCGCCATCAGCGTCGCCGCCTGCGCCGTGCAGGCGACGAGATTGACCGGGCCGATCGTCTGCTCAGCGGTACCGGTGAAATCGATGCACAACCGCGCACCCGTCTTGGTGGCGCGCACATGGATGCGCACCGGCTTGTCCTTGCGCGCGCCGTCATGATCGAGGAAGCCCTCGGCCTCGGCGCTGCCATCGGGCCACGCCCGCAGTTCGGCGCCGACGCGGCGCGCCGTCAACGCCATGAGGCTCGCCATCACCGCGCGCACGGTCTCGCGTCCATATTCCCGGCAGAGCGCCGCCAATCGCTCGACGCCGAGCCGGGTGCAGCCGACCTGCGCCCGCAGATCGCCGAGCACGACCTCGGCGACCCGGCTGTTGTTGGCGATGATGGCCTCGATCGCCTCCTCGATGCCGGCGGAAGTCTGGAAGCGCACCGGCGGCAGCAGCAGGCCGTCGTGATAGATCTCGCGCGCGGCGGCGCCGGATGAGCCCGGCACCAGACCGCCGATGTCCGACTTGTGCGCGAGGCTCACGCCGAAGCCGAGCAGCACGCCCTCGTGGAAGGCGGGGGTCACGGCAACGAAATCCGGCGCATGCGGGCTGCCGCACTTGTAGGGATCATTGCTGATGAAGCTCTCGCCCGGCTTCAGGTCGGCGGCCGGATAGCGCGCGAGCACTGCCTGCACCGCCTGCTGATAAGCGGTGAAATGATATTGCAGGCCGCCGCTGATGATGACGACGCGGCCTTCGGGATCGGTCAGGCCGGCGGTGCCGTCCTTCGATTCCCGCAGGATCGGGGAATAGCCGCTGTGG
>Ga0310811_10013329_pt1 | contig 10706 bp, 6 predicted proteins | sample YCmetagenome_FD_207642 | JGI IMG/M metagenome (GOLD analysis project Ga0310811, IMG submission 207642) | Soil microbial communities from experimental microcosm in Duke University, North Carolina, United States - YC | ecosystem: Engineered > Artificial ecosystem > Soil microcosm > Unclassified ...
TCGCGGTTCTTGCCCCAGAAGTCCAGCTCGTAGCTGGCGCCGAAAGCGGCGCTGTAGTCGGTCTCGTGGGCGGAGACGCCGCTGGTCTGGCCATAGAAGGTGTTCACCGTGCCGTTGAAATTCACGGTGGGAAGCAGGGCCGCGCCGGCCTGGCGCGCCCGCGCATCTGCCTGCCGCAGGCGCGCGGCAGCCTGGGCGAGATCAAGATTTTGCGCCTCAGCCGTGGCGATCAGGCTGTCGAGCTGCGGATCGCCGTAACCCTTCCACCAGTCGGCGGCGGGCCAGATCGGGGCGCTGCCGGCAGGCGCCTGCTGGAAGGCAGCCGGAATGTCGCTGGCCGGAAGCACCGGCGCAGGCGTGTGGCTGCAGGCGCTTAAGCCCAAAACCGCACCGGCGAGAAGCAGCTTCCTCATGCCGCCTCGTCCTGTCTGGGGCCGCTGAAGCGCTCGGCCAGGGCCGGCAACACCACAAGATTCAGAAAGGTGGAGCTCAACAGCCCGCCCAGCACCGTGACCGCCATCGGCCCTTCGATTTCCTGACCCGGCTGGTTCATGCCGATGGCCAGCGGCAACAGGCCCAGCGCCGTCACCGTGGCGGTCATCAGGATGGGCACCAGCCGCTCGCGCGCGCCCTGCTGGACGGTCTCGGCATTCCAGGGCGCGCCTTCGACCTCCACCAGATGTTCGTAGTGGGCCAGCAGCAGGATGGCGTTGCGGGCGCTTATGCCGAACACGGTGACCAGCCCGACCATGGTGCCGACCGTCAGGCCCAGACCCGCGATGGTGATGGCGGCCACCGCGCCGATCAGGCTGAAAGGCAGGTTGACCAGCACCAGCCAGCTATTGGCCCGCCACTGGAAGCAGATCGCCAGGATCACGGCGATCAGCACCAGCGCGAAGGCGGTATAGAGCAGAAGCTCGTTGCGGCTGGCGGTCTGGGCCTCGGCGGCGCCGGTGAAGTCGACATAGGTGCCTGGCGGCAGCTTGATCGCGGCGACTTTTGCCTTGGCCTCGTCCACCGTGGCCTGCAGGCTGCGGCCCACGACATTGAAGGTGATGGCGACATAGCGCTGGCCGCCGTCATGGGTGACGCGGAAGCGGCTTTCGGACGGCGCGACGCGCGCCACCTGCGACAGTGGCACGGGCCCGAACGGACCCGCGATCATAAGGGTGGAGAGCATCTCCGGCCGGTTGCGCTGGGACCCAGGCAGCAGCAGCACCACATCCACCGAACGGATGCCGGCATAGGTCTGGCCCACCTGCAGGCCGGAATAATTGGTCTGAACCGCATCCAGCACGTCCGAAAGCTTGAGCCCGCTGGCCGCCAGCGCCGCGCGGTCAACTTGCAGAGACAAGGTCGGCGTGCCGCTCTGCTTCTTGAATTGCAGGTCGGCAATGCCGTCGGTACCGCGCAAACTCTGGGTGATGCGCTGCGCCACCGTATCCAGCGCATCCAGATTGTCGCCGAACACCTTGATGGCGATGTCGGCCGTCTCGCCGGTGATGCTTTCGCTGATCCGGTCGCCCAGGAAGGTCACCACCTCCGACTGCAGGCCGGGATAGCGCGCCAGAATTTTACGCAGCGCGTCCTGGGCCTCGCTCTGGTCGACATCGGCATCAGGTTTCAGTTCCAGATGGAATTCGCTCTGGTGCGTGCCCCAGGTGTCCTCGCCCAGGCTGGCGCGGCCGATCTGCTGCTCGATGGTCGCGACGTAAGGAAGGGCCAGGGCATCGCGGCTGATGCGTTCACCCGCCGCCATCATCTCATCCAGCGAGGTGCCGGGGACGGAGCTGGACACCTGCATCACGAAATGGCCTTCGCGAAAATCCGGCATGAAGCTGGCGGGCAGAAAAGGCAGAACCGCGACAGCCGCGATGGTCAGAACCGCCAGCACCGGCAGGACCAGGCGCAAGCCGCGATAGGCGCGCGAGACTGTCTGGTCCTGCCATTGCTTCAAACGCTGGATCCAGCCCTGATCGGCATGGGCGGTGTGTGTCTTGAGCAGCAGCGCAACCAGCGCCGGCGTCGCGGTCAGCGCCACGCCCAGCGAGGCCAGCACCGCCAGGATGAAAGCCAGGGCCAAAGCGCCCACGAAGTGGCCCTGGATGCTGGAGGAGAACAGCTCCGGCAGGAAAATGATGATGACCACCAAGGTGGCGTAGACCACCGGTCCCCGCACCTCGAGCGTGGCGTTGCGGATGACGCCCAGCCGCCCGCGCGGCTCGGGCAGCTTCGCATTCTCCGAGAGGCGCCGCAGGATATTCTCGATGCCGATGATAGCGTCATCCACCAGCACGCCCAGCGCCACGGCGAAGCCGCCAAGTGTCATGGTGTTGAGCGTCAACCCCATGCGGTTCAGCACCGCCACTGCGGCCATCAGCGACAGGGGAATGGCGAGGAAGGTGATCAGGGCGGCACGCCAGTCGCGCAGGAACAGGAACAGCACCACCAGGATCAGCACGGCGGCGATCAGCAGGGACCGTTCCAGGCTGGAAAGCGCCCGCTCGATGAAGTTGGCCGGGCGATGCAAGGCCGGATAGACGGTGATGCCTTGCGCCTTCAGCGCCGGAATCAGCTGCGCCAGCGTTTTTTCCAGCGCGCGCGTGGTTGCCAGCGTGTTGGCGCCATACTGGCTGGCCAGCGACAGCATCACGCCCTTGCGGCCCATGATCAGGGCATCGCCGGAGCGCAACGCCGGCGCCTCGGTCACGGTGGCGATCTGGCCGATGGTGATCGGCGTCTTGCCGCGCACCGCCAGCACCGCGTCGCGCACCGCGCCGACATCGGGCGTAGGAACAGGGGTCTGGATCAGCACCCGCTGATGGGCGAGATCGACAAAGCCGGCGCCGCGCAGCGCCAGCGCCGCCCGTGCGGCATCGGAAAGATCGGTCAGGGTGAAGCCGTACGACGTCATCCGCTTCAGATCGGGCTGGATATGAATCTGGCGCACCGCGCCGCCGAACAGGATGACATGGGCGACGCCCGGCACCGCCAGCAGCGCCGGTTTCATCACCCATTCGGCCTGGTCGCGCAGTTCAAAAGGCGAAAGCTTGTCCGACACCAGCCCGATCTTGAGCAGGTCCATGGTGCTGGAGACCAGCGGCGACAGGCGCGGCGTATCCACGCCCGTCGGCAGCGCGCTGCCCAATTCGCTCAGCCGCTCGGAAATCCCCTCGCGCGCCGCATTGAGGTCGATCTTGTCGGCGAACTGGATGGTGATGACCGACAGGCCGGGAATGGACTCGGAGCGGATGGTGGCAAGGCCGGGCGTGCCGTTGACGGCATTCTCGATCGGTTTGGTGACAAGCTGCTCCACCTGTTCGGCGGTGAAACCGGGCGCCTCGGTCTGGATGTCCGAGCTGGAAGGAACGAATTCCGGAAACACATCCAGCGGCGCGCTCTGGGTCGCCCACACGCCCAGCGCCAGCGCGATCACGGTCAAAGTCGCGATGGTGCCTGCAAAGCGCACGCACAGATCAACGAGCCAGCGCACGCTTTATTCCTCGGCTTCGGTGCTGGGATTGAGTTCGCGGGCGAGCAGCAGGCCCGCGCCCTGGACCACCATGGCCTGGCCGGCCTGGACGCCGCTCGCCTGCGGCAGGAAATAACCGCCGGTCATGGCCTTGGCGGGATCAATGGCGACGCGCTCGAATTTGCCGGGCTCTTTCTGGACATAGGCCCAGGCCTGGTTCTGGCCATAGACCAGCGCATCGGCGGGCACCATGACGCCCGCCACGGCCGCGCCGACTGGCACCTCCACCGTGACATGCTCGTTCTGCGCCAGATCGCTGCCGTCCACCACGACATAGAAGCCGCGGCCAGGGAACGCCGGATCGGCGGGCGCTTCCCAGATGGTGCGGGCCGTCCAGTTCTGGCGCGTCGCGCCCAGCCTCGTGACCTGGACCTGGCGCGGCATTTCGCTGCCAAGCGCGCCCAACGGGAAGGTGGCGCGCACCAGCACGCTGGCGCCGGAGGCAAGGCGGCCCCGCAGGTCGGTCAATGCTGGCGCGCCGCGTCCCAGCGAGGCTTCCGCCTTGCGCCGCGCCAGCATCAGCGCGGCATCATCGGCGGCGGCCTTGGCATTGGCGGTTTCCACCACCTCGCGCGACACCGCGGCTTCCTCGCCGGTTGCCAGTGAGCGCGCGCGGGCGGCGGCCGCCTGGCTTTGCGCGGCGGCTGCCTGGGCCGTCGTCACATCGGCGTCAAGTTGGGCGAAGCTGTCCAGCGCCACCACCACGCCATAACCGCTGACGGCGGCGCGATAGCTGGCGGCCTCAGCCGGCTGGGTGGCGATGCCGAGGCTCTTGATCTCTTCGGCTTTCAGGGAGACGCCGGTTTCCGTCTCGGCTTTCTCGGCCGCCGGCTTTTTTTCGTCGCCATCCTGCTTGCCGCAGGCCGCCAACCCTACCAGCAGCAGCGCTGCCAAGCACCGCAAGTTCATAAATCCCCTCATGAGGAAGTTCTAGCATGGATTGCAGAATGGAGGATCATGCCTCTGCCCGGAATGCGCCAGATCATCCGACGCGTTCATTGCGGGTCCAGAAATACGACTTTCAGAGACCCTGGAAGCGGCTTGGCCCGGCCAGGACGGCCATTCGGGCCGGGAGGGACTGGCGCCGAAGGGTCAATCGCGGCGACCGCCACGAAAAGCCGCCCGGTTGCGGGATTGATCGTCAGCGTGCGGCCCGTGACACCCGTCCTGATCTCGCCAGCCGGGACATAGCTGTCCGGCGAATTTTCCCGAATAATCGAAACCGTACCGTCAATACCATTGGCGCTGAAGACAAGCTTGCGTTTGGGATCGAAGGCGACCCCGTCCGTTCCCGCCCCGATCGGCAAGGTCGCCACCACCGCGCCGGAATCCGCATTGACCACCGTCAAAATCTTATTGACGCAACTCACGAACAGGCGGCGGGACTGCTTGTCGATCGCCAGCCCGTGGGGGCTTTCACATTTTGGAATGGGCCAGTGGGCGTCGGCCGTGTTTGTGGCGCTATCAATACGGACCATTTCTCTTTTGTCGGCGCCATTGACATAGACATGTCCTTCGTCATCCGGCACCGCAAACTCCAGCCCGCCGCCGCCTTTCACCGTGGCGACGACCTTATCGGTCTTGGGATCGATCACGGTCAGAACCGCTGAATCGCCATCCACGACGAAAACATGACCGCTCTTCGGGTCCACCGTGATGCCGTCGGCGTCGTCTTTGGCCTTGATGCGGGAATTCACCTTGAAGGTCTTGAGGTCGAAGGATACCGCTTCGCCCGCCTTTCCGTCATCGGTGTATCCCTTGCCCACGGCGTCGATGATTCCGATGCCATGGCTGCCCCCGGGCATGCCTTCCACGCGGCCGAGGATGGCCCCGGTGTTGCCGTCCAGAACGTCTATGCGATCTCCATGCGAGACATAGAGCCGCCCCGTATTCTGATCGAAGGTGAGATAATCCCAGCGATCGGGCGCACCGATCGGAACGGCCTTGCTGGTCCGGTAGGTGAGGGATGATTGCGCCTCGGCTTGCACGGTGCCGGCCGCCAGAACAAGCAGCGCCGCGATCCATTTGCCCGCCATGGTTTCCTCACATGCTGATTTCGGACGCGAGGCTAGCGCCGCAATGCGAAAAAGGCGCGAAGGATTCAGGGACGTTGGGAATTTGTATAACGGTGCGCGCGCAAAGCGCGTCAGTCCGCGCCTGGTGACAATGTGACAGGAAAGGAGAGCGTGATGCCAAGGCCCGGGGCACCGTCATCGCGCAGGATGATGTCGGCGCCGTGCAACTCGGCGATGGCGGCTACCAGTGAAAGTCCCAGGCCATAACCGGGCCGCGACCGGCTGGCTTCGCGGCGGTAAAGACGCTGGAACAGCTTGGTATGTTCCTCGCGCGGCACGCCGGGGCCGTCATCATTGACCGTAATCAGCGCCCGCTCACCGGCGCGCGACAGAAGAAGCGTGATGGCCGTTCCCTCGGGGGTATGCAGGATCGCGTTCTCGATCAGGTTCGAGAGAAGCTGGATGATCAGGGCCCGGTCGCCGCGGATGGCGACATCGGCACCCAGCCGCAATTCCAGATGATGACCGCTGGCTTCGGCCACCGCGCCGAACATGTCGCGCACATGCGTCAGCAACGGCCCCAGCGGGATCTGGGTGAAGTCGGCCCGGCGCGCCCCGCCCTCGATCTGGGCGATGCGCAACAGCGAGGCGAAGAGCTGGAGAATCTCGTCGGTCTTCTCGATCGCCGCGCTCAGCGCCTCGGCATAGTCTTCCGCCGCGTGCGACTCCTCGCGCGCGCGTTCCAGCCGCTGGCGCAAATGGCTGACCGGCGTGCGCAGGTCATGGGCGATGTCATTGGTGACCTGGCGCAGATTCTCCATCAGCGCCGCAATGCGGTCGAGCATCTCGTTGATGGTGCCCGCCAGACGGTCCAGTTCGTCCTGGGCGCCGCGGACCGGAATGCGCGCTTTCAGGTCGCCATCCATGATGGCCCGGCAGGCGCGGGCCATGGCGTCGCTTCGCTGCAGGAAGCTGCGGCTGACCAGGGTGCCGCCGCCGATCGCCAGCAACATGGCCAGGGCGAACAGCCAGGCGAGGGTCTGCAGGATCTCCTGCTCGGTGGCATGGACGCGCTGAAGATCGCTGCCGGCATAGACATAAAGACCCGGCTCGAGAAAATCGCCCACGCCCAGTATGTCATGTCCCGCGCCTGCGCCCGGCAAAGATACGATGCCACCGCGCGCCGGCATGGGCGGGAGATTGCCGGCGATTTTCTTGCCGTCCTTCTGCAGCAGGAAAAAGTCGGATTCCCCCGGCTTGCCCATGATCTGTTGCAACACCTCGCGCGCTTCCTTGACACCCTCGGCGTCAAAACCGTTGCGCATCGCGGCAATATCGGCGCGCGAAAATTGCACCACCTGGTCGCGGAAGGCGCGATCGGTCATCACGAAGACGACGCTTCCCATCGCCAGCACCGACAGCGCGAAAACCCCGGCATAGATCGCCGACAGGCGGAAAGCTTCGGTGTAGAGGAATCTAATCCGCACGCAGGATATAACCCGCGCCGCGCACCGTATGGATCAGCTCGGCGCCGAAACCGCGATCTATCTTGGAGCGCAGGCGGCTGAGATGCGTCTCCACGATATTGGTGCGCGGGTCAAAGTGCAGGTCCCAGACATTTTCCAGCAGCATGGCGCGGGTCACCACCCGGCCGGCATTGCGCAGCAGATATTCCAGCAGTCGGAATTCCTGCGGCTGCAGATCTATGCTTTTGCCGCCGCGGCTGGCGGTGCGGCGGATCAGATCCATTTCCAGGTCCGCGGCGCGCAATCTGGTCGGCTCGCTTTCGCCATGCCGGCGGGTGATGGCATTGACCCGCGCCAGAAGCTCGGAGAAGGCGAAGGGCTTGACCAGGTAATCGTCGCCGCCGCCTTCCAGGCCTTCGACCCGGTCATCCAGACCGCTCATGGTGGTAAGAAACAGCACCGGTGTCTGGCGGCCTGCCGCCCTCAGCTGCCTGACCAGGCTGAGCCCATCCAACCCCGGCAGCATCCGGTCGACGATCAGGGCGCTGTGCTCGCCTGCACGGGCCTGTGCGAGCCCCTCGATGCCGTCATGCACCTGCTCCACGCTGTGGCCCTGGCTCTCCAGGGCATGCACGATGTGGCCCGCCGTCTCGCGATCGTCTTCGATCAGCAATATCTTCACCCGGCTGCTCCTTTGCTGGGCAAACTGCCTTCTACTCTGTGACAGCGGGATGACAATTCACAAGCCCCGATCGAACCGGACCGTATGTCGCGGTCAGATTGATTTTTCGTATAGCGACCGTCACTGCATCGTCAAACAGGCATGGGACTAGGGCCCGGTAAAGACGGGGCAGATCATTTCGCGCCATCGACAGGGTTGGGCTCGCCAAAAGGGCGATTCCGCCGGCGGGAAGCGTTTGCCTTGCATTTCAGAAGCAAGGGGATTTCATGCTTTCCATTCATTCGAGCCGGCTGTGCAATTCCGCCGCTATCGTGGCGCTTGTCTTTTCCGGCGCCGTGGCACCGGCTGCCGCCCAGCAAGTGGCCGCCGCCGCCACCAACCTCACCAGCACCACCTCGGCCGGTGAAGTCGAGACGCTGGTGGTGACAGGAACCGCCTTCGATCCGGAAACGGCGCCGGCCAAGTCCTCGCTCGACACGATGGAACCGCAGACCATCATCAGCAAATCCTACATTCAGGACTCGGTCGCCGCGACCGGCACCTACACCACCATCCTGGCCATTGCGCCCAGCATGACCGGCACCGATCTCAACGGCCCGGGACTGTCCGATGGCGGCGTCAAGAACACACTGCGCGGTCTTTCCGACGGCAATTTCGGCATCAATTTCGACGGCGTTCCGTTTGGCGACACCAACGGCCCCACCCACCATTCCCAGTCCTATTTTCCATCCAGCGTCATCGGCAATGTCGTGGTGGACCGTGGCCCGGGCAATGCCGGCAACATGGGCCCTTCCACCTATGGCGGTTCGGTCAACCTGTTCTCGGAAGTGCTGACCTCGGACAGCCACGCCCGCGTGTCGGCCATGGCCGGCAGCTGGGGCACCTCGCTCTTCAACGCCAATTATCAGACGGGCGATCTGCAACTGGGCGGCCTGACCGACCGGCTGCTGGTGAATTTCCAGGATACCAACTCGGCCGGCTATCTCACCCACCAGACCAGTTCGGCGCAGAACTACATGGTCAAGAACCAGCTTCAGATCGCGCCCACCTGGACCGTCACCTTCTTTGCCAACTACAATGGCCTGTTCCAGGGACTGGAAGACAATTCCGGCGCCACTGCGGCCCAGCTTGTCGCCTTCGGCAAGAACTACGCCAACCAGATCACCAACCCCGCCTTGGGCAACTATTATTTCTACAACCATGTCCACAAGAAGACGGACCTGGATTATGTGCGCCTGCAGGGCGACGTGACCAGCAGCATCCATCTGGACAACACGTTTTACTCGCTGGCCTATGTCAACAAGACCCTGAGCACGACATCGGTGTTGCAGACCGCAGCGGACATCGCCAAGGGCATCACCGAGGGCAATGGCACGATCGTCAATGGCGTCAAGTTTCCCAACGACATTCCGGGCTATACCAAGCAGAACGCTTATCGCAACTGGGGCGATATTCTGCGCCTTTCCGATGATTACGATTTCGGCTGGCTGAAGGGCCAGGTGCGCACCGGCGTGTGGTGGGAACATTCCTCGTCCCAGCGCGAGCGCTCGGACTATGACGCCACCCAGTGTTTTGCCTCGGCCAACTGCAATCCCTGGCACGACAACAGCTTTGCGGATTCGCGGTTATTGACCGGCCAGAAGACGCCGACTTCCGCGTTCGTTCCCGCGCGCGGCGGCTACTTCGAATATATCGAGCATTCCGGCTGGGACCAGTATCAGCCCTTTGTCGAGCTGGAGTTGCGGCCGACGGAAGATCTTACCATCACGCCGGGCTTCAAATACGTCTGGTGGAATCATTATGTGAACGCGCCGCTGGAGCAGAAGACCAAGCCGGTGGTTCAAGTCGTGCAGTCCTTCACCACCACCCACGACCTGCCGTTCCTGATGGTCAACTACAAGATCCAACCCAGCTGGAGCGTCTATGCCCAGTATGCGCAAGGAATCTATGTCCCGGACATCAGCGCCTTCGAGCAGGCGGTGCCCTCGGCCGTATTCCCCAAGGCGCAGACCACGACCAACTACCAGCTCGGCACGGTCTATTATGCCGACAACTGGACTTTCGACGGCGACCTTTATTACATCGGCGTGAACAACAATATCTCCTTCCAGTCCTGCACCTCGCCGCCCTTCACCGGTCCGGTGGGCGAGACCTGCGCCACCAACACCGGTGTTGCGACCTATAAAGGCATCGAGGCGGAAGGGACCTATGCCTTCCAGGGCGATCTGGAAGGCCTGGCCGTCTTCCTCAATGGCTCACTCAACTCCTCCAAGTCCGGCGGCAAGTGGCTGAAGCAGGCGCCGATGTGGACGTCGGCCGGCGGCATTTTCTACAAGCGCGACATCTGGAAGCTGTCGCTGATCGACAAGGTCGTGGGTCAGCAATATTCCGACAATACCGACACGTCTTTCTACAAGCTGGGCGCCTACAATGTGATGGACTTCAAGGGCAGCGTGGATTTCCAGAATTACGAGATCAGCCTTGGCGTCTTCAACCTGCTCAATTCGCGCAGCCTGGCTTCGGTGGGCATCAACGACAAGACGCCCATCGGTGGCGCCAGTGTCAATGATTACACCAACCGTCCGAACAGCCTGGATCAGTACTATTTCCAGCCCTCGCGCAGTTTCCAGGTCAGCCTGACAGCGAACTTTTAGGAGAAGATCATGCGCACAGCTGTTCTTGTTTCCGCCCTGACCCTGTTGTGGTCGGTTTCCGCCCAGGCAGGCCTGCTGGAGCCGGCCCAGTTCGATGCCTCGCACTTTCTGCCGCCGCCTCCGGCGCAAGGATCGGCCATGACCAGCAAGGAGCTGGCGGAGCTGAGAGCGATTGCCGCCAGCAGCAGTGTCGAAGAGAAAGCCGCCGCGGCCAAGGACGCCAAGGACGAGACCCCGGACATCTTCAATGGCGTGATCGGCTTTGACATCGCCACCAAACCGGAGACCAACAAGCTTCTCTCCATGGTGGCGGAGGAAGAGGATACGGACAGCAAGGTGGCCAAGGCCTATTTCCAC
>Ga0310811_10013330_pt1 | contig 10706 bp, 5 predicted proteins | sample YCmetagenome_FD_207642 | JGI IMG/M metagenome (GOLD analysis project Ga0310811, IMG submission 207642) | Soil microbial communities from experimental microcosm in Duke University, North Carolina, United States - YC | ecosystem: Engineered > Artificial ecosystem > Soil microcosm > Unclassified ...
GCTACTTTACAGAACAGCTGCTGGCGGGTGCCGAACTGCACCTCCGTGACATCTGCCTTTTGCGCCGCTTCGACGATCGCGTACAGATCACCGGCAGCTACGATACCCCCGGGCAGGTTGATCTTGAAGATATAGTTTTTACGAAACATTCTTTTCTATATTTACGGAGATGTCGACTAAGGCGCCGGTGGAAGAGGCGACGGACAGCGAAGCAATGGCCGCCAATTCCTCTTCCAGAATACGCTTGACTTCCGGTCTGCAGGAGCCGCAACCCGTACCCGCGCCGGTGGCTGTGCATAACTGCGTAAGGTCCCGGCAGCCTGCTGCTATCTTGTTCTTTAAATTCCCGCTACCCACATTATTACAACTGCACACTAATTTACCCGACACGGGTTCCGCTCTTTTGCCGCTACGCAGTAACTGGAGGCGCCGTTCATTCAGTTCGGTTTTGTTCGCAATCAGTTCCCTGAATTCCTGGAACTCCGTCTTATCCCCGATAAGGATAGTCCCAACCAGGCGGTCCTGGTGGATGATGCATTTTTTATAGTAGCGCCTTGCTTTATCGATGAATACGATCTCCTCATATTCCTCCTGGTTGGGGCATTCGGGAAGCCCGATACTGCAGAGGTCGAAACCATGTATCTTAATGATATTCATCAAAACGCTGCCCTGGTAATGACTGGCTATATCTCCGTTGAGGTAATGGGACACTACCCTGGCCTGCTGCTCTGCTGCGGCCGTAATGCCGTATAACATCCCTTTGAATTCGGCGATCTCCCCGATGGCGTAAATAGCCGGATCGCTGGTCTGCAGATGCTCGTTCACCAGCACGCCCCGCTGGCAATCGAGTCCTGCTTCCCGGGCTATTTCTATATTAGGTACCGTCCCAATGGCGAATACCAGGGAATCGCAATCGATCATCTGGCCGCTGCGCAGGCGGATGCCTGTCAATTTGGACTGTCCGTAGAACAATTGGACTTCGTCCGAGTAAAAAACATCGCAGCCCTGATCGATGATCTCTTCATGCAGTAACTGGCTTCCCAGGGGATCCAATTGCCGGTCGAGGAAACGCGAAATCCGTTGTATGATAGTGATCCGTATCCCCACTTCCCGCAGGGAAGCGGCCAGTTCCAGGCCCAGCAGCCCTCCGCCAACGATGACTACGTGTCCGTCGGAAGGGGTATGGGCTTTGAAGTTATCTGCATCCGTGCGGCTACGCATCGTAAAGATCCCTTCGAGCTCCGGCACGTTCCTGGGAACGGCGGCACGGCTGCCGGTAGCCAGGATGAGGACGTCGTAATAAGTGGTTGTCCCGGTGGAATCCACGACATATTTATTTTCCCGGTCGATCTTTTCGATACTCACGCCCCGGTGTAAGCGGATATTGTAGCCGGGCTCTTCCTCATCGGTCATTTTCACCAGTTGCTCCCAACTCTGTTCGCCGCTGATATAATCGGGCAGCATGACCCGGTTGTAGAAAGGAAAGTTCTCTTTACTGAAGATGGTGATGGAATCTTCCCGGTTCAGGGCCCGGTGAGATTGCACAAACCCGTAAGCGCCGGCCCCCGCGCCGACAATAACGATGCGCTGGGCTGTTGGTTTATACGGGATTACGCGGACGGCGCAGAACTTAAAGTCCGGCTCTTTGGAGATGGGGTCGACCAGGTTGTTGGTGACATTATTGGCCCGGTGAAGATCGTTGCCGGCAATTTTACCCCAATGCATCGGCAGAAAGATGACGCCTTTTTTAATGGAGGGGGATATTTTTGTTTTGACGCGTACTTCCCCTCTCCGGGATTGCACGACCACCAGGTCATCTTCTTTGAGGTGCAGTTTCCGGGCGTCTTCGGGGTGTATTTCCACGAAGGCTTCGGAAATATGCTGCTTCAGCTTATTAACCTTTCCGGTCCGGGCCATGGTATGCCATTGATCGCGGATGCGGCCGGTGGTCAGTATAAGGGGGAATTCTTCGTCCGGCTGTTCGCTGCCGTTAGTGTCTTCAACCGGGTGGAGGATGGCCCGGGCGGAGGGGGTGTAGAAGAGGCCGTCGGTGAAGAGACGGGGGGTGCCGGCGGGGGCGGGATGGCCGGCAGGCGCTGCTCCCGGCGAACCGGGAGTCTGGGCCGGGTCGGGGAAGGAAGTTTGTTTCGGATAAGGCCATAATGCCGAGCCTTTCGAGCGGAGGATCTCGTAGCTGAGCCCGCTGATATCCATGTGGGTGCCGGCTGTTAGCCTGGTATGTTCCAGGAAGATGTCTCCGCTGCCGGCATAGTCAAAACCGGGATAGCCCATTTTCCCCGCAAAGCGACAGATGATGTCTGCATCCGGAAGGGCTTCGCCCGGCGGGTCGACTATTTTAGGCAGGAGGCTGATCCGTCTTTCTGAATTGGTCATCGTGCCTTCTTTCTCCGCCCAGGTGGCGGCGGGCAGGATCACGTCTGCATAGCGAAGTGTCTCGGGTTTGTTGCTGGCTTCCTGAACGACGACAAACTTTGCCTTTTTCAGGGCCTCTTCTGCCAGGCGGACGTCCGGAAGGCTAACCAGCGGATTGGTGCAAATGATCCAGATCGCTTTTAAGCGGCCTTCGTTCAGGGCTTCGAACATTTCGGTAGCCGTCAGTCCCGGCTTGTCCGAAATTTCGGCGCCTCCCCAGAACTGCTGCACTTCCTTCCGATGGGCTGGGTTGTTGAGATTGCGGTGGGCGGGCAGTAAGTTGGAGAGTCCCCCTACTTCCCGTCCACCCATTGCATTGGGCTGCCCCGTTAATGAAAAGGGCCCCGCCCCCGGTTTGCCGATCTGTCCCCTGATGAGGTTGAGGTTGATCAGGCTAAGATTTTTATTCACGCCGACCACACTTTGGTTTAACCCCATGGTCCACAGGCTGAGAAACCCTTTGGCCTCTCCGATGTAGCGGGCTGCCAGGCGTATATCCTCTTCCGTGACCCCGCAGATGGCGGCTGCTGCCGCCAGTGTCCGGGAAAATACGATTTCTTTATAGGCGGCAAAGCCTTCCGTGGACTGTCGGATAAACTCTCTGTCGATGTCCCCATTCTCTATCAGGACCCTTCCGATCGCATGGTGCAGGGTAATATCGGTGCCGGGGTTGAGCTGTAGATGAAGATCGGCAATGGCGCAGGTATCAGTGACGCGTGGGTCGGCGACGATGATCTTCACTTCGGGGTGGGCGGCCTTATGGGCTTCCACCCTTCTCCAGAGGATGGGGTGGCACCAGGCGGGATTGGCCCCGGCTACAAAAAAGCAATCGGCCTGTTCGATGTCTTCGTAGCTGACCGGCACGCTGTCTTCCCCCAGGGACATCTTATAGGCGGCGACGGCGCTGCTCATACAGAGCCTGGAATTGGTGTCGATGTTATTACTGCCGATGAACCCTTTTATCAGTTTATTGATAACGTAATACTCTTCCGTGAGGCATTGTCCGGATACATAGAAGGCTACGGAGTCCGGGCCGAATTTATCGATGAAGGTCCTGAATACGGCAACGGTCCTGTCCAGGGCGGTGTCCCAGCCCACTCGTTGCAGGGGCATGTTCTTGTTATAGCGCATCTGCGGGTACAGCAAGCGATCGGTCCTGTCATTGACCGTGTAGTGCAGGTTCATCCCTTTACTGCATAGCAGGCCTTTGTTGACAGGATGGGAAGGGTTGCCTTCTACGGTAACAGTACCTTTCTTATCCTTATGCACGACCACGCCGCAGCCTGTTCCGCAATAACAGCAGGTGGAGGTAAACGTCGTGGCATTTTGAGGCATCTTCATTGTTTTTAGATTCGAATTTCTGGCTGTTTACGCTACGGCGGCTTCTGACAGGCTGACTTCCGCGGTCATGGCGGAGGATTTCCGGAAACGGGTCACTCCCACGATGAGGGATACGATAATAACCGTGGTCCCTATATAGGTAAATGCCTGTACATAAGATATAGATGTCGACTTGAATAAAAAACCGAAGCACATCCCCCCGAGATTGCCTCCTGCTCCAACGATCCCGCTGATAAGGCCCACATTTTTTTCATTGATGAAGGGCACTATACCGTATGTAGCGCCATTGGCCATTTTCAGGAAAAGGGCAAAGGACAGCATGAAGACGATGGCCAGTACGAAGCTGCCGGCACTGGCAAAAGCGATGAGGCCCAGGCCTTCCAGTAATAAAACGCCCGCCAGCAGTAAGCCCTTTCCTTTCATGCCCCAGCGGTGGCCTACTTTATCGGACACGATACCACCCAGCGCGCGGGCGAAAATGTTCATGAAGCCGAATATGCCTGCCCAAAAGCCGGCATTACTTTGCGGGAGTTTGAAGGTGTCCACGAAATGGAGGGAGGCCACATTATCGAAAGTGATCTCCATTCCGAAGCACATGGCATAGGCCAATACCAGGGTCCATACCCGCCAATCAGACAGAACGGACCAATCTGTTTTTCCCCCACTCTGTTTCGTATATCCGATCTCGTCGTAGTTACCTGCGGGAGTATCTTTGGTGAATTTGTAGTATAACCAGGCGACGATGAGCATCATGATACCCGGCAGGATCATGGCATAACGCCAGGCTTCGTGTTTGGTATAGCCAAAGCCTACGATGGCGGCAAAAATGAGCGGCATCACCATGTTGGTGACGCCCCCGCCCAGGTTACCCCAGCCACCGGTGATGGCGTTGGCTGTTCCTTTGATCTTTGCGCCGAACATCATGGAGGTATGGAATTGGGTGATGACAAAAGAGGATCCTATGATGCCGATGGCCAGCCTGAATAATAAGAAGGTGGTATAATCCTTTGAGAGCCCTACCAGGAATACGGGGAGGGAGCCCACCAGCAGGAGCCTGACGGCTGTCTTGCGGGGTCCCCAGGCATCGCATAATTTCCCAATGATGAGCCGGGCGATGATGGTGGAAGATACCGAGGCGATGATGAGACTGCCAACCTGTGCTTTGCTCAGGCCCAGGTCCGTCCGGATGGTGGGCATGAGGGGGGCCAGTCCAAACCATCCGAAGAAACATACAAAGAACATGAGCCAGGTGATATGAAAAGTGCGCATCTGGACGGTGTCCAGGGAGAACAAGGATATCTTATCCAGGGGCTTTGCGTTGTTGTTGGTCATGAGAGAGGAGTTTAATCTATTGATAATAAATTTTATTTGCCAAAGAAAACAGGCCGGATATTGACCTGCAGATAAGCCCAGTTGGCGTTGAGCCTGCTGGTCCCCGGTGTGATACCCTTGGCATATTCCATGCTGCGGGTGGCTGCCAGCCAGCACACCCCCCCTTCCAGGGTTGTGATCTTATTCAGGTTGTAACCTGCCACGAGATCAAATTCGCTGCCCAGGTATTTTGGGACAGCATTGCCTTTGATGTCTTTCTGTTCTGCGGCCAGGGCCAGGTAGTGAACATCCAGGCCTATATTGAAACGGCCGCCCGTGGGGGCCAGTTTTACTTTCAGGAAGGGATTGTTCAGACCGCCTGTGGCCGAGCCCGTGCCCGCATAGAAATAATCCATGATACCCCAGAATTTATGGGGGGTGCCATAGAGGGGGTCAAAGCGGTGATTGGTGGTGGAGGAGGAGAAGGCGTTGTTACCCGACACGTAATCCCATCCGGCGGTGGCTGAGAAGCTGCCCAGGGAGTAGTTCAGGGATAAGGTGGAGGTATAAGCGCTGAGGGTGAGGCCGTCCTTGTCCTTACCGCCCTGGTAATAGAAGCCGGCATTGAGGGTCCAGTGCTTTTGCCTGTCCAGCTGGCTGGTGACCAGTATCCCGGTGGTGAAACGGGCATTGATGCCGGGTTGATTGAATCGCCGGCCATAGACATAACCGGTATCCGTGCCCACGATGTCTTTGACGGAGTCGGTAATATATTTTCCAAACTGGTCAGCGACCAGGAGGCCTGTTATTTTAGTCTGGTTGAACTTTTTTGCAACATAGAGGAACTGGAGCGATTTGTATTCCTGGTTCATTCCGTTGGTGCTGGGCGGGTTGGTGAGGAAGGGGGTACCCGATTTTGTGCTGATGCCGGCGGCGTTGGTGAGGGGGACCAGGCCGGCGGGGGTGGGCACGAGGTTGCCCTTGCTGTCTTTTACATAGGCGGGGATATTGCCAGGCGTGTAATAGGTACCGTTATAACCAGCCGCGTCGGTATTTTGATTAAAGGCGGCTCCCAGATCGGCCTGCCAGCCTTTGTGCAGGAGTTTGAAGACGATGGCGTCATGGCGTCGGCCTTGCTGGAGCCAGTCCAGGTTGCCCAGCAGGCGTTGATCATCATAAACCAGTTCCTGGCGGCCGATCTTTACGCTGAAGTAGTCCACGGCGGATCTTGAAAAGGAGCTGTCTTTGGCGTTGGCGAGTATGATCTCTGCCCAGGCTTCGTGAACACCCAGCCGGCTGCCGTCTGCGTTGCTGATGCTGGAGGCATCGGCTCCCCAGACTCTCACGTCCTGGAGGGAAGTTTGGAAAATGACTCTCCCTGTTTGGTAGCCAACTGTAAGACGGGTACGCTGGGAGGTGAGAAAGGCCGGTTTGTTCCCGACGGTTTCGAGGGTGCCATAGCCGTTCCGCAGTTCGGTCCGGGTCCGAAGCTGGCCGGTGATGGAGAGTTGGGTCCATGCCTGGAAGGGAGTTCCCGAAAGGAGTGCCCATGCCAGGGTGCTGATGAAAATTGTTTTTTTCCGCATAACTTGGTTTTGGTTTAAAAACTGTCGGCGAGCAATCGATATTCCAGGATGGCAGGCAATCGCAGACAGACAAGCAAGGGGAAAAGGTAGTATGGACCTGGGCTTAACAATTCATTAGTTGCACAAAAATAACGGGACGCATATTGTATTAAATAAAATTATATATAATACAAATACACGACTCGAAGTAAATATTTTGGTATTTTTTATTGCGCACATCATAAAAATACGGAAAACAGATCTTTTTTTAATATATTTTATTTAATATAATATATATTTATTTTTTTAATTTGTGCAACCGTCTCTCCAACTCCTGCGTTTTCATATGCGTATATAAAGTTAATATTGCACCGGAATATAATTTTAAAGAGCCCGGACATGAAGAAAAACAATCATACCTGTGACCTGAAAAGCTGTTTCTTGTGTCAAAAATGCCTGCCGGAATGGAAGCCTGCCATTGCCGCCAACAGAAAAAGCCTTCATTTTAAAAAAGGAGAGCTGATCTTCAAAGAAGGAGATAAAGTAGATGGCATTTATTTTGTCTATAGTGGGAAAGTGAAGGTCCATAAAAAATGGGGATCGGAGAAAGAGTTGATCATCCGGTTTGCCAAAGCGGGAGATATTTTCGGGCACCGGGGCCTGGGCCATGAAAGCATTTATCCTATTTCTGCGACGGCTATCGAACCGGTGAATGCCTGTTTTATCAACCTGGACTTTTTCCAGGCTACGCTGAAAGTGAATTATGAGTTTATTTATCAGCTGCTGTTATTTTTCGCCGATGAATTACAGGAGTCGGAAAGGAAGATGCGCAACCTGGCTCATATGCAGGTGAAAGGCCGCATTGCCCAGGCTTTGCTGGCGCTGCAGGGTAAATTCGGGTTGACTCCCGAAGGGGCCATCGATGTTGCGCTGAGCAGACAGGACCTGGCTTTTTTTGCGGGTACGACCTATGAGACCGTTTTTCGTATTATCAATGAGCTGGCGCAGGATCATATCCTTGTTCTGGATGGAAAGAACATCGCCATCGCCAATGTGGAGAGGCTGATGGAGTTGACCAAAGAGGAGGCCTGATCCCTTGCGTTTGTCCTCAGCCGTCGGCCGGCCGGCGCCCAGGCCTGCACGGTATGGAACAGCCGACGTATCGAAACCGAACAGTCTACCGTTACTAGTTACTGATAACCCTTTAATTGATAAGTCCTTATCAAACTGGCACTTTTTTGGACCCGATTGGTCTATGCTGAAAAACTATTTTAAGACAGCCCTGCGCAGCCTGTTAAAGAAAAAAACTTACAGCTTTTTGAATATCGCCGGCCTGGCGATCGGCATTACCTGCGCCTCCCTGATATTTTTATGGACGGAAGATGAATGGACCTTTAACCATAATTTCAGTAAAAGGAACCTTCTCTACCGGATCTATGAGAACCAGTTGTACGATGGCAAGTACTCTACTTTCCATGCAACGCCCGGCCCCATGGCCCAGGCTATAAAGGCTGAGATCCCCGGTATAAAAAATGTCGCCCGATCGGGGGGAACGGGCAACCAGTTATTCCGGCTGGGGGATAAAGCCATCAATGAGCCAGGGGACCATGTCGATTCGGCTATGCTGAGTATGCTGGACCTGCCGTTTGTCCATGGAACGGCTGTTGGCGCTTTCAGGCAACTGCATTCCCTGGTGATCAATGAGAGCATGGCCAAAAAATTCTTTGGCGACGCTGATCCGGTGGGCAGATCCCTGAATGTGAACAATGAGCAGGACTATGTCATCACTGGCGTTTTTAGGGACCTGCCCAAAAACTCCACCTTTCAATTTCATTGGCTGGCGCCCATGGAGAACATCGAACATAGAATGCCCTGGATGCAGGGATGGGGCGCCAACTGGGCGAGAACTTATGTAGAATTAGCTCCCTCGGCCAATCCCTCCCTGGTCAACAAACAGTTGCTCCGCTACCTCGACACGAAATACAAACATAATACCACTGAATGTTTCCTCTTCGCCATGAATGACTGGAATCTGTATGACAGCTTCACTGACGGAAAACAGAACGGTGGGAGAATAGCCTATGTAAAACTGTTCTTTGTGATTGCATGGATCATCCTACTGATAGCTTGTATCAATTTCATGAACCTGGCAACGGCCCGGTCCGAACAGCGGGCGAAAGAAGTGGGGATGCGTAAGGTCATGGGGGCCGGGAAAGGCAGGCTGATCGGCCAGTTCATGATCGAGGCCCTCGTGATGGCCTTTATAGCCGTTATCCTCTCGGTCCTTTTAATGACTATTACCTTACCGGCCTTTAACCTGCTGGTGGAAAAAGAACTGGTGATGGCTGTGTTTGCTCCTGCTCATATTTTTTATCTGATCAGCATTGGTCTTATCACCGGTCTGATCGCCGGCAGTTACCCTGCTTTTTATCTATCTTCTTTCAACCCGATCGGCGTATTAAAGGGCATCCGGCTAAAAGTCAGCACCGGTACAGGTTTTATCCGGCAAGGGCTTGTCGTCGTCCAGTTCTCCGTTTCCATTATCCTCATCATCGGCACGGTGATCATTTATCAGCAGCTACGGCATGTCAGGGGCCGGGAGTTGGGATATAACAAAAATGACCTGGTGTATATCGAGCGGCAAGGCAAACTGGATGAGCATTTTGACAAGGTAAACCAGGACCTCAAGCAAACCGGTGTAGTGGAAGATGCAGCCCTGAGCGATTGCCCCATCTCACAGATCGGGACTAATGCCGATAACTATTTCTGGAAGGGGAAAGATGTATCCAAGAACCCGCTGATCAGCTGGGAAGATGTAAATTCTTCCTTTCTTTCCACGATGGACATCAAACTGGCTGCCGGCAGAGGCTTTTACCCGGATGCGTCGTTGGATAGCAACAGTGTCCTCATAAATGAATCGCTGGCCCGGCAAATGGGGAAAGAAGGAAGGATCGGCGGCATTATTGTGGAAGGGAAAAAGCCTTTTCAGATAGTCGGTATTATGAAGGATTTTTTATACAATACCTTATACGAAGCCAGTGCGCCGTTGCTTTTACACAACCATCCCACGGGCACCATGTACGTCAGCATCAGGATTAAACAGAACGCACATTTACAGGATGCGTTGGCGAAGGTGGAGGCGGTGTTGAAAGCCGATAACCCGGGTTATCCCGTTGATTTCAAATTTATCGACGAGGATTTCAATATCCTTTTCAAGGCCGAAACCCTGACGGGAAAACTGGCGGGTCTTTTTGCAACACTGGCCATCTTTATCTCCTGTCTGGGATTATTTGGATTGGCGGCCTATACAGCCGAACGGCGTATAAAAGAGATCGGGATCCGCAAAGTGTTGGGAGCTTCTGTCTCCGGGCTGGTAGGGCTGTTGTCCAGAGATTTTTTACGATTGGTGGGAACCTCCTGTCTGATTGCTTTTCCACTCGCCTGGTGGGCCTTGCATAACTGGCTGCAGGGTTATGCCTATCGTGTCGATATCCACTGGTGGGTGTTTGCGCTGGCAGGGACTTTGGCCATCCTCATCGCCATGATAACCGTATCTTTTCAGGCCATCAAAGCGGCGGCTGCTAACCCCATAAAAAATTTAAGAACGGAATAGGGTTGAAGGTTGGTAAATCGCTTAAATTAGCCCTATGATGACCAAAAAACTACCCTTGCTGTTACTGGCTTTTTTGACGATGGCCACCGGATATGCGCAGAAGATGATCGGTACCGAGACCGGGACACAGAAAGAGAAAAGGATGGAATGGTGGCAGGACGATCGTTTTGGCATGTTCATTCACTGGGGGCTTTATTCAGGCGCTGCCAGGCATGAATGGGTCAAACACAACGAGAAGATCACCAATGAGGGTTATCAGAAGTATTTCGACCAATTCAACCCGGACCTTTTCGATCCGGAGAAATGGGCCCGGGAGGCCAAGTCGGCAGGCATGAAATACGCTGTCCTTACTACGAAACACCATGAAGGTTTTTGTCTCTTTGACTCCAAATTCACCGACTATAAAGCTCCGAACACCCATGCCAAACGCGACCTGGTGCGCG